>Ga0181339_1000093_pt1 | contig 31494 bp, 37 predicted proteins | sample Sp13VDMM110DD_FD_130101 | JGI IMG/M metagenome (GOLD analysis project Ga0181339, IMG submission 130101) | Freshwater viral communities from Lake Michigan, USA - Sp13.VD.MM110.D.D | ecosystem: Environmental > Aquatic > Freshwater > Lake | place: USA: Michigan | collected 2013-04-23 | reverse complement strand
TTCACCGAGATCGGGGGAAAGGTAGTAAAAACAATCAACTTGCCCGATCATGGCAGGCAACGGATAGTTAGGAGGTTCGCGGCCGCAGTAGTATTCCGCGAACATTGCCTTAGCAGCGTATCCACCTTGAACGATGGATGCTTCTGAAACAAACCCCTTTCGGGGCCAGTGTATTGTAATCATGTCAGCATTCCAGCCAAACAAGCTTGCCGAAACAATCGACAGAACGATAGACAAGAGCCGCACGCAGATTGGCAGTTTTATTAACTGCCATAAATAATTCTTCTGCTTGTTCCGCGTGAACACACTGAATGACAGTGCGGCTGATAATCCTGCGATCACTGTCGTGTGTGGTGACAGCGACGCCTTGGGCTTCATTCTTGTGCATCTGTTAGCCTTTCCGGTCATGTGACCATGCTGGCCTAGCAGAGACAACCAAAGCTTTAACGATTTCAAACAACGCCTCACCTTACGGTGCGGATAGTAATCACGCCTATATTTCGTCATGCCTAGGACTAGGCCATATCGGCCGCTAACCCGAATAAGCGTATCGTCAGAGGACACCGCGCGCTAACCGTATGGCTGCATTGTGCCGGTATCAATCCGTAGTCGAGAGTAGATCAGAATAGGCTAGGCTAGTCAAGTCGGTAGTCGGTAGTCGGTAGTGAGACTGGCGGTCTGACGAGAGTTCCCTGTTGCCGGAGCGGTCGGGAGGAACAAGTCAGTCGCTGTCTGTGATCAAACAATGCCACGGTGAGACAGCAAAGGCAAGAGGTTTAGCTATGCAGTAATGCATGACACCTATGCATTTCCCAGAAATGATATCATTCCTTCCTTTTGCATAGCTCGGCACGAGGCATGCGCTTAAGCATACCTAAGGTTATACATATGTACTACTAGGAACTAAGACCTAGGAACTTAGTCAATGCATATCAAGGTAAGTAATCCTAGGATTATAAGCATACCTTACCTTAGGTATTTTTTACTAGGCTTACCTTCCTAGGAAAGCATTCACATCCTTATAGTCCTAGGTCTATAATCCTAGGGGTCAAGGGGGGTCGGGGGGTCCAAAGGCAGCATTGAATTACACCTCAAAAATATCTCGGAGAAATTTTTAATGGATCAGCTTTACGATATTCTGACAAACAAACGGAATACCGATGATTTTATTTTTCTGGTCAGCGGCATCAACTACACCAAGGTTCTCTTCAAGAAATCTCTCAAGCATAAATTGAAGCTGAATTTTAAATTCTTGGTCCATAATCATTCAAACCTTGCTGACGAATAACTCTTCGTCTTTCCAATAATAAAAAATCCAAAGGGAACATGAAGTTCTACATTCCCTTCAAGACAAACGTTAACCCCTAATTGAATATTCTTCCAACCAAGGAACCAAAAGCCTATAATCCATTCTTGGTTTCTCCATCCATAAAAGCTCCACATCAAATAAACCCAAACCACCTAAGAATTATCAAACCAATCAATTGAATCGGGATAAGCCAAGCAAGGATAACCCCGTACATCTTCCACCACTTCTTCCAATATCGTTTAGTAATAGTAACTCTCCCCACAAATATATTTTTCGTCTTCCTGTTGATTCTTGGCTTTCTTGATATAATCTTCGATTTCGCTCAGACTAAACATTCCATTCATTTCTAGGTAGATATCCTGTCCTTCTACATCAAACTCGTATTTATGGATAATACATTTAGGATCTCTTTTAGTCATAGACTGCTTTCATGAACATATACTTTCTTTCGATTGAGGAAGCACGGAATATACCCGTCAGGAGTAATACTCCAACATACTCGAGTTTCGGTTAAACCAACTATATCGCTTTTTAAAGCCTCTCTGATTAGTTTTGCACCTTCTCCGGTGTATCGGTATACCTTAATCATTTAAACTCACCACGGGGCTTCCTAGGGCATTTAAATGGCATTCTAATCTTCTTCTCATACCTATTCATGAAATCTCTCGCCCATTCTAAGTTTTCGATGTCTTTCTCAGATAAAATGTTTTCGTCCATAACTGCCTTTCTAGAATAAAGTTGACTACGGAGTATATACTATGATATACTTATGTCAAGGGTATATTTATAACAAGCCTACTAAAGCCCCGTAGGTAATAAATCTAAAGGAAATTATATGGCAGTTTATAAAAATCGCGAAGTCCAGCTCCTCGGTCGTGCCGACGGTGCTGATGTTTCTCCTACCTACCGAGTCCTCGATTCGCAGGGTCAGGAAGAGCAGGTCCAGCTGAATCAGCTTCAGGTGACTGAGGAAGAGAAGAAGCAGCTTAACCTCGCTCATGGCTCTACGGTCGCAGATGTCAAGGTGATCTCGAATAAAGATCTCCAAGAACTCCGTGATGGTCAGGACCCTAAGAAGATTGAAGAGCGTCAGAAGAAGGAAGGCACTGATGTGACCGTTCCCGTTTCTGAAGTTCGCGTCGACAAGTCTAAGATCACCCCGGTGATGACTAAGGCCAAGTAATGACTTCGGTTAGCGTCGCATTTTCGTTGATGCCCGAATAATTGTGGGGGCTTCGGCCCCCCTTTTAAGGAATATTATGACTGAAACTACTACTGAAATTACTCCGGAGCAAGGCGCACTTGATCTCCAACATCTCATTGACAGATTAGATCAACGTGGACTGCTTGTTCTACAAGTTCTCCTCGGTCAGCGTGCTATTACGTTGCTAGAAGTAGCTAAGCCTGATCCTAGTAATATTCTCAAACCTAATATGTTGATTAAGCCGTGATCTCTGGGTTGACTTTCGAACCCACCATTACAATGGGATTGGTTATTCAGACCATCCTTCTGGGTATTACTTTTACAATTTTTCTTCAAGGCATGAAGAATCAACTTTCTTTAATCAAAAATGATATTCAATACCTTCAAGACTCTCAAAGAAGCCTTGCGGAAGCCTTTGCTCAATTGGGTAAGATCCTTACCCAAGTAGCAGTCCAAGACAATCGTATCAATATGATTGAAAAACGATTAGATGAACTTTCCCATGGAGAAGGTTACGTCGGAAAAAGAAAGAATTAATGTCCCTTTATAACACTGACGGATCTGTTCGTCTTACTGTCGTAGACGGAAGTACCTTGACAGGACTCCAAGCTCTAGACGGTTCCTATAACGTTGTTATCAATAACGGAACGACTTTAACTGGGCGGATGCACCCGTGCGGTGCTTATAATGCTGTCGTAGTTACTTCTACTACTGAGGTTAATAATCTCAACGGAAGCATTAATATTATCAGTGACGGCGCTGGAGGTTATACTCTTGTTAGTTCTAAACAAGGGGCTCAACCGACTCAAGTTACTTATGATACTTCAACTAATACTTTAGTTACTGCAATGTCTGTAGCTCCTTCTACCGCTAGGAAGAATGCTATGAATAGTTTTATTGTAGGACTTAAACAAGCAGGTTTGTGGGATACTATCTCCACCCTTCACATTCTTGCAGCTCATGATGAGCAAGCAGGACGTCTTAACTGGGTTAACCCCGGTCAAATTACTTTAACTAATAGTTCGGCTGTATTTGAAGTCGACAGAGGATTTACCGGTAATGGTACTTCTTCTTATTTAGATTATGGGGTAGGTCTAGCTTCTCTTCCATTAATTACAATTAATAACCATACTATGCTGTTTCGTTCTAGAACTGACAACAATTCTAACGGCCGGGATATGGGTACTATAGCAGGTGTTAACTCTTACGTGAGTGGCCGTAATAGTACAGCTTTGAATACTCGCGCCCATGCAGAAACTGTAGAGACCTTTACTGTCGCTAATAGTATTGGTTTGTACGGATTTGCTCGAGGTGCTTCAGGAACATACAATATGCTCCGAAATGGGGTCTTTGTTTCTCCTAAGACAATCGCTTCAAGTACCTTCGGAACCGGTAACGTCTCTCTTCTTCGATCAGGTGGATTTTATTCGGTACGTCAATGTGCCTCCGCTATTAATGCTACAGCTTGGACTGAAGCTCAATTCCTTTCCTATTATAATTTAGAGCAAGCCTACCTCCTGAGTGTTGGAGCGGTATAATTTTAAATGAAAAAGAAATTAACGGACTCAGAGCAGAAGCTCGACGAACGTCGGCAGCTTGCTGAGTCTGATTTAGAAGAATTCATTCAGCTTATCCATCCTCTCCGTGTTCTTGGTAACGTCCATAGAGAAGTTATTAAGTGGTGGACTAGTTCTGCTGCAAAGAGCCATCAATTATTACTACTTCCCCGCGATCACATGAAGTCTGCTCTTATAGCATACCGTGTCGTATGGGAACTAACAAGAGATCCTACTCTTCGTATTCTTTATATTTCTAGTACAAGTAACCTTGCTACTAAGCAGTTAAAGTTTATGAAGGATATTCTTGCTTCTGATACTTACAGACGCTTCTGGCCAGAAATGGTTAATCAAGAAGAAGCCAAGCGAGAAAAATGGACTGAAAGGGAAATCTCAGTTGACCACCCCCAAAGAAAAACTGAGTCTATTAGAGACCCTTCGATTTTCACTGCTGGGCTTACTACCAACATTGTTGGTATGCATTGTGATATCGCAGTCCTTGATGACGTGGTTGTTGCAAGCAATGCGTATATCGAAGACGGACGAGAAAAGGTAAAAGAGCAGTACGGCTATTTATCGTCTATTGAAGCAGGGAATGCTAAAGAATGGGTTGTCGGTACAAGGTATCACCCTAAAGATTTGTATTCTACTTTGTTAGAAATGGAGATGGAAAGCTACGATGAAATTGGCAATGTTAATCAAAGAACTCAACTTTTTGAAGTTAAAGAGTACGCTGTTGAAAACTTTGGCGATGGAACTGGTCAATTCATATGGCCGCGTCAGCAAAGAGTTGACGGAAAGTGGTTTGGATTTGATCAAAACATTCTCGCTCAAAAACGAGCACAGTATGTTAATAAAATCCACTTCCGTGCCCAATACTATAACGACCCTCATGATATCGACTCTTCGCCAATCCAGCGAAGCCTCTTCCAATACTACGACCAGAATTTCCTCTCTCGAAGAGAATCCACGTGGACGTTCAAAGGCGCAAGGCTAAATGTCGTTGCTGCTGTTGATTTTGCTTATTCTACAGGTAAGAACTCCGACTATACGTGTATCGTCGTCGTAGGAGTAGACGGTGATCACAACTACTACATTATGGACATTGATCGCTTCAGGACTGCTACTCCGTCCGAGTACTTCGGAAGAATTATCAAGCTGTATGAAAAATGGGGTTTTAGGCGTATCAGAGCCGAAGTCTCTGTCGCTCAGCAAGCTCTCGTAAACGATCTGAAAGAAAACTACATCCGTAAACTCGGATTAGGTTTATCAGTAGATGAGTTCCGCCCTAGCCGTTGGTTAGGAAGTAAACAAGAACGTATCCTTGCTGTTCTTGAACCCAAATATGCTAATAAACAAATCTATCACTATACTGGCGGAAATATTCAAGCTCTTGAAGAAGAACTGATTTTCGCTAATCCTGCACATGACGATATCAAAGACGCCTTAGCGTCTGCTATCGACTTCGCAGTAGCTCCTATGAACATCTTCGCTAAATCCCGCCAATCTCAACCTGCCTTCCAATTCAACACCCGTTGGGGTGGTGTAGCCTGAAAGTTAATTAATGACCGGTAAAGTCCTCCATGTAGAAGACGTAGTCTCTCCAGACCGTCGTGCAACTAAGATTGCCGAGACTTGGATTACGTGGAATAACATGCGCTCGCTTAAACTTCGTGACTGGGAAGAAATTCGCCAGTACGTTTACGCGACTGATACCACACACACCAGCAATGCGCAATTGCCTTGGAAGAATAAAACTACAATCCCGAAGCTGTGTCAGATTAGAGATAATCTCTATTCTAATTACACGGCAACGATGTTTCCTAACCGAGTTCCTATCATATGGGAAGCCAACGAAAAAGACTCTAATAGTAAAGCCAAGCGAGATTCGATTTCGAATTTCATGTCTTGGGTTATCTCTCAACCGTCCTTTAAACATGAAATCGACAAAGTAGTCCTAGATTATATCGACTACGGTAATTGTTTCGTAACTGTTGAATGGGCCGACCAGAGGGTAGAACAGGCTAATGGTATTCAAGCAGGGTACGTAGGTCCGGCAGTTCGCCGTATCTCTCCTCTTGACATTGTCATGAACCCTACCGCTCCCTCTTTTGAGTCTTCTCCTAAAATCGTCCGAAGCCATATCTCTCTTGGGGAGTTAAAGAGCCTTCTTGAAAAGATGACTAACGATGAAAATCGTGAAGAATATGAAGAGCTTTGGCATTACCTGAAAGAAATCCGCTCCGCCGCTAAAGACTATACAGGTGATTGGCAGCAGCGTGATAACCTCTATGGTATGGACGGATTTACTTCCTTCCAAGAATACCTCAAGTCGGATACTGTTGAAGTCCTGACTTTCTATGGCGATATGTACGACCATGAAACTGACACGCTTCTTAAGAACCATGTCATTACTGTCGTCGATCGGCATAAGCTTATTAACTCGAAGCCTAATCCTTCCTTCTTTGGTTTCCCTCCAATCTTCCATGCCGCATGGCGTAAGAAGCAGGACAACCTGTGGGGAATGGGTCCTCTCGATAACCTCGTTGGTATGCAATACCGTATCGATCATATCGAGAATATGAAAGCTGATATCTGGGATCTTGTGACATATCCTGTCCAGAAGATCAAAGGCTTTGTCGAAGAGTTCACTTGGCAGCCGGGAGAGAAAATCTATACGTCTGAAGAAGGCGATGTCGATCTTGTTCAACCCCGTGTTGAAATTATGAGCGCTAACAATGAGGTCCAGTACCTTATGGCGTTGATGGAAGAAATGGCTGGCGCTCCTAAAGAAGCAATGGGCTTCCGTACTCCGGGAGAGAAAACAAAATATGAGGTTCAAAGGTTAGAAAACGCTGCCAGCCGCGTTTTTCAGAATAAAATTAAACAATTCGAAGAACAAGTTGTCGAGCCTCTTCTGAATGCTCAGCTTGAACTATCTCGTCGTAATCTGACTGGCGTGACTGTTATAAAGGTATTTGATGATGAACTTAAAGCCGCTTCATTCCGCTCCCTCACTGTCGAGGACATTACGGGTATTGGGCGTATCAAACCTGTCGCTGCACGTCACTTTGCAGAGCAAGCCGAGCTTATCCAAAATCTTACAAGTCTTGCAAGCTCTCCCCTGTGGGCTGTGGTACAACCACACTTCTCGGGCGTTAAGCTGGCAAAGATGTTCGAAAAGTCTTTCAACATCGAGAATGAAGAAATAATCATCCCGTACGTAGCATTGTCCGAACAGGCCGATGGTCAGCGTATGGCTCAAGCCTTACAAGAACAGACTCTTCAGGCTACCCAGACTGCGTCTGGAATGGGTGAAGATTATGATCTTGATACGCCTCAACCCGGGGCAGCTATGATGCAAGGTGCAATACAATGAAAACAGCTTGGACCCAACACCTAAAGACCCAAGAGGAAAAAGACAGGTTTCATAATTCAGTAATCGGTTCTAGGCTTGTCTTAGAACGACTTGCAACAATTCTGACTGAAAAAGAAAAAGGAGCTGAAAGAGTAATCCAAAGCCTTTCTTCTTATGACTCTCCTTCTTGGAGTTTCAAAGCAGCGGACAACAACGGGTATAGCCGTGCTATAGCCGAAATTAAATCACTTATCAATCTGGACCAACAGAAAGACATTTATAACCAATGAAAACTACTATTCACCTGACCAAAGGCGAAAATGTCGTAGTTATGTTTGAAGCTGACGGTAATATCGCTGCTGAGAATATGACTAAAGACGATCTTATTAAACTTCTTACTGAAGGCGGATTTAAACAATGACCGACCTTTTTAAAGAGGATGGTAGCCAACCCAACCTCGACAACACCGTAGACCCTTTTGAAGTCCTGACCGGACCCGGAGGTAAGTTTGACCGAAGTAAATATGAGTCTGATGAAGACTTGAAAAAAGCTTTGGCTAAATCTGTGTATCACGGTGACGCGTACATCGACCACATGAAGCAGCGTCAGGACGAACTCCGTACTGATTATCTGCGTCTGCAGGAAGAGTACAAAGCAGGGCCAAAGCTGGCTGAGATTCTCGAACAACGTTTCGGTACTCAAAACCAGCAACAGACTAGCACTAACCCCAGCGAACCTGAGTCGCCCGTTTTCGATCAAGCTAAACTTGACGAGATGATCAACGAACGTATCCGACAGAATAAACAGTTGGAACGTGAGGAAGAAAATGCTCGTACAGTAGAAGCTAAACTCATCGAGCACTTTGGACCTAATTACCAAAGTTCTCTTAAACAAACCATCGATAGCATGGGTCTTGATAAAGACTTCGTCAATGGCTTAGCCCGTAAACATCCCGAAGTGCTCTTTAAGACACTCGGCATTACTGGCCAACGTCAGCAAGAAGGCTTCCAAGCTCCTCCGGCATCTTCTCGTACAGCTTCCCCTCTGGGAACTGAACCTAAGCGAACTAACGCTTATTACCAGAAGCTCCGTAAGGAAAACCCCACGCTTTATCGTAGTCCAAAAATCCAAGACCAAATGTTCAAAGACGCCCTCGCCTTAGGCTCTGCCTTCGAAGACGGTGACTGGAGAGCATACGGTCATTAATCAAATCAGGAGACTATAACTAATGGCTAGTGGGTTCACTACTCTCACTAACGAACACCTCGTCCGAGCCCAAATCTATTCGCGTGATATTACGCGGATGTTTCAGGACGACCTGTTCGCCATGCGTTTTGTTCGAACGATCACGGACTTTCCGGACGGTACGACTCTAAACATCCCCCGACTGGGTCAGGCTGAACAAGCTGACTTCGCCGAAGGTCAAGCAATCAAGTACAATAAGTTCGACACTGGTAACTTCACGTTCCAGATCGATCAGTATAAGTACTCGGCTAACTCGATCTCCGAGAAGTTCAAGCGTGACAGCTTCTGGTCGGCAGAGGTTCAGGCAGCTTTCGCTCCTGAGCAGCATCGTGCCCTCATGAAAGGTTTTGAAGCTCGTGTCTTCAGCCGTGCTAATTCGTCGCAAACCGCATCCGATCTGAACCTCATCAACGGTGCTGCGCATCGCTGGGTCGGTTCGGGTACGAACGAAACCCTTGCTCTGAAAGACTTCATGCTCGCGGAGTATTCTCTCCGTCGTGCAAACGTCCCGATGCGCAATCTCGTTGCGATTGTCGATCCCTCGGTGGCTTTCGCCATTGAGAACCAGACCAACTCGGTCAACCTTCTGTCCCCGATGCCCAAGTGGGGCAATCTGGTGCACGAGGGTCTCGTGTCGGGCTTCCAGTTCCGTTTCAGCCTCTATGGCTTTGACGTGTACGTGTCTAACTATCTGCCGCGCAATATCGCGGAGACGGTTAACAGTAAGTCTGTTACGGTTGGCGTCGCCAATCTCTTCTTTAGCGCTGAGCCGGGTGATACCACTCCGTTCATCGCCGCTTTCCGCCAGATGCCCACAGTCTTCAGCGAGTTCAACAAAGATCTCCAGCAGACTGAGTTCCTCACGATCTGTGAGTATGGTGTGCAAGTGTTCCGCCCTGAAAACCTCGTCATCGTTCTGACCGACGTGGATCAGGTAGTCTAAGTAGAAAGGAAACACTATGGCTTGGAATGACAACGCTGGTCTTTACCAGAAATATGGTACTGAACAGACCGTCACCTCTACGGGTGGCGAATACCGCACTACTGGTGCTGAGCGTGAGATCGAAATTCGTATCGATCTGACGACCCTCACCGAATCCGAAACCGTCATCAACGACAACATCTTCTTCCCTACGGGTGTGAAGATTCAGGAAGTTGAAATCTATGTCGAGACCGCTGCCGCAACCGGCACCGCGATTGACATCGGTCTTGTTCGTACTGATCGTACGACCGAGATGGACTTCGACGGTATCGTGGCCGCTATGGCGACTGCTTCTCTGACTGCCGGAGCCAAGCTCCGTCTCGTCAAGGGCAGCACGTCTGTGGGTGCCTACATCACTAACGGAACTACCGTTCCCTTCGTGGGCCACATTACTTGCTCTCGCACTTCTGCGACTGCATTTACTGCTGGCGTCATCAAGGTTCGTATCCGTTACGAGCGTCCGTAAGGACTAACGAATGGGGGCCTTAGCGCCCCCATTTCTTAAAGGATTATTATGGTCGATACAATCTCTCATGCCGTTTTAACCGGCGATCAACTTCATGAACCCAAGGGTATTGAAAACGCCAATATAGGTGAGGTTTACGTTTCTAACGGAAGTGGGAGCGGGAACTGGGCTTCCCTTGGTATTTCTTCTTTTACAGGACAAATCGCAGACTTTGCTTGGCCTGTTGCACAATCAGGTTGGTTGGAGTGCGATGGTTCTTATATTAACATCAACACCTACCCTTCTTTATTCTCAGTTTTAACTATTCAGCGCACCGGCAATCGTTCTTCTGGTAGCGCTATTATTACTTCTCTGCCTTCGACTACAGGAATGAAAGTCGGATACTACGTATTTGGTACGGGTATTACAGCAGGGACTCAAATCATTTCAATTGATTCTTCCGCTCAGATTACAATGTCTGGTACTGCAGCTTCTTCAGGGTCTGCTACTGTAATTGTATCTCCGTGGTATCTTGGAACAGATATTATTCGTCTACCTGATGTTTCGACAGCAGGTCGTTATCGACGTTCTCGTGTTGGCACTAATCCGATTGGTGTTCTTCAAGACAGTCAGAACCTTGCGCATACGCATACTGCCTCGGGGGTAACTGGCGATGAAAACATCGGCCATACCCACGATTATTCTGGCACTACTTCTGCCATGAATGGAAACCAAAACCCCTCTGTTGTTTATCAGAAACCTATCATCGGCGGAACAGGTTCGATCTCTCTTGCAGGTGGCTCGGGTCTTCTCGATCAGCCTAATGCCAGTGCGACGACTAACATCGATCATACGCATACTTACGCAGGAAGTACTACAGGTGCTTCGACAGCTCACGTCCATCCTTATAGTTTGACTACGTCTTCTAACGGTAGTTCTGAAGCTCGTCCGACTAGCATTGTCTTGATGACCTGCATAAAGACCTAAGATGAAGTTGAATTTACAAGATGTGACTAATCTTCAGAATGAAGCTACAGCTGTTTCTGCGATTAATCTAAACAATACTAAGCTAGAAGCTGCAATTGAAAATACCATTTCACGTGATGGGACTTCTCCCAACATGATGGAAGGGCAGCTTGATATGAATGATAACAGGATTATCAATCTTCCTAATGCTATTGATGATAAAGATCCTGTTACCTTCGCTCAAGTCAAGAATATCTCTAAGATTACAGGCGCTGCTCCAGCCATAGCCCTTCATGATCTTGTAAATCCAAGTGACGGAATGAATTTGACAGGAGCATGGTACCGAGCAAGAAGTCTCAACCTACTCAATCTGTGGTTGAAGAAAGGCAATTGGACTGCTGAGCAACTTGATATGCCTGATTTTACTGCGGCAGGAAATTCATGGGATGAAACTCCCGGTCTTGAACTTGAAGGAGCTGGAGAACAGGCAACTGTAATCCGGTTGATCAGCCCTGCTGCTAGATATCTTATGGGACAACCTTCTTGGAAAGGTACTACTTTTCGAGGACAGGTTAGTCATCCTAAACTAAGAGGGTTGACCCTTATTGGCCGAGGAGACAAGACAACTGACCAACCTCTTATTGCTTTGTCTAACTGCGCAAGACTTCTCATGGAGAATTGCGAAGTAGCTGGCAATCCTGCAGGCGCTTTGATTGATCTCCACAGCTTTGCTGCTGGCGGTCTTTGGTCTGCTAAACTCGTCAACGTCCGTAGCCTTAGAGCACGATGGGAGCCTACCTCAGCACATGCTGGTGTTAAACTCTACTCCGTTGCTACTCTTCTGGCTGAACGTGGCAGGTACGCTATCCGTCTTCGTGGTCCTCGTGATACTATCGGCAAGGTCAATGACGTTGCTCTTTACGGCTGCGAATTCAACGACATGCTTGTAGGTATCATTGATACTACAGGTTTCGGTACTATCGGAACAGGTTTCCCCTACGGCGGTGGCTGCGACAATCTATACGTCGATCCTAGTTGCTTCTTTGCTGGCCAAGGTGCCCGTAAGATTGAAGAAGGTGAAATCCAAGCTATTACTTCGAATACTCGTATGACGCTTCGAAGTGATCAGTTCATGCAAGGGACTACTGGAGATTACAATAACTTTCAGTTTGTTACTACAGGTACTGATGGGAATTTCTATGCGGCTTATATTGATAGCTTTGTTTGTAATGGTTCTGTCCGGGAAGTAATTCTCGATAGAGAAATTCCTGCGGCTACTGTAAGCGGGTATTATCGTATTGCTTACGGTGATGCTCAACTCAGATCAGATGGCTTTGCACCTAATACTTCTCCACATGCAATCTTCTGGGAGCCTAATGCTTATGCAGCTCGCCTTGGAATGCGTACTGAAGAAATCCGAAGTCTAGTTGCTGATCCTACTGCTAACTCTAAGTGTGTTCTTGTCAATCCATATCGTGTTGTCGACTCTGTCGATCCGATGTGTTTCAAAGACAGAACTCCTTTCCTTCCTAAAGTCGTAGCAGGTTCTCTCAATGCCAGTGGTGGTGGTACTGCTATCGCTAACTTCGCAGGGCAGAGCTTTGCTTATTACGATGGAGAAAACGTTCCGGCAGGTCAAGCAGGTCCAAGTAATATAAGAATCAACCGTACAGGTGGACTTCTTGTCAATGGCGATGTTGTTTGTGTCAAGAATACAGAAACAGGCGCAGTCCAAGCGGCTGTTAACTATACTAATGGTACAAGCGGTTTCTACCCTCACTACGTAGTCTGGAATGGCGGTGGTGTTACTTCCAATGCTGACGAACCAGTTTCAATTGCTATGAGCGGAGCCCGTGTAAAAGTCCTTGTTGTGAACAGAACTGGGTCTACGATTAACATTGCTCCTAATGATCTTGCGATGTCTCAAGCTCCAGTTGACGACAGTCTATTCCATGGTTGTGCAATCTACCTTGCTAGGACTTCAGCTACTGTATCTGATTTGGCGATAACTTTAGGTACATTTGAAAGTTCTTATGCAATCCCTGCACATTCAACTATGCTCTGCTGGATAAAGGCTAGATAATGAAATATACTCTATTAGAATTAACCCAAGACATTCTTTCATCGATGGACTCTGATGAAGTCAATAGTATTTGGGACACTCCTGAAAGTCTTCAGGTAGTTAAAGTAATCAAGACTGTCTACGACGATATTATTTCTAGAAGTGATCTAGCAAGTAATAAAGCTTTGTTTAATCTTACTGCCTCGAATGATACAGATAAACCTGTCGTAATGTATAAACCTGAGACTATTGATCGTATTGATTGGATTAAATACAACGGGCATACATTGACGGAAACCTCTCCTAATTGGAGGGAGATGTACTACATTCCTGTAGAAGATTTCATCGAACGCGGACATAGTTTAAACTCTGCTGAACCTGATGTTTCTAGTATGGAACTTGAGTCTAATGGCTTTACTCTGACTTTCTATTACAAGAATGACAGTGCCCCTGAATATTATACGTCTTATAACGACAATATGATTATTTTTAATTCGTATGATGCGAGTGTAGATAATACTTTGATGTCGTCTAAGACTCTTTGCCATGGAAGTCTTAAGACAGATTTCGTAGAAGAAGATCCGTATGTTCCTAACCTTCAGCCTCAGCAATTCGCTCTTCTTCTTAACGAAGCTAAGAGTCTTGCATGGACTGAGTTAAAGCAAGTTACCCACGCTAAGGCAGAACAAACCGCTAAGCGTAACTGGAGACATCTCCAAAAAACCCGGAGAAATATTCCGACTGAATCTTTTCACAATCTTACACATCCCTTTAATCAGCTTAATAATTTTGGACGTAAGTAATGACCCGGCAAATCGGCATAGCTGTCGAAAATAACTTTGCTAAAGGTTTAGTTACTGAAGCTACAGGTCTTAACTTCCCTCAGAATGCTTGTACTGAGACTTGGAATTGTGAGTTTGATATTGACGGTAGCGTTGCTCGACGTGAAGGTTTTGATATTGAAAGTAACTATCTAGGTAAAAGTATTGAAAGACAAAATGAAGCAGTGTCTACGTTTTTGTGGCAGAATGTCGCAGGAAACGGAGACCTTACCCTTTTAGTCGCACAAGTCGGAGCTACCCTGTACTTCTATGAAACAGATGGCTCAGGTAATTTTTCAAGCAATGCCTTAACAACTACCGTTGAATTAACGGGAGTTGTAGGTGCACCTGAACCCGCTTTGACTGAAGTTCAGTATTCTTCTGGAAATGGTCTTCTCTTTGTAACTCATCCTTATTGTGATCCGATTAGAATTTCTTATAATGTAGATACTCAAGAAGCTACTCCTACTTCTCTTGTCTTAAAGATTAGAGATTTCGAAGGAGCTAAGGGAGATTTACTTTCTACTACTACCAGACCTACCGCTTCTTTAGCAGGACTTGAAATTAACCATAAGTACAATCTTTTAAACCAAGGTTGGACTACGGATAATTTAACTCTGTGGGATACAGCTCAAACGACAATGCCTAGCAATGCCGATGTTATGTGGAGGTTTAAAGACGCTACAGATAACTTCGATGCTAGCGACGCTTCAATTGCCCGGATAAGTGCAGGTAATACTCCTGCAGTTAAAGGGCATTTTATTGTTGATCTTGCCTTCCAAAATAGAGATGGTGTTTCAGGATTAAGCGGAGTTCCTTCGACTAATACTACTTTCTATCGTCCAAGCACCTCAGCCTTCTTTGCTGGGCGTGTTTTCTACGCAGGTATTAATTTAGAAGGATTTAATAGTAGTATCTACTTTACTCAAATTATTGAGAGTGAAGATCAGTATGAAAAATGCTACCAAGTAAATGATCCGACTGCTGAAGATCTTTTTGATCTCCTTCCTACGGATGGTGGTGTTATTAATATTCTTGAAGCAGGAAGTATCTACAAACTGGTAACCGTCCCCGGAGGGCTTTGTGTCTTCGCTGTCAATGGAGTTTTCTTCATTACAGGCTCTACTGGTATCGGCTTTACTGCTAACGATTACTCTCCGCAAAAGATTGGTAAGATCAGTACGCTGTCAGCTACATCCTTTGTAGACGTAGGTGGATATCCTTGTTGGTGGAATAGCGAAGGCATCTATATAATGACGCCTGAGCAAAACATTCCTATGATCAAATCTATGACTTACGATACGATTAATACTTTCTACCAAGAAATTCCAATCTTATCTAAGAAATATGCCAGAGGGGTGTATAACCCCGGCACTGGTCATATTCGATGGATTTATCGGAGTACCGCTACAAGTCAATTAGATGCAAGCTATGAATTTGATCGTATGCTTAATTTTAATACTAGAACAGGTGCTTGGTATCCTTGGACTATTTCTCCAAGTAATGTAAAGATTCATTCGATTGTTTCTACGGAATTGATTACCCGACCTACAAAACGAACTAACGTAGTAGATCTTTCTGGTGAATTCATCTACGACGATCTCGGAAGAGAAGTCGTAACTTATACTGAAGACTCTAAAGTTAATCTCCAGTTTGATAAATTCTTTGTCAGTGGATTAAACATAGATGGAGTAAATCAATTTACTTTTGCGGATCGTAATAGCGGAAGGTATATTGATTGGAATACTCTGGATAATACCGGAATTAATTACGATAGTTATTTTATCTCTGGATTTAAATTAACAGGCCAAGGAATTAAGAAATTTCAATCTAATTGGGTGAGTGTATTTTCTAGGATTTTCTCTCCTGTTAGTTATTTCTTCCAAGGTATTTGGGACTACGCTAATATAGGTTCTGAAACTGGACGTTGGTCTTCTCGTCAATTAATTACCCATACGGATGAAAACTTTGACTCCGCACGTAAGCGTCTCAAAGTCCGTGGACATGGAACTGTCCTTCAATTTAAAGTATCGTCTAAAGACGATCAACCCTTTGATATAATTGGTTGGTCTTCCTTCCAATCTGTAAATGGAGCACCATAATGGCAACTCTTGCCGAAATGAATAAAAAACGCTGGGACGCTATGCGTATCCCGGCTTCTATGGGACCTGCCTTTAAAAAGGCTGCAGATCAGTTGTCTGCTCCCGAAGCTCAAGCTCGATACAAAGCTGTTGAGAAACTCACTGGTGTGCCATGGTGGTTCATCGGTGTTGTACATATCCGCGAGTCAAACCAGAACTGGGCTAAAAGTCTAGCTCAAGGTGATCCATGGAATAAGAAATCAGTCCGCGTTCCTAAGGGACGTGGTCCGTTTAAATCATGGGAAGAAGCTGCTGTAGACGCCCTTACCAATTGCCATCCTTTTGCTGCCAAGAATAAAGATTGGAGCATCGGTGGCTCTTTAGCTATGTTGGAAAAATATAATGGTCTTGGCTACTACAACAAGGGAATTCCTTCTCCATACATCTGGGCTGGAACTGATCAGTATGTTAAAGGTAAGTATATTGCTGATGGCAAGTTCGATGCTAATCATGTCGATAAACAATTAGGCTGTGCAGGTATTCTGAAGTTCATGGGTGTGTTTAACAAGACTGGCCCTATCATCGCTGCAAGCGCTACGGCTACTTCAACTGTTGTCTACGCATATACTTATTGGGATCATATCGTTAATCATTGGATTATCTATAGTTCCGCTACCGCTGTCGTCCTCTCTCTCGTTGGTCTTATGATCTACGCTTATAAACACAAGGATCAACCTAGTGCTGTCTAAACTTAAAGCTCTCTTTAACAAAAGTTGGAGCATCTTCCTCGCCCGTCTTGAAGTCTTTACTGGTTTCATTCTCGGTGTCATCGCTCTAATCGACTGGAGCAGCCTTGCTACTATTGATTTCGATGCAGGCTTTAGCAATACCCAGATGTTCTGGTTCGCTATTGGTCTTGTAATTAAGGGTATCATCTCTGAAGTCGGCCGTCGTGCTGGAACTACCCCGGTTAATAACCAGCTCGTTCCTACTAATATTGCTGAAGAACTGAAGAAGTAATGCTGGGATTTCTCAGCCTTCTTCCCGGTTTGTTTACAACTATCAATGGCGTCACCAACGCCATTGCTAATGAACGGTTGAAGCTTATTGATGCTAAGACTGATCAGCAAAAGATCGCTGCCCAAGAGCGTATAACGTCTTTACAAGCTAAGCGCGATGTAATGGTGGCTGAGAGCCAGAGCAGTAAAATAAACGCTGTAATGCGCTTTATGCTTGCTGTCGGCCCGACTGTATATCTTACCAAGATTTATCTCTATGACAAAGTCTTAGGGTTAGGCAGGACTGATCCGTTAGATGCAAATCTTTGGTCAGTAGTTATGGCGACTATTGGTTTCTACTTCTTGGCTGAGACTGTTACAAATACTACAAGGATTATTAAAAGCTAATGTTAGAAATGTATGACGTCGAAGCCCGTCGTCGCGGTAAGATGAAATCAGACGACCGTACCTTTGTCCTTCGTCCTATGGAGGGTAAGAACCCTCGGGATACCAAAGGTAATGTCGATCCTAGGTTGTTTCAGGGAGAAAATAATCTCCATGCAATCTATGATGATATTAAAGGTATGTGGACTCTTCGATATGAAGTTGGAGGTCTTCCAGAAGCCTTGAAGCAGAAGTTTACTACTTTCAGTGACTGTGAAGATACTGTCCGTAGGTACTTTGCTAATCGCAGTGTCGAGATCGAAAAGGTCATCGACTAATGCACGTTGCTCAACCAAATGATTTTGATAAGATTAAAGAATACGGTTTAGAGTTTATTAAACAGACTGAACACATTTCTAAATTTTATACTGTTGAATATGTAGACGCTTTAATTAACTCAATGCTCTCAGCTCCTCCGGAAAGCGATATAATTCTTATCGCAGATGGAGGAATGATCATGGGTAAAGCTATCCCTTCTTTTCTTGGTCCGTATTTAATAGCTACTGAAATTGCTTGGTATGTAACACCTGAAGCACGTGGTAAAGGTATTGGAGAGCAACTTCGTTTAGCTTTTGAATATTGGGCTGAGCATATTTCTAAATGCTCTGCTATTCAAATGGGAAGTCTTGACGAAGATATGGGAAAGTACTTTGAAAAGAAAGGGTATAAGCTTTGTGAAAGAGCTTATATAAAAGAAATCTAATGGCATTTTTTACAGCAGCTGCCGCAATTATCGGCGTCGGGAGCATGGCTTACGGCGCTTATGAACGAAGCGAAGGGCAAGAACGTCAAGAAGAAGGTCTTCGCCAACAGCAAGAAGGCGCTCGTATTCAAGCTGAAGCTGCTCGCCAGCAAGCTGGAATTAGTAAAGAACAAGCTGCTGCTTCGGTAATCGCAGCTGGAGCTGAACGAGATCTTAATGTTCTAGGTTCTCAGCAAAGCATTGCTGCAAGCCAAGGCAGTCTTGAAATTGGTAGACGGACAGTAGCTGCTCAACAGGCTATTGAAGCTCAGAAAATGAATGCGATGGAGCTTGATGCTCGTCGTAATCAACTTGAGATTATCCGTAACCAACAGCGAAGTAGAGCTATCGGACTCGCTACAGCTACAGCTTCTGGTTCTAATAAAGGCAGTGGACTCCAAGGAGCCTACGGTCAGTTCAGCGGACAGACAGGAGTTAATCTTCTGGGTGTTCAACAGAACCTTGAAATTGGACGCAACATCTTCGATCATAACTATAACATTAGCCAGAATAATCTTGCGATGGGTGATCTTCAGAATATGTATGCTGTTCAGCAAGCTAATAACCAAACTACTAAAGCTAATCTGACTTACAATTACGCAGTTCAAAATGCAGGCTTCCAAAGCCGTCTCGCAGATACTCAGACGTTGGCATCGCAAGGTGCTGGTCAAGTTTCCGCAGGTGGTGGGCAAGCTGCTCTCGGACAGTCTCAGATTTCTTCTGGAAATGCTATGTTCTCTGCAGGACCTAGTATCTTCTCGGCAGGTCAGAGTCTGACGCAGGCTGCTCCTTCTTTTACTAACTTCTTCAACTCAGGTTCCTAAAATGTTTAAAGGTATTTATTAATGGCTATTGAAGCCCCTCTTCCTGTTGAAGACCCTAACCTTCCTGCGCCTCCGGCTCCGGCTACACCTGACTCTCCTGTCCTCCCTGAAGACACAGGCAGGATTTCTGTAGACCCTATTTCTGCTCCTGAACCTTTTACAGTCTCCCTTGACACTAACGCTTCTACGGCGACTATGTCTGAAGAGACTGCGACTAATCGTGCTTGGAAGTTTGAATTCGGACTGAAGGAAATCCTCAAGAAGAGTAAAGATGAAATCTACCAGACGTTGCATAACGGAGACGAAGATACTCTCCGTGGCAGTGCTGCGTCTGATATTGATGCCCGGAAGAGAGAAGAAACCCAGAAGGTTCTTGCTGAAGTAGCAGGCCGGAAGGGTGGAGATCTTTCTGAAGAAGAAATTCAAAAGCTTACTCAGCTCTTGAATGAAATGAATGAACAGACCGATCCCGGTGTTGTTCTTGAACAAGGCTATGCCAAACAGCTAGTAGCTGAATTGGACAGAGCTGCTGAACGTAACGGTTCCTTTCTTAAAGAAGCTCGGGCTGCCTCGCCTGAGAAGGTTCTTGAGATGGAGAACGCTGCTACGGACTTCGCAAGTAAACGAATGGTTGCTCAAACCGTTGTTGAAAATCTCCAAGATGAGATTAAGCAACAGGGTTGGGGTGGTTATGCGTTTGACTTAGTCAAAACAGCTATTCCCGGTTACACTGATGCTCAGCTTCGAGGTAACGTCGAAGGCATTGGTATTATTGAAGGTGTGGGTCTTGGTGCTAACCTTGAAGCTCAGCGAGCTAGATTATATGACCTTCCTACTGCAGGAGCGTTCAAGACTGAATTTAAAAAGATTATAGATAACCTCAAGTCTGGTTGGCTTGGAGGCAATCATCAGATTGCATTAGACTTTGCTCGTAGCATGGTCGGCATGAGTTCGTCTGATGTCATGATGAAGAACATCACTCTTGGTATTGACTTCGCAGGCACAGGCTTAGCTAGCGGTGCTGCCAGAGGAGTTAGAGCGGGTGTCAAAGGAACTAACGTTCTTATGAGAGATACTGCTAAGGCTTTTAAAGACATTGCTGAAGCAGGAACTGCACCTAATGCAAGTAAGTCTACTATCCTTGAAGGCGCTGGAGACCTCAAAGAAGCTGCGGTAGTTAAGTCTACTGTCAATCTTTCTGATGATATTACAGGCCGTCCCAGAGCCACAGAGAGGGCCATAGAGAGCCTTACTAGTGCTATGCGTACGGATCTTGATGATTTCAAGAAAGGCTCTACAAACGCCTCTAGAGACCTCGTAAACCGTGTCGAAGAAAATAGCGAGACTATGCTGCGTAAGGTAGTCGAAGCTGCAGAAACCTTTAAGAAAGTAGATCGTATCCCCGATGTTCTTTCAAGGGAGACTGCTGTTCGAGCTATTATCGATGACATTCCTAATATGTATCCTACATTAAAGAATAACGTTCTTGATGTAGAAAAGCTTTATAAAGAAGAAGTCTCTAGCAATCTCCTTGCTGATATGCGTATCGGTAAGAACGATGGGACTTATTTCCTTAGTCGCGAAGTAGCTGAGAACTTCATTGAACATCACAAACTCGGTGGTGTTGAAATTCTTCCCGGAACTGACGCTGCTAGGAAACCTAAAGTTTATTACATTCCTGAGTCTGCCGTTAAGACAGATGCTGGAACAATCAATCCCGGATTTACTCAACTAGTCAAAGAAGGAAAGCCTAAGTTCTTCCTTGATGAAAACTATCTTAGTGAAGTAGAAAGCAGCCTTACCCCTCAGAAGGGTTGGTTGCCTGTTACTGTTTCCGGTGATGAAGTCAAAGGATTTAAGACAGAAATCGGTAAGCCTGTTGTTACAGTTGAACAGCAAGGGTTGGGATTTTATGTCAAGATGACTGTGCCTGTTCCTGAGAACAGTTCACTGATGCGTTCTCTCATTGCTGAGACAGGCTATACTAAACTTCCTGACAGCCCGATGAAGAATTTCCTTACGAGTGTCTTCGGTAAGCTTCGTTCCCCTGAGAGTGTTCTCAGTGTTGCTGAACGTGCTAACCGGCAGACTGCTGTCTATGGAGTTAATAGTTATTTCAATATTCTGAAAGACAACGTCTCTGAGATTAGTAAACTCCGTGCGGGAAGGTTCAGTAAGAACCGTGACCGCTGGAATGAATGGCAGCGTATGGTTGAATACGCAGATACTAAGATTGATCCTCAGAGCACTAAGCCCGGATATTTCTACAAAGATGCTCAAGAGTTAACTACCGATTGGGTTCAAGTCCTCGGCCGTCTTCCTGATGAACAGGAAATAGCTGCATACTTTGAATTCAAACGCGGCATGGAAATCGACAGGATGTTCAGAAACATCGCTTCTGTTCGTAACCAGCAGCGTGTCGGAGCTATGACTAACCGTGTCGTTGTAAAAGATGAAGCCGGAAAAGAAATTCTTTCTCCTGAATTCAGCGGTGTTTCTAGACGTGATCTTCCCGGTGGTGATGGAAATATTCTCATCATGGGCAGTAAAATTGGTGAAGAAAAGATTGTTAATCTTAAAAAGCTTAGATCTGAAGGTCCTGACGGCAAGAATGATTTAAAAAGTAAGATCACTAAAGGCGAAGGCCAACTTGTTGAAATCTATGAGCCTAGGTCTCGTCCGTTCAAGGGTTTTGGAAGTGTTGGTGAACAACGTATTCAGTATGTCTATTCTGAAACGATAGCTACTCGTCCCTTGGACTGGAATCAAGTTCCTCGTCGAGGTGGTGGCCATCTTCAGTATGATTACGATCAGTACATTCAACAAGCTAATATCCGTCGTAGTGATGTTGAAGGAGATGTTTCACATTGGTATGAAGGTCCTACTACTATTATGGGCATCCAGTTTAATTCGCAAGGTAAAGATCTTGCGAAGAAGCTTGATGCTGTCCGCTTGAAGTTTAAAGCAAACGATGAAGCTGGAGCTGCCATTGCAGCTAAGCAACTTCCCATTGATTGGGACGTAGTTAAGAAATGGTTTTTGGGAAGTAAAGGTAAAAACTTCTCTCCTCCGATGCTTAATCTCAATGAACCTATTGAAGTAGTCAATCGTGGTCAAAGCCTCGCTAAGAGTGCAGAACAACGCTATACAAGTTTCAAAGATGGAACACGACAGAATACTCTTGCAGGCCAACATCAAATTGAATTCTCTCAAGAAAGAGATAGCTTTGGACTTCTTGGTCTTGAAGATATAGGTTCTGCAGGCAAGCCTCTTTATCAAGTAGGGCCTGCTAAGACTGTAGATCCTATCACTACAATGCAACGCGGACTCCAGAGAATCATCAAAAGTAATTACTATGATGATTATAAGATCATGAGTGTCGAGCATTGGTTAAAACAAGCTGGTCCTCACCTTGCTGCATCTCCTAATGAAATCAAGTACAGCCCGCAATATTATTATAACGAAGCTAAATTCGCTCCTAGCGCTCCTGCTGATCTTGTTAAACGTCTTCAAATTGCTAAGTATCAGATTGATCAGATCGTAGGTATTCCTTCGGAGAATCATAACTTACTTTACCAATACAGCCAGCAAGTAGCTGATTATATTTATCAGATGATTGGGCCTAAAGCTCAGAATATTACTCCTGACTGGCTTCTTCCTAAACTGAAAGATCCTTTCGCTGCTGTACGTTCATTTGTTTTCCATCCTATTATGGGTTTGTATAACATTGCTCAATTCGCAGTTCAGATGGGTGGGTATGGAAATATCTATGGCATAGCTGGTGCTAAGTACGCTGCTCCCGGAAGTCTTGCAGCTCAATTTCATTTCTGGACTAGAGCTAATAGTCATCCTAATATTATTAAACATCTTGATGAATTAGCAGTTAAAGCTAAATTCCCCGGAGCCAGTAACTGGAAACCCGGTGAGTTTACTGAAGCTTTTAATGAGCTTCATAAGACAGGCTTTGGCCTTGTCGGTAAAGAAGCGGCTATCGTAGACGATGTCATGAACGTCAAGGTTATTGAAAATAACTATGACAAGTTCTTAGACATGGGTACTATGTTCTTCAGAGGCGGCGAAGAAAACGTCCGTCACGGAGCTTGGTATACTGCGTACAGAGAGTTTAGAGACAAGAATCCTTTTGGTAGAATTACTGAAAGAGACCGAGCGGATATTCTCCAGCGTGCTGACCTTCTCAACCTTAATATGAGTAGAGCTTCCGCTACTGCTTTGAATAAAGGTGTCTTTTCTGTTCCTATGCAGTTCTATGCATATCAGCAGAGACTCCTCAGTCTGTTCTTTAGTGATCGTATTAGTTGGAAAGAACGAGGAAGACTCCTTGCATGGAATGGAGCTATGTATGGATTGCCCATGACTGTTGGTGTCACTGGTGTTCCTGCAGTAGATAACCTACGCCAATATGCTCTTGATAACGGTTATGTCGTTGGAGATAGCTTTTGGAAAAGTATGTTCATGGAAGGTCTTCCTTCTGCAATTGGAGCCCTTGCCACCGGTAAAGGTGATCCTCAAGCTGGAACTTGGTACGACATCGGACCTCGATTTGGTAACAAAGGACTCGAACCTGTTACAAGTATTTGGGGAACTGACAAAACCACCGCAGACCTTATCGGAGGGGCTTCTTATTCATTTGCTAAAAGTACAATACAGTCCAGTAAAGGTATCTATCGCGCTATAGCAAGTCTTGCAAGAAGTGATGACGACGACGTCTTTAAAACTACAGTAGAAGACTGGGTTGGTCCTCTACGTCAGATTGGTATTGTCAATAGTGCTTATCGTATTTACGCAGCCGCTGCCTTCGGTAGATGGATGAGTAAAAATGAAGCATACTTGACTGAAGGTAGTCCTGCTCAAGCAACTGTCATGGCTTTGATTGGTGTTAAAGACCAAGACATTAATGATCTTCAATCCAAAAGAAACTCTTTGAAAAGTCAAGAAGAATACGAAAAGGTCATTGAAAAGGAATTCAATTTGTATTTCCATCGCGGGGCTCTTGCTCATAGAGATGGTAATAATGAAGAAGGCAAGCAGAGTTTAACTAATGCTAAAGTTCTTCTTCAAATGGGTAACTTTAGAGAAGACCGTATTAACAGTCTTGTAGGTAAAGCTGTCGATGACAATCGAAGCATCCTTGAGAAAATCAATAATGATTACTACCTTAGAAAAATTCCTAACAATATGACAGAAGATAAAGCAGATGCTTATAAGAGATATCTCAACGTTCAAGAAAAGAAAGCACAATAATGGCTCCCGTTAATCCAGCTATTCAAAAAACTAACGATCCTAGCTACGGCAATAACTCTCGTCCTATTGATGCTCCCGATGTAATTAAACCTCGTGGAGTAGAAGAGAACAGGATTATGCCTGAAGGCCAGAAGATCGGAGATCGTTCTGCAGAATATCTTGGACAAGCTGATGCTTATGGTGCTCAAGCCGAAGGCGTAGCCGCTAAAGGCTTCGGAGACCTCTTCGCTGACATTGCTAAGGGAGCAGACTTCCTTGGCAAAGCCGGAGTCTCAATGATCAAGAAAGACATTGAGGATAAGGTTTATGACGTTGCTAATAAAGAACGTCAGAATTATACAGAGTACCTTGAAAGTATTAAAGCTTCAGGAAAGATGAAAGGTATTCTTTCTGGAGATGGCGGGGATGGTGAAGGCGATGGCGGCGGACCTCCCGACGAAATCTCTACAGACCTCCCGCAGACTCTTGAGAGACTCAACGGAGCTAGGCAAGCTGGTAAGATAAGCAATACTGATTATCAGGGACGCTTACTTGCTGCGGCTAAAGATCTTCGTGCACGTCATCCGGGTTTCCGTAAGGAGATCGATGATGAGTTCGCAAAGGTAACTGGAGTTAATCCAGCTAATGCTTATGTGAATAGTCTTCTTCGAGATATTAATGCTCAAAGTCAATCTGCTAATAAAGATTTAACACAAGGCTTTGGAATTATTAAAAGTAATATGGGGATCATCACTGATGGTGTTGATGCTCCTACTGCTTTACAAAAGCTTAAAAATGGTGACTGGACTACGGCAGATGTTATCAAATGGGCTATGCCTGCTAAACAGGAAGAGTTCCAAATCCAAACACGTAAAGCCAAAATGGATGATGTAAACCTCGGACGTGAAGAAAAAAGCCGTCAGGCTGGTAAGCTTTACGACGAAGCCTCGTCTGTTATTGTTAACCGTGCTGTCGATGGAATTATGAATAAGCTTGGTATTACTGATATTGACTCAGCAGCTACTGCAACAGCTAGATTGACTCCTCAGCAATGGGAACAAGAAGGCCAGCGTATTCTTAACATGCGTGCTCAACTTCGTTTTGAAATGAAACGAGCCGCTGACGCTAATGGCTTGACTAAAAATCTTGTTGGAGGAACAGACGAACTCAATAAGAAAATCGATGCAAGTCTTAAGATTTTTGATGAATTTGCAGATCGTGTGTATGGGAAAGACGCAGGTACTCTTTTCAGTCTTCAAAGGGATTTGAAAGGACAAAAGGATCAAGATACTGCGAGTCTTCTTCGAGATAGTAAAGTCGGTCCTTTCCTTCGACAAAATCAAATTCTTAAAGATATTGTTGGAGAATCTAACATGGGGAAAATGAGTCTTGGTATGATCTCTGGAGATTACCCTAATGATTATAAGGATTATTTTAAACGTTGGAAGATGGAATTTATGACGCAGTCTTCTTTTGGAGCTACAGGTAAGCCTTCAACTGTAAGTGATCTTTTCGATGATATGAAAAAGAAAGATGTTAACGTTCCAAAAGCTTCTGCAGATGTCATGGATACTCTAAGCCTTATCGGTAAAGATAAGACTGCTTCTGGAGTTCCTATTTCTGATGCAATGAAAATTAATCTTGCTCTGTCAGCTTTTTCTAAAGAAGAACGTAGTTGGGTTAGCAAACTCAATCCTGATGGATATGATAATCAAGGTCGTAAGATCCAAGGGCAGAATGCTGTTTTCCAGAAAATGACTTCTCCTGAAATTACTAAAGAAATGAAAAGACTTGGAGAGACTAATCCTGAAGTTTGGAGAAATTATAGAGAATGGACCGAAGATACTCTCGGTAAACATCTTATTAAACAAGAAGTAGATAATCTCGCTAGCATTGGAGAGAATCCTAATATTCGTCTTGGTTGGAATAGTGATAATAAACAATTTGAAATCAAATATGAACCTCAGCCGGGTAAACGTAACTCAGGCGGAAGTATCATGACTCAAGGGGAATCTGATTCTTATTACGTCCGAGCTAAAAACTCCATTACAACAATCAATGATAATCTTAAAAATTATAAGAACGTTGCTGAAGCTAGCGGACAAGATGTAGAAGTATTCATGCTTCGAAGTCTTCGGAGTATCGGAGCTGACCTGACTAGCGTTCGTGGAATTCCTGCCCGCATGCTGGAAGAAATCGATCGTAGCCGATCTTTTGAAGGACGCTATGGAGCGAGTAAGCGATAATGCCTATTGCCTTTGATGGTAAGGTCTACGAAGATGAGTATGCACTAGAGACTGGAAGGCCCGTAGAAGAGCCTACGGAGCCCGCTGGTGCGTCTAAACCTTTGCCTAGGGTCTATATAACCAAACGTGATGAAAACGCTCCAGAGACGCCCGGAGGGCCTCAGGACGAAATTCCTATCATAACTCCCACCGAGCCGGTTCAGCCGGCTGGCGGGACAATTGATTGGAGAGATGTCGAAGCTCAGAGTACCTTAGACGTAACTCAACGGCAGGAATCTTCCCAGAAACCTGCTGACTGGATGGCTATACCTAAGGCATTGTCTAACATTCGAATGACGGATATTGTCAAAGGAATTGTTGAATCCGCAGGTAAAGCCTTTACTCTTCCGGGGAAAGTCTCCCAAGGATTGATTGCTCCTGATAGCCAACAAGCTATTGAACAAAGCCTTGACCTAGCAGGCATGATGGTTTTCGGACCTGCGCCTGTAGCAGCCAAGATGGCTGACGGAACTCTCGGAAGTTTTGCTGGTGTTAAAGGTAAGACAGTTAATAAAGAACTCCTAAACAAAGCCAATGAAATGGCTGGGGACGGAGTTCATCCAGATGAGATTTACGGCAAGACTGGGTTTTATAAATCAGCGGATGGACGTTGGCGTTATGAAATAGACGACAGTAAAAGTAATCTTAAAGCTGATTTGTTAAAAGAAACTAAATGGGGTGAAGACGCTCCAGTTGTTTCTATTAAACCAGCTGAGTTTAATTATGATACAATGGAATGGTCTGCTAAGCCTCTCTTAAAGGATGTTCTACATCACCCTGATCTTTTCAATGCTTACCCTTTTCTTAAGAATATTGAAATAGCTCCGGTTGAAAAAGGAAGTAGAAATTACGGTTCTTATGACTGGAATAACAATGTCATTAGAATGGCTGAGTTAAAGCCTGAGCAGTTTCATAGTACCTTGATGCATGAAGTCCAACATGCTATTCAATATCATGAAGGATTTGTAAACGGCAGTAGTCCTAAAATGTTTACTAGTTCGATGATTTCTTCTGCTAAAGAACAGTTAATAGCTGTTAAACAAGAAATAGAACCAGAGATTAGAAAAAAGCTTATTACTGAACAACGTTTTGATAACTTTAGACGTATTATTGAAAAAGATATGGATGGAGAGATCCCAAAAGAAGCTGAATCTCTTGTCCGAGATTTTGAAAATAAATATCCCCTAGAAGTAGATCGTATGCGAAATATTATTAAAGCTGAACGTCTTATTCAAAAACATGAAGACGGAGCATACGAAATGTATCGTCGTACAATGGGCGAGGTAGAAGCAAGGAATGTTCAAGCTCGATTAGATTGGGACAAATTCAAGAGAGCTTTTAATTCTCCAACGTCTTCTCAGGATGTTCCTAACTACCAACAGATTAATCCATATCAGTGAAATAAGAACTTAACTTCTAGTACCGACACGAAAAAACCCCCAAGCCCGAAGGCAAGGGGGTTTTCTTTTGTCTGCTAGGGACCCTTAAGGGTTCTTCTCTAGCTTATTACCGGGTTATACGGTTCCCGAAACGTAACGGTTAGTGCAGAGTCGGAGCGTTGCTGGGCTTCCACTCCTCAAACGCCTGAACGGCGGCGAGAGCGGTCTCAGCGTCGAGGATCGCGATGGCATCCTTGACCTTCTGGTACTCCGCCTTCAGCTCCTTCTGAGCAGCGGCGTAGCCGTCCTTGTCGGGCTCCGGGAAACCAGTGAACGTCAGACCATCGAAGGCCGAATAGTCGAACCACGACTCATCGCCATTCTGGTATTCAGCGAACCGCGCGTCGATCCGCTTCGCACGCTTCTCGTCGATCTCGAACTCATCGTTCTTGATCGCGTCGATCAGCTGACGATACGTCATAGGCAGAGTCTGGCCATCGAAATGGAACATCTTCCGAATGGTCGTATCGCGGAAGGTGTTGCGGATGTCGCGCGCACGGCCATTCAGATAGTCGATCTTCTTGGCCTCGTCAGAGGGCACATTGATCGAAGCGATGGCGGTCGGGGCGACGGCGTAAGTCTCGGAATAGGCACGCATGGGATTATTCCCTTCTTTTTGGTTAAACCACCCAACAGATTTGGGCGTGACAGCAGCACACTGCTCGCTGACTAAAGAATTAGAACCATTGAACATTACAGGAATATTAAAAGTTCCGGAACAGGTGTGGGAGTGAGAATTATTCATTACTACATACTTCTTATATAATTGTTTACGTTCATTACGATTTAACTCAGGAACAAGCTTGAGGGCCATTGCCTCTGTATACTGAATGTTCCATTCAATCCAAGTTTTCATAACTCACCAAAAGAAAACCCCCTCTGCTTCGGGCTTTCACCATGTACAGAGGGGGAGTTTACCGGTCAGCTCAAGGCATAACCGGAGTTACGATTTCAGATGTCTTCGTCCGTCTGGACGTAACCGACAACTTCACCTTCGGAGACTTCGTCTCCAACAGTACGAGCGGCGACGAGGGTGCCATCGGCTCCAGCCACAAGCGGAACGAGAGTAGCTGCTTCAGCATCCACTCCAGTGACCAGATCATCCGGTCGGTCAACCAAGTCATAATTCTTGTCATCCATGTTTTTTCCTTTATTGGGACTTAATGTCCTAATGAATTTATATATAGTTCTAATTGCTTATAAGTATTTTTGTTAGCTTCTTCTTTAGCCTTAGCGTTTTTTACACGGTTACGCTTAAGAAGTGCTTCGTAATACTCATGAGGGTATTCGAAGTCTTTAAACTCCATTAGTCAGGACCTCGGTGGTTGCCTTTTACGATTAGCTGTACGAGAGACAACACGAGTTGGTACGTTCTTGAGTCGACCTTTCCTGTGATACCCGACGTGGTCAAGCTCTTTACCATCACCTTTGTGTACACGACCGTCAGCTTCTGCATGACGACGCGCACGGTTCCTGTCCGCTCGTCGTTTCTTTTGTTCAGGTGTACCATGATAATCAGCGTACTCCTTTTTGTAGTCCCTCTTTTTAGGCATCTTAGGTAGTCTTACGTCCTTCTTTTTTGATAGTAAATTTAATGGCCACCGGGCTGCTACGATCGATGGTCTTCGGAAACTCCACGCTTGTGATATCTTCGTCATTATTGACGTAAGAAATCGCATAGAGATGGGCTGAGATAAGATCTTCAAGAGTTTGGTATGGAATAGCGGCTTCAATAGTCCGAGCCTTCTTCCGTGGCATAAACTTTTCGCCGGAACTCATTGAGGACTTCCTTTTGTTCGAGAGCTTCTTGTTCAATCCGTCGTTTGACGGCAAGTGCTCTATCGACTTTTTCACGTTTGTCTTTCTTGGCTTTAATACGCAACCTTTCGGCGCGGGATTTTGGATGAGTTAGTTTAGTCATAATCAACAGGAAGGATATCAGGGAGGGTCATAAACTTCTCATCAATGAGAAACTCTAGAGCATCTTCGGAAGTTAAATCATTTAGTTCGAGAATTTCTTCCAAAGAATAAGTCTCTAGAATTTTAGCGTAGTTCATGCGAAGAAGTAAGCAAGTCCTAGGCAGACGAGAATAGTAGAAATAAATCCAGCGATTACGCCGCGATAGAATTCAAACGTACGCGCCTTTTCATGGTCTTTTTGAGTGACGAACTTTTCCATTTCTTTTTCTTTACTTTAGGTGGGACTATCCAGCCGGGGTATTCATTGATTAAATAATCGTAAGCTGCTTTTAAGAGGTGAGCGTTGAAGTCTTTTCGGTATCTTCCGACAATTCTTCGATTACAGTACGTACAAAGTAATCCCCTGACTGCTCCGGTTGAATGATCGTGGTCAACTGCCAACCGGGTTTTAAATTCATCAGATCGTCTTCGACACACTGCGCAACAGCCGCCTTGTTGAGACAGTAAGTCGTTGTATTGCGCATCTGTTATTCCATACTTTTTAAGTAGGTAATTATTTCTCTTCACCTTTGAGAAGGTCTTTCAACTTTGCAATCTCTTCGGCTCTTGCTTCTGTAGCCATTCTTTTGAAGGCTTTCATAAGACTTTCGAGACGTTGTTTTGCAGTAAACAAATCAGCTTTGTCCATAAGTATATCCTATATAGTAATTAATGTCAATAAACGATTTTGCCGTACTTGTCAACCTCAGTAACGTCAGGCTTACGTACAACCTTAGTCAAGTAGACTGGTCCGGAGGCGTAGAGAAATTTTCTGAGATGAGGGAAGCAATAGTATTTGAAAGAAGAATAGCTTGCTTTGACATCGAGTTTAATATTTCCCGATTTGCCGTCGGCGACTGTATTGCAAGCGCAAGCAGGGGGCTCAGGGAGCACCACAATTCGCTTATATTCCTCAATTCTTTTATGTATTGAGTCTTCTCTAAGTCTGTGTTCATAAAGACACATCCTTCCTAGTTGTTTATCGATAGCCCAGAGATACCCTCTGTCTTTCACACGGACAAGAGGGTCATCAACTGAGCCCAATAGATAGCCGTCCAGCTGATCCAGATAACCGAAAGTGTCGTTCGACGCAATCGATTTGTCGCGAAACTTCTGAAAAGCCATGCTGCTGCAAGACTTGACATCAACAATACACCCGTCAATGACGCAATCTCGGTGGCCCTTGATACCATCAACAACAAGCTCATCTTGCTCTCCCGTGACTTCATGGCCGGCTGCTTTGGCCATCGCAATTGCGAGGGCTTCGATTAGATGGCCATAGGTGAATTTAATTCTTGCGGAGGCGGGGAGGGCCTCTTGTACATCTGGCTGATGTATACTTCCCCACAATTGCTTTGGGCAGCGCGGACCCATTTGTGATAGACGTAAAGTAGGAACTTCAGGTCTGGGGGCAAGGTTTTGAACGAGTCTACGTCCAAGCTCTTCGCTAAACTCTCGAGCGAGTTCGGTATCGAACCATCCTGCTGGGCTTCCAACGAGGTCATTTACGTCCCCTATAAGTGTGTGATTCTT
>Ga0181339_1000092_pt1 | contig 32652 bp, 44 predicted proteins | sample Sp13VDMM110DD_FD_130101 | JGI IMG/M metagenome (GOLD analysis project Ga0181339, IMG submission 130101) | Freshwater viral communities from Lake Michigan, USA - Sp13.VD.MM110.D.D | ecosystem: Environmental > Aquatic > Freshwater > Lake | place: USA: Michigan | collected 2013-04-23 | reverse complement strand
GGAGAGGCCAGCCACCTCCAAGATTTCTCCCCGATGATCGTGTGGGGGTGTTCGACAGGAGCTCGAGCCGATGACTGCAGCGAAACGACCGACCTCGAGCTCGAGCAAACGACCGGCGCGCAAGTCGCCGAGCTCGCCGGCACCGAAGGCACCCGCGAAACGCGGCGCGGCCAAGCGGGCACCGGCGAAACGTGCGCCGGCCGGGGGTCGCGCTGCTGCTGCAGCTGCCCGCGAATCGACCGAGCTCGTGGTCGCGGTGACGGCGTTCATCACCGAGCGCAAGGCGTCCGATCAATGGTCGAAGCATCACGCCGCGCTCGCCGAGCTCGCGCTCGAGCTCGCTCGCAAGCTCGCCGGGTATCTCGAGTCGCCGGCACCGGTGGCGCGCGAGCTCCGCGAGACCTTGACCGAGCTCGCACCGCAGGTCGCGGCCGATGACCGGCTCGAGTTCCTGCGCGACAGTGGGACACCGACCGACGGCGGTGCCGCGGTGGGCGACTCCTCGTAATCCCGAGCGGTTGACGCTCGGGCCGCGCGCTGCTGCGATCGCCGAGCGGCAGGGTAAGCCGTTCATGCCGTGGCAGCAGCAGGTCGCCGATATCGCGCTCGAGGTCGACCCCGAGACCGGGCTGCTGTGGTACCGCGAAATTATCGTGACGGTGCCGCGGCGCTCAGGGAAAACGACAATCCTCGAGGCTGTGCAGGCTCACCGCGCGGTGACATGGGCCCGGCAGGTCATCACCTACACGGCGCAGACCCGCAACGCTGCGCGGAAAAAGTGGGAGACCACGTTCGTCGCCGATATGGAGGCGTCCCCGCTCGCCGCGCTGTTCTCGACGCGCCGGGCGAATGGTCAGGAGGCGATGATCTTCCGCAACGGGTCGACGTGGGGGATCGAGGCGACCACCGAGTCGGCCGGGCACGGTGACGATCTAGACCTCGGTGTGATCGACGAGGCGTTCAAACAGACCGATCACCGGATCGAACAGTTCATGAAACCGGCGATGATGACCCGGCCCGATCCGCAGCTGTGGATCATCAGCACCGCCGGCACCGCCGACTCGACCTACCTGTGGTCGAAAGTCGAGGCCGGCCGGATGATCGTCGAGCTCGGCGCGACCTCGCGGGTCGCCTACTTCGAGTGGTCGGCCGATGACGACGCAGACCCCGCGGACCCCGCGACGTGGTGGTCGTGCATGCCTGCGCTCGGTCACACCGTCACCGAGGAGCGAATCGCGACCGACTTTTCAACGATGAAACTCAGCGAGTTCGAGCGCGGGTACCTGAACCGGTGGTCGGCCGGGCGCCGCGACCCGGTGTTCGCGGCGGAGCACTGGCAGAAAATGCCGGTTCTCGACCCCGCGCACAAGCGCGATCCCGAGGTCGCACCGACGTTCGCGGTCGACATCACACCGGATCGCGGTGCCGGCAGCATCGGGGTCAGCGACGGGGTGCACCTCGAGCTCGTCGAAAACCGGTTCGGCACCTCGTGGATCGTGGCGCGAGTGATCGAGCTCGTCGCCGACCACGGCGGCAGCGTTGTCATCGACCCGGCCGGCCCGGCTGCCTCGCTGATTCACGAGCTCGTGACCGCGGGTGTGGTCGTTCGTCAACCGAACGGGCGCGAGTACGCTGCTGCCTGTGGGCAGCTGTTCGACGCTGTGGTCGCTCACACAGTGCGGCACATCGGGCAGACTGAGCTCGACACCGCACTAGCTGCAGCAACCCGACGACGACGAGGTGACGTGTGGACGTGGGCACGGAACGACACAACGGTCGACATCAGCCCATTGGTCGCGATCACACTCGCCCGGTGGGGGGCGACGAACCCGGTCGAGGACGCGGGCAAACCGGTGTACGCGTGGTGAGCTCGGCGCTGACGACGCTCCTCGAGCTCGTCGGTATGGCGCTGATCGCCGCGGCGCTCGGTCTCGCGTTCGGTCTGGCAGCGTTCCTCGGTGCCGCGGGCTGCGCGCTCGTGGTGCTCGGTGTGGTGCTCGAGGGCTCGAGCTCGACCGCGCCGGCTGCCGAAGGCCCGCGGTAGTGGGGCTGTTCCGCCGGGCGTTGGCGCCGGCAGCTGCCGAGGTGCGGTCGCAGTTCCCATCGGTCACGCTCGAGCAGATCGCCGCGATGACCGTCTCGAGCTACGGCACCGGGCCGATCACCGAGGACGAGGCGCTACACAACGCGGCAGCGTGGGCGTGCATCGACGTACTCGCGACCACCGTGTCGAGTCTCCCGATCGACGTGGTGCTCGCGACCGCGGGCGCCCGGCTGCCGACGCTGCCGCCCGCTGTGATCACCCGGCCGTCGCCGCTCGTGTCTCGCCGGGTGTGGCTGTATCAGCTGATGTACTCGCTGCTGACCGATGGCAACGCGTTCGGATGGGTCGGCAACAACCTCGACCGCGACCTCAACCCGACGCGCATCGACCTGATGCACGCGTCGGGTGTCACGAATCGCACAGTGCGCGACGACGGCGTGGCTGTGGTCACGATCCGCGGGAAGGGCGAGCAGGCGCTGTGGCCGCATGGCCCGGTGTGGCATGTCGCCGGCAAGATGATCCCGCCCGGGTCGCCGTTCGCGCTGTCGCCGCTCGACTACGCGGGCACCTCGCTCACTGCTGCGCTGCAGGCCGAGGGGTACGGGGCTCGTTTCTTCACCGACGGCGGGCACCCTTCCGCGATCCTGCACAGCGACAAAGAGCTCGACGAGGGCATGGCGAAGAGGATCAAAGCCTCGTTCTACGCAGCGATTCGACCGGGGTCGCGCGAGGTCGCGGTGATGGGCTCGGGTCTGCAGTACACACAGGTGCAGTCGGACCCGAACAACACGCAGTTCATCGAGCTCATTCGGTTTGCTGTCGAGCAGGCGTGTCGTTTCTGGCGGGTGCCGCCGGCGATGGTCTACTCGGCTGTGTCGGGTCAGTCGGTCACCTATGCGAACGTGTCGCAGGCCGACCTGCACTACCTCAAGCACTCGGCCGACGGCTACTTGCTCGCGATCGAGGAGGCGTTTTCTGCGATCGTCGCGGCACCTCGTATCGTCAAGCTGAACCGCGACGCGTTCCTCAAGTCGGACCCCGAGACCCGGCTCAAGATCCACAAACTCGCGCTCGACGCGCGGCTGCGCACGGTGAACGAGGCTCGGGTGCTCGAGGACGAGGCCGGGTTCGGGCCCGAGTTCGACGTGCCGGGCATCCCGCCGATGGTCAACGCTGCTGCGCTCCTCGGCACCGAGGGCCGCTCGCTCGACCCGGTGGAGCTCGCCGGTGCGCTGCAGAAAATCTATCTCGCTGTTGGCAAGGTGATCACTGCGCAGGAGGCCCGCGAGATTCTGAACCGGGCCGGCGCGAACCTCGCCGCGGCGCTGCCGCCCGAGCTCGTACCACCGCCCGACACCGACCCGGGAGGGCAGCCACAATGACCACGATCACCGCGCCACGCGAGAATCTCTATCGGGGCTACTCGGCACCGGCGCCGGCAGCAGGGGCTCGCGCCGACCGCGTGCTCGAGCTCGTCGAGCAGACCCGCGCCGAGGGCGACACCGGCTCGAGCTCGCTGCTGTGCGGGCATTTCGCCGTGTTCGATCAGTGGGCGACGATCCGGTCGTGGTACGAGGGCGAGTTCCTCGAGCGGATCGCGTTCGGCGCGTTCGCAAAGACGTTCGCCGAGCGACGCGATCAGATCCGGGTGCAGTTCGACCACGGGTTCGACCCGTTCGTCGGCGACTCGCCGCTCGGCCCGATCACCGAGCTCCGCGAGGAGACTGTCGGACCGTGGTACGAGGTGCCGCTGCTCGACACCGACTACAACCGCGACCGCATCCTGCCTCTACTGCAGGGCCGGACGATCAGCGGCGAGTCGCACGGCTCGCTGCTCGGTGCATCGTTCCGGTTCTCGGTGGTGCGCGAGGAGTGGAACGAGGAACCGGGTGTGTCCGAGTGGAACCCGACCGGGCTGCCTGAGCGGACGATCACCGAGCTCAAGTGCGCCGAGTTCGGCCCGGTCGTGTTTCCCGCCTACGCGGGCGCGTCGGCCGGTGTGCGCTGCCTGACCGATCACTACCTCGAGCGGACCCGCGAGCTACGATCTGCGCCGTCAGATCCGGGCGCCGCCTCGAGCACCCTCGGTGAAGCACCCGACGAGCCGAGCTCGACTCACTCGACGGCCCGATCGCTCGTGTCGACAGCAGTCGCTCGAGCAGCAACCGAACGATCCCGAGGAGGGCATACCCGATGAAGTTCCTGCAGATGCTCAAGGCAAAGCGGCTCGAGCTCGAGGCGCAGCGCGCCGAGTTCGTCGAGGCGATGGAAGCGGTCACCGAGACCGCCGAGACCGAGGCTCGTACCGAGCTCAACGAGGCCGAGTCGGCCGCGTTCGACGAGGCCCGCACCGCGGTCGCCGGGCTCGACACCGAGCTCGACACGATCGACGCGCGGATCGCCGAGCTCGAGCCAGTCGCTGCGACCCGCGCCAGCGCACCGGAGACCGACGCACCGCAGATCATGCGGCGCACCGAGGTCGCCGACGCCGGCAACGTGCTCGAGCTCGGCCGCGGCGCTGCCCGCGATCAGGCTCTCGCACTGCTCGAGACCCGCTCGGCCGAGGTCGACACCGCGATCGGTGATCGTGTCGAGTCGCTCGTGCGACAGGGCAAGTCGCGCAACTTCGACGGCGATCAGATCGTGCGCCGCATGCTGATCACCGACAGCGACGCGTACCGCTCCGCGTGGATGAAGATGGTCACGCAGGCACAGCCCGTGCTGACCGTCGAGGAGTCGCGAGCGATGCAGGCGTGGGCCGAGTTCCGCGCCATGAACATCACGACCGACACCGCCGGTGGGTTCGGTGTGCCGGTGCTGATCGACCCGTCGATCATCCTGACCGCGCAGGGCTCGCTCAACCCGTTCGAGGCGATCAGTCGGATCGAGACGATCACGACCGACGCGTGGCGCGGTGTGAGCTCGGCCGGTGTGACGTGGGCGTTCCAAGCGGAATCGGCGACCGTCACCAACGGTCAGCCGACGCTCGCTCAGCCGATCGTCAACTCGCACATGGCGCGCGGGTTCATCCCGTACACCATCGAGGTCGGCGGCGACTACCCGGGGTTCGCCTCCGAGATGTCGACGCTGCTCGCCGAGGGGTTCGCAGAGCTCAAGGCGCAGAAGTTCGCAGTCGGTGCCGGCGACGGTTCCGAGGAACCGTTCGGTATCTTCACGGCGCTCGACGCGAACACGAACGTCGAGGTCGCGGTGACCACCGCGGGCACGTTCTCGGGCACCGACATCAACAAGGTGTGGGGTCAGCTGCCGGACCGGTTCAAGCAGAACGCGACGTGGGTCATGTCGCACACCGTCGGCAACGAGGTCGCCTCGTTCGGCGCTGCGAACAACCTGTCGTTCGTCACCGTCGATCTGACGCAGGAGCTCGAGACCGTCCGGCAGCGACCGGTCGAGTTCGCGAGCTACGCACCGGCGATGACGACCGGCACCGCAGCCGCGAACCGGTTGGTCGTCGGCGACTTCCGCAACTACCTGATCGCACAGCGCGCAGGTATGGAGGTCGAGCTCGTGCCGCACCTGTTCGACGTGACGAACAACCGCCCGACCGGCGAGCGCGGATGGTTCGCACACGCTCGAGTCGGTGCCGATTCGATCAACGACAACGGGTTCCGTCTGCTGCAGAACTGACGCAGCGAACAACAGCTGTCGAGGTGCGCCGCCACGGGCGGTGTCGGCGCACCTCGACGAACACCGCCCACCGCCCACCGCCCACAGGAGGAATCACCACAATGGCAACACCGACCAGCAAGGCAGCCGATCCGGCGCACGTGTTCGTGCGACAGACCTGCGGTGTGTCGCTCGGCTCTGAGCGGATCATGCTCACTGCCGGCGAGGCGTGGGACGCAACCGACCCGGTTGTGCTCGCGAACCCGGATGCGTTCGCACCGGTGCCGACTCGAGTTCGCTCGTTCGACGCCGGCAGCATCCGCACGTCGAATGCCGACGTGCTCGAGCAGGCAACCGCCCGGCCGGGCGAACGTCGCAGCACCCGGCGCAAGTGACCGCGCCGGGCACCGAGCCCGCGTCGGCGCGTCCCGACGTGGTGCTCGCGTACGTTCACGCTCAGGAGGTCGCGCACAGCTGGCACGCTGCGCTGCTCGACCTCGTGCTATACGACGCGGCGCACGATCACCGGCTGTCGACGTGGATCGCACAGAAGTGCCACGCCGGCAATCTGATCGAGGCGCGCAACCTTGTCGCGTCGCAGTTCCTCGAGACCGACGGCGAGTGGCTGTTCATTCTCGACACCGATATGGGATTCGCGCCGGGCACCCTCGACGCGCTGCTCGAGGTCGCCGACCCGGTGGAACGACCGATTGTCGGTGCGCTGTGTTTCGCGTGGCTCGAGGCTGAACCGGACGGGCTGCGCGGCTACCGGTGCCGAGCTCGGCCGACGATCTTCCAATTCACCGAGGGCGACAACGGCGAGCGCGTGTTCGCTGCTGCGCTCGAGTACCCGCCGAACACTGTGGTGCAGTGCGCCGGCACCGGTTCCGCGTGCATCCTGATCCACCGCAACGCGCTCGAGGCGATCGGCGCCGAGTACGGGCCGACGTGGTACGACAAGGTGCCGGCCGGCGCCGGGCGCTATCTGTCCGAGGATCTGAGTATGTGTGCCCGTGCTGCTGCGCTCGGGTTCTCGACGTGGGTGCACACCGGTGTGCCGACGAATCATCAGAAAACGACGTGGGTCGGGCCGGCCGATCACCCGCCGACTCTCAACGTCGAGTCGAGCTCGAGGGTGCACCCTCGGCAGGGTGGAAAGTCTCAACCTCCACAGGAGGTCGAGACCGGGCTCGTGGGCGCACCGGTCATCGGTGGCAACCGGGCGACACGCCGGCAGCGGAAGGGGTCGAAATGAGACTCGGGCCCGACTCCGCGCGGTACGTGCTCGCCGGGCAGGGGCACCGGGTGGCGCGCCCGTTCCACCTGCGGTGGCTGCTGCCGTTCGTGTGCCGGGACGTGCCGCGCCGGTGGTGGATCGTGTGGTCGCTGTCGTGGCCGCTGACAGCTGCAGCGATGGTCGTGCTCGCACTCGGCCGAGGGCTCGAGCTCGGGCCGGCTGTGGGCGCTGCTGCGCTCCTCGTGGCGCTGCCGGGTCTGCTCGGCCCGGTGGTCGTGCGCCCGGTGGGTGTCGATCTGCCGGCGCTCGCTGTGGGTCTGTGGGCTGCTGCGCTCCTCGAGCTCGGGTGGTGGCCGGCTGCGGTGGTGCTCGTGCTCGTCGCCGGCTCGGTCAAGGAGTCGACCCCGGTGTTCGCTGCACTGTGGGCGTGGCACCCGCTGCTGCTCGTCGGGCTGCTCGCACCCGCGATCCGGGCTGTGTGCTCGAGGCCCGAGCTCGACCCGGTGACGGCGGGGAACCCGACGCTGCTCGAGGTGCACAATCACCCGGTGAGGACTGCGCTCGAGGCGCACCGCGACCGGGCCCGCGACGCGTGGCTGTGGCTGTGGCCGTGGGGCGCGTCGCTCGCTGCGCTCGTGCGCCCGTCGGTCGCTGTTGTGTCGACGCTCGTCGCTGCGCACGCGCAGCTGCTCGTCGCGACGGACACTGTGCGACTGCTGCACACCGCGGCCGGGCCGGTGGTGGCGCTCGCTGCCGCCGAGGTGATACCCGGTCCGCTGCTGATCCTCGCTGCCGCGGCTAGTTTCATGTGGTGGCGCCGGCCCGAGCTCATCTGATCGAGGTGTACGAATGCGCGTAGCGCGAGGATCGACTGTCGACGTGCTGACCGACCCGTTCAACGCTGCGCCGACCGGCACACCGACAGCTGTGTGCACCACCGCGGACGGGCAGGAGCTCTCGCCGGCACCGGTGTGCACCGTGGTCGGCTCGAGTGTGTCGATCCGGTTGCTCGCCGCGTCGCACACCGACGAGCTCGACCGGCTGCTCGTGTCGGTCGACGCTGTGGTCGACTCGCTGCCGGCGACGGCCGAGGTCGAGGTCGAGGTGATCGGGTCGCTGATCGTGACTCGAGGCGCGTTGCGCGCCGAGCCCGGCATGACCGACCTGACCCGGTTCCCTGATCAGCTGCTCGACGAGGTGATCGACGAATGGTCAGAGCATGTCGAGGATCTGTGCAACGTGAGGTTCACGCCGGGCTATGACATCGAGCACCACCGCGGCACCGGGCTCGGGTTCCTACTCCTCGAGCACAACGCGCCGCGGGTGATCCGCGCGGTGTGGATCGACGGCGAGCTCGTCGCCGGCACCCGCTACACGCTCGACCCGTCGGCCGGGTTCCTCGAGCTCGAGGGCACGTTTCCTCGTGGCGCCGCGGTCGAGGTGCACCTCGAGTCGGGTCTCGACCGCCCACCGCCGAAGCTGTCGCGTGAGCTCAAGAAGGTGTGCAGGTCCGAGGTGTTCTCGCGTGGCGCTCAGGCGCCGTCGAACGCGATCAGCGAGACCTCACCCGACGGCGGTGTGTCGATCAGGTACTCGACCCCGGACCCGGCTGCAGGCCGGTGGACCGGGTACCTGACGCTCGACCCGCTGATCACCGAGCTCCGCCGGCCGGCAATGGCGATCGCGTGACGGCTACAGCGTTCACGCGTACTGCTGCGCTGGCCCGACTGCTCGAGCTCCTCGAGCTCGCCCGGCGCGCCGACCCGTCGCGTGTGCCGAGCTCGACGATCGTGCGCCGTGGTCTCGAGCGCGATCAGGTCGCAGCGGGGATCATTGCGCTCGGCGACCTCGAGTTCGTGGGCACGTCGGTGCCGACGATGAAGTCGGGTCGCAAGGCCTACAACGATCGGTATTCGCTCGAGGTGCTGTCGCTCGCGTGGGCGAGCGGTACTGCCGACTTCACCGAGGTCGACGTATCAGCCGAGGCCGGCGCCGAGCTCGTGCGCTCGGTGCTCGCTGACTCGCCGACGCTCGAGCTCAGCGGCGCCGGGCTGCCGGGGCTCGTGTCGGCTGTGCTAACCGAGCTCGACGGGCCGAACCCGTGGTACACGAAAGAGGGTGTCGGCTCAGGCTGCCGGCTGCTCATCACGTTCGACACAAGAATCGAGGGCTCATGAAAAAGGTGCGCTACACCGGCAAGTTCGCATCGGTCGAGGTCGAGGTCGCGCCGGCGCGCTGGCAGGCTGTCGAAAAGGGTGCTGTGCTCGAGTGCACTGACACGATCGCCGCCGGGCTGCTCGAGCAGCGCGACAATTGGGCGCCCGTGAAGTCGAGGAGCTCGAGCTCCTCGAGCTCGAGCAAGTCCAAGAGCAAGAGCAAGAGTCAGACCACACCGCCCACCGACACAGCGACCGAGGTCGCAGCACCCGAGGAGGGCTAACCGATGGTCGATCATCAGATCGGGCTCAAGAATGAGACCACGTACGGCACAGCTGTCGTGGTCGACACGTTTTTCGAGTTCCTACCCGGCGACCCGATCGCGCTCGAGACCGGCCGAACCGAGTCCGAGTCGCTGCGATCCGGTCAGATCGTGATGGCTGCCGACCGGTTCCTGCCGTACCGCCTCGGCGGCAGCGGCACCCGGCAGATCGAGGCGCTGACGCTCGGGTTCGATTGGTGGCTGCTGCACATGCTCGGCGACGTGCAGGTCGCGACGAACAGCCCGGTCACCGGCGCCGAGACGCACACCGCAACGATGAACGACCTGTGCGGGCTGTCGTTCACGTATCAGGAGAATGTGCCGCTCGGCGCGTGTCAGGACACCGATCAGGCGTTCACGTGGGCCGGTGGCAAGATCGGCAAGTGGACACTGTCGAGCGAGGTCGAGGGTGTGCTCAACTTCGAGGCCGAGCTCGTGTTCGCCGACCTGTCGACCGGCACCGCTCTCGCGACTGCGAGCTACCCGACGGGCGCCGAGTTGTTCTCGTGGGCGAACGCGTCGGTCGAGGTCGACGACGTGGTGGTCCCGGTCACCTCGTGGTCGGTGTCGTGCGACAGCAAGCTCAAGACCGACCGGCACTACATGGCCGGCTCGGGTGCGAGCCCGAGCACCGGTCGCAAAGAACCGGTGTCGGACGGGTACCGCGAGGTCGCGGTCGAGTTCGAGTGCGACCGCACCGACCTCGCGCTGTGGGCGAAGTTCGCTGCGACCGCTCGAGCATCGACGCTGATCAAGTTCGAGGCGCTGTCGCAGGGTCCGGCACCGATCACCGGGTCGACGTACCCGGCGCTCAACCTGACGTGTCCGGCTGTGCGACTCGACGAGGTGTCGCTCGGTGGTCTCTCGCTCGAGATGCCGTCGCAGTCGATCAGCGGTGTCGCTCGCACCCTCGGCACCAATCAGCCGATCACAGCCGCCTACATCACCGCCGTCTAACCGGTGGCTGTCGCACCCGCGTTCGAGGTCGACCGGGCCGCGATGGCCGAGCTACGCGCGGGGCTCAAGGCTGTGTCGGGCTCGACGAAGGATCTACGGACAGCGCACCGCCGGATCGGCAAGATCGTCGAGCAGGGCTCGAGGGCCGGCGCCGCGTCGGGCACAGCGCAGCAGCAGCGGGCAGCCTCGACGCTGCTCGCTGCCGGCTCGGTCAAGGGTGCAGAGCTCGCGATCCGCAACACGTCGAAAGTGCCGTTTGGGCTCGGCGCGTTCCTCGGTGGCAAGCGACCGCAGTTCCCCGAGTGGGTCGGTAACCGGTGGGACGTGCTCGCCGGTGATGGCCCGTACGTGATCGCACAGCAGATCCGCACCCGCGAGCCCGAGATACGCGACGCGTTCACCGAGGAAGTGCTGACACTGTTCGCGCTGATCGGGCTCGAGGTGTCCTAACCTCGAGCCCGAGCTCGAGCTCGAGCTCGACCGACTACTCAGGAGTGACCGCCCGATGCCAAGCCGACCCGCCCGCCGAGCTCAGAAAAAGACCGGTGACAATCGTGTACGAATCGACATCAAGGTCGACGGTCAGACGTACCGGTTCGACACCGCGGACATCACGCACCGACACGAGCTCGCACTGTGGCAGCAGGCCCGGCTCACCTACGTGGAAGTGTTCAACGCTCTCGGGTCGGACAAGCCCGCGTTGTTCATGGTCGCGGCGCTCGTGTTCCTCGCCCGGCTCGGCGAGGGTGATGACTCGGGTGTCACATTCGACGCGATCGCCGAGGCGTTGTCGATGGACAGCGACATCGACGTACAGATCCTCGGCGACGACGACGACGAGGACCGCCCGGAAGCCCACGCCGGCAGCTGAGGGCACAGCTGCCGGCGCTGTCGCATTGGTTCCACCTCGTGCCGGACGACCTCGACAACATGACTCGCGACGAGCTCGAGGTGTACGCAACGGCGCTGCGCAAGCTGCCGCCGATCGGGTGGTCGATCATGGGATCACCGAAGGGGAAGGGCTGACCGATGGCACGCGGTGACGTCAAAATCACGATCACCGGTGACAAGTCCAAGCTGTCGAGCACCCTCAACGATGCCGACGGCGACCTCGGCTCGTTCACCGGCAAGGCTGCCGGCTGGGGTAGCAAGCTCGCGGTGGTCGCCGCGGGGCTCGCTGTCGCGTTCGGTGCCGCGTTCCTCGGTGTCGGCGCCGGGCTGTTCGCGCTCGGCGGTTCGTTCGATAAGGCCTACGACAACATTCGGATCACGACCGGCGCGACGGGCACCGAGCTCGCCGGGCTCGAGTCTGATTTCAAGGCTGTGGTGCAGAATGTGCCGGATGATTTCGGCACCGCGTCGACCGCGATCGCGGGGCTGTCGCAGCGGCTCGGTCTGACCGGCACACCGCTGCAGGATCTCTCGACTCAGGTGCTCAACCTGTCGCGGCTCACCGGCACCGACCTCGCGACGAACGTCGATCAGGTGACCCGGCTGTTCGGCGATTGGGGTGTCGCGACGGGTGACCAGTCGGGCACCCTCGACAAGCTGTTCCGCGCGGCGCAGGCGTCCGGCGCGCCGATCGGTGATCTGCAGGCGCAGCTAGTGCAGTTCGGTGCACCGCTGCGCAACCTTGGGTTCGGGCTCGACGAATCGACTGCGCTCCTCGCGCAGTTCAGCAAGACCGGTGTGAACACCGACACCGTGATCGCGGGGCTCAAGGCCGGTGTAGGCAAGCTCGCGAAGGCCGGCGAGGACGTGCCGTCGACGTTCAAACGGGTGGTCGAGGAGATAACCGCGCTCGGCCCGGGCAGCGAGGCGACCGGCAAGGCGATCGAGTTGTTCGGCCAGCGCGCCGGGCCCGACCTCGCCGACGCGATCGCGGGCGGAAAGTTCGAGCTCGGCGACATGCTCGCCGCGATCACGGGCGGCACCGACACGATCGCGAAGGCGACCGGCGACACCGAGGATTTCGGCGAGAAGTTCGCGAAGCTGAAAAACCGGGTGTTCGTCGGGCTCGAGCCGCTCGCGTCCGGTGTGTTCAACGCGATAGGCGACGGGCTCGACCGGCTCGGGCCGATCACCGACGAGGCGATCGGTGGGGTGATGGCATTCGTCGGCGCGTTCCGCGACGGCGGCAACGATGTCACCTCGAGCGGGTTCGCCGGCAAGCTCGAGCAGTTCGGGCTGATCGCCCGGCGCGTGTTCGACACGCTCAAGTCGGCGGTGATGACAGTGCTGCCGATCGTGCGCGACGTGCTCGTGGCCGGCATCACCCGCGTGTGGGGTGTGCTGACCGACCTGTTCGGGCTCGTGTCGCGGAATCAGACAGTGTTCAAGGTGCTCGGCGCTGCGCTCCTCGGCGCGGCTGCCGGGTTCGGTGCGCTGCTGATCGTCGCGAAGCTGTCGCAGGCGGTGCGCGCGGCGTCGGCAGCGTTCGCCGTGTTGAACGCGGTGCTCGCTGCGAACCCGATCATTCTGATCGCGCTCGCGATCGGTGCACTGATCGGGATTCTCGTCGCGCTGTACTTCAAGTTCGAGGCTGTGCGGAACGTGGTCGACGCGGTGGGCCGGTTCCTGCGTGACACGTTCATGATCGTGGTGCAAAACCTTGCGTTCGCGTGGTCGCAGTGGTTCCTCCCCGCGCTGCAGGCGGTCGCGGGGTTCCTCGCCGACCACGTGTGGCCGGTGCTGCAGACCGTCGGCAAGTTCATCGGCGAGGTGTTCGTCGCGTACGTCAAGGTGCTCGCGGGGATCTGGACCGGTGTCCTATGGCCGGCGCTGCAGGCGGTCGCCGGGTTCATTGCTGGCACTGTCGTGCCGATCGTGCTCAAGATCGCGCAGGTGTTCGGGCAGGTCGCCTCGTGGGTGATCGTGAACACCGGTGTCATCGTGTCGACGGTGCTGTCGATCGGTGGCCGGATCGCCGGGTTCGTCGGCCGCATGTGGAACGGCATCACGTCAGGGATCAGCGCGGCAGCGTCGGCTGTGTCGTGGGTGGTCGGCGGGATCGTCAACGTGATCACCGGGATCGGTGACCGGATCGGCTCGGTGGCCGAGGCTATTTCGTCGCCGTTCCGGTCAGCGTTCGGCGCGATCAAGTCGCTGTGGAACAACACCGTCGGCGGGTTCTCGTTCACCGTGCCCGATTGGATTCCGGGTGTCGGCGGCAAGGGGTTCACGATCCCGAACATGCACATCGGCGGTGTCGTTCCGGGCATGACCGGCGGCGAGCAGATGACGCTGCTCGAGGCCGGCGAGACTGTCCGCACCCGCGAGCAGGAGGCCCGGCTACAGCGCATTATCGGCGGGTTGAGCTCGGGTGCGCAGAATGTGCAGCCCGCGGTTCTCGTCGCGCCGCAGTTCCTCGGCCCGGTCGCCGGGCCCGACGGCGAGCGGTGGGTGATGGACACGATCGAAAAGGCTGTCGCTCGAGGGCTGCGCGCTCCGCGGCTCAAGGCTCAGGTGCAGCAGTGAGCGACGCGGGGTCGCCGGCCGAGGTCGAGGTGCTCGTCGAGTTCGCGTTCGGCTCGGGACCGCGTGACGATCTGAGCTCGGCGACGTGGGTCGATGTCACCGCCGACGTGCAGCTGTCCGAGGGTTCGGGCGGTATCACCACAGTGTCGGGCCGCGCGGGGATCAGGTCGGACATCGAACCGGGCTCGTGTTCGTTCACGCTCGAGGACACGCTCGGGCACTATGACCCGCGGAACAGCGCGGGCCCGTACTACGGCGATCTGCGGCTCGGTGTGCCGGTGCGGATCACGACGACGTACAGCGCGACGACCGAAGATCGTTGGGTCGGGTTCGTTAGCAACGGGTGGCCGCAACAGCCCGCGGTCAATGGCATGTCGCTCGTGAACGTGACAGCAGAGGACACGCCCGGGGTGCTCGCTCGAGGTGACACACCGGAGACCGCGTTTCACGCAGCTGTCCGGCAGGCCGACGCGAACATGCTGCGTTGGTTTCAACCGTCCCCCGAAGGGTGGATCGACCGCGTGTCGGGCAGCCGCGGCCGACACACCGGTGGTCTGACCGAGTTCGACCCGGCTGTCGATGGTGACGAAAAGGCGTTCGGCAACGGCACCGGCGACGGGTACGGGGTGGTGCCGACGCTGTGGGGCACCGGCGCCGCGGGCGGCTCGAGCATGTTGCTCGTGGTGATGAAGATGACCGCGCCGTTCGGCACTGCACCCTCGGTGCTCGACGGGCTGTTCACCGGTCAGCTGTCGGTCATCGGGAACAACCCGGACAACACCGCGAATTTCTACATCGACGGGAACGGATCACTCGCTGTGTCGATGCCGTTCGGCACCGGCGCGTCGGACGCTCGAGCGTGGCAAAGCAATTTCACGTCGGCACAGTTCCTATTCGACGGTCGGACACACGTGCTGCTCGCCCGCTGCGACTCGGCCAAGCTCGACATATGGATCGACGGCGTGCATGTCGACGACGCACCGGCGACCGATACCACACAGTCGTGGTCGGCACAGCGGCCGACAGTCGAGCAGTTCATCGGGCGCGAGCGGTTCGGTTCGTCACCGACGCTGCGCTACGCGGGAGTGATCGACCACGTGGTCGCGTGGGACTCGCTCAACCTGACGACAGCGCAGTGCGCAGAGCTCGCGCTCGAGGTGTCCGACGCAGCGCGCACAGCGTGGGGGAATCAGCGACTCGACGAGCGGCTCGAGTCGATCGTGTCGGGCTCGGGCTACAGCGAGCGGCTCGGCGCGCTCGACGTGTCAGGGATCGTGACGCTGCAGGGCTACCGGCAGGCCGACGCGCTCGAGCTCCTACAGAAGATCGAGCAGACCGAGCAGGGCCGGGTGTGGGCTGACCGACACGGCGACCTGCGGTTCTCTGCGCGCAAGTGGGCCGAGGTCGACTCGAGGTCGACCTCGGTGCAGCTGTACCTGTCGGACGACCCGACGCTGCAGGATGCGGGCACCGCGTTCCCGATGCTCGCTGACTCGCTCGAGATTCTCGACGATCAGCTGTCGATTACGAACGTCGCTCAGGTGACGAGCGAGTTCGGCCGGCAGCAGACCCGGCAGGCCGACGCGAGTGTCGCTGCGATCGGGCAGCGGAACCCGATCAGCCTGTCGGGTCTGCTGCACCGGTCAGATCGGGAGTCGGCGCAGATCGCCGAGTGGCTCGTGTTCGCGTTGTCGGACCCGGACCCGACGATCCGCTCGGTCGCGTTCCACGTCGACCCGAACGCGTCGGCACTCGCGCCGATCGCTCAGCTGCTCGAGCAGGGCGACCTCGTGCGCGTCGGCAAGAAAGCCAAGCTGACACCGGGCACAGGTGTGCCGATCGGTTCCGACCTCGACCTCTACGGCCACGTGATCGGGCTCGAGCACATGTTCGGTTTCGGCGGGTGGTACGTGGTGCTGCACCTCGACCCGACGCGGGTCGGGCGCACGTGGTTCACGTGGGGTACCTCGACGTGGGGGAACACGGTTGTCGAAGGGTGGTCGTTCTAGAGTGGGCACCCGATGACGACGACCCCGTATGTAGATCCGAACACGATCCACAACCCGTCGACCGGCACCTCACCGCCGGCAGCGTGGGGCGACGCGGTGCGCGATGGGCTCGAGTACCTCGCCCGGCCGGCCGGGTGTGTTGTCGTCACCTCGAGCGACGCGAGCGCAGGCAACACGACATTCACGTCGGTCGCGTTCAACGGCACCGACGAACGCGACACCGACGCGTACCACGACAACGTGACGAACAACGATCAGATCGTGATACCGACCGGGCTCGGCGGGTGGTACGGGTTCTCGGGCCGGATCGCATTCGCTGCGAACGCGACCGGGATCAGGCTCGCCCGCATCACTGTCAACGGTGCCGACACGCTGCGGACCTGCGCGTTTCAGACACCGGCGACCGGGCTCGCGTCCTATGTGCCGATCGTGGGCGAGCTACTCCTCGCCGCCGGTGACGTGGTGAGGGTGCAGGGGTATCAGGCGTCGGGCGGTGCGCTCAACATGGGAGGTCGAGTCGCAATGCGATTGGTGGCGATCGTATGACCGAGGTTCTCGTCGCTCTGATCGCTGCGCTCGGGATCGTCGCCGCCGGCACTGTGCCGGTGGTCGTGTCGACTCGCCGCACCCGCAAGGTCGGCGAGGCTGCGGTCGACACTGCACAGGTGACGCAGGACAGGATCGGCACACCGAACGGCAAGGGCAACGTGGTCGAGATGCTCGAGAAGATTCTCAACGGTCAGACCGGGCAGGATCAGCGGCTCGCCGAGCTCGAGCGTGGGCAGTCGCGCACACACGAAACGCTGCAGCGTGTCGACAATCGCCTCGGTGTGCTCGAGGCCGGCGCTGTCGCCGGTGGTGGCGATCGTGACTGATCCGGCGATCGACCCCGGTGCGATCTGGCGCCCGCTGCCCGAGGCGTACCGACAGCCCGGCATGTCGCCGACGCAGATCATCCTGCACACGATCGTCGGTTCAGCCGAGGGCGCGTTCTCGTTCTTCCGCGACAGGTCCGACCTCGAGTCGACGTACATCGTGCCGTTTCTCGGGCCGCGCTGGCAGCTGATCCCGCTCGACCACAGTGCCGACGCGAACCGGAAGGCGAACCGGCGCCCGGACGGCACCGGTGCAGTGTCGATCGAGACCGAGGACATGGGCGCGGCGACTGTCGAGCGCACACCGTGGACCACGCATCAGGTCGACGAAATAGTCGGCGCGTGTGTCTACGTGTGCCGGACCTACAGCATTCCGCCGCGGCTGTGCCGCACACCGAGCGACCCGGGTATCGGGTATCACACGCTGTTCGGTGCGCCGTCGGACTGGACCCCGGTCGCGAAGTCGTGTCCGGGTGCTGCGCGCAAGGCTCAGGTGCCCGAGATAATCGAACGTGTGCGGCTCGAGCTCGCCGGCCCGGCGACACCGCCCGAGACAGGAGTGCAACCGATGAAGGTGATTCGACACACGACCGGCGAGGTCATGCTGTACGACGGTGTGCTGCGCGTGCCGCTGAACTACGGGCCGACGCACACCGACAACCTCGAGCGCATCAACACGTATGCGTTCCTGTGCGGTGGCATCACCGACATGTCCGACGCTGCTGCACCTGCCGGCGAGACCTCGGCCGAGGCGATCCGCCGGCGCAAGCTGTCGGCCGATCTGCTCACGACAACCCGCGTCGCGCGGTGACACAGGAGGCTCAGCACATGACCGAGTACAACCCGATTCCGCCGACCTCGCCGGGCCCGGTCCGGCCGACGCCGGCACCGCCCGGACCTGCGCGCCGGCTCGTCCGCACGATCTGTCAGGTAGTGATCGCTGTCGGTGCTGCTGTGCCGGCAGCTGTCGCGCTGCTGCCGATCGACACCGAGACCGCGCTCGCTGCCGGTGGGATCGCCGGCTGCGCGGTGATCCTCGTGTCGGCGCTGCAGAACGGGCTCAACGACGTGCGCGGTACCGGGTGACCTATTCGTTCCTCGGCCGGGTGCGCCGGACCGAGGTCGACGGCGAGCTCGTGGCTGTGTCGCTCGAGCTCATCCGCGACAGTGACGTGGTGGAGCTCAGCGACGGCGCCGAGTTCGTGACGCTCGAGCTCGAGGTCGATCCTTTCGAGCGTTGATCTGCTGTAACGGGGGTTCCGGCAGGCGTGACACCGACTCGAGCTCGAGGTGACCGAGCTCGAGTCGGTCCGCGTGTGGGCTCGTGTGAGGCGTTCTACGGGCCCGGGGTGTGCCGGGTGGTGCTGTGACCCCGGTTCGCGTGCGAGAGGCGTGCTCACGTGCGAGCACCGGGCCGATTCGCCTCGAGCTCGAGCTCGCAGATTGAGCCCACAGCACAAAATGTGCCACAAGGTGTGGCATGTGTCGGTCGGTGTGGGTATCGTCGCCGGCATGGCGCTCGCAGGATCACTCGCATACGCACTCGCCGACTCGCTCCTCGACCACGAGCTCGAGGCCCGGATCGCTCAGGCTCGGGACGACGGCCGATCGTGGCCCGAGGTCGCGTCGATCCTCGAGACCGAGCTCGACGTGTCACGCGGAATGCTGTCGCCGGAGACCGTCCGACGCTGGCACCTCGACAACATTCGTCGCCGGCAGCCGCCGACTATCACTGTCGGCGACCTCGCCGATTGAGCGCGCTGCGCTGCCGGCGCCGCCGACGCTCGAGTTCTCTCGCGTCGGTACCCTTCCCGCCCACCGCGCCGGCAGCGTGGCCGTACCCGCCCACCACCACAGGAGCACCACCGATGACACGCACCACCACCGAACCGATCCGCACAGCGTTCGCCGACCCGACAGCTGCAGCTGCGCAGCTGCGCCCGGGTGTGCACGCGATCCGCGTGCCGGGCGAGGTCGATCACCTGCCTGTCGAGCTCGCCGAACACACGCTGTTCGGGTTCCGGCTGCAGGCCGGTGGTCGCGAGTTCGTGTCGACCCCGGTCACCCGGTGGCCGGCGCTCGAGCTCGCCGTCGGCGGCGAGGTCGCGACCCGATGACCGCTGACAACATGACCGACGAGGAGTGGCACGCGTGGCGCCGCGCCGGCATCACCGCGACCGATGTCGCCGACGCTGCGAACGACACGTACGGCGGCGCGTACGCAGTCGTCGCGAACAAGCTCGAGCTCGTGCCGGCAACCGAGGAGACCGCGCAGATGACGCGCGGGCACCGGTGGCAGGAGGCGATCGCCGACGCGGTGCACGCGCTGACCGGGTGGCATGTGCTCGGCGAGGAGGCGTGCGCCGAACACGAGCTCGACGACCGGTGGCGCGCGACAGTCGACGGGTTCCTCGCCGAGTTCCACGAGGCGACCCGCGACGAGGTGATCGGTGTGCTCGAGGTGAAAACCCGCGGGGTCGACGTGCGACCGAACCGGGCGCGGTGGCGCGATCAGGTGCAGTGGCAGCTGCTCGTCACCGAGGCCCGCGCGGGGATCATTGCCGAGGCTGTGATCGACGATTCGACCGACCGGTGTACTGCGCTGTTCCTGACGATCGTCGAGGCTGACCCGTACCGGCAGGCCGAGCTACTCGAGCTCGCCGAACAGCTGTGGTCAGCGTTCGTCGCGGGTGAGCTACCTGCGCCGACTGCGAGCTCGCTGCCGCTCGTGAAACAGCTGTCGGGTGCAGGTGTTGTCGGGCTCGAGCTCGACCTCGACGACCTCGCCGACGAGGTGCACCGACTCGCTGACATGCGCGCGGCGCTCGAGGCTGCCGAGGCCGAGGCCGACCGGCTCGAGGCTGTGCTGCGCGCTGCGATGGGCACAGCGACAGTCGCTCGGGCCGGTGGCGCGCTCGTGAAACTGTCACCCGGTCAGCGCAAGATTCCGGCGGCGACCTCGGCCGAGCTCGTGGCCGAGTTCCCCGAGTACACGAAACGGGTGCTCGACCTCGACCGGTTCAAGGTCGGGCAGCCCGCGGTGTACGAGGCTGCGCGGCGCCCGGCCGGTGGCCGGCGACTGACGATCCTGACCGACCACAAGGGGGACAGCACCGATGGCTGATCATCACCTACTCAGATCACGCACAGGTCCGCGCTCGACGCCGGCACCGGCACCGGGCCCGACCTCGGCACCGTCCGAGCTCGAGACACAGATCGAGTTCGCGACGCTCGTCGCTGCTGCCGGCGACGTGATCCCGCACGCGTACCGCGGGAAACCCGGTGCTGTGCTCGTCGCGATGCAATGGGCCGAGGCGCGCGGTGTCGATCTGCTGACGACACTGCAGTCGGTGTCGTTCTACGCGGGCCGGGCGGTGATCGACGCAACGATGCAGCGAGCTCTAGCGATCCGCGCGGGCTACCGACTCGAGGTCGAGGCCGGTGCCGGCGAGGCGACAGTGACGATCACCCGCGACGGCACCTCGCGCTCGGCGACGTACACGCTCGCCGACGCGGAGACCGCGCGGCTGCTGTCCAAAGACAATTGGCGCAAGAATCCCGAGGACATGCTCGTGGCTCGAGCAACGTCGCGGGCGATGCGCCGGCACGCGCCCGACGTGATGGTCGGGGTGTACTCGGCCGACGAGCTCGAGGACGACGACACCGACGAGCTCGCCGATCTGCAGCAGCGCGTCGACGAGCTCGAGTGCACCGACGACACGTTCGCTGCGCTCGTGGCCCACCGCGCCGAGCTCGACGAGGGCGACGCGGAGATGCTCGACACGTGGATCGAGTCGCAGGGCTGGCAGCTGCAGGCGTCCAAGCTGACCGAGGTGCAGGGGCAGGCGATCCTCGCGTGGCAGCCGAGGTGACCCGGTTCCTGTGGTTCACGTGGGCGTTGTGCATGATCGGTGCTGCCGCGTCGATCCTGCTCGGCTGGATCGTGTTCGCGTTCGTGCTGTTGTTCGGCGGTCTGTGGGCCGGGCTCAAGGCCGGCGAACGATGAAGCGCACACCGCTGCGCAGCGTCGGCCGGCGAGGCCGGATCAGACAGCGAGCGATGGCGCGGCTACGACCGCTGCTCGAGGCGCGCTGCGCCGGCCGGTGCGAGGCGTGCTACGTGCACGAGCTCGAGGACTGCAACGGCAAGGCCGAGCACCCTCACCACAAGTGGCCGACCGGCAACGGTGGGCCCGACACGCTCGAGAATCTGCTCGCAGTGTCCCGAGCTCATCACCGATGGATTCACGACGACTACACCGGCGCAGCGCGCCGGCTCGGGCTGCTCGTGGGCCCACCGCTACCCGAGTAACCACCACCACCACCAACAGGGAGACCACCACCAATGACCACCGCCCGCTATCTAGTCGGCGACACGCGCGCCGTGTGCGCTGTGCTGCCCGATGATTCGGTCGACCTCGTGCTCACCTCGCCGCCGTTCCTCGCGCTGCGCTCGTACCTGCCAGCGGATCACCCGGACAAGGGTGCCGAGGTCGGCACCGAACAGTCGCCGGCCGAGTTCCTCGAGACGCTGCTCGACCTCACTGCGCTATGGGCCCGGCCGCTCGCACCGCACGGGTCGATCGCTGTCGAGCTCGGCGACACGTACGCGGGTAGCGGTGGGCCCGGTGGCGACTACTCGGTCGGCGGGCTGCGCGATGGTCAGGGGAAGGCGACCGCGCCGGCGCGCCGGGCTGGCGAGTGGCCGCTCGACAAGTCGCTGACCGGTGTCCCGCACCTCTATTGGCTGTCGCTCGCGTACGGGCGCAACCTGCTGACCGGGGCACCCTCGCCGGCCGGGCGGTGGATCGTGCGAAACGTGGTCGTGTGGACCCGGACGAACCCGGGTGTCGGCCGGCTCGGCGACAAGTACCGGCCGGCGAGCTCGTACATCACGATCGCGACGAGGGCGCCCGACCGGTGGTTCGACCTCGACGCGGTGCTCGAGCAGCGGCCCGGGTCTGACGTGGTGTCACCACCGCTCGATTGGTGGACGGTCTCGCCCGAGTCCTACACCGGGTCGCACTACGCGACGTGGCCGCGCAAGCTGCTCGACGTGCCGATCAGGTCGCTGTGCCCGCGTGAGGTCTGCACCGTGTGCGGTGAACCGCGCCGACGTGTTGTCGACAGCACCCGCACATTCGACGACGTGACCGAGGGTGCCGGCCGGGCCCGGATGCGGACAGTCGGCGCCGGCCCGATGGGCTCGAGCTACACCGTCACCCGGACGACGCTCGGGTGGTCCGACTGTGGACACTCGAGCTATCGGCCGGGGGTGGTGCTCGACCCGTTCGGTGGGTCGGGCACGACAGCCGCGGTCGCGTCGGGTCACAGCCGCGACTCGGTGTCGATCGACCTCGACGAGCGGAACGTCGAGCTCGCCCGGCAGCGTGTCGGCATGTTTCTCGAGGTCGACCTCAACCCGTCGGCCGAGTCTCAACCTGTGGTCGAGGGTCGACCACCGTTCGAGCCGATCGCTCAACCTCTAGTCGAGGGTGAGCTCGAGGCTGCTGCCGGTGTGGCCGAGCTCGCGGCCCGGCTGCTCGAGGGTGTCGACGACGACGCGGCGCCGAGGCTGTTCTCGTGAACGCGGTCACGATCGGTGCCGACTGCGCCGAGTGCATCGGCCGAGGTGTGCGCTGCGCGTATCACTGCGGTGTCGCCGACGAACGCGAGTCGGCCGAGCAGCTGGCGCGCGCCGAGCTCGCGACCCGCGAGCTCGCACTGTGGTTCGATCTGACGTGCCCGCTGTGCGGCGGGCACCTCGAGCTCGTCACCGGGTCACCACCGCACGACAGCGGGCGCCGCACAACAGCTGTGTGCACATGCACCGCGTGCTCGAGGAGCTCGCTCGTTGTGGTCGAGGTGCAGGACTGCGCGACGTTCCCGAGTGCAAGGCTGCCGCGGTGACGTGGTTCCGAGTCGACGACGGTGCACCGGATCACCCGAAGATGATCCGCGCCGGCAAGGATGCTCGAGCGTTGTGGCACACCGCGGGCCCGAAATGCGCGTCGGTCGACACCGACGGCCGGGTCGATCCCGACATGCTCGATTACTACGCGGCTCTCGCTCAGGTCGACACGCGCCCGGCGACGCGGGCGCTCGTGCGCTCGGGTCTGTGGCATGACTCGAGGTCGATCCGGTCGTGTGATCGGTGCATGGATGCGACCGACGGCGGCATACCTGCTCGGTGGCACTACTTCCACGATTGGAACGATTACCAGCTGTCGAAGGCCGGCAAGAACGACCCCGTAGAACGCAAGAGGAACCGGCGTCGGCACCAACTCAACCGGACCGAAAAAGGCAAGGACATCAAAGGCCGGGTGAGGTCTCGCGACCGCGACCTGTGCCGCTACTGCGGCACCCTCACACATTGGACGAACGATCACACGTCGCCGACTGCCGGCACCATCGACCACGTAGACCCGTTCGACTGGATCAACTCGGTCGGCAACTGTGTCGTCGCGTGCCGGACCTGCAACGGGCGCAAGCGCGACCGGACTCCCGCTCAGGCGCAGATGGTGCTCAACCCGCCGCCCGAGCCGATACGTACCGGCTCTGAACCGGCTGCTGTACCGGGTGAAAAAGCAGGTACGGACCCGGTGATTGCCTCGCGTGACGCGCGAGACGGGCCGGGATCGGGTCGGACCGGGTACGGAACCGGGTCGGGCACCCGGCTCGAGACCGAGCCCGAACCGGGTGAGCCCGACACCGGTCGAGGCCCGCTGTGATTCGCGCTCAAGGTGCCGGCGAAACGCGCCGATGTATCTGGCATGACACAGCTGCTCGCACTTGCTCTCGCACTCCCGCTCGGTCCGATCCTCGTTCGAGTGTTCTCAGCCGAGGGCGCACCGGGTCGACGTATCCGGCAGTACACCGACAGCCGCGTTATGCGCGGCCCGATCTGACCACCACCACCACAGGAGCACCACCGATGACCACAGACCCGACAGACCCGACCGACGACCGGACACCGGCAAGGATCGTCGAGCGCACCACCGAGCTCGAGGTCGAGCTCGAGCTCGCCTCGCGCTGCAGCGGGATCGCGCCGACACTCGACGAGCTCGCGACCGCACTCGAGGTCGACCGATCCACGATCCTCGCCGCCGGCCGAGTGTGCGGTGCGACCGCTGTCGCCTCGGTGCTCGTGGTGGCCGACGCAATGCTGCTGCTGCACACAGTGAACCGGGCCCGACCCGCGTTCGAGGGTGCGAGCGCGGCGCTGTTCGCCTCGCATGTCCGACAGGCTGAGCTCGGCTCGGTGCGACTGATCCTCGCGTCGATGGCCGGCGAGCACTGACCCGAAAAATGGAGGCGCCGCCGGGACAGGGAACCCGGCGGCGCGTCACCACCACCGACGAAAGGTAGTCGACATGATCCACGATCAGCAGACACTCGAGCTCGAGGCGCAGCTGTGACCGGCTGCGACATCAGGCAGGGCGACCCGCTCGACAAGGAGTGCCGGACCTGCGGCCACGTAGTCAGCGTGCATCGGTACCCGTCGGCGGAATGCTCAGCGTGTGAGCTCGTCGCCGAGCTCGAGGTCGAGCTCAGGGCCGGTTGTGTCTCTACAGATTTACGCATACCGTCGGTCGGCATGACCGACGAACCGACCATCACCGCCGACTCACCCGACCGACCGCTGATCCTCGAGCAGTTCACGACACTCGACATGATCGGCGAGTTTCCCGACCACGGGCTCGAGGACCGCTACCGGTGGCGCGTCCGGCACGCGTCGAACGGCGAGATTCTCTGCAGCGGTGAGCCCTACTCGCGCGCCGATGACCGCGACCACGTGTGCGCGGTGCTGTTCCCCGACCTCGAGCCGATCGAGGTCGAGCAGTGACCGAGTACAGCCGCGCACCCGAGGTCGAGAAGATCGCGACGCGGCTGATCCGCACCGTCGCGGAGCACAAGCCGCTCGCCGACGCGCAGATCGTGTACGTGTGGCGCGACGAGGCGACCCGCTCGGCCGGCCGGATCACGCTCGCGAAGGCGCGCCGGGTCGGTGGGCTCAACGCGTTTCTGATCAACGCGTCGGCCGGGCTCGTCGACAGCAGTGCGAACGTGCCGCTGTTCGTGATCGAGGTCGCTCGCAACACGTGGGCCCGACTGAAAACTGCGCAGCGCACCGCGCTCGTCGACCACGAGCTATGTCACCTGCGCTGTTTCAAGGATGACGACGGCGAGCTCACGCTGTCGCTCGTCGGGCACGATCTGGAGGAGTTCGCGCAGATCGTGCGCCGACACGGCATGTGGAAAGCCGACGTGGCGCTGTTCGGTGCCGAGGTCGCCGAGCAGCTGGCACTCGCTGTCGACGAGGCTGCCGGGTTCCTCGACTCAGAGGACGGTGCCGAGTGAGCTCCGCGGCGCAGCAGCGTGCATGGCGCGCGAGCAAGGGTGCCCGGACCGGGCAGCCCGGCCGGCGCCCGGTCGCAGCGTGTGGGACAGCCGCGGCGTACCGCCGGCACCTCGCTCACGGTGAGGACGCGTGCGCGCCGTGTCGGGCAGCGTGGGCAGCTGATCGCCGCGCGTACCGGAAGGCCCGGACATGACCGGCGACGGCCCGAGCTCGTTTCGGTTCGACCTACAGCGCGACGACTGGCCGGTGCTCGAGCTCGACCGGACCGGCAGCTACCGACACGAGGCCGACCCGGGTGAACCATCGACGGGTGAGCCGCGGCTGTCGGTCACCGAGGCCGAGTGTGTCCACCTCGCCGAGCTCGCGACCGGGCTCGAGGTGCTCGAGCTCGGCACCGGGCTCGGTGTCAGCACGCGTGCGCTCGCGTCGACTGCTGCGCACGTGCACACTGTCGATGTCGACCCGTGGGTGATCGCGACGATCTGGCCGACGCTGCCGTTCAACGTGTCAGCGTCGGCGCACCGCGACCCGTGGATCAGTACGTTCGACCTCGCGTTCGTCGATGCCGACCATCACACCGAGGCTGCCGTGATCGACCTCGTGTGCGCTGCCGGCGCGGTGAAGTTCGGCGGCAAGGTGGTCGCTCACGACGCGAAATATCCGAGTGTGCGCGCTGCGCTCGACGAGCTCGACGGACTGTTCGGCTCGTGGGTCTACATCGACACCGAACACGGGCTCGCTGTGCTCGAGGTCGGGTCGGCTGCGAAGGGGTCGACATGAATCAGCGGCGACCGAACCGCCGGCTGCTCACCGGGCCGCACCGCGGTCACCTCGAGCTCTGCGGGCTGACGTACGGCGGGGTGTGCGACCTCGGCTGCCTCGACCCGGATGAAATGCTCCGCGCTCTCGTGCTCGAGGAGCGTCGGCGCAGTGAACCGGTCGCAATGCTCGTCGGTGCTGTCCGGTGTGTCGGGCTACTGCTGTTGGTGGGCGCGGTGTGGGCTGTGGCCGCGGCTCTGCTGCTCGTCGCGTGGCGCGTGTTGATCGCGCTGCCGGTGTGACCGCGGCTCGTACTGTGTCAGGGCAAGGGAACACGACGAGGAGCACCGATGGCCGGATCTGATCTAACACCTGCACCGTTCGCATTCGCCTACACAGCGGGCGATAAGACACTGCCGACCTCGTGGGCGTTGACGCTCAACGGGGCGCCGTGGACCCCGGACAGCGCGAGTGCGATGGTGCGCCGGGCACCGGATCGGCGCTCAGGTGTCGTGCTCGAGCTCGCTGCCGACATCACCGCCGGCACCCTCACAGTCGGCGACGGCGACACAGTGCCGAGCATTCTCGGCTCGTGGTATTGGTCGGTGTCGGTGGTCGACGCGTCCGAGGGCATCGACCTCACGCTGCTCGCTGGCGAGTTCGTGATCAGCGACGGTGTGTCGTGACCGGGCCGAGTATCGAGCTCGAGGGCTCAGGCCCGAGCATCACAGCCTCGGCCGACGGGTCGACGATCGGGCTCGAGGGCACCGGGCCCACACTGTCGGCTGCGCTCACAGTGTCGGGTGTGCCGGCCGACCCGGCTGATCGCTGGACTGTCAGCGATCAGTTCGGGCTCGAGTTCGAGCGGTCAACAGTCGCGACGAATCCAACGATTGAGGCGTGGGGGTTCGACGCGTATTTCGATGGGTCGGCGGGCGGGTTCATGCTCGGTGACGACGGGGTGACCCGGCACTACAACTCCTCGGGTGGCACCCTCGGCACAGTGTGTGTGTCGACAGTCGGACCTGACGACCCGTTCGCTGCGCCGCGGGAAGTGGTCACGATCGACAACCTGCCAGCGGACTACAACTACGTGTCGGGCGGGCCGGTGGTCGACCTCGGTGGTGGGGTCGGGTGGATGGTGCTGCACCTCGAGCACAGCGATTCACAGTTCCCGACGTGGGTCTATTGGTCGCTCGGGCAAGCCAAGGTGACTGATCGCAACGGGGCCCGGTCGATCGAGTATCTAGGACTACTGCAGACCCACGAGCAGACGATCGCCGAGGCCGACGCGCTCAACGCGGATGCGACACAGGGCTCGGGTCACTCGGTGGTGGTCGACGGGTTCGTGTACGTGTTCCACGCGGACATTCACGCAGCGGACACAGCAGCGGTCGGCACTGTGTCGCGGTGCGAGCTCGCGGACGTGCGCTCAGCTGTCACGGCTGGCACTGCGGCAGCGTTCCGCAAGTGGTCCGGTGAGACTCTCGACGAGGAGTGGCTCGAGCCGTCGGTCGGTGGATCGTTCACCGAGCTCGGGCACGAGGTGATCGGCCGGCTCGGCGACATCGTGACGCTGCCTGACGGCCGGCTGTTGTGGGTCGGCACCGACGGCGACGGGTCGACCTACTCGGTGTCGTGGGCTGTGGGGTCGGACCCGCTGACGTTCACTGCGCCGACGTTCCTGTCGACCGGTGCCGGGCTCGAGTGGATCTACTCGGTGTTGTGGTCGGGTTCGCCGGCATCACCGAAGGTCATCGACTCGCGTACCGCGTTGTTCTACCTCGTGACATCAGAGCACCCGGACCTGTACCGGTGGGACACGAACAGCATCGACCGGATCGAGCTCACACCGCGCCCGACTCGCCGGCTGCAGCCTGTCAATATCACCGCGTACGACGGTGCCGGGCCGCTCACGCTGTCAGCGTCGGACTCGGGCCGGGTGATGCTCACCGGGCCGGGCGGCTACGTGGTGACGCTGCCACCGTTCGATCTGACGACCCCGCGCACGTGGGAGGTGTGGAACTACTGCACCGACAGCGTGACGATCGAGGCCGACGCTGACGACGAATACCCGCTGAACGGTTCGGGCACGTTCGTACTCAATCCGGGGCACGCCGGCACCCTCGGCTCGTTCACCGGGTCGAGGCTGTGGACGGGCACTGTTGTGCCGCTCGGTGATCGCCGGGTCACCGGGTTCGCTGCCGGCGCCGGCACCGTGTCGCCGATCGAGTCGCTCGACCCGTTCGCGACGTTCACTGCGACCGGGATGGTGACACCCTCGTTCGCTGGGATTCTGCCTGTCGGGATCAGGTTTCTGCTCAAGGGTCAGACCGACCCGACCCACGACGGCATCTATGTGCTGCTCGGCGACGGCATCACGTGGCAGTACCTCGACGAGATCGAGCAGCCGTTCCGGCTCGCCTCGGCCGGCTACCCGTTGTTCGTCAACTTCCTGTTCGACACCGGGTCGCAGCTGCAGGGTGTTATCGCCTCGTTCGATTCGGGTGCGACGTACTCGATTCTGCCGTTCCACTACGCACCCGCGGTCGCTGCAGATTGGGCCGACGACCCACCATCGACGCTCGCTGCCGGGCTCGACCGGCTCGCCGCTCACGTGGGACCGGTCCCACCGTTGTAACGCTACGCATTCATGCATACACTGAGCTCATCACCACCACCACCACCAACAGGGAGCATCACCAATGAACACGCGTCAGATCATCACAGCTGCAGCGGTTGTCGCTGCAGGGTTCGCTGCACTTGCTGCGCCGGCTGCTGCCGGTGGCAGCCACGAGGGCTGCTCGAGCTCGAGGAGCTCGAGCTACTGCGAGACCACCACCACCACCACCGAGGCGCCGACCACGACGACGACCGAGGCGCCGACCACGACGACGACCGAGGCGCCGTTCGTGCCGACGTGCGACAACGTGACACCGGATCAGCGGCACATGTTCCCTTGGCTCGAGACCGAGTGCGGGTGGTCTCCCGAGTGTCTGACGAACGCGTGTCGACCGCAGCTGATCCCGCCGCCCGTGATCGAGCGCGACCCGGCACCCGAGCCCGAGCTCGAGCTCGAGGCGCCGGCACCGGGCCCGGCCCGGCTGTCGTTCACCGGATGACATGACGCAGGCTCGAGACTCGGTGCACGTGGTACTCGCCGGCAGCCGTGTCGCTGCTGCCGAGTACGCGGCCGAGCTCGGGCTACCGCGGCCGGGTCTCCCGCGCCGTGACGCCGGCACCGGGCGTGTGCAGTCGACGCTCGTGATCACACCGGAGCTCGCACGATCCGGCCGGGCCCGTGGGCTCGGTCAGATCGCAGCGGTGCACCGGGCTCGAGGGTGGCACGAGGTCGACATGCATGTGATCCGGCTGCTCGAGGAGTCGATCGAACCACCATCACCACCACCACAGCCGCCGAGCGGCTGACACACAGGGAGTACCACCACCAATGACGACGACACCGCTCGAGCAGGCTCGAGCTATCTATTCGGTCTACGAGGCGACGAAACCCGAGGAGCTCATGCCGTTCGCACCGGCGCTCGGCGGGCTGCTGCACATGCTCGGCGCACCCGAGCCCGGCAAGTGGACCGAGGGCGAGCTCAACGCTGCAGCCGCGGCGCTCGGGCTGTTGCGCGACATGCTCAAGGACGGTGTGCCGGTGCCGCTCGTCGGCGCTGCGCTGTTCCAATTCCTCGCCGGGCAGCACTCGGTGCCGGCACCAACACCGCCCGGGCTCGACCTCGAGCTCGAGGCTGATCACCACCACACACAGGGAGACCACCACCAATGACCACAGGGCCGATCAAACTCAAGTTCAGACCTGACGACCTACTGACTGCGCTCGCTGTTGTCGAGCGGTTCCGGGCGACCGACGAATCGAGGCCGATCCTCGAGTCGGTGCATGTGCGACCCGAGCCCGGTGCCGAGGGCACCCGGGTCGAGTTCACTGCGACCGACAGCTATCACCTCGTGCGCGTGTCGGTTGAGCTCGCTGCGCCGCCTCGACCGAGGCTGCCGGCCGAGGGTGCGATGCTCAGGCTGCGATCGGCCGACGTGCGCCGGGTGCACCGGGCGATCGTCAAGGCCGAGCGCACTGCCGGCAGGAGTCTCAAGGCACCACCACCGCCGACGCTGCTCGGCATGACGCTCGCCGGCACCGACGCCGACAGCGCGTTCGGGCTGACACCGGCCGGGTCATGGAACGGCGGCGGCGTGTTCGTCGCTGCTGTGGGCCCGCTCGAGGGTGAGGTCGACGTGATCGCAACCGGCAACCGGGTCGGGCCGACTCGGGCGCACGGGGTCGAGGAACCGGTGTATCGGTACCCCGATGTCGACAAGCTGCTCGCGGATCTGGCACCGCCCGGGACTGTCAACCTCGACCAGCGTGTCGGTCTCGAGCCGCGGTACCTCGCTGACATCGGCGACGCGGCTGCTGTGTTCGCTGCTCACGTCGAGCCCGGCGCAGCGTGGCGGCACTGCCTCGTGCTCGAGGGTGCGAGCTCACCGCTCGGCGCGATCCGGTTCTCGGTCAAGGTCGACCCGGACTGCCGGACCCGGTTCCTCGCGATCCTGATGCCGATTCGACTCGACGTGGCGCGATGACCGGCAACAGCCTGTTCATCGACGGCCCACCACCACCGAGCACCGGGGCGATCCGCACTGCAGCAAAGCTCGAGCTCCTCGCCGAGCTCGAGGCCGAGCGCGGTCGGTGGCGCCGGCTGACGCCGGCCGACCTCGAGCGGATCGGCGGCGGGTTGAGTCTGGCGCTCGTCGCCGGTGCACAGGGCAGCGAGCTCGAGGTGCACGTGTCGGACGACGGCACCCGGTGGGCCCGGCTGCGCCCGGTGCAGCCGCCTCGACCTCGCCGGCTGCGCTCGTGGTGGCGCCGGCATGGGCAGGCTGTGCTGCTGCTGACAGCGTTCGTGGTGTACGTGGCGATCGGTGTGCTGTTCGCACTCGGGTGTGCACCGCCTCGGCCGGCTGCTGTGCCGTGTCCACCGTCGGTGTGCACGATCGTCCGCACGACCGAGGTCGGTGCAGGGTGAGGATCACCGAGCGGTGTAGCTGCAGGGTCGAGCTCGTGCTCGAGGGTGACGACTGTCAGGTGCTCGACGCTCACCTCGCCCGGTGGCGCGTGAATCACATGCGCTGCCACGGCATCAACCTCACTGTCGAGCAGGTCGCTCGGTATCAGGCCGGGCACCCGTTCCCTGATCGCCCGGCCGAGGGCTCGCTCGAGTGGCTGAGCGAGCAGTACGCACGTGTGCGCGAACCGGTGCACGTGACCGAGCAGGCCGAGCTCGAGGGCGACCTCGAGCGTGTGACTGCCGAGCGTGACGGGCTCGCTGCTGTGGTGCCGAGGCTCGAGCTCGAGGTCGAGCGACTCGAGGGTCGGCTGCGCGGTGGCGATCCGGCCGAGGCTGTGCTCGCCCGGGTGCGCCGTGTCGCGGTGTACTGGCACGCGTGGGCTGTGCGGGGTCGGGAACCGGTGAACGCTGCCGGTGCTCACGCGCTGGCGTGTGTGCTGTCTGCGCTCGACGGCGACCTCGACGTGCCGGGTGATGCGAACGAGCAGGTCGACGAGGCCGACCTCGACCTCGAGTCTCAACCTGTGGTCGAGGGTGATCCGCTGGCGGGTAAGAACTGGCGCCCGCTGTGAGCTCGCACGTGGTGCCACGTGCGCTGATCGCACCGGGCCCGGCACCCTCGGCCGGCAAGGATGGGTGCAGCGTGTGCCGGCGACCGAGGGCCGAGCACAGCGGCGACACGTGCCGGGTGTGCAGCAGACCGGTCGAGCATCACACCGACCCGGCCGAGCTCGAGCTCGAGGTGATCGGCCGGGCCCGGGTATCTGAGGCTCGGCTCGCCGCCGGGCTCACGATCACCGATAGTGACAGGTGGTGCATTGATCGGGCGCGCAGGCTGCTCGCCCGGGCTGACACGCAGGAGGTGACAGGGTGAGGAACGAGACCGAACACCGCACACTCAAGGTCGAGGCTGACGACTGGCCGGACGCGCTCGAGTGGATCGAGGAGGCGATCGCCCGGTATCCGGGGCACGAGGTGCACGAGCTCACGCTGCACCGGCGCCGTCGCACAGCCTCGGCCGAGGTGAGCTCGTGGCTCGACGTGACACTCGAGCTCGAGCGACCACCGGTGTCGCAGTGATCCTGCGCCGAGGTCGCCGGCACAGGATCGAGGCGCAGTGGTTCGACCTCGGCTACCAGCAGGCGAGGGCCGGTGCCCCGTACACGCCGGCTCGAGCTCTCACTGTCCAGTGGGTGAGCCGAGCGTATGAGCTCGGCCGGGCTGCCGGCCGACGTGACAGGCCCGCCTACCTCGCAGCACTCGCCGAGCTCAAGGAGCTCGAGCAGCAGGCGTAACGCTGCCGCCGAGTGTGCACCTGACACAGCCCGAGCTCACCGAGCCCGGGCTGTGCCGCGTACGCTGCGCACATGTCAGGGCCGAGGACAGGTCACAGGTACCGCAAGCTGCAACAGCAGGTGTGGCGCGAGGAGTCGCACTGCTGCCTGTGTGGTGCGCTCGTCGACATGACGCTCAGGTTCCCGCACCGGATGAGCCGCACCCTCGAGCACCTCGACAAGCTCGGCGACGGCGCACCTGCAGTGCCGGATCGCTCGAGGGTGAGACTCGCTCACCTATCGTGCAACAGCAGCGCAGGCGCGGCCTATGGGCACATGAAACGCACCGGCGCAGCGACCCGACCGCCCACCGTGAACAGCGAGCGATGGTGACCACCAACAGCCTCGACCACGACACACACCGCGTTTCTAGGATGCGAACCGACCGACGGAGATCCAGCCT
>Ga0181339_1000091_pt1 | contig 33498 bp, 39 predicted proteins | sample Sp13VDMM110DD_FD_130101 | JGI IMG/M metagenome (GOLD analysis project Ga0181339, IMG submission 130101) | Freshwater viral communities from Lake Michigan, USA - Sp13.VD.MM110.D.D | ecosystem: Environmental > Aquatic > Freshwater > Lake | place: USA: Michigan | collected 2013-04-23 | reverse complement strand
TCTCCCCTGTAGCGTCACGTCAAGGACGCGTACAGGGGAGAGAGACTCTGTACTTGTGGCCCTGTGGCGCTGCTACCCCCTCTCGGCCCCTGCGGGCCTTCCGGGGGCAGCGCCACGAGCGGGCCACAAGGATGACTACTAGGGCCAGTGAGCTACTCACAGTGCATGGTGCTCAAGCCCCACAACTCACCGGTTCAAGTCGTGAAATTTCCCAGTACCATAAGCCAGCTCGGCAGGCAGTTAGTCCACTCGATCCCAACCTCACCTGATACCACGATTGACACTGAAATGTCAGCAGGAGTGAGTTAGTCCACTTGATTCCATGCCGGAACGGGAAAACCCCCGGCCACTCCCCCTCGGGTGAGGAAATGGACGGGGGCCTGTGCCCTCCTTTGCTAGTTGCTCTCGTTGGCCTCTCGTGCGTCGATCTCTTCGATGTTCACGTCGTAGTACGACAGGTTGCCGATGATGCGTTCCATCTCGACGTGATCGAAGTCATCGACCTGCTCGACGGCATCGTCGTCGCTGCGAGCCTCAACCTGCACGGTGATCTCGATAGTGACTCGCGTAGTTACGTCGTAGGTCTTGACGCGACCGGGGCCACCGAGCAACTCGGCCATGCGGTCGTACTCACCGCAGTAGTTCTCATCGCTGGCCTTCTGTGCGGCACGCTCCCAGAACTCAGTCAGTCGGTGGTCACTGCCGTCCGTGATCTGCTCGTTCTGGAGCTGGGAGACACGGGTGCGAAGCTCGTTGATCGTCTCCTGTGCCGTGGCGAGTGCGGCCTGTGCATCCCGTCGCTCGGTCACGATGGCGCGAAGCTTCTCGCGCTGTGCGAAGGTCGCGCCGAGAGCCTCGGCCTGTCGCCGTGCCGCTTCCACGTCGCGCTCATGGGCCGACAGCTCGACAGGGGATGCCTGTCCCTCACGCGCCGCCTTCTCGGCATAGGCGTCGTGCAGCACGTCGAGCCACTGTGCCTCGTGCCAGACCTTGCGCGCTGCCCCATAGCTGGGGACCATGCCACGCTTGAATGCGTCGTGCGAGTCGTTCCAAAGGGTAGGACGGTAGTGTTCGTTGCCCTCGATCTCACTCGTGTAGGCGGGGGAGAAGGGTGAGGCGTAGGGGGTGGTAACAGTTGCAGTGTTCATGACGTACTTCTTTCTGTTTGCCTTGCTCGATGTCCCGGTTGGGATTGACATAAGCTTGTCAAAACGATGTTGTACGCCTGATTCGTCCACTTGATTCCATACTGGGGTGTGAGTTGCATCCGACGAAAAGCCCCGGTAAGCTAACTATCGCGCGCTAACACAGAGCCGGTACCGCCCCTCGCAAAGGGGAGAAGGCTGGTGGGGTGAAGCTTGCAAGCAGCGCGCACAGCTCGTCAGTTCCCGGCACGGGGAGGCGAAAGGGGTAACCGTAGCCCCCAACGAGCGGAAGGCCCCGCTGGAGACTCGACCCTGACCGCAAGGATGGGCGTGGTGTAGCGGGGCCTTTCCCATTCCGGCACGGCTTCGAGCTATGCTGGCCTCAGATTTCCGGTGGCGCGTACTGGCCCGGTGGATGAGAAGGCCCGAGAAGTAGGAGCTGTGCCTGTCGAGGCGATACAGCAACCGAAAGCACTCGGGCCTTCGCCATGTGCGCGGGCACTGTCGGATTGCCCCAGATTCCGACTTGACACAGCTAGGTAAGCTAACTATCGTGAGTCAGTAGCAAGTAAGCTAACTCAACAACACAGATTGGAAACCACATGTCCTACAACGGTCGCGAGGCCCTTCAGCTCGCACTCGGCTCGGTCCAGAACGCCCAGTACGACCCGAACCGCAACGCCCTGACCACCATCCAGCTCAACTCGGACGGCACCGATGCCCTGCTCAAGCGAGCACGGGCGTTCGAGCGCTTCCTCGACAAGTCCGACAAGCGGAGCCGGAAGGGCAGCGCCAAGGACTCCGAGCTGAAGTCGGAAGGCAGGGCCTACCCGAGCGAGGGTGAGACCACTGGCTGGGCTGTACCTGCCGAAGCCTACTCAGAGGCAGTGACTACCGAGGCCCCGCTTGACAAGACCCCTGCTGAGTTCGCCAGCGATGCCGCCGACCGAGGCTGGAACGAGGCCCTCGATGCGGTGCAGAAGGCAGCCGACGACGCTGGCTACGGCGAGCAGGCGCGCACGATCCTCTTCGGCATGACGAAGTGACCGACGAGCTGCCGGTGGGGCGGCTCCTGACCTTTTTCATGGACCAGATTGAGCAGGGAGACCAGCTCACGAAGGGACTGTGGAGCCAGCTTCAGGAGCGCCCCGTCACCACCGGATATGAAGCGGCGATGGCCCTCGACCCCAAGGATTTCGAGGACGCCAACCCGCAGGTCCGCATCGGCCTGAGCTACATGAAGGGCCGGATGCAGAACCTTGAGCAGGAGCGCGACGAGGCCCGTGCCTACGCCGTGCAGCTTCGCGAGCAGAACGTAACTTCTGAGCGGGAGCTGAACTCCAAGCTCTGGGCCGTCCGGCGCGATCTTCAGGCTGCTAACGATGATCTCCGTGCGCTTCGTGAGAAGCACGGCGAAGAGGACATCCCAGAGGAAGGTGACTACGTTGACTGAGGGCAACATCAACTACCAGCCCGACATGCCTATGACCGAGGATCAGAAGCTCAGCGTGGGCGATACCGTTCGCGAGCGTGATGAGAATTGGGTGCGCCTCGGGATCGTCACCGCTACCCGCATGAACGGTGAGCAGCAGCTCGTCAGTGGCTACTGGCATGGCGGCGAGCGTTTCGACAACGTGCTCACGCTCAGTCTGGAGAAGGCGGGCAACCCGATGGACGAGATCACTCGGCTTCGGCGCGATCTTGCCGATGTGCGAGAGAGCTACACGCTGACCTCGCGTACGCTCGGGACGACTCAGGAGCAGGTACAGCTCCAGATCGACTACAACCGTAGGCTCAAGGAACGACTCGACAGGAAGCTCGGCACCGAGAATGATCGGCGTTGGGCACTCAAGGTCACCGGGGGTGATCCCGAAGCCGCCGAGGCAGCACTGTCGTACCTGAATCAGGGTGTCGAGACGACGAACTGGTACATGCCAGCGGGGCAGTCCAGCCCTCCCGTTACTGAGCCGCCAACGCCAGATGCCAAGCCTCTCGACAAGGACGTGCTGATCCAGAGCCTCATCGTGAGCTTCGAGGAAGCCGTGGCTGCGAAGCAGCATGAGTGTTGCGAGATCGTGAATGAGGCACTGACTCGCGACATGCCGGGGATGAAGGACTTGTTTGACACTGTGATGTCAAGGTCCATGTCCGAGGACGTGGGGACGGTGATCGTCGGCAAGTTCAAGGACCTGTTTCCGAATGGAGCCGACGAGATGCTTCGACAGGACGGCATCAGCTTCCGGCGCGGCGACAAGGTGGTGATCCTTGATGAGACGGCCAAGCTCAACGGCTTCGTCTCGGGCGAGATCATGACCATAGACCCCACGCGCGAGGACGATGAGGGCGATAGCATTCTGGTCAGCAACGGCCAGTTCATGATGTGGCTCAAGCCGACCGCTCTGACGAAGGTGCCGTGATGGGCGTCTTTGTGAGCAAGCGGGTCGAGATCGAGGCTCTGCCGTGGGACGGGAGCGAGGCCGGAGCCATCGGCATCGTCGCGTGGGCGGCAGCCAACGACGGCAAGGTGTTCTACGACGCGCACCTGTCGCCGCCCAAGCTGTCGGTCGTCACGCTGGAAGGCGAGATGACGGCCAGCCCCACCGATTGGATTATCAAGGGCACCGAGGGGGAGTTCTATCCCTGCAAGGACTCGGTGTTCCAGAGGAAGTACGAGAGGAAGGTGGACGGTGATGCCGGGACCCAAGGCTGAGATCATCGCGCAGATCGAGGTTGCCCTGCCGGGGTACTCCCCGATGAGTGCCCAGATTGCGAAGGTGCCCGGTGAGACCATCGAGCTGGACGCCCTCGCCATCGAGCTGCACCAGACCCTCAACGAGGTAATCATGGAAATCAGGAAGCGAGGACGTACAGATGGATGAGCAGGAAGTCGAAGAGGCTCTGGAAGAGTTGGCCGTCGAGGGGCTGGTGGAGGTCGTAGAGCCACCCAAGCTGGAACTCGAAGTGAAGCGCAAGGTGTCGCTTGACATCAATGCGTCAATTGAGTTGCCCGGTGGTCAGCGCATTACCGTCAAGCAGCTCAAGGACGGTGCGAAGCTCACGTACAGCCGTAAGGTAAAGCAGGGCTACTACAGCTCTCGCACGGAGAGCGAGAGCGTCACGATCCCCAACGACTTCGTGAAGTATGCCCTCGAAGTCCTGCAAGCAGTAGTCCTCGCACAGGACGAGTCGGCCAGCTAGAATCAGCCCCGAGGAAAGGGGGTGGCCCCAATGGCTGCCAAGACGAACGAAGAGAAGGTGGCAGAGGCCGCCGCAAAGCAGGCCGAGAAGGACAAGGCTGCCGAAGCCAAGCGACTCGAAGAGGCGCAGGCCGAGGACCAGAAGAAGGCGGCTGACGCCGCTGCTTCACAGTCCGCTGCCGACGTGCAGGCCAAGGCCGCGTTTGACCTTCGCGAGAAGGAGCGGCTCGAAGAGCAGGCACGTGTGGCCGAGGACGTGTCGGAGCCGGACAGCGGGGAGTTCTCGGGGCACGTTGTGTCCAGCGACTTCTTCTCGGCTGCGACCTCCGACTACTACGGCCACGGTCAGGTCGAGGTCCGTCCTGCGGGCTGGGTGGGCGAGGGCTTCAAGTTCTCGGCCACGAAGGTCAAGGACCTCATCAAGGTCCTCTCGGGCCTGAAGAACCTGCCCGAGCAGGAGAAGTCCGAGGCCTAGTCAGCCTCCCGGCCCGGTGCCCCGGAATCAAGCGCACCAACCCCCGCTGGTCAGGGTGAGTAAGCGCACTCATCAGGAAGGCAGACCTGTTCGAGTCAGGCCGGGGGACGACAAGAAAGGACGGTCATGGAGAATCCATACCGCAGGTTGCGCGAATTGACAGCGTACAGTCAAAAGGACTTTGCAGCCACATTTGGCTTCGCCAAGACCACGATGACCCACATCGAGTCGGGGCAGTTTGCAGACCTCTCGGACGAGATGATCGTCAGTCTTGGGAAGGCGTGCGCCGAGAAGGGCGTCAACGCCAAGCAGGTGCTGAAGGATGAGTACAACGCTGAGACTCTTCAAGATGCCTACCATTCGTGGCAGTCTGGCGAGCGCATCCAGATCGCCTACCTCTTCCGGGTCAGCCCCCGGCGAGCCATCAAGGAGTCGCCCTTCGACCTGCTCATCCTCGATGTGGCCGGGTCTCGGCAGAAGTTCTGCAAGATGCTGAAGGTCCCGAGCGCCACCGTCATGCGCTACGCGGACGGCACGACCCGTACCATGCCCAAGGTCATCGAGGCAGCCCTCACCGAAGTCCAGTACGGCTACCTGTCGGAGCTGAAGGAGATGCAGACCGACTGGGTGGACCACCGATGATTGTCATGCTGATCTTCATCGTGGCAGCCGCCTGCTGGGGCTACTTCCGTGGCTGACAACTTCGAGCAGGTCGAGGGGGGCATCCGGGTCAAGGAGAAGGATGGCCGGTTCCAGCGGGTGCAGACTCCGCAGGGATTCACCGACCACGCCTTTCGCAACGCTGTCGCCGCGTTCGACACTGCCTACCGCACGCTCGGCAAGTTGCCCTCCATCACGGAGGTACATCGCTTCTGGCCGAACATCCCCGTCAAGACCTACTCGGCCCTGTTTCTGACCAATGAGTTCAAGGAGGCTCTCGCCTATCGAGGCGTCTCATGGAGTGATGACACTGGATTGTCAATGGAGCAGTCGATGGCGCTGCTTGCACTCACCGACCCTACCGACAGGCGCACGACCGCTGTCAAGATGCGTGACCTCGGCATCCCGATGGCGCGGTATCAGGCGTGGCTGGGACACCCGCTCTTCATGGAGAGCTACCGGGCGCGACAGGAGGCCAACCTCAAGCAGGCCATCCCGATGGTGCTCGGTAAGCTCGTCGGTAACGCTGAGGCGGGGGACATGCGTGCCATCGAGAAGGTGTTGGAGATTACGGGTCGCTGGAATCCGGCACAGCAGCAGCTCGAAGATGCGAAGGGCGTCATCGCGGCGGTCATGGAGCTAGTCGTCATGCACGTGAAGGACCCCGAGGAACGGCGCGCTATTCTTTCAGGTGTGGAGGCACAGGTAGTAGGGTTTGCTTTGACACATCGGCCCCCTGAACTGGAGAGGTAGCTCGTGAGCGCACTGACCACCAAGCTGTCCCTCTACAAGCCCGGAGGCGGCTCGACCGGACTCATCTTCCCCGATGAAGTCGTGGACATCGACAAGATCAACTCCAACATGGACAAGATCGACGCTGTGATGGGTGCCCCGATCTTCACCAGTGTCACCCGGCCTGCTACTCCGTTCCTCGGCCAGATCATCACTGAGTCCGATACAGGCAGCCTCGCGGTCTACGGACTCGGGGGTGCCCAGTGGCAGTACCCCAATAGCATTCCTGTCCTCGCAGACCTCAATGCCCTGCCTACGGCTTCGGCTTTTGAGGGTCGTCGTTTCCACATCGACTCGATGAACGTGGACTTCCAAGCCATTGACAACGTGTGGGTCCAGCAGGGAACGGCTAGTTTTGCTACTAGTGGAGCACGGGATACCGAGTATGCCAAGGCAGCCGGGATTTATTTGGTCTATGGCGTTCGGGCACGGTTGCTAGATACTGGCTTGGTCGAAGAGTGGTGCGACCTCGCCACGGATGCGTGGCAGGCAATCGCCGGAGGGGTTGTGCCCAAAATTAGGGGCACGCGGTCTGCTGCTCAGTCGATCCCCAACGCGACCGATACTGCCATTGATTTCACGGTTCGGACTGCCAAACTTGCTCCGTGCAGCTATGCCGCCAGCACGTTCACATTCACTCGTGCGGGGCGTTACGGCATCAAGGCAACTTGGCTGTTCGACGGGGGTCTGTCGGGTGGGTATCGGGCGGGCTGGATCAAGAAAAATGCCGCCTCGATTGTACGTCACGAAACTCCGTCCAACGCAGCCATCGGGCCGACGATTCAGCTGGACGTGGACGATGACTTTGCGGTGAACGACACGTTGCAGGTTATGGCTTTTCAGTCACAGGGGACGGCTGTGAATATTCTTGTGGCTCAGCCTATGTGGGTGGAGATTACCTACCTCGGGCCTCGGCTGGAGCTGGCCTAATGACTCGTTCGGCAGCGGAAGCGGAAGCGGATGCACGAGCCCGCCCACGGCGGCCCAATGGTCTTTCTTGGTCAGGCGCGTGCATCGAGCACACCCGTGTGACCGGCGGGTTGAAGCCTGCGGGGGACGCGGCTCCCGCGATGAGACGTTCGCGGATCGTTTCGCTCGACCCGCGTATCGCGCCGGAGGGCGCCTGTGACTGGTTCATAAGCGACGACCTGTCGGACAGTCTAGGGGGCCACATCGGTCGCCGGTTAGCGAGCGGTCGGTCGTTGATGACGGCAGCGTTCGACCAGTGGCCCGGGTTCTCCACCGTGGGAACCTCGACGGTCGATGAGTGGTTGAGCACCCGATACGCCCGTGTCTCCGGTTTCCGGTACGCGGGTTGGTCGCTCGACTTCGCGGGGCAGCCCCTCGTGATTACCAACCCCACCCGCCCAGCGGGTAGCGGCTCAACCCCGTTCGACAACACAACACCGAAGGAAGACGATCCCATGACCAAGCCCTATCTCTTGCACGGCATTGCAGGGAATAACTCGTTCCTCGTTCTCCCCGACGCATGCAAGATCATCAACCTCGCCCAGAATGCCGATCTTCGAGTCAAGGCCATTCAGGAGCTAGGCGCGGTCCCTTTCACGGGACAGTCTGAGCCGGAGTTCCAGCTCAGACTCCAGCTTGCCGGATTCCCTGAAGTGGCGTACAACCTTGATCTCATCAACAGCCTTGGGTTCTTGCAGTTCTACCAGCAGTCACCCAAAGTAAGTTTCGAGGGTTCCGTTCCGACAGGTCTGTCGGATGCAGACCTCGAAAAGATCGCGGCTCTCGATGACGCTGAGTTCAAGGCCGTGCTCGCGAAGCCCGGTACGACGCCTGCCGAGTTCGTCGCGGCACTCAAGAACGCTCTGTAAGGAGACCCTCATGCGGCGCATTTTCACCAAGGAATTCTGGCTTGCCACCTTCGAGCGAGCGGTCAACACGTTCGCACAGGTGCTGGTCGGATTCCTCGCAATTACCGGAGTCCCCACGGGCTTCGCAGACATCGACTGGACGACCACCTTCTCGGTGGCCGGAGTCGCTACCCTCGTGTCCGTGCTCAAGTCGATCATCGTCAACACGGCGACCGGCGACGGCCCCGGCATCGGTGACGTCGAGACCCTCAGCAAGTAAGGTTTGACACATGGCAGTCAAGCAGTACGGGGAGTCCGAGCGGAACGTTGAGCAGGACAAGCCGAACCCGACTGCTGATGAGGTTGACGCGTTCCACCAGAACTCCGACCTCGACTCGCGATCGGAGGCCCAGCACCACACGCTGGGCCCCGGTCCGAGTCAGGCAGCTCCCGGCAACCACCGCCATGACGGTGGCGACTCCGAGCTGCTGCTGACCGGCGTCACCATTACCGGCAGCCGGGGTGGCAACACGTCGCTCCCCTCGATCATTGGTGCCCTCGTCCGTCTTGGTGCGAAGGACCAGTCCACTCCGTAGGATGGCGTCATGACTCCAGCCAAGGCACCGCACATCCCGGTCGAGGACCTTTTCAGCCTCGTCACGGACGCCCTTGAGCGGAGCCTCAACCAGCCGAACATCCTGAACTACGGCGAGAAGTACTATGCCGAGCAGGATCGCTTTCACCGCAGCCCCAAGCGGGGCCGCTTTGTGTCGGGAGGCAACCGAGGCGGTAAGACCGACTCCATCGTGGTCGAGTCGATCTGGTGGGCCACCAATACGCACCGCTACCTCCAGCGCCCCGAGGCGTGGGGCAGCGGCCCGATCAGCCAGCGGTTCGTCGTCGTGGACGTGGCCAAGGGTGTCGAGCAGATCATGCTCCCCAAGTTCCAGCGCTGGCTGTCGAAGTCAATGCTCGTGGATGGTCGTTGGGACAAGAGCTGGGACGCGAAGAACCTGATCCTCACGTTCTCCAACGGCTCGACCATCGACTTCGTGACGCACGGCATGGAGCTGTCGAAGCTCGGTGGTGTGCCCCGGCACATCATCTATTTCGATGAAGAGCCGCCCCGTCATATCTTCAACGAGTCGATGATGCGCCTCATCGACTACAACGGCTTCTGGGTCATCTCGGCCACGCCAGTCAAGGGCATGGGTTGGACCTACGATCTGCTCTGGGAGCCTGCACAGGAGAACCCCGATGGGGACGTGGCCTGCTTCACGCTCTCGATGGAGGACAACCCTTACGTTCAGGCTGACGAAGAGGACCGCGACTTCTACATGCAGGGCATGGATGTGCAGGAGCGGGCGATGCGCGAGAAGGGGTCGTTCGTCGCGCGCTCGGGTCTTGTGTTCCCGAACTTCAACACCGATACCCACGTGATGGACTACGACCAGTTCGACATGCGCTCGATCAGGAAGTGGGAGTGGTACAGCTCTGCCGACTTCGGCATCAACAACCCCACGGCGTGGCTCTGGCACGCAGTCAGCCCCCGAGGCGACATCGTGACCTTCGCGGAGCACTACCAGTCCGACATGAACGTGCCCCAGCACGCCTCTATCGTGAAAGAGATGGAGGTCGGTTTCGGGCGGCTCAGCGGTCGAGACTACGACGCACCGGACATCCGTGTTGGCGACCCCGCTGGCAAGCAGCGGCAGATGAACACCGGCACCAGCGTCCTCACCGAGTATGCGCTGCTTGGCATCCACATCCAAGTCGATGGCATCCCCCATGACGCCATGATCGGTGTCGAGAAGATGCGCCAGTACTTCGAGGTCCTCGCAGAGGGCAGCGGCTGGGGTCCATACCGCCCGAAGTGGGTCATCCTGTCGAACTGTGTCAACCTCATCAAGGAGCTGAAGAAGCTCCGGTGGGCCACGTATTCGTCTGAGAAGCTGGCCTACGACACGAACAAGCGCGAGGAAATCCACAAGAAGGACGACCACGCATTCGACTCGGCCAAGTACTTCGCGACCCTGATGCCGGACCTTTCTCCCGTTCCGGCCCCGGCCAGTGATAGAGTTCCGGTCACGCTCTCGTATCAAGACATGATGGCGAGACTCTCAAACGACGACAATGTGACATTTGTTGACGATGAGATGTCAAATGAGGATGCAACGGAGTGGGAGACTACCTACTCCGATGAAGAACTTTACGAAGGAGCCTACGATGGCTGATCCCGCAGGCAAGTACCAGCTCATGGAGTCGCTGCCCAAGGCACCCGGCCACTGCTGGCTGACCAAGGCTATCGAGGGACCCTTCCTCGACACGGGCGTAGACGTGAAGTTCAACGAGACTGGGCGCATCTACATCTCGGTCGAAGCTGTGCGCGAGATGGCCGAGACGGCAGGCCTTTTTGAGGGCCTTCAGCCAGTGGACCCGGATCGTGAGAACCTCCTGCTGTCGCAGGGATACAACGAAGGAGTGAATGCCCGTGGAGCTTTCGATCTGGCTCTTGTCGAGCTTGCTGCTGTTGCTGATCGTCTGCGTGGGACTGCTGGGGTGGCAGCTCATGAAGCTGCTGACGAAGAGCCAGCAATCACAGTCACAGATGGCCCAGACCGAGTTGCTAAGGGAGCAGGAGCAGACACTGAGGTTCCGGCAGATGACGCAGCTCGTGGACAAGGCGATAGCCCTCGTCGGAACCGCCGACCCGCTGGCGTATCAGCAGGTTCAGGCGATGGAGACAACCCTTACCGGATATGATGGCACCGAGTTCGACCCCTCCGATGAGGCCGAGCTTGCGCGCATCAATCAGCGCCATCCAGACCTGAATGAGGGAGACGACGTAAATGGCTTCGAGAGCACGTTCCTCGCAGACATCGCAGACGCCGGTCTCGACGGAGAGTTCTTCGACATCCCCGATCCCGACCGAGCTTCCGGCTCCCGTTGAGAAGTTCGACCTCGACAAGTACCGCAAGACCAAGGACGCCGAGGCGCTCGTAGCGTGGATGAAGGGCGAGTACGAGCGCAGCAAGCAGGCTCGCCAGACCAAGCAGCTCCAGTGGTTCCAGAACATGTCGATGTTCTACGGCAACCAGTACGCCGAGCGGATGCGGACGACTTCGCCCGAGGGATTCCGTGACAAGCTCACCACGCCCAAGAAGCCGTATTACCACCAGCGCAAGACGATCAACCGCACGCGGTCCTTCGTGCGCGCCGAGCACGCCAAGTTCCTTGCCAGCATCCCGCAGGCTGTCGCTGTCCCGGCCACCGCCGAGGATGAGGACGTGCGCGCGGCCTATGCCGCCGAGCAGGCGTGGCAGTCGATCTCCGACATGCAGAAGCTCCGCACCCACTTCCGCAAGGCGGCGTGGTGGACGATCATCACCGGCAACGGCTTCCTCAAGACGTGGTGGGATACCTCGACCATCGTGGACAAGGAGACCGGCGACAAGGGCAACGTGCGCTTCGGCTCGATCACGCCCTTCCATCTCTTCGTCCCCGACCTGCGCGAGCAGGAGATCGAGGACCAGCCCTTCGTCATCAACGCCTACACGAAGTCTGTCGAATGGTGCCGCCAGTTCTTCGCGGAGGCCCTGAACGGAACTGACATTCAGCCGTCAAGTTCCAGCTCGAACAGCATCCTCGAAGAGGGCTACCTGAACCTGTCCTCCGGCAGCCGCACCCCGGACTCCGTAGTGGTCTACGAGTGCTGGTGCAAGCCGGGAGCGACGAAGTACCTGCCCGAGGGCGGGGTCATCATCGTGGTGGACGACAAGCTCGTGGGCATGTACCGGGACGGCCTGCCCTATGCCCACGACCAGTATCCCTACACGAAGTTCGAGCACATCCCGACGAGCACCTTCTACGCCGACTCGCCGCTGGTGGACACGAACCAGCTCCAGCGCGAGTACAACCAGCTTCGCAGCGAGATCAGCGAGGCGGGCCGCCGCATGGCCAAGCCCCAGCTCCTTGCCCAGCGCGGCAGCATCGTGCCCTCAAAGCTCACCAACGAGCCGGGTCTCGTCATCGAGTACAAGGTGGGCTACTCGCCCCCGACCCCGATGGCGCTCACACCCCTGCCCCAGTACTACATCGACCAGCAGGACCGGATTCTGTCGGACTGGGAGGACCTCACCGGGCAGCACGAGGTCTCGAAGGGACAGGCCCCCGCAGGCGTCACCGCAGGCACGGCCATCAACTACCTTCAGGAGAAGGACGACAGCTTCCTGTCGCCCCAGTACGAGTCCATCGAGGACGGCTACGAGCGACTCGCCAGCCAGAGCCTCCAGCTCTTCGTGCAGTACGTCGATCTCCCCCGGAAGATCAAGACCATCGGCACTGACCAGAGCTTCGACACGGTGCTGCTCAAGGGTGCCGACATCAAGAACGGCACCGACATCCGCATCCAGAAGGGCACCGCTGTCGGCCAGTCGCAGGCCGCCAAGGAGGCCAAGGTCATGGACATGTTCTCCATCGGCCTGATCGACCAGCCGATGGCACTCAAGCTGCTGGAGGTCGGCGGCGCGCAGAAGGTCCTCGACCTGATGAACGTGGCCGAGCGCAAGGCGATGCGCGAGAACACCAAGATGAAGATGCTCAAGCCCGAGATGTTCGCTCAGGCTCAGCAGCTCTTCGAGCAGCAGGTCATAGAGGCAGCGCAGGCCAACCCTGAGCTGGCCGCCCAGTGGCAGGCCGAGGGTATGCCCGAGATGCCGCCGATGATTCCTGTCGATGACTTCGACGTTCACGAGGTCCACATCGACACGCACAACAAGTTCCGCATGGGGCAGGAGTACGAGTCGCTCTCGCCCGAGCACAAGGAGCAGTTCGAGCTGCACGTGGCCGAGCACACCCGGCTTCTCCAGCAGGCGAAGATGATGCAGTTCCTCGACATGATCCCGAGCGACGGATCGGATGGCGGCCCTGCCGCAGGCGGTCCCGAGCTGGACGTGACAACGGGTGGCGCGGAAGAGGCCCCTGTCGAAGGACCCGGTGCTACGATGGCCGACAACGGGGCGGTTCCGGCTCCTGTGATGGAAGGATAGACCATGCTCTCTCGCAAGCCGCTCATGTGTGTCGATTACGACCCCGTGAACCAGAACACGACCGGCGCAGGTAAGCTCGTGCATCGAGCAGGCACCCCCACGGTCGCTCAGCTCAAGGCAGCGATCTCCGGTTCCGGTGTCGCCGCGAAGTATCCGGCAGCCTCGATGATGGCAGCCACCAAGAACGACCTCATCTACATCTGCCGTACCGAGGGCATTGCTGTCGCGGGCCTTCCCGGCGTGTAGTTTGACACTCTGCCGTCAGGCAGTATCATCTGAAGTACGCAGCTAGGGCCGGACTCCCGGTACAGCCGCACAAGACGTAGCTAGGGCCGGAGACGGTACAGCACAAGGAGAAGAAATGCTCACACGGTTCAAGAACCTCAGACTCCGATTTATCGAAGTGGAGGGGGATGGAGCCGGAGGCGGGAGCGAGCCGGTCGTAACTGACCAGCAGACCACCGTCGAGCAGGGTGACCAGAGCCAGTCTCAGGGCAACCCCGCGTGGGACACTCTTCGTACCAAGCTTGACCCGATCAGCTTCCGAGCCATCCAAGATGACCTGAAGGCTATGGACAGCGCAGCTCAGGCTCGCGTCACGTCCGTCAATGAGCAGTACAAGCCGTGGAAGCAGTTTGCTGATGCAGGCCTCACGCCCGCACAGATTCAGCAGTCTGTCACCATCGCCCAGCAGCTCAACGAGAAGCCCGAGGAAATCTATGAGGCTCTCGGAACCTTCCTCGAACGCAACGGACGACTGCCCAACAAGCAGGAGCTGAAGCAGGAAGTAGCCGAGCAGCAGACCGATCCCGACGCCGCAGCTACGCCGACCCTCGACCCCCGGTTCGAGACGCTGGAGCAGCAGCAGCAGGCCATCATGCAGTTCCTCCAGAACCAGCAGAAGGTCGAGATCGACAAGGCAGCGGACGCAGCCATCGACTCTGAGACCAAGGCCCTGCGTGCAGCCCACGCGGAGCTGACGGACGACGACGAGAAGGAAGTCATCAGGCGAGCTGTCCAGATCGCGCAGACGACGGGCAAGGCCCCGACTCTCGAAGAGGCATATGCCGACTTCAATGCGCTTCGTACTCGAATCCTCAGCACCCCTCGACCGGGGGATTCGGCTCCGACCCTGCTCCCCACATCCGGGGGCGTTCCTACTGGTGGTAACCAGAAGTCCTTGGGCCAGCTCACACGAGATGAGACCCAAGCACTGATGGCCGATCTGCTGGAGAAGAACAAGCAGTAAGCCGTGGCCTGATCCTCCAACTACAAGAAAAGGAAGATCATGGCCGCAACCCTCGCTTCGATCACCCCGTACCTCAAGGAGGTATATCAGGGGCGAATCCGTGAGCAGCTCAACACGGAGACGGTGACCCTCAAGCGCATCATGCGCTCGTCGGCAGGCGTCACCACGGAGATCGGTGGCAAGTACGTCACCTTCCCCGTCCACACCCGCCGCAACTCGGGCATCGGCTCGCGTCAGGAGATGGCACCCCTGCCGACTCCCGGCCAGCAGGGCTACGCTGCCGCGCGTGTCGGCCTCAAGTACGCCTACGGCGGCATCCAGCTCACCGGGCAGGCCATCGCGCTCTCCGACACCGACACCAAGGCCTTCGCCAAGGTGCTCGATCAGGAGATCGACGGCCTCAAGAACGACCTCCTGAAGGACATGAACCGCCAGATTTACGGCGACGGTTCGGGTGCCATTGCGACCACGACCACCGTGGCCGCAGGCACCAACACCTTCACGGCGGTCGATGCCCGCCTGCTCCAGATCGGTGAGGTTGTGGACCTCGTGACGCTGCCCTCGACCGTCGTGGCCGCAGCTCGCACGATCACCGCCATCAACCTCAGCACGGGTGCCGTCACCCTGTCGGGTGCGACCTTCACGACCGCCTCGGGCCAGATTCTGGTCCGCAACGGCTCGCTCGGCAACGAGATCACGGGCTTCAACGCCATTGTGGCGGCCTCGGGAACGCTCTACAACATCGACCCCACGGTCGAGCCGGAGTGGACCGCCGAGGTTGACTCGAACGGTGGTGTCGGACGGGCGCTCACCGAGGGTCGCATGATTACGATGGCCGACCGCATCCGCGTTCGCGGTGGTTCGACCAGCGTCATCTTCCAGTCCCTCGGCCTGCGCCGTGCCTACTTCAACCTGCTCTCGCAGCAGCGTTCGGTGGTCAACTCGCAGGAGTTCACTGGTGGCTTCACCGGCCTCGCGTTCACGACCGACAAGGGTGAGATTCCCGTGGTCGCGGACCCGGATGCCCCGCTGGGCACCCAGTGGTTCATCAACGAGGACGCCCTCACGTTCTACCGGGACGAAGAGTGGCACTGGCTCGACCGCGACGGCGCGATGTGGAAGCAGGTGCGTGACAGCTCCGGCGACTACGACGCGTGGTACGCCCGCATGGCCGAGTACCACGAGCTGGGCACCGAGCGCCGCAACACGCACGGTGTCATCAGGGACCTGACTGAGGCGTAGGTCCGAGGGGGAGCCGAAGGGGCCGGTCGAGTAATCGGCTGGCCCCTTTTCCATAGCCTTTTATTGACAATAAGGAGTCAAAATGCCACTCGGTGAGTCCGTCGCTGACCTCAAGCAGAAGCAGGTCAACGCCCAAGTAAATGCAGGCGGCACCTTGCAGCCTCAGCCCGTTACCCTCCCTGCGGGAGTGCCTCTGCTTCGAGTTAGTACTGCCGACACGAATCTCGCTGCATGGCGAGCAGGCTCTACCGCTCTTCAGGAGCTGACCGTCTCGAACCTGAGCGCCTCACCCATCTTCGTCAAGCTCTACAACAAAGCGACCGCTCCTGTGCTCGCCACCGACATCCCCCTTGTCGTGATCCCGGTGGCGGCCAACTCCTTCCTTTCTATCGAGTTCGGCAACGTGGGCAAGCGGTTCGCGCTGGGTGTCGGGCTGGCAATCACTGGGGCGGCTCCAGTCACGGACGCAACGACAGTCGGCGCGGGCTGCATCCTGTCGGCCACATACGTCTAAGCTGGTCCGCATGGACGGCATGGACACTCACCTTCACCAGAACAGCCACGTCTGGAACTCGGACCTCAACTGCTTCATCTCGACCAAGCACCAGCAGCTTGCTGAGGTCCTGCATGACTACAACCCGTACTTCAGCCTCGTATTCATCCCGCCTGCTCAGCGCACCGAGACGGACACCAAGCCGTTCGCGATCCTCGACAGCAGCCCCGGCAAGCGCCCGTACATCGTGCGCTACCTGACCACTGCCGAGATCGACAACACGCAGGAGGTCCTCGCGTGGGTGTTCGAGGGCGACCTCACCCGGCACCGTCCTAGCGACGTGTTCAGCCGGATCGAGGCTCGGGAGCGTGCCGAGAAGGCGCTCGCGATCAAGGCTGAGATGGACTACCGCGAGGAAGAGATGGACAAGTACGAGTTCATCGCCAAGTCGCCGCTCAACAAGATGAACATCGACGGCGTGGTCGTCAGCAACTACTAGGAGAGCATCATGGCGTACAGCCCCTCGGTGAGGACCGTGCAGGAGGTCCTTCAGTCGGTGACCCGGCAGTTCGGTGACGAGTCCGGCGTGCAGCTCGAAACGGCTGACATCATCCGGTGGATCAACGATGCTGCCGACGAGATCAACCGGCGCAACAAGGTGCTGAAGGCCACGAGCACGACGGTCTCTGTTGCAGGCCAGCAGGACTACACCTTCCCGAGCGACCGCATCCTCCAGATCGAGTCTTTGCACTACGCCGGATCACGTCTGCCCAACATGCCCTTCGCGCAGGCCGAGGAAGAGATCATCAACACGGCCAGCCAGATCAACGATCAGGGCGTGCCCTACCTCTGGTATGAGTGGGGAGGCAAGTTCAGCTTCTGGCCTAAGCCCGCCACTGTCGAGAACATCACGCTGTACTTCACGCAGCGCCCGGTGCCCGTGGTAGCGACGACCGATGTTATCCCCCTGCCTGACAAGTACTTTCAGGCCATCGTCCAGTACGTGCTCCAGCAGGCCTACGAGATGGACGAGGATTGGAACGCCTCGCAGGCTAAGGCCCAGCAGCTTGACGCCAACATCGGTGAGATGGCCGAGGAAGAGCGTACCGCTCAGAACATGACCTACTCGACCATCACGGTTTACGATTTTTGACTAGGAGCTGTCAATGCCCGGAGACGCGATTCAGGTCGGGCCGTTCATCGGCGGCCTCAACACCTTCAGCGACCCCACGGCAGTAGCCGACAACGAGCTGGTCGAGTGCCTCAACTTCGAGCTGGACCTCGATGGGTCCCTGAAGTCGCGCCCGCCCTTCGTAGACCTCGGCATCAACTTCCCCCTCGGTGCGACCGGCAACATGCTGCTGCTCGGGGAGTACTTCGCTGCCGGTGGCGTACCCTACCTGCTCGCCAGCGACGGCCTCAACTCGACCTACTACTTCACGGGCACCAACTGGGTGCTCCTGACGAACACCATTGCGGCCAGCTCGATGGTCCAGTTCGACAGCAAGGCGTGGCTCGTGGCACCTGTCGGAGCAGCCAACCCCGGAGGCTACTGGACGCCCTCGGGCGGCTTCGTGGCCGATACCAATATGCCCAAGGGCGACGTGATCGTGGCCAACAAGTACCGACTCTGGGTGGCAGCCGGTCGCGATGCGACGGTCAATGGCACCCGGCTTTATTTCTCCGAGGTCCTCGGCACCACGCCATTCTGGAAGGTGGTGCCGGACTTCATCGACGTGGGGGCAGGTGACGGCCAGAACATCGTCCAGCTCAAGGTCTACTACAACTCGTTGCTCGTGTTCCGCACCGATTCGGTCTATAGCTTCCAGTACACCAGTGACCCGGCAGCCGGTCAAACCAGCCTTGTGATCCCCGGCGTGGGACTGTCGGACAAGGACACGCTCGTCTCCTTCGAGAGCTACCTCTACTTCATGTACGACGACAAGGCCTACGAGTTCGTCAACAATCGGGTCACCCAGATCAATGTCAAGGTGCCATTCACAGCGATCACGCGCACGGGCCTCTACAAGAACTTCGCTGTCTCGGTATTCAACAACCGCATCATCTTCAGCTACTACGACACGATGTACGTGTTTAGCCTCAAGACGCGCACGTGGACCCGCTGGCGCTCTACCCTCCGGGGACCTATCGGCAAGATCATCCCTCGTATATCGTCGTCCGGCTTCGAGGAAGCCATTACCCACAGCTCGTCAGCGGTGCCTGCCGGGGGCGGTCGAGTGGCCAAGACGCTCCGTGTCACCGATGGGGTAACCACGGATGCTGAGGCTATGCGGTGCGTGGCTCAGACAAAGAATTACAACTACGAGGTCAGTTCGGCGTACAAGCGGCTCTTCTGGTGGGGCGTTGATGCGGTGTTCCGTGGGGAAGTCGTAGCCATCGCGACCCCGATCACCTTCAACTACACGGTGACGTGGGGCCAACTCCGCACAATGGGTGCAACGTGGGGCCTGCTCCGTAGCTTCACATGGGCGCAGCCAATCTCGGGCACCCTTGCAGTCGAAACAGTGCGGGATACGACAGGGGCCGGGTCGATCCGTAAATTCGTCAAGTTCATGAAGAGCCTGCGATTTCGGCAGATCACTTTCAAGGTGGATTTCGAGTGTGATGGTTCGACCTCTACGGCTCCTGTCCGACTCTTCAGCCTTATGACGTATGTCAAGGCGAAGGAGCGTGTGTCGAAGCCCGTGACGTAGTACGATTTGCGTCATGGCCATCAATCCGCTTCGTAGTGCCGTAGCCGGTGCTGCCCCGCAGGGGGGCGCTGGGTTCAATCCCTATGCCGCTGGGCGAAAGCGGTACGGGGGCGGTCGGTCAATGCCTAACATCGGCAAGACTGGCTACACTCCGGGGTACGGCCAGCGAGATGCAGAGGCAGCAGCGCGACGAGAAGCGCTCATCCGTAGAGCAGGGAGAAACTAATGGCACGAGCACCACTTGAGAACACTCCGGCTCCTAAGCCGCCCGTACAACGGTTTACCGTGCCCTCGACGGTCAAGCCCCAGACGGTTACTCGTGATGGCTTCGGTATCACGAGTTCAGCGGGCGTGTCGGCTCCGCCGACGAACTTCGTCAACGGTGTTCCTTCGGGCGGGGGGGCAGCCTCGCAGCAGCTTCCGACCATGCCCGAGCAGAGTGAGGACGACTGGCTCTCCGGGGACGCTGCATTTCAGGCTCAGCTCGCAGCCCTGCTTCGCGCCTCACAGGACTACGACACGGATGTCACGGCCCAGCAGACCAAATATGGCGTGGACTACAACGACGCACTCAAGGGACTCGGCTGGGGTCAGGATGACCCGACGACTGCCGATGTCAACGAGGGTGCATGGAACTTCCGAGACCTCAACACCGCAGCAGGTCGGTCGTTCCAGAACCAGCAGAACGACTTTGCAGGTCGAGGCCTGCTCCAGTCGAGTCTGTACGGGACGGCCAACGACAATCTCACCCGCTCGCTGAATGACCAGCTCGGCGGTATCAACACCGCCAAGCAGAGTTTCTTCGATGACCTCTCTCGACAGCAGTCGTCGTTCAAGAACGAGAACACCCTGTCGCAGCAGCAGGCTCGGGCAGAGGCGCTCGCGCGCCGTGCCGCGTCCATCGTCTAAGGAGTTGACACATGGCCGTCAAGACGGTGAATAAGGCGGCTAAGCCGATCAGTGATGACCCACAGGGCATTGCTGCCCTTGGCGCGGGGCTGAGTGGCCTGTTCGGAGACATCGGTCGAGGCCTTGGGAACACCGCCTCAAACATCGGGGACTTCCTCGCCAGCCGTGCCCCTGACACTACGCGTGCAGGCGAGGACGTGTTCGGCAAGGCTCCGGTTTCTCCTCCGAATAGGACTCCGGGGTACGGGGCTGCTCAGCATCAGGCTTCGGGGCGTGCCGCGCAGGATGCAATCTACGCCAATCGAGCGAAGGCGGCTGCCTCGCAGACTGCTGAGCCGGAGATGACTTTTGCGGACTACCTCGCAATGGCCAATGAGCTGGGTCTCGGAGGCACCCCGGACTATTCGGCCATGAGGCAGCAGCTTCACAGCAACGCCTCCAGTGCTGACTCGCGTCTTGATGCGATGTACCGCCAGCTCCGTGGCTCCATTGACGCGGACGCTACCGGTATCGGCCAGAGCTACGACGCGGCTGTGGCGGGCCAGAACCAGAATGCTCAGCAGGCGCAGGCTGTCACGAATCAGGGCTATGACGCAGCTCGCGCTGCTCAGACCAAGCAGCTCGAAGCTCTCGGCATTGGAGAGGCCGCAGGCACGCTCGCAGCCAACGGGGGTTTTGCGGCTGGGGATCAGGGCGCAGCCAACGCGAACATCGAGCAGAATCGTCTCGCAGCCACTCAGCAGGGGACAGCCAACAAGGCGTCGGCACTGAACTACAACACCGGCATCGGCAACGCGGCGGGTCTTGAAGGTAACGTTCAGCGCGCCCTTGTGCAGCAGCGGCTTGCGGAGTCCCTCGCCAAGATCGGGATGCAGGAGCAGCAGGATGCTGTGTCGGGCAACCAGAGCCGCTTCCAGACAGCCCTCCAGCTCAAGAGCATGGACGACTCAGCGGGATCGGGTCAGGCTCGGGCGGCCCAGCAGGACTTTGAGAACCAGCTCGCTGTCGCCAAGCTCAAGCTGGACGAGGCGAAGGCGAATGGGTCGCAAAAGACACTCGCAGACGCTCTGACCAACTATGCTCAGTTGCAGCAGATCGCTCAGCAGGCAGGTGTAGGCGACGACGCCGACAGCTACAAGGCATTCCTTGAGAATCTGGGTCTTGCCAGCAAGTTTTGACAGTAGGAGGACAAGTGGCCGACAAGCCTAAGTCGTTCTCCGACTACTACTCAGCGACAGGAGGCACTGGGGGTCCTTACACAACTCCCAGCGTCCCCTCCGCTGGTCTCCCTCAGCTCAGCAACTTTGGTGGAGCCTCCACGAAGAGCAACGAGCCGCAGGATGCACTGAGCTGGCTGACGGACATCATCTCGCGGCCCCTCTTCGGGGTAACGAACATGGTATCGGCAAGCTTCAATCAGGCTGCTAAGGGTCCGGCCATCCGTGAGAAGTTCGACAGCGGTGATGTGCTTGGGGGCATTGGTGACGTACTCGGTGGGGCGGTCGATCAGCTCGCTGCCCCGATCCGTGGTGTGTTCTCGACGGACACGAAGGACAAGCACTACACGAGCGACCTGATCGAACAAGGCACTGACACGGCGGGCGCACTCATAGACCCCGACAACTACGTGGACGTACAGGACAACGTGAACCCCCTCCTCAAGGGTGTGGCAGGTTTCGTAGGTGATGTCGGAGCCGACCCGTTGACCTACGTGCCCGGTGGGATGATCCTCAGCGCAGGCAAGAAGCTCGTCAAGGGTGGCAAGCTGCTCACGGAGGGGGTGCGCGCGGGCGCAGAGACCATTGTGCAGGGAGCCAAGGCTGGACAGAAGGCCGAGAGCGTTGTGGACGACCTGCTCAAGGAGACTGCCAAGATCAAGGCACCCACGAAGGCCTCGGCTACGGAAGCGGCAGCCCTGCGCGTGGAGAAGGACGCTGCTGACACATTTGCCGCTGACTACGCCAAGCAGCTCGACACGATGGACGATGCCACCTTCGAGGCGATGGTCGCCCAGCGCACGGCTGACGTGGCCAAGCGCGACATCCGGCGTCAGGTCCTCACTAATCCCAAGGCCCAGTCGCTGAAGGGCGCGCTCGAAGGCCTGACCCCGATGACGCTCAAGACTGCCGTGCGCTCGGTGGCTGATCCGATGGCGGCCAAGCCCCTGACCTTCGGCCCGAACCCGGAATTGGCTTCGGGAGTCGTCGGATCGGCAGGCTGGGTGGCTGAGGTCACTGAGGCCGTGCAGAGGCTGGAGAAGCTGTCGGACGCCCCGGCGCTGACCATCGCGGGCAAGCGCACACCGCTGCCTGTCGTGCTGCTCGAAGCCGAGAAGGGCAACGCAGGAGCACTCCGGGTCCTCCAGCAGTTCCACCAGAGCGTCTACCTCCCAGCCTTCGCTAAGGCGAAGCAGCAGGGCAAGCTCATTGACGCGCTCGGTCGAGTAGTCACCCCGAAGAAGCCCAAGGCCGAGGTCATGGAGACCGTACTCAACAGCCTCGGCAACTTCAAGCGGCAGGTGGCCGAGAACGAGGGCGCTCTCGTGCAGTCGATGGGCAAGCCCCTTGTCGAGGCCCTGCGGAAGATGACGAATCCGAACAACTTTGACAACGTAGTGTCAGAGATGCGCGGCATCCTCGATCAGTCCCTCGACGTGAGCGCGCTGAGCCGACTCAGCTCCCCCACCGAGAAGATGCTGCGCGAGATCGGGATGGACCCTGCGGCTGTACCGCTCTCCGTGCGGAAGTGGCAGGGCGTCCCCAATATGGAGGCCCCCGCCAACAACATCGCGGAGCTGGTGGCCAAGATGGGCGACGACGCCACCGACCCCATCGTGAAGATGGCCGAGAGCGGCATCCGGCGCGGCATCGACGCCAACATCGTCACGCCTAAGATGCCCGAGCGCTATCCCTTCCAGTCGAAGTCAGGCGCGCTCCGCACCGACGAGCTGTACGGCGATGGCTGGGGCCGGTACATGCGCGAGGCCAACACCTACTTCCAGTGGAACGTCATCAAGGATATGTTCAGCCCTGCCCGTGAGCTGGCCAAGGCTCAGGGCGTAACTTACGCGCGGGCGAGCGCCGAGGCAGTACGGACCAATGTGAAGCAGGCCCTCCGACTCGCTGAGCGCTGGTACGACGAGAACGGTGTGCCCCTCACTGTCGGTGTCGGCCCGGATCGCGTGCCTCTCGGAATGTCGCAGGTGCTCGACGTGCTCGATGACCTCGACCGTAAGGGGATGCAGGCCTACTTCTGGAACTACTCGACAGCGGTGCCCCCGACCAACCTGCTTGATGCCGTGTTTGCGGCCATCAAGGGGGGCGACCGCACGCAGATCGAGGCCATGCTCCGGCAGGCCGAGACCCGGCACCTGTCAAGCGAGGGCAAGCTCAAGCCGATGGAGAACAACCTCGTCAAGCCGATCACCAACAAGCTCGGCGGCACTATTGGTCGAGAGAAGATCGACGGCGAGATGCTCGTGCGCGGGCTGACCGACCTCATTGAGAAGGCGACCCCCGTACTCAGGCACGTGGTCGAGAACAACGCCCAGTCGCTGGGTGCCCGTCGCGTGGCCGAGACCTACGAGATGACCGACAACCAGCTCAAGCATCTGGAGGACGTGTTTGCGAATCGACAGGGCTACGGTTCCATCCTCGAAGAGCTGGCTGACACTTCGACCCGCGTGCAGAAGCTCGCGACGGAGCGGGGCACTACCCAGACGGCGACCAACATGGCGGGTACCGCGACGGAGGCCCTAATCCCTGCTGCTGACAAGCTCATCGCGACGGCTGCTGTGAAGGCGTCGAAGGCGGCGATCTCCACGGCTAAGACCAGCAAGTCCAAGAACCCCATGATGGTGCTCGATGACGTACAGCGGGCTGGTGTCGAGGCCGATCAGCGTCTCTTCGATGACCTGAACGTGGAGACCTTCACGGAGGCCGCTGACCAGACGATGGACTTCGGTGAACGCATCCAGCAGCTCATCGGTACGGGGGCATTGGCCAAGCTGGCTCCGGTGTTCTCGCGCACGGCAGGCAACGTGGCGATCCATCGCGATCTCGTGCGCTCGGAAAACTGGTTCCGCGACATTGTGGCCACGAGCACGGACAAGCTCAACGTCCTCAGTGCCAAGCACACGCAGGAGGAACTGGCTCTCGCCTTCCAGTCGATCCAGAAGGGTGTACTCAGCCCCGATCCTGTTGTGGCGGGGGCAGCAGCGGACCTCGCTGACATCGCTGGTCAAATCTTCGGGGGTACGGGACGCTCGGCCCTGATCGACAATTCCTTCTTCCGTAGCAACGCCTCAATCCACCACGCCAATGCAGTCATCGAGTTCTACTTCAAGAACGGCGACTACCTCTTCGACGCGGACAAGGCAGCCGAGGCGGCCAAGCTCTCCGGGCGCACGGTGATGGAGGAAGCTGCTGAGCAGTGGCGCACGTGGGACATCAAGGACCCTGCCGACTTCCTGAATCGGATGTACACCGGTCTCGCCAAGGTCAACGCGGACCAGTCCATCGCACAGGCTTTCCAGAAGCTCACTACTGACATGCGACTGTCAAGTAAGGTCCCGAAGCCGGGGTACTCGCGCATCACTGATGAGGGCGGTAAGTCGATCCTCGCGAAGTATATGCCCGCCAACGTCTACTACGAGGACGGCATTCTCCGGCAGCTCGCTATTGTGGACTCGCTGATGCGTGACACCCTGAAGCTCGACGGTACTCTCGGCAAGGTGGTCAAGGAGGTCTACAAGCCTGCCCTCGACATGTGGAAGTACGGCATGACGCTGCCGAACCCCACTCACCACGTCCGCAACCTGATCTCGGACATGAGCCTGACCTTCCTAACGCTCGGCACCAAGGGGTCGAAGGATATGTACCTCAAGGCGATGCACGCGATGGGTACTCGCAACGGGTACACGAACTGGGATGCGATCTCAGCCATTCAGGGCGCGGGAGCCAAGCCTGTCGGAGCCGGGGCGATGGCCATCGAGGGCAGGCATGGCAAGCTCACCTACGACCAGCTCTACAGCGAGTTCGCCTCGCGCGGCAACCTGCCCCGCTTCCGCACGCTGGAGAACTTCGAGCAGGATGGGCAGGGCACCGGCAAGCTCACGAGTGTCTGGGACACGATCACCCACACGAAGGCCGCACAGGTCATCGGGGGCGTGTCGGAAGCCCGTGACCACTATGTGCGCCTTGCACATGGCATCCAGTTCCTGACACAGCACATCAGCGACCCCAAGTACAAGAACATGGAGCACCTGCTCACGGCTGCCTCGGACAGCGTGCGGAAGTGGCACCCTGATGGCTCAGACCTCACCAAGAGCGAGCAGGCATTCCGGCTCATCATCCCGTTCTACTCGTGGCAGCGCAAGGCGATCCCGCTCATTCTTGAATCGGTGCTCACCCAGCCTGCTCGCGTGATGGCGTTCCCGAAGGCGAGCTTCAACCTCGCGGTCGCGATGGGGGTCAACCCGGACTCGCTTTCCAACCCGTTCCCCGAGGACCAGATGTTCCCGAGCTACATGACGAACAAGCTCACAGGCCCCCAATTCGAGATCGACGGCAAGTACTACGCGATCAACCCCGGCATCGCCTCGGTAGACGTTCTCAACGAGTATCTCGGAGATGAGGCCTTCCGCAGTGTGCTCGGTTCGGTATCGCCCTTCATCCGGGCACCGTTCGAGCTGGCCGCAGGGGGGCAGGTCGGCACGGGCGCGCGCATCAACGACACCAGCGACTACATTGACAGTCAGATTCCCGGTGTCGGGCATGCCTCGCGCCTGACCGGCAACTCGGTGACTGGCTCACTGGTCTCGCTGCTTCAGGGGCAGGGACTCGACCCGCAGTTCCAGATCGCGCAGGGTAACAAAGACCCGGTGGGGGGTCCTGCGATGGCCTTCACGAACTGGCTGACAGGTCTCGGCATCCAGAACATGAGCCAGCAAAACCAGATCAACTACGCTGAGATCGAGAAGCGCAACCGAGAGGGAGAGGCGGCAGGATTCTAGTGGCATATACCCCTACCCCGCTCCCGAACGCAGGGTTGAAGTCGGCCACCACGACAGGTGCGCCCCTGCCCTCAGCACAAGTGGCCAGCTACGCCAACCAGCAAGTCGGCCAGCTCAACGCAGGCCTCGGGGCAGGCATCATCTCGCAGTCCCCGACACAGCTCGCTCTGTCGAACGCCCCCAAGGCGCAGAACGCAGTGCAGCTCTCGGCCCAGAAGCGCATGGACAGCGTGAAGGCCTCAGGAGAGCGACTCACCAAGCTCGCGCAGGCTACCCAAGCCAAGCGAGTAGCGGCTACTCAGAAGGCTGGTGTTGGTGGGGGTAACCCTGTCGGGGCCGCCTACAAGCCTGACGGGACGTTGAGCAGCTCTCGAAACCAAGCCCTAGCTCAGGCCAATAGTTACGTCGGGACTAAGTACGCTCTCGGAGGCACCACGACCAAGGGAATTGACTGCTCGGGCCTCGTGATGAGCATCTACAACCAGCTCGGCTACAAGCTTCCTCATAGCGCTCGTGCGCAGGGTCAGAGCATTCCCGGTGTGCGGACCAGCATTGCTAACCTACGGCCCGGTGATCTCGTGGCGTGGAAGGATGGCACTCATATTGCTGTCTACGCGGGAAATGGGGAGATCATCGAAGCCAACGGTGCCACCGGCAGGACCCAGAGGGCCAAGGTCTACGGTAATGTCTATGGCATCGCATTGAGGTTGCCGGGGGAGTAGCGAATGGACTGGATCGACTCGATTGCCGCGTCACCGCTGACGCCAATCACGCTCAGCTTGTCGGCCATTGCCGTTATCATCACGAGCTTCGCTCGCGGTTGGATCGTCTCAAGGTTTACTGTCGAAACCCTGCTCGGGGTCCAGAACCTCCGAATCGCGGAAGCCATCAAGCGAGGCGACGACTATAAGGCAGCGTGGGAGCTGAGCGAAAAGCGGGGTGACATCCTTCAAGCTCTCGTGGACGACCTGACCGTTGTTGGTGCCTCGGTGGACAAGATTCTCAGCAGTCTGCCTACCCCCCAAACTGGGGGACGTGAGAGGGTTGACTCATGAGCTGGTTCCAGAAGAAGGCAGCCCCCACTATTCCGGTCGTTCCTGACGACGTGGTGGAGCGCAAGGCTGCCATCGAGAAGAGCCGACAGGCTCTGCGAGCAGCCGAGGGCCGTGTCGAGGGCGTGAAGCAGGTGGTGGAGTCGGTCAACGGGCACTACACCCGCAATCACTACCGGGACCTGCTGTACGCTGCCTATGGAGGCAAGATCAATGACTGAGTTTGTCAACAACGTCGCGGATTTCGTGCTGCTCAGCGCTCTCGTTCCCATCGGATTCTTCGTCGTCCGATACTTTCTGTTCTCGCCCTACAACATCACCCCTGAGGGCCGGAACAACATGAGGAAGAAGCTCGCGCTGCTGAGCCTCGTCATCGTGGTGCTGCTGAGCATCTTCTTCGGGGTCTCCTACATTGGCCGTGAGTACGTCCGGCTCGTGGTGTTCTCGGCCATCGTGTACTTCTACTGGGTCGAAGTCATCCAGCTCATGCGAGTGCAGAAGCACTATCCGTTCAATCGCTGGGCATGGCTGGCTCGGTTCCGGCGCAAGCGATAAACTGCCCTCTGTCCCACTACTAAGAAAGAGGTAGAGACATGGCACACGCCATTGGCAGGATCGTTCGCTACACCCTCACGGAGGGTGACGCTCAGGCGATCAACAAGCGCAGGGCCGACACGCAGGCGCACCTTGCGGAGCATCGAGATGCTTCGACTGGAGTGCAGGTGCATGTCGGGAACGCAGCACACGCGGGAGACGTTTTCCCGATGCTCATCACCCGTGTCTGGGGGGATACCTCAGAGGCCAGCGTCAACGGTCAGGTGTTCCTCGACGGCAACGACTCCCTGTGGGTCACGTCCGTCGCAGAGGGTGACGGAGAGCGCAAGTTCAAGTACCCCGAGCGCGTCTAGCGCAAAGCGAAGGCCCCTTGCTTCACACCCCCGAAGGGAGACTGGCAAGGGGCCACACACGCGATTGGATGCACGTACCTACAGCTTAGGGTGTTAGCTCCCCTGCTGCAAGACGGGCTTGAGCGTGCCGATTGACACGAAGTATCGGAAACCGTGCAGGTAGGCGCTCACGTCGTCGTCAATGTGGCCCTTCTGCGGGACCTTGATCCCGGCGTGCAGGGCGGTGATGCGGAGGATGTCGGGTTGCTGCTGCACGAACTTGGCCTGGAGCCTGCGAGCGAGAAGCTTAGCCATGCCGAGACCCTGTGAGGCCTTCATCTTCGACCCCTTCTTCTCGTACCGCTGGCCGGGACGAGAGACGTAGTTTTCGCAGACAACTACTGACACTTCTACGTCAATTTTGTCAGCCCAGACTTCGAATTCTTCGAGCGACATGCTGCGCTTCCAGTGCAGGTGCCCGTGCTCACTCCACAGAGCCACTCCGCAGGTGTCTCCGGGGTCGATGCTGACAACGAAGCTCACTTTCGCAGTACCCGATTCTTGAGGTCGATCTCCGACAGTGCCATGATGATTCCCTTCCCGTTTGAGTAGCGGGTACGGACACGAAATGCGTCCCACCCGTAGATGCGTGCGGCCTCCAGCGGCTCGCCGCGCTTGCTCTTGATGTGGATAGCCTTATCCCAGTTCACAGGCATCTCGCTGGGTCTCGACACATTCATGCTCGTGCCCTTCTCAGCTCGTCACGGAGCTTGCTGCCCTCGACCGAGTTGTCCCTCATGCAGGCTGGTCGGATGTTACCCCTACGGTATGTGCCACCAAGGATGCCCGCGACGATGCGATCCACAGTGATCGTGAACCAGTCCAGCTCTTCCCCGCAGTAGAAGCAGGGGGCCGTGTAGCCGTCCCCGAAGGTGACCAGCAGCCACGCCTTGCGTGCCCGCCGAGACGCGGCTGAGCCTCTGACATTGGTGTTTGACGTTCCCCGAGCGCTCATGCTGCCAACCCCATGTACTCCTTGTAGACGCGCTCTTCTCGCTCGGTCCAGAAATCGACATCCACAGCGAACCGCACGTTGAAGTCGTCGTGCCTGACCGTGCCGCTCACGTCCTCCATGAGGGCCTTGATGCGGGGGATGTACTCTTCGACCAGCTCGCTCTTGACCTCCCACGTGATGCTGTCGTGGACCTGAAGCAGCATCTGGCAGTCGGGGTTGTCCAGCTCGCGGAAGCAGCGCACCATCACGCGCTCCACGATGTCGGCGGCCCCGCCTTGAATGACCGAGTTCATGGCCTTGAAGCTCTCACTCGCGAACTGGAAGTGACGGTAGCGCCCAGTCCACAGCTTGACCTTACCGGTGGCCTCAGCGGACGCCGAGCACCTGTCGGCCAGCACCTTGAAGAGGGGGTAGGAGTTGAAGTAATTGTTCCTGATCTGGTCCGCACGGGGCTTCGTGACGCCGAAGGCGGTCATGATCCGATTGATGCCCGCGCCGTACTGCATCGAGTAGACCAGCGTCTTGGTGTCGTGGCGCTCCATGCCAAGCTGCTTGCTCATCTCCGTGAAGATGTCGCGGCCTTCCTCAAACACCTGCTTGAGGCCAGCCTCCCCCGCGTAGGCCGTGCCGAGGCGCAGTTCGAGCTGGCTGAAGTCAGCGTTGATGAGGGTGTAACCCTCGCGTGCGATGAAGCACTCCTTGACCTTGCCGTTCCACGCCTTGTCACTGCTCTTCGGGACCTGCTGGAGGTTCGGCTCTGAACAGCTCAGGCGGCCTGTGACGGTGCCGTGCGTCTTGTAGGAGCACCGGAGCCGCCCGTCAGCCCCAACCAGCTCCAGATAGGGCCTGTACGCGGCGCTCACGGCCTTCTGCCAGCCCCTGTACTCCTTCACGAGGGCTGCTTCCTTGCTGTCGAGCAGCTCCAGCATCTCGTCGTACTGCTCCATCACCGTCTTGTCGAAGCTGGGCTTGTTCGTCTTGGCTGATTTCTTCAGCACGGGGAGGCCGAGTCGCTCGATGAAAATCTCTGTCAATGCGATGGGGCCAAGCACGGGCAGCGGGTCCGGGTCAGGGTTCGGGTACATCCGAGTCGGCTTCTTGGGGATCGCGGGGTAGCCCAGCTCCTTGGCCAGCTCCTTCATCCGCTTCTCGCCCTCAGCGACGTTCTCGCGCGCTACGCGCTGGTCGATCTTGACACCCCTGCGCTTCATCTCCAGCAGGGTGCGGATCAGCTCTTGCTTATCCGGCCAGATGTTCTCGGGCAGGGCCTTCCAGACCGGGTGATCGAGTAGCTGGAACCAGATGCGCCACGTAGAGACGGCATCCATGCAGGCGTAGTCCCACATCTGCTCGGGGGTGATGTTCTTGTTGCCGGACTTCTTCTCCTTCTCCACGAAGTCGTCCTTGATCTTGCCCTCTTCGCCTAGATACCACTGCGCGAGCGACTCGACACCCTTGTTGCGGGGCTGGTTCTCGTTGCACAGGTGGGCCATCGTGCAGATGTCGATGAAGTCGGTATCATCGAGGCGCGTGCCGTCGATGGTCTCAATGGAGGCGATGTCGAACTGCACGTTGGCGAAGATCAGCAGGCGCTCGGGCTGGGTGAGCACGTACTCCAGCATCTCGACCGTTTCACGTGAAACATTGACCCCTGTCGAGTGATCTGTCGCGAAGTAGTGGCTGTAGGGCACGTCGTCAATGACGCAGGCGATGGAGACCCCGATGCAGCGGTCTCCTTGGGGGTCAGCGACCCGCAGGCCGGTCGTCTCGGTGTCTGCGGCCATCGGCACGTCCGGGCGCTCGTACAGGGCCGTCAGGAGGGCTACACCCTCATCCTCGCGGTAGCTCTTAGGCATCTGTCGCGGCCCAATCGGTTACCTCGCGGGTCTGGGTCCCACTTCGCCATCCCAGCGACTCTTCAGGCCGCCACGGGCGATCCTGCTCGGTCTCCTTCTCAGAGAGCCGGGGAGGGCCATAGCTGTCCTCGATCGGCCCCAGATAACTCGCTGGATACGAGAACACCGCACGGTATTCGGGGTGAGAGTTAGACATCGAGGGGTGCCGTGCCTTCCTTGACAGGGAACTGGTGCATGAGGTTGTCGAAGTCGATGGAGAAGCCGAGGTTCTCATCCCGGTACATCTCGAACGGAGTGATCTGCTTGCCGAGGCGCGTCTTGAGCATGGTCGCCTTCAGCAGACTGGTGTTCGACGGCTCGGGCAGGGAAAGTGACAACACGAAGTCAACTTCTGCGACGATGTAAGTCGAGCCGTAGACATCGCTCTGCTCGATCTCCTTCTTCTGGTTGTCGTTCGACTTCTTGCGGTTGTGGTGGATGACGACCATCGCGCAACGGTACTTCTCGCGCACAACCGACAGGTAGTGGAAGAACGCCTTGACGCTCAACTCGTCGGTCATCTCTTTCGAGATCACAGCCTGAAGCGAGTCGATGATAATCACGTCCGGCATGTACTCGTCCAGCAGGTTGTTGAGGAAGGCCTGCCCCTCCTTGGTGTCGAGCGGGAGTGGCTCACCGAACGGCCCGACGAGCAGGTTCTTGTTCAGAGTCCGCATGTCGCTGTAGCCCTTGGAGATCGTCGTCATGAAGAGGTTGAGCGGGGCCGGACCCATCTCCAGCGACAGGAAGAGCACCTTCTTGTGGCCCGACACGTTATCCCACTTCAGGAACTTGTCAGCCCCGAGCGCGAGATGCGCGCCGAGGGCGATGCCGAACTGGGTCTTGCCCGTGCCGGGGAAGCCGGTGATGAGGCCGAGGCCGCCCTGTGCGAGCAGCCCCTCCAGCATCCAATTGATCGGGAAGTCGGCCTGCACGAAGTCATCGAAGCCCCACACTAGTGGCCGAGCGGCCTGATCCGGCTCGACTACCTCGAACTCGCGCTTGGCGAAGCGGCTCAGGTCTACTGCCGTCACTGTCGAATAGCCGTGCTTGGCGCGCGCCCGGTTCACGAAGTCGAGCAGGCGCTTCTCACGGTCACGGCGATCCTTGTACTTGCCCCACCTGTCGTCGGCGTCGTAGAGCACGGCAGCGATCTGCTGGTCGTCCCAGCCCATCTCAGCGCCGTAGTAGGCCAGCCGCGCCATCGCTGCTGAGCGGTCCTGCTTCTCACCGGCTACGCCTGCGAAGTGGTCAGCATCCTTGCTGAACAGCTCCAGCATGTCGGGTGTCCAGCGCGCGAGCTTCTGGACCTCTTCGACAGAGGGCAGGGCTTCGAGATCGACGTTGCCGTAGACGATCTCCTTGGCGCTCGGGACGAGGTTGAAGTCGTCCAGCGTGTATGTCGTGCTCATGAGAGGTCATCCGGCACGATGAAACTCTCACCGGGGGGAACGTTGCGGTCTGAAATGACACGGAATGTCACTGTCTCGGGAAGTGTGGCCTTGCGAGCTTCCCACTCTTCCTCGGTCTCGTCATAGACGGTCTCGTAGGTGAACTCAGGCAACTCGACAGGGAAGAGGCCGTCTCCGTAGTCCTCAAGCCATCCCTTGGCCTCACCCTCTTCGTTCAGCGCCCTCCAACGGGTCAAGAACTCATCGCGCTCTGCCTGCTTCGCTGTGAGGTCCTCGACAGAATGCTTGACCGTATGGCTCTTGCGCGCCCACTCTGTTCCGTACTTGAGGATGTTGAAGTGCTCGTTGACGTGCTGAGTAAGGCCGTCATAGACGCTCGTCAGGTACTCGTTGGGCAATGAGAGGTTCATGAACTGCTTGTGGATGGCGAGATGCTCGTCGTGGTCGTCGCTCATGCCCAGCTCTTGATCGTCACGGGGATGTCCCTCTTGCGGTTGATGGTGAACGGGGGCCGCAGAATCTGGTCAGCGTCCCAACCGCTGGTGTCGGCGTGGAGAGCATAGGCCAGCGAGCGGTTGCGCTCTTCGAGCGTGGTCGGGATGTCGAGGAAGGTCGAGAGCTTCCAGTAGGTGTGCTCGTGGCCGGGGATTGAGGACTGGATGACGAGTGTCGGCTCGGGCACCTTCAGGTCGTCTACGAGATCGGTCCAGTCGGTCGGGGCGTTGCCATCAAAGTCCACCCAAAGGACCCAGCTCCCGATCACGTTCTCCTTCTTCGGGATGGCCGCGCCGAAGAGCGCCGGGGAGTAGAACACGTCCACGTTGGGGTTGGCCGCGTACTTGAGCACGTGGCGCACGACAGCAGCCTTCTGTCGGGGCCACGCGAACATGAACTTGGTCCAGTTGCCCTGCGGACTGCCGTCGTCCTCCTTGAGCGGCAGGTAGACGAAGCAGGCCTTGTCGAGGGGCGGCTCGGTGCCCCAGATGTACTCGAAGAACTCGGTGAGTTCCTGCGTCTCGTCCAATGCGATTTCCAATCGTGCGTGTGTCCGTGGAACTGAGAGGAATCGAACCTCTATGGCCGGTCATGAGCCGGAGCATTCCATAAGCTACAGTCCCGAAGGATGCCCTGCCGGATCGGGGGAAGTCGGCAGGGCACCCAGTCTAACTAGCCCTGTGCGGGCTTGGCGAAGGGGTTGGCCTTCACCCCGGCAGCCGCCGCGCGCTGCTGCGCGACAGCGGGAGCCTTGGCAGCAGCGGCACGCGGAGCGCGAGCAGCAGGGGCCTTGGCTACGGGAGCCTCGGCCTCCGGCTCAGCCGCTGCCTCGGCAGCGTACTCGTTGGTGCCGTCGTCCTCGATCTTGACGTTCTTGATGTTCTGCCAGCCGTTCCGGGTGAACACCTGAAGGGTACCCCGGATGCCGACCAGCTCATCCTTGCCGACCGAGTTGACCTGCGATTCATCCACCCCGAGGTCGAGTTCT
>Ga0181339_1000090_pt1 | contig 35179 bp, 88 predicted proteins | sample Sp13VDMM110DD_FD_130101 | JGI IMG/M metagenome (GOLD analysis project Ga0181339, IMG submission 130101) | Freshwater viral communities from Lake Michigan, USA - Sp13.VD.MM110.D.D | ecosystem: Environmental > Aquatic > Freshwater > Lake | place: USA: Michigan | collected 2013-04-23 | reverse complement strand
TAGTTTTAGAAGGAGGGCAGGAAAGGTGGCCAATACATTTTGATAGAAAGGTGGCCTATAGAGATTGGGAGAATTTTCTAGCTGCTGCTTGCCGCTGTGGGAAAAATCCCACACCTTTCACGCTGCTACACGCTGACTGGGATTCTGTAGAGTTTCTGTTACAGTCTGTTACAACTTGTGCAGAAGCCCACTGATGTCGAATCCCTGCTTCTCTGCATTGCGAATTGCTGCAAGCGGCACAGGGATTCGCTCGCGCTTGGCTATCGCTATCAGCAGTGACTTCATGCCTGCCCCTACGGGCTCACCAGCCTGGGCCTTGGCCCCTATGAACGTCACTGCCTGCTTCTCGTACTCCATGATTGCCATGATGTCCTCTGTGTTGCTATGTGTTAGCAGTGCTTACTGGGGCACCACCTTCAGGAAGGGCTTCAGGACGGGGGAGACGTTGTTGTCGATGCGGTACTGGGCACGCTCCACGCTGCCGAAGTTGGCCAGCCAGGTCTTGCCTGTTTGGGTATTGATAATCTTGTATTTCATATGCTGCTCCTTGTTGCGATGTGTTTATTATAGCAAGGATGGGGTAGCCTGTCTACCTCTAGTCCTGATATGTTTCGATGCCCGCCTGTATGTACCAACCCAATACAGCCCACTCGTAGATTACTGATGTGTTACGGATATCACTCCAGGTCAGCGCCCCTACATAGATCAGCTGTCCTATGTAGAGGTTGCTGTAAAAGATGTCGCTGTTCACAGTGCTGCGCTGGGCAAGCCTGTCAGGATAGTGAACTTCTCGGTCTCACTGAGCTCCTGGTTCATGCTCACGCTGCGGGCAATAGCTTTCCACTCATCCAGGGTGAAGTGCTGGTAGGTGGCTTGCAGGCGCTGCGAGGGTGTCAGCAGGGGCTCGCTGTACGTGAACACCTTGCCGTTCACACCAATCGAATTGATGTCCTTGACGGGTGCTGCATCCACATCCTGTGTGATCTGCAAACCGGCCTCGACGTTGATCATGTACAGTGGCCTGTTCTCGTTGGCGTTCATGCTGCTGAACAGGTGCAGGTCGGCCAATGCTTTCGGCAGTTCGGTGTAAGTGAATTTCGGCATGGTGTGTCCTGTGTTGCTATGTGTTTATTATAGCGTGGATTGCTCCGTGTGTCAAGCCGCTTTTTGTGTGCTGCGAAAGGTGTGGAGCTCCTGCGAGATGTAACTGAGCTCGGAAATCGCTTGACGGTGCTCCTCGTCAATGATGCGGCCCTCGCTGAGCGTCTCTTTCACCTGCTCGATGAATGCAATGGCATCCAAGGGCTTGCACATCAAGTGAAACGTATGCATGCCGCCATTGTGCGGGAAGCCGGTGTGCTCGTCGTGTGCAAGCATGTCAACCAAGCGTGTCTTGTAGTACATGTCTTGAAGCATGCGCCCCAGTGTGGTGTGCTGACCAACGCTGAAATCAACATACACGCGACCGCCTGCTGCTGGGCGAATTGTTTCGATGACCTCCTGGATCTGTGCGTGCATTGTGTGCTCCTGTTGCTTTAATTATAGCGCTATTGGAATGGTCTGTCAACGCTTACAGTGCAATACCCACACGCGCTGCATTGGCTTTGTAGGTAGCCTTTGCAAGTGCTTTGTCGTGCCCTGTAGCATCCATGATCATCTGGATGATGGTGTCCAATGGCTTGCCGCTGTCCTTTGTTTCACGCATGATCTGACGGGCCACTTCTGCTTTGCTGGTGCCCTTCAGCACACCCTCCTTGCGGGGCTTTGTAGGGCCCTTAGCAAGCATTTCAGGAGTAACCTTGTCGCTGCCCGCCAGCGTAGGAAACGGGCTTGCTGCAGTGGGCTTACCGTCGGGCAGGCCATCTTCCCAGTCGGTGTGCATTGGGATTGGCTTCCCCAAGCGTTTCATCTCTGCAAGGTATTCTTGCTGGGCCTGGGTAATCAGTGCAACTGTTTCGGGGAAAATTTGTGACATGCTATGTGCTCCTTGCTGCTATGTGTTTATTATAACAGAGGTTTGAAAGCCTGTCTACTCTATTTTGGTCAGTGTGCTTTCACGCACAGGGCACCACGGGGAGTCGCTTGGAGTGATGTAGTAGTGCGGACCGAACTTGCTGAGGGGATGCTCGGGCGGTGCAATCTCCGTAATGGTCTTCTCGCCCCAGCACACACCAAACTCATTGGTGTAGATGGCCTTGTCCCCGACCTTGAATTTCGGTGCGTCTGTCGTTTGCATTGTGTGCTCCTGTTGTTTATTATATTATAATTGGAGCTACAGGGCAACCGTTATTTGGCCAGCTTGTCGAAAGTTGCTTCGGGCATGGGGCCGACTTCCACTACCCCGTTCAGGATGTACCACGAATTGATATGGAACGCATCGTCATCTTTGCTGAACCACAGCACCGTGTAATCCTTCCAGTTGACTGCCACTGTGGGGTTGCCGGGGCCGTCGAGCTTCTGCAGCTCTGCTTCGATGCGCTTACGCTCAGCCTTGTCGGTAATCATTACTCGCTCCAAACAAAAATGTACACACAAGAAACACAGATGCCAGCAGCCACTGCTATCATCACAAACTCTGCTGGTGTAAACATCTTGAACTCCTTGCTGCTATGTGTTTATTATACTGCAGATGGATTGTTCTGTCTACCGTTTGTTGAAGTAACCGTACGGCATGTTCAAGCTGTAGCACAGTGCGTCGCCGTCCCCTTGCGTGCCCTCCGCTTGGTGGATCCACTGCACTGCAGTTTCACGATCCCTGGCACCCAACGCAATGGTCTCCGTCACACGCTTCTCGAAAGCCTCCACAGCCTTCTCTTGTGCTGCCTTCTCTGCAGCCCACACTTCCTTGCCTTCAGCTTCGAGCTGGGCTATGTCTGCGCGGGCTTGCTCCACTGTGGCTGCTGTGTACCAGCGAGCCTTGATGCCGTGCACGTCCTTGTAGAGTTCCGCATAGCACTGCTCCAGTTCTTCCAGGTGTGTCATTTGTGTTGTCTGCATGCTGAACTCCTTGCTGCTATGTGTTTATTATAGCAACAAGGAGCGTTATGGACAACCGTTTTGTTTCAGTACTTGGCCAACAGTGCAGCTTGTACTTGGGCTTCGCACTTGTCGGTGACAGCCTTGTTTTTGGCCATCTGCAGCACCATTGTAGGGGCTACAAGCGTTTCAAACGCACTGTCGTATACGAAACCAAGCATCGGGTCCTGGTACGGCAGCTTGGTGATGCTGCGCGCCCACAAGCACCATTTGCCTGCTGTGTCACGTGCAACCACCTTGTCGTCAGCTGTCTGCAGGTACTGCGCGTGGCCTGGGTTGGACAGCAAAAACTTTGCTGCAACCAACTTGGCCTCGGCATTGAAATCCTTGGCGCCCCAGTTCATCATCTTGAACACCTTGGCAACATTGTGCTCGGGGTCAAATGCTGCGGCATCACGCCACTTGGGGATGTAGCTCAGCGTTTCTTTGCTGTAGCCCTTTTTGTACATCTGCAGCAAAGCCACCGTATCAGCGAATGCCTCATGCACGATGTTGTAATAGCTGAAGCGGTCCAGGTCATTGTGCACCGACTCGGCAGCCAGCAGTTCGTCGAGCAGCTGGGACTTGGCCTTGCCCTTGTAGCCGGCTTGCTTCCACGGCATATTGGGGTTCTGGTACAGATGGCAATGGGCCATTTCGTGCTTCAGCACAAACTCGGCGCCCCAGGTAACCGTCATGTGCTTGCTGGTGCCCTTGGGGTCAACATCCACGTTGCAGGTGTTGGTTGCCCAGTTCACAACAGCTTGACCAATTGTGTGGTCCAGCTTTGCACCGGAATTGATCTTGGTGTTCATGCTGTGGTCACCGTGTGCAAGGGCAGTGCCTGCCAGTGCAATGAGTGCCAGTGCTACGAAATGTTTCTTCATCTTCTATCTCCTGTGTGTTGCTATGTGTTTATTATAGCGCAGTTGGGATGGATGGGCAACCTGTTTTTACAGGAAATCAATTCCGGTGATGTGGCTTCCGGAGAGCGTGTCAATGATCGCACCGTTGTCGAAAACAACCATGTAATTGCAATCGATGGGAGTCTCACCGGTGTCAACCGTTTTCATGATGACTGCAACCATTTCGCCGTTTACCAGTTTGCCTTTCAGCGAGGCTGCGACATCCGGTAAATCCTCCATGATTTGTTCAACCATGTCATGCGACATATTACGCAATGAACCGATAATCATCTTGTGCTCCTTGTTGCTATGTGTTTATTATAGCGCAGTTGGGATGGATGGGCAACCGTTATTTGGCAAGATTTTCATGGTTCGGATGCGTCGTGCCACGGAAGTTTAGTCCCCAGCAGGGCTTGCCTTCCAGTTCCCCGCTGCCACCGCAGAGATGGCAGGGTGTCTGTTCGTCAGCATCGTAGTCAAGGATGAAAGGCTGCTCCGGCAGCTCCCCAAGGATGTGCCGCACAGTGTCTGCAGCATAACGGACGCGATGTGGGTATTCGGAGCGGTCCAGGGTGAAGTCTGCACCATTTCCGCGCAGCACTGCCGTCCAGTTGTTGCGACCATTGGTTTCGGGCATCTTGCCGTACCAAACAGTGAGCACGGGTTTCTTCTCGGGACTCTTGCTCATCTTGTGTTCCTTGTTGCAATGCTTTATTGTACTGCAATGGGACGATAAGGGCAACCGTTATTTTGGCTGCCCTTACCTGTTACATGCTCCAGTAAGTTTCGCTTGCCGGATTGCAACACCACGGAGTGTTGGCCTTGATTGTTACATCTTCCTTGGTCATCAAACTCTTGACAACCACATCCTTTTCGATCTCGCTGTAGAACTTGTTCGATTCAGCGATTTCGATGTCGTCTGCTGTGTAGACCAGTTGGGCCTTCACAAACCGCGTGCGGGCTGCTTTAGCCGCTCCGAGGGTGGTGAAACTCGTCGTGTTCTTTGGGCCACCATTTAGGCCATCGATACGACGGGTGCTTTTTTTCTCGTATACTACGTAAGACATGATGAACTCCTTGTTGCTATGTGTTTATTATAGCAAGAAGGAGTTCACTGGGCAACCGTTATTTAGGCGTTTGCCGGCACCTTGTTGAACTCCTTGCGCGGAGCAGGAGCCACCACGTATTTCTTCAGTTCCTGGCGCCGGGCCACGATGGCAGCGTGGTTGTCGATGCGCAGTTTGGGGCGCTCGATGACTGCAGGGCCCTTGATGTCACCGCTGAGGACCAGCTTCTGACGGATGCTGCTGTCGACGTTCTTCATGGATAGCTCCTTGTGGTTGATGTGTTATTGTAGCGTGGATCCGTCAAGCTGTCAACGGATACATTCGCCTTACTTTGCGTCGGGGTATTTGGCCTGGAGTTCGCGCAGTGTTTCCAGATCCTTGTTGCGAAGTTCCTCGGCACGCTTCTCCTGTGCCTTGGTTTCCGCATGTGCAGCTTGTGCAATAAGCCAGTTGGCGCGGGCCTGCATCAGGTTGTTCAGTGTAGCAGGAGAAATACCTTCCTGCAACCAGCTCAAGGGATAAGTTACGGTCTCGACATCCATGTCACCGCAGGTGTACTTTTCAAAGGTGACTGTGATGGTAGCGTCAGGGCGGTCTTCCAGTTCGCTGATCTCGCGAAAGTGATAGTCCCGCAGGAAGCGCCCGAACGGGACAAATTCAGCAAGGGCACCTGCCCTGGTTTGGCGTCCCCGGATGATGTCCTTGTTGGCTTCCGGAAACTTTTCAACGAAAACCCTTGCAATCTCTGCAGCGTTCATCTGGAGAACGCTGTATGCTGTTTGTACTGCGATCAACTTTGCGATTGTGTTCATGGAGTGCTCCTTGTTGCTATGTGTTTATTATAGCAGTTGGATTAACGAATGTCAAGCAGATCGCTGAAAATCTTTCGCTTGTCTTGCCGGCGGGCAGTCTTGCGTTTGGCGCGGTCAACATCGCCGCGGCAGTTCTTTTCTTTGCCAGACTTGCCCGTGCAGCAACCGTAGTCGCATTCGAGCTTGTCTCTTCGAGTGTGTCCGTATGCTTTCATGTCTTAATTGTAGCGCATTGGAGCAGTCAGGTCAACCAATTTTTTCACTGCATCACGCTCCAGCACATACAGCCGCAAGTCAATCAACCACTGCGGGATGAGCCAGATAATGACTCCCTCGGACTCGCCACCGAATTCTGCAAAGGTGGCTTCCAGGTTGTCGATGTCACGCAACCCGATGCTGGAGTGGAAGTTTTGGTTGAATTTGCACATGGTTTAATTGTACAATGGGTTCAACCCAATGTCAACCGGTCAATGGCCTCGATGGCGCGGAACTGCTTCTCGCGTATCAACTGGGCTTCGGCTACCAGGATGGCCGCACCCGCTGCAGGAGTCTTAGCGCTGTCCAAACGCTTGCGGAGTGCATTGGCCGCGGCCTGCTTCTCCGGGGACAGTGTAGCCACATATGCTTTCAGCTTGCGGCGCAGACGCCATTCCATGATGAGCTTCGAGAACATGTTGAACTCCTTGTTGCTATGTGTTATTATATTGCAAAAGGAATCCCGTGTCAACCCCAGACACGAAGCATGATGTAATATTTCAGAAATGTGAAACAGTGCAAGCCGCTTTTACCGCTTGCAGTGCATTGTTCGTAGGCCGGGATGGCAACCGCGCCAGCGAGCGCTGCAACCACTGCTAGGAGCAGCAAAAAGGGTGCTATGTACTTCATTCGAGGAAATATGCAACGGCAGTTTCGAGATCCACATTGTCGATCGATCCGCAATGGATTGTGCTGTAACCCCAGCGATCGTAATTGGCAATCTTGCTGTCCACGCGCACAAGAGTTCCAAAATGATCACCGTCTTCAACAACTGCATTGAGGCCAGCTGCCTTCAACGCATTGAAAAGGATGGTTGTAAGTTGTTCCGCTTGCTCGGGAGTGGGACCTGCCCCGCCCTTGTAGCAAAGGCGTGCATACTCGTCTTTCAGTGTCTGTGTTAACATGCGAAATCCCTTGTTGCTATGTGTTTATTATAGCAACAAAGGAACGGATGGGCAACCGTTATTTCTTGTGGCAGCCGTTGCTGACGAGGATGACGACCTTGCCCGAAGCAGTCATTTCACCGACAATCCGGGTGCGTGCAGTGTTGCACGAGTCCAGTGTGTGGAATTCGGCGTCGACGTTGACAGGGGCCATGCCTGTGCCGATGCCCAGCATGTATCCCACAATGATCAGTGCGTACATGCTAGTTGAGCTCCAGCGGTGCAGCGCATTCGTCGAAGCGTGCATACGGCGCAGTCCGCCACTGGCTGTTGTCCATGATGCTGCGGTAGGAGTAGTATTTGCCCTTGTGGACAACCACTGCAGCCTGGCCGAGCTCCGGCGGGGCCACATCCTTTTCGAGGACCACCTGGTTGTTCGCATCGAACAGTTTCACACCAACTTGCATAATGACACTCCTTTGTTGATGTGTTATTATAGCGCAGTTGGTGCTACTGGTCAACCTTTATTCCGGGGTAAGCCAGATCACCAAGCTGGCAGTGAAAATGGTTGGAAACACCATGCTGCCGCGCACAAAGTTGGCAGAAATCCACCGCGGGCCAAATGCTGCTTTGAGGGCACGTTCCAGCTTACGCTGCTGGCGCTGGGATGCTTCGAAAATGCCTGTTCCTTGCCAGATTTTCACGCGGCGCAGCCCGTAGGATTTTCCAGTGAAAATGGTTGGTGTGCTGCTGAACCCCGCCTGGGCAAGTGCCTGGCGAACTGTTTTGCTGTAGTTCATAACGCTCCTTGTTGCTATGTGTTTATTATAACAACAAGGAGCGCTTTGGGCAAGCGTTTAATTCATTGCGTTGAAGAAATGCCCCTGCAAGCGTACAGCGAGTTCGTTGGTGGGGTTTGCTGCAACCTCGCGGTCCACGCATGTTTGCACATATTCAGCAGTACAAACTTCCAGGTGTTCGGAGCCGAATTTGTCACCCTTGCCTTTTGCACCATGTACAAGCACGCAACGGGCGGCTTCCGCTTGAAGTTCTTTTCCCAGCAAACGACTGGTTTGCATGTACATCAATTTCATATGAACTCCTTTGTTGCTATGTGTTTATTATAGCGTAAAGGAGCAGTTCATGCAACCACTATATAGTATGCACTTCGTCCAGTTGCTGCATAGTAATAGCCGTCGCAGCGTCGCGCTCCGCTTCTATAGCAGTTAATAACGCTGCACTGCTAGCTAAGTACCGCGCACGGTTTGCGCTGTTTGTAGGGTCCTTTAGCAGGGCATGCGCTAGCATGTTCACCTCATGTGATAACGTGCACACGCATGTCATTCTGGCTGATTGATGGAAATTGAGTAGCATACCTCTATTATACTATGTTCCAAGTCTCCGTGTCAACTGTTTTAAAATGTAACAATGGTAGACAAATGGTTGGATGATGTTATACTTAACACATCGAACAAGGCGGGGGTGGACGTCGAGGCTGGGCGTCGGTTTTAGGTGGCATTCCAAATGTAACAAGATGTAATAAAACGAAAAGAGCTTGACGGAGCTCTCTATTCAACGCATAATACATACATGCGCAACAAAGGGGCGCAGGCACTAAGTGAAGTGGAAAATAAGTGAAAAAACTTGTTGACACAGAAACAAAGTGGCGTTACACTAGAAGCACTTAAACAACTTTTTGAAGGACAGCAAAATGGACAAAGGTATCCGCGTTAACGTCAACAACAAATTCCGTGAAATGCTCCCCGAGCGCGAGAAGCTGGGCAACACTGAATTCCGCCGGGGCGTGATGAACTACGCCATGAAGGAGTTTGGCATCACGCTCGCCAGCGCTGCTACCCACTACAACCATGCGTTCCTGGCTGTGAAGACTGCTACCCCGGAACTGGTGCAAGGCCTGGGTCGCCCCGACGACAAGAAAGGCGGCCGCAAAGCCAAGCCCAAAGCTGTTGAAGTTGCAGCTGACGCGAACGACGCCGGCGAAACGGGTGTGGAACAAACTGTGTTCCGCGTGCTGAAGAAGAAGGACAACACCGAAGTTGCCAAGGACCTGAGCTTCGAAGCAGCCAAGGCGATGGTCGAAGCAGCAGTCAAGGGCAAGAAAGCCAAGCTGTACTGGGTCTAAGCAACCCAGCGGGATGGGGCCTTAGGGCCCTATTCGCGCGACCAAACCAACCGGAGCATAGTATGCCCAACTTTATCAGTGCAGAGAAGGACGGAAACAAAGCCCGCATGGAGTTTCCTTCTGTGACCCGTTGTTGCGAGATCGCCCAGCGCCTTGCAAACCACGGAGTCACCTGCTCCGCCCCGCAGTATAGCAGCGTGCCATTAGTGCGCAGCGATACCGAAATGGATCAGGCAATGAAATTCCTGGATCTGATCCTGTAGATCCCCTGCGCATGTACTGCACACTTCCAATTCTCAGTCGGTTATCTATCTGTGGCTTTAAACCCACAAAGGTAGGTTGCACAAGGCTGGTTTGGGAGTGCTTATGGGGTCTACAGCGTGCGGCAAGCGTGCCCAGCTACTGTACCCTATGGACCAGGATCCATGCGCTGTAAGGGCGTTTAAAGCCCCGCACCCGACATGTAACACAAGGTCAGATCCTTGCACACTGTTACAATGCTTACAGGTTAATCTGGCCTAGAACCCCGTCTAGGGAGGCAATCTGCCCAGATGCAGGTAACGGAACAGTTCATATGTCCCTTTACCACCCTTCATTCGGTCCATAACTCGTTGACCTAGGTCGTCGTCAATTTCAATCGCCAATTGAAACTCGTCTTCGATTCCCAACATCACATAGACTGCATCGAGCTCATCGAAATCATGCTCGATGATTAAACTGTCAAACGAAACACCCGAAACAACCTCATGAATGATACTGAGGACACGCTCGTCGTCCGTACCTGTGCGTATTACGTGTAGGGGAGTTATGTCGTTGACAACCACCGGTTCCAGCGTGTGTTGATCAGCATCCAGCAACACTGCAAGCTCAGAGGCAATCGTTGGATGCAATGCTGCACCAGTGTCTAACAGGAGATGAATACCTGCAAGTAGTGTCTCTCGTTGCACTCCATCTACCAATAATGTAAAACGTTCTGTGGTCATAATGTAGTGTACACTAGCTGCCTGTATCTCGCAAGTACAATAGCAGGCCTGTGGTCAAAGTCAGTTTTAGATTTCCAATTCTGGTTTGAAAATCTGATTCGGAAGTTTAGGTAGGAAACCTAAACGTGTCGATTCAGTTACTGCCCTTAGGCACGTCGGGAGATTTTGCAAGCGTTGCAGGGGCTGCTTCACGTGCTGCTGCATCCTTCTCCAGCTCTGCTATGTGCTTACTGAATGTGTGCAACAACCAAGCAATGATAAGGGAGATGAGGGCACCGCCCATCAGACCATTGAAGGATCCGTAGAGCGACATGCTCAGCATGATGAAAAGGATTACCTTAATCACGTTGTTCCCTTTCGTACTTCCATCGACGGTGCAAACACATCACACCACAGATAGCCATAAACAGTGCAATGGCTGTATTGAGTCCAGGGATAGCCGAAACAACAACCGACACGATGATGTACCACGGGCCAATCACATGCCAGCTGGATGACTGATCACAGTAGTGTGGCCAGGCGAAAGAGATCAAGCAAGCCACAAACGAAACGAAATAGAAGATCAAAAATGCAGTCATGTTACTGATCCAAGAGTTTCAAATAGGTGTCTTTTTCTTTGTGGACCTTGCTCATCGTCTTGACAAGCGTCATGAATGTGTCCACACGCTCGGAGGCGAATGCCTCGATAAGGAAGTCGATGTTGTCCACCTGGTCCCAGGGGACTGTTGCTGTCGAGTCGGAAGTTGTCCCGCCCAACAGCTCAATATTCAATCCGTCCTGCGTGATCGTGATTTCGATCTGGCGATGCCCCGGGGCAGCTTTAATGACGATTGCTTTGTTCATGCATTATTATAATGCAGAATTGCAATTGAGTCAACAGGATTAAGATGTAACAGGTTGGGAAGGAACCTTTTCAAACCTGCCGTTGTACACCATTGCAGTCTCGCCGGCATTGTCAGTGTCAACGACAAAGCAGGAACCTGCCCAGCTGTGCACTGTGTATTCCTTGCCCACAGTCATCACGGCTGCTGCCGTTGGGTCCGGGGTTTCTTTCAGGATTGCCTGGAAAGGGAATTTCATTTGAACACCTTCATGATCCTGCGCAACTGGCGGCGCCATGGTTGATCTTTTCGCGTCTCCGAGATGGGTGTGTTGCATCGTGCCCAGGCTTCGTTCATTGCCTGATAGTCGCCTGGCTCGTAGTCCACGACAACAATTGCACCTTCAAGCACACGCGGGTTCTGCAGATAACGACCGCCAGTGGCTTTCAGGATCTCCTGCCACTCCCGGAACTTATGCCCCGGGATACGTTCGTTGTGAACTGTGATGGTCATTTGTCATCTTTCACAAAGAGCGCCAGCATCAGGAATCCGACACCGGCCTTCCAACCAAATTCCCACGACAGTAGAAAAGTTCCATTGAAGAGGAGAATCGTGTTCACGACTGCTGCAGCACTCATGATTATTTGCGGTGCTTGGCGCTGATGCTGCGGAGCCAGGATTGCTTGGCAGCAAATGCCTGGTTGCGCTGTTCGGCAAGGCTGGGGCCGTAGTTGAAATTGCGATACTGCTTGTTCATGGATTGCTCCTTGTTGCGATGTGTTTATTATACTGCAGGACTAACTACCTGTCAATATAATACTATCAGCTACCCATCTGGAAGGTAATAGCCTTCTTCTCGACATCGAAATCAATGCCTTCGAAATAGAGATCGCCAAAATCGTGACCCCAAATGCCATACGGTGCCTGTGGTTGTTTCCCGTCGGCAAGCGCTTCATCCTCAGCCTTGTAGATGGCTTCGTAGTCAGCACGACCCATCACCAGGATATCGTGCCCTGTCGTTGTGGGTAGGATGTCGTGAGTGAATGTTGCAGTTCGCGACAGTGGATAGTCGTACGACATGGTGTACGTCCCTGCGGGCAAACCAATCGGCTTGTCGAGGGACTTCGCATGCCCCGAATCCCCATACGTCGAAGCATGGTCGTTGCACGAAATGTGTTTGACGAATTTGGGCACGGTGTGCTCCTTAAATGGATGTTGTCTACAATACGTTTATTATAGCAACAAGGAGCAACCTAGTCAACCTAGTACTTGACAGATCTTTCTAATGGCCCTATTTACATATTCATGCGAAAGCCTATCTGCCATATCGTTGTAGATACGCAGGGTTTCCCGCTTTGAGATAGTACTATGTAAGGCACCTGTAGACTCATACATGCCTTTGAAACTCATTGCAGGTGTACTGTAACCTAGCTGTGCCTGCAGATAGTGTTGTACTGAAAATGTACGGATCTCAAGTGCATAACCCTCCCTACGTGCGGTTAAATCCTCGGCAAGGCCTGCAGCATAGCCATAATTAAATAGCCGTGCTCGGTCTTCATTTCCTTCATACGCTAAATTAACAAGATGACCGAGCTCGTGAAACGTTACATCAGTCAAGTAATTGACCATACTATCGTCGAGTGCAAACAGAAGGTTTTCGAGCTTCGTGGAATATGCTTCTCTCCCAAGTGCAACCATCGACAGTGCATTTGGAATACCAACAGCTAACTTACCGTTGCCGTGATACGAAAAATCGTAGTAGTCGTCTCTGCCCTCGAAACTCAATGCACCGAGTTTCAACCAAGGGAGTTGTGAGGCGATGATTTCGCTGAAGGCCTGTTGCAGCTCGTCAACGAGGTTAAATTTCATTTGCGGGTGATAAGGATGATGGCTGCTGCAATCAAGACAGCAACAACCACAATACCGAAGGCAATCAACGATGCATCGGAATCGTAAGCATTGGGTGCCTGGGACAGTGCGTTAGCGAGCGTAATGTTCATTTCACCCTCCTGAGGTGTGTTGGTTTTTCTGGAACGGGTTCGTTTCGTTTCTCTGCTTCCTGACGAAGCTGATCAAACATATCCATCCTGCCCATCCACCATGCACACGCCACAAGTATCGGCGTAATTGGATAGAGCATCAGGGCGATAGTTTGTTTTGCATCGCCTTGAACTAGGAATGCTGGACCCATAATCAAGTACAACCACAATGGCATCAGTGCCAGTGCAATCATACAGAGAATGGAATCAAACTTCATTGTTGGCATAACTGTGTTCCTTTGTAGTATTATACCACAAAGGCACCAAAAGGTCTACCTCTGTTTGAACAAAGGGCCCAAGGACTTTTCCACAATTTCAATGGCAGCACGATGTGCCATCAACCGGATTTCACGGTTGGAGAACTTCCTTGGCTTCGGTGGAAGTTGTTGTGCAATTGCAACACGTTCTTCGCGTGTGCCGCGGAGCTTGGCTTGTCCCATTATCGGAGTGTCCTTGCATACTCGCGCATGCGTTTTCGTTCAGCCTTGATGAAAGCCGGCAAGCGAGCAGTGCCGCCGATGCCCATCAGTATGTGCGTAGGGAAAGTCTTGCGGGCCACTTTCATGCCGTGGGCCACCAGGGTACGGTTCTTGGCAAGCGTGGGCCCGAAACGCCGCACACTGTTCTGGAGTGCGAGCTGCATCATCCTGGACCATTGCCATTCAGGCTGCAATCGATGATGCACATCAAGAACAGCATTGCAACAAACACCAGGGCTAGGGCCACGAACTGAAATCCAAGCTCTGCTGTAATGCCTGCAGCCAGCAAGGAAATCATCATGCCGATGACGCGCCCAGTCTGTTTCATAGTGACCATGCCGCAGCGTTGTTCACCAGCGGGGTGTTGGAGAAGACCCAGGCCAGGAGCATGATGAATGCCCATGCTGTGTACAGCACCATACACACCTTGATGAACGCATTGGCCCCACCGGATGTGGTCCAGAACAAGCTGGCCACAATGCCCACGAGCACTGATGCGATAATGAATGCAAGAATCATGGATTACTCCTTTGTTGCTATGTGTTTATTATATGCTAGTAGGAGCGAGATGTCAACGATTAAAACCGCTTTTTGTTGAGGCTCCGCAGCCACTCTTGTTTCTTTTCGAGGGCAAGACGCTTCAACTGTTCGGGAGACGGTGCCTCACTGAACTTTCGGATGTTCTCATGCATCATCAAGATGCGTATCAATCTCTGAAACATTTCAGCCGCCTTGACCGTGATTGTTTTCGAAGTCCTGGATTTCAGGATCGACTTCCGGTTCGTCTGCAATCTGCGACCAGTACATCACGATGCCGCGGCCCAACGAATCGGTTGAGTATTCGAGCATGAGCTCTTCGACAATGCCCTGGTATTCGGGAAGGAGGTCTTCGGAGTTGCCGGTGCCAGCGAAAGCCAGGTCCGACATCATTTCCTTGACTGCTTCGACCAACACGCCGCGACAATCACCTTCGCTGCCGCTGATGCTGATGCACGTCTTGCCGTACATGCCGCGCCCGGAGTAGTTCCCGGAGAAGCGGACGTCGTCTGTGTTGTCGACGATCTCCTTCAGAATTGCTACGAGTGTGCGGGCCATGAAGTGCTCCTGTGTGTTGCTATGCATTAATTATAATGCATATTTGGAGTTAGGTCAACGAGTTTTCAAAGTCAACTGCATTGATTGGGAAATATTTTGCATCCGACATTTCGACAAGACGGATACCCCAATAACGCTTGTGCTCGGGGCCACGGCCCGAATACTGCAACCAGGCTTTCGAACCGGGTTCCAATTTCGGTTCGCTGCTACCCACCATCACGGTAATGGTGTCGTCGCGGCCTGGCCCAACACGGAAGATGTAACCGCCAGCAGTTGCTTCCTTCACGATGCCCATGACATCGGGCAGTTCGCGATTGGGGCAGGTGTCGAAAATGATCAGCGGCAGCCGGGCGAGGTTGAAAACTTTTTTGGGCATGTTATGCTCCTTGTTGCTATGTGTTTATTATAGCAACAGGAAGCACTTCTGTCAACCGTTTATTCGCCCTGCAATGCAGCTTTCCACTCGGGAGAGTTTTGGTTGCCAAGCCACTCGATCATTGCTTCAACCAGGCCACTGTTGTCCTCGAGCATCATGATCAGGTCACCGACCACTGCCTTGGATGTCAGCTGCCCAAAGTACTGCGGATCCTTGTAGCCGATTGCGCGTGCAACCTGGCACAGTGTTTCCACGCCGCGCCGCCCTTCGAAGCGATGCAGGTTTTCTTCTGCCATGTACTGCGACAGCACATCACTGAAGTCCTCGTCAACGTTCGAAGGGCACTCTGCCTCGATGCAGTCGCTCCCGTCGACGAGTCCACGTTTTTCAGCCCAAATTTTGGGCCAGGATTTGCCGCAGTCGCCACACGATACGTCGCCGCACTGGGGATCTTTGGTAAGTGACATGGATTACTCCTTTGTTGCTATGTGTTTATTATAGCAACAAAGGAAGAGTTTGTCAACTCAAAATCAAAGCAAGGCTTTCGTCTTCCTTGAGTTCCTTCTCGCCACCGTAGTCCGGTTCGTTTTCGACGAGTTTGTCCATGCTGTGGTAATCACTGTACTTCACAGTACCGAGCTCCACTTCGTCGATGTCGGGTGCAACCTGTGTCCGCCAGTGGTCGCCGTAGTTGTAGGAGAACTTCACCGGCAAGTCACCATGGCCATCAGCAATGAAGGCATTCAGTTCATCGCGCAGTTCCAGTACAGTCTTGGGCATGTTGAGCTCCTTGTTGCAATACATTTATTATACTGCAAAGGATAACATGCGTCAACCTAATGAACTGTTGCAACTCCCACACCCGTCATATCGAAACCCGCCTCTTCGCATTCCGCATGTGCACGCGGTGAGGCTTGGTGCCCTTCCCTGGCCATCAATGAGATGATCCAACGCCTCTCTTTGACACTCACGTGCTGATGGTTATTAACACGCTGCATGATGTCTTGAACATCGTTTCGTTCCTGTTTGGTAAGCATTAAAGACTCTCCTAGTTAGTTAATAAATTAACTTTAACAGTGGAGCCTTTCCTGTGTGTCAGTCAAGAGCTTATATGCTTGTAGTCCCTTGCGCTGAGTGGTTACATCTTGTTACGCAAACAGGAAGTCGTCGAGTCCCACCGTGTAAGTAGCCACAGTTCCATCATGGCAGGTAGCCAGCTTGTTCAGCGTATCCGATACCCAGGACCGCATTGCAAGGTCCCGTGCAGCTAAGCACTCGTCAAAGTTGCTGTAAGCTGTAGACCGCGGCATATCCAGCTCGTAACCAGCATTGTATTGCTGTACTTCCATGGGGCCATCTGGGCTGCGCATCAGCACCACAGCATCCGGAAAACCATGTGCACCAATGTGCAGGAACACGGATGCACAGCGTTCGCCGCTCTCCATGGTAAAGTGTTGGATGGGTGCCTTATCGGCAGATTGGATGTCGCTTGCAGTAAGCATTTGGAACTCCTTGTGTGTTGCTATATTATAGCAACAAGGAGCGCTTTGGTCAACAACTTAGACCATTATTTTCGTGCAAGGTCTGTTCTTTGTGAAGTCCTTACACAATGGCAATCGACGTTCAATTTTTGTCGGTGTTACAGGATCACTGTAGAATTCCCGGTAGTAAGCTTTCTCCCACATTACGTAAAAGAATACTATGCCTACGAGACTCAGCGCGCCTATCAACATCGAAATCGCAAACGTAGACCCTGGGCGACCTGCTGTAGCCAGGCAGACGATAACTGCTATTAGCGTCACAGCAATGAAGAACAGGACGCCTGCGCCGGCGATGGCTGATGTCATGCTTCTGGCTGCGGATTAGCATCACGCAGGGCTTGTTGCTTTTCGGTAAGTGGCAGTTCTTCACCGAAGAGCTTGTTGAGTTTGCGCTTGATGCCGTTGTCCGTGACATCAGTGATTGTGCCTGCGCTGTGTGTGACTTTCAAACGTGCAATCGCATCGTTCAAGCTTTCACGGGTTGCACCGCCCAGGGTGATGTACTGCACGCAGGTGCGGTGGGTGACGCTCGATTCGAAACCCGCGAGCAGGATGTAGCCTCGCTGCTGGGATTGCGTAACTACCTTGACGAACAATGTGTTTGCGAGCATATGGCCTTTTTGTTTCTGTGCGTTAAGTATAACAGGATTACTTTAACGCGTCAACGTGCCGCAGACACATTCCCATTGGGGCCGTTCGCAGTATGGGCAGCGCCAGGTTGTGGGATTTTGCTTGATCAGTTTCGTGAACATGAGCAGCTCCGGTTATTTGGGCATCGTGCCAGCAGCCTTGCGGGCAGCAATTTCGGTATCGATCCATCCGAGGGCTTGCAGCCGACATTCGTTAACTGCCATCACACGCACCTTCAGCAATTTTTCATTGCTGACAGTTTTCAACTTTGCTTTGGCCAACGCTTCCCAGCCATGAATTTTAGCCTGGGCTCTTTCTTCTTTCGATGGCATGTGGTGCTCCTTGTTGCGATGTGTTTATTATAGCAACAAGGAGCAGATGTGTCAACCTGCCTTGTTGCTAGCGTAAGTGATCAGCCACACGGGGAAGCCGTTGGATACATTGCACATCTCGATCACTTTGCAGAGTTTCAGCTCCGGATCGCCAATGTAGTCACGCATGAATGCCAAGACATTCTTGCTGTTGCTCCAACCGCTGCCGTAGCCGGTCTTGCCGAAGTGTGTTTCGACACACCGTGTGTACTTGGCCGAGTCCCAACCTTGCATGCGGTCGCTGTACACAGAGGCATTCGGTGTGACGCCGGCGTCGTGGTATGAAACAATCGGATCGTAGCTGTACGGATGTGTCATTTTTGTGCGTGCAGGCCAATGCCGTTGCAAGCCATCATCCTTGCCGTAATAGTACTGTTCGTCGCCCCAGCCCGAGGGTTGCATGTTCTCGGGCTTCGGAATACGCTCGAATATCAATTGCCCGCAGGATGTGATGTTCATGACCATTCCGTGGTCGATGGTAGCAGTGGTTTTTCTTGGCATGTGAATTCCTTAGTTGAGGTACTTGTTAACCAACTGTTTGATGGTTGGAATTTGTGAGCGCGGGAACTGATCATTCCATGCAGGGATCATGCCTGCAATGGCCCCTGCTTCACGTACACGGAGCCTACCCGGGTAGATGTACAGGTTGTCGAGTTTCTTGCTTGCAGAATGGACGCCGTCGGTGTCATAGTGCCAGACAGTACCGTTGTAAATGAATTCGACTCCGACGTGGTCGAAGAATACCGAATTGATGTTCCAGTCATGCACGTTACCGGGACGACGGATTTCTTTCCGGACTTTGTCAATGTGCGGGGCAACCCAGGATTGTTCGTCAGGGTGAGCCCAACGGGATGCAACGATAACCTGCGCCACAATACCCTTTGCCAGTAGTGCACGGCCTACCAGGGTTGCAAAAATGGCACATCCGCCGTTGTTGACGTCAGGGCAGTAACCCTTTGTGGTCTGTCCCAGACGGTTTAATTTGTCAATCAGTCGCATGTTGAGTCCTCTGTGCTACTAAGTTGTCACTAGTATAACACCTAAAACTCTTCCTGTCTACTTCTTATAGACTCGGCCGCCACTGTAGCGACGGTAGTACCAGGCTTGTTGTTCGGCATCCCATGCACGCTCAATGAAGCAGAGCCACTTGATGTAGGGCCCGTATGCTACGGGATACCATGCAAACCATTTGTGAAACTCGCGCATGATCATGCCTTGGCGAGCATCTTTTCCAGCTTGCGATACAGCGGCGCGTTGAGCGCCCCTGCAATGATGTTCTTCCGTTGGCTGGGTTCGTCGTGGAGTTCCTGCAGGGCAGTAAGCTCGTACACTTGCAAGCCGGTGACAGCTACGATGTTCTGCCTGCCGATTTTCCGCGCCACTTCAGCGATGCGTGCACCATTCAACCCGCGCTTGCGGATGTCGGCAACCTGTGCATCATTGAAAAGGCAACCAACGATGCAGGTGCGTGCCGCACGATCCTTGTAGAGGCAACTGGAGCCGCCCAGGGCGCTGCTGCCGAAGCTACCAAGTTTTCCTGCCTTGTAGGCTTTGATCATGGCCGTCAAGCCTTGTTTACGTGTTCTCATGAAGTGCTCCTTGATAGCGTATTATAACGCAGGATGTACAAAAGGTCTAGTGGCTTGCACTAGACCGGAACTTCACTTGAATTCCTTGCCGTCGATACGGATCGCTGTGATGCTGTCCGCAGCATAGGCCCGGATGTAAACCTTGTTGTCCAGGCCGCCCTGGTCACCTTCCTTGGCTTCAGTCAAGCCTTGGATTTCGCTGGGTGCAATAGGCGAGCCATCCAGTTGGTATTCGACCTTACCGGGCTTCAGGAAGATGACTTCCAGGTAGTACTTGGTGTTGCCGTCTTTTTCGTGCACCACAATCGGCATGTCGGGGATACGGACACCCCAGGTACGCGGGCCAACTTGAAAGTTAGCAGGGTCCTTGCCTTCGGCTTCCAGGCGACGCTTGATCATCGCATCGTAGCCGTTTGTCTTTGTGTTCGTGAACACCATCACGCTGGCACCAACCATTCTCTTGGTGATGCGCCCCTGCATGGGGTTGCCACGGCCACCGGACAGCTTGACTTCAGTCAGCGTGTCGAGGCCAATGAAAGAAGCACCAGTGACATTCATCACTGCACGCTCGAGTTGGGTAATCTTCATGGTAGCTCCTGTGTTGCGATGTGTTTATTATAGCAACAAGGAGCGTGCCTGTCAACAATTATTTTTGTATTACTTCATGGCTTTCAGTTCGGCTTCGGCCTTGCGCAGCATGGCACCACGTTTCATCACATGGCCACGGGAGGCCTCGCCGTCGCACGACAGGTTTTCGGGGCTCAGGTTGTTGTCGATGGAATCCATCAACTCTGCCTTATCGGCTGCTGACAGGTTGTTGATGTTGTAAGCTTTCCCGCCGAAGAACTTGACATGGTTGTTGCGTTCTTCGATGAACTTTGCGAGTGACATGGATTACTCCTTTGTTGCTATACACGTATTATAGCAACAAAGGAATCATGCGTCAAACCTTTTTTATGACCTCGTCGCCATTTTCGACAACCGTTGACGCGACTTCCCATTGGTACCGCGCATCGTCGAAGAGAGCCTGTGCATGCGGCCCCATGGTGTACTCGAACCACTTCGCAGAAGCTGCACCAATAAGACGAAACGCAATCGGCTCGCCCCAGGCAAATGCCTTCAGTACCTTGTGCTCATGCATCCGTTTGTCGAAAACTTCAAGAACATCAGGAATCTCGAACTTCCTTAGGTTTCCGCCTAGTGGCTCAACAATCGCCCTGAAACCCATTTCCCAGCGATCCTTGCGGACAATGGCACCGTCTTCACGACGCTCGTAGTCCTGTGGTTTCGCATCACGAAATTCGGGTTTGCGAAAATCAAGTTCAGTCACGGGTTGATTATCGGACATAATGATTACCAGGTTTTGTATGCGTTGCAGCGAGCCGGATACATGTGCCCACCACCGTTGCCGTACACATCCTCGATCCAGCGGATGCCCATGGACAGGCGCGGAACAGCAAATTTCATGACGTCTTCATTGTGCACTGCAAAGAACACATCAACCCTGCCGCCGGTACCCTCGACGGGCTGTCCTTCGTGCATATCCGGTCCGGTTTCGACTTCCTCCAGGAACTGCACACGAGTGCCTGTTTCTTCAAGGAAGAACGTTTCGAACTCAGCCTTCTTGTCGCCCACAATGGTTGCGGGCCAGACGCAGACTTGTTCGAATCCCTCTTTAAGGGGGACATTCTTAGTAACTGCAGACATGATGTCTCCTTTGTTGCGACGTGTTTATTATAGCAACAGGAAGCACTTCTGTCAACGACTGTTACATGTAGCCGAAGTAATACACCATCGAAATGATGCTCAGTATCCGGATGAAGATAGTGAAGGGTTTCGAATCCAAGATCCGCGCCGGTAATATGCTGTATGAGTAACTGTTTATGGTTACCCGGATGACAACCACTGCGAACAGTGCAGCCGGCATCATCGATCCGAACAGGAGTGCAGACAATCCGAAGAAACCCCGGATCATTGCATAGATCAGGAAGAGGATCCCGACCATGCCCACCCAGAACATTGCTGGATGGACTGAAAACTTCTTCCCAAAGAAAGTCAATGTGTATCGCATTTCGAACCCCTTTAAAAAACGTTCTTGTGGCCTTCCCAACCGGCCTCTTGTTGATCCATTGCTGCTGCGAAATCCTCGTCAAGGCTTTCTTGGCCCGACATCTCACGACGCTGCAGGAAGTCTTTGTGCTGCCCAGTGCGTCCCTCCTGCTCGATTGCTTTGCAGCGTTTCGAACAGAACAATGCCCATCCGCGTTTGCGATCAGCTTCACGGGCCGTGAACAAACCCTTGCAGGTGTTCACCTTCCCACTCATCTTGCAGGTATAGGTGCTCACGGTTCGATCCTGTCGTGAATTGCGACAGCCCCATGGAAGGGATGGCCGGTGATGTGCACAATGGCAGCATTGAAACGGCTGTCGCTTGTGGCTGCGAAGTTGCCACCGAACATCGTGTGCCGGTTTGTGCGTGTGTAGCAGCCAGGTTGGGGTTCGATCGTGGGCACAATCTTTGCGGTACCCGGGCTGTTGCCGCGGATCAATACTGCACCCGGCATCGTTGCATCGGGCTTGAAGGGGCCTTCGACGTTCACGATGCACAGCCGATTGGCTTTCGAGGAGATGCCGCCCAGTGTGCAATCACCCAGTTCAGCGTCACGGTAGACGTAAACAATCATTCCCATATCAACTCCTTGTTGCGATGTGTTTATTATATGGCAGTTGGAAGAGTTTGTCTACCTCAACTTAATCGTTGAAAAGGATAACCGTGTAGCCGGCGACCTGCGGGCACTTGCGGAGTGTGTCAGGGGTAGGGGTAAGTACCCAGGACAGGATTTCCTGCTCTCGGCTTTCTTCGGTGCGATGCACTGCCCACACTGTAATGCTACCAGTGTCGCCATTGAAGATCGCAATGCCCTCGTCGCACGCATCATCAAAGACACGCTGAAGGCCTGTACCGCGCAAATCGCTCATCTCTGCTATGAGCGTCTTGTTGGCTGCATTGTGCGTAAACGTGCGTTTATCCACTGGCTTGAGGCTGAGTTGCATGGCTGCTCCTTGTTGCGATGCATGTAGTATATTGCCAAACAGTTCTGCAGTCAATGCTTATTTTGCTCGTGAGAATGCCCCACCTTGTGAGCGGGGCACTCAGTTCCTTTGTTTATGTCTAAAGAAGCAGTTAACTAGGGCATGGTTGCGTCACCTCACGAAACGCTTATTAATGTTGGCTTATGGGTTTAGGCATAATGTGCACCCCGAGTGGTTCAGGGCGCTCCCTTGTAGCCGGCCAGTACCGTTCAGACGATGTACAGGGCGGCCTTCTTCTGCTTACGCGCACGCTCGATCTCGGCTTCGGCTTCAGCCAGAGTGTCGAATTGGCCGACCGTCTCGTTGTCCTTCTTCCGGGCAACGACGAACTTGGCAGGGCTTGGCGCGGAGGCAGTTGGGACTGGTGCAGCAATCACGGAGTCGATGTTGTCGACAACCTTGGTGTAACCCTGGGTCGGCGCAGCTTTGGAAACGCCGGCTGCGGCAACACCGCACACCATTGTTCCGAGAAGTGCGAACCCCATCATGGCATGGATGCGGGCTTTGTTGCGACGGATGGAAAAACTCATGATTAACTCCTGGTTAATGTTTGTTGCTGAAGTGTTTAGTATAATAGCTCTTGCAGGTAGCGTCAACAGATTTTTTGAACTATTTAATGTGTGTTACACATGCACGCTATTACACTACAAAAGCTAATCTGGTTTGGAGATTTAGGAATCCAATTTCATCTGAAATGTTTATCTTGAAAACCTATCCCTGCCGTACTGGCCTTCCTTCTAAACCTATTGGCAAAAATTTCGCCTAATTTAGGTTTCTTTTTATTAAAGAATAAGGAGCAATAGGAAGTCGAGGAGGAGTTGCAAGAATCCCAGGACCAGCACAAATGCACCGACGGGGAAGGTAATGGCCATCCAGGTGGTAAGCTGATTAGCCCACGGTGGCAACTTTTCAACCTTCAATTCGCGCAGGAAAATCTTCTTGACTTTCCGTTCAGTGAGATGGATGCAAATGACCCCGATAATCATGGAAATGATAAATGCAATCATGAAATTCTCCTATTTGGTAAAAGCGATTTGATATGCGGGCCAGCGGGACTTCTGTTGATATTTCCGCAAGGCGTCGTCCGATGTGAAACTCTTGTCCGACGTAAAGTATTCAAATGCAGTTGCTTCACGCTCATGCAATATGACCACCGGTGTCGTTTTGAAATCCGGGAACTGTGTAGCAGTGATGTCTACTACATAGTCCTCCACAGTAAGGAAGACGTGTCCTCCAAACCATACGTGGATCTGTGCGGGGATGCTTTCCTTCTGCAGGTCTCTGAAAAGCTTTGCCGATGCGATAGCACACAGACCCATCAGGTCTTTATCGTATGCGAAATCCTTCTGGGCCTTTTCTTCTGCCCACCAGCGTGCTGCTTCGGCAATAGGTTTAACCCGGTCCATCAATTCGTTCATGGTCGTGACCGGCCGCCGGTAAGCAGATACACATAACCGACTATCAATGCAACAATGATAATCAGCCCGAGGATGTCTGCAATAATGCTCACGAACGATCCCTGTTCAACAGGTCGCAAGTACGGTCCGAGAAACACGATGCAGTGATGTCTTGTGTGACCAAGTCATACACCATGAAGTCTTTCTTGTATTCGGATTGGTAGCCGTAGACAAAGCAGCGCATTTCGGCAAGGTCGAAGCTACGACTCTGGAACAACAGTTCCTTCTCGACCAGGTCCGCATCAGTTTCAAAGACCTGATAACGGAAGATGTCGACGCTGTGGGGTGTGACTGCAGGCATCACGAGCTCCAGTACGTTTCGGATTGCACGCTGCAGGACCACGGAGTGTTGACAGACTCCAACTGCATGCCGCCGAACCTGATGTTGTGGACCAGCTCTTTCTTTTCGATGTCGCGGAATGCTGCATGGGTGGTGATCAGGAAATCCTCCTTGACCAGTTCCGTGTCTTTGTTGCAAGCACGGGTCAGCGCTGCCTTGGCGGCTGCATCAGTGGCGAAGCTTTCTTTTTTGCAGGCCCTGGTCAGGCGTGCCAAGTACTTTGTCGAATCCTTGTGGTAAACAACGAATCCCATTTTGCTTCTCTCTGTGTGTTGCGATGTGTTTATTATAACACAAAGACAGGATGTGTCAACGGGTTTATTCTTCCTCGTAGCCGTGGAACCAAGGACCTTTTTCCTTGGTAAGTGCAATGCCTTCTTCACTCGTGCAAGTTCCTGAGCTTGTTTCGGGGCTCCGGCAATGTGTCTGGGCTTCTTCTTTGGTGAGACCTTCCTTGACGAGCTGACTACCGCCCATCATGAAATTGCAATAGATGCTATACATCGAGGGCCTTCAGAACTTGAATGTGTGACTTGTGGTAGTCGAGTTCGCTGGCCAGGATCTGGTCAATGGTACGGCCGGCAGGTACTTCGCGCACAATTGCCCGCATTGTGATTTCAAGCATAGCCAGTCGGTAGGCCGTGACGCCGAGTTCAGGCTCGCTGTAACCTTTCAGCTTGGCGTGTTCTCTGATAGCATCGAACACGTCATCCAATGAAACCTTGACAGTTGCTTGCGGCATAGAGCCTCCTGTTGCGATGTGTTTATTATAGCAAAGGATTATTCCTGTGTCAACTGTTACCTGCCGTATGCATCCCTGCGGAGCTTCTCAGCAAGAACCAGCTGAAGGATTTCGTTTGCAAGCTCGTCTTCGTGCATTGCCAGCGCTTGGGTAGCAAGTGCACGAAGCTCAGTAAGGATCTTGTCCGCTGTGCTCACCACAACATACTGCGAACGCAGGGCCCGATATGCTTCTTCCACTTCGGAATTGATCATATTGGTAACTGTTAGTTCCGCCTTGCCGCCGGCATCGACGATATCTTTCGATTCTTTGAGTCCCATGCCGGTCAGCATGCGGATTGCTTTGATAATGGTAACCTTGTTGCTGGTCGCCCCGGTGCTCGGAGGATACCCATACCCAACAGGATTGCTATGGGGCAGGTTCGGAAATTCGACAGTTATGATATGCATGTTTGTTTCTGCTTGAGTTTTTCGTTTGCTTCTTCCAGCAACTGCCCGGCATAAATGCCGATACGCATGTTGCCCTGACGATCTTTCTCGCGCCAGTAATCGATTTGTTTGTCGGTCAGGTAACCGTTGCGCTGGAAGAACTCCGCCATGTTCGTTCCCATACGTGCATGGCAAGGACGGAAGCCGCGACCGTTGCGATGCTTGGTCTGCTCAGTGCGTTGCTCGTCAGTCGTCTGGCGCTTGTTAAGCACTACAAGGGCTTTAGCCACTGCACGCTTGTCGTCTTGGAGTAACTTAACAATTCCGGCTTTAGTAAGCATAATCGCCCCTTGTTGCTATGTGTTTAGTATAGCAACAAAGGGCGTCTTAGTCAATGCTTTATTTCACCTGTTTGTGACAACGATTGCCCAAGCTATGAAAAATAATAACGGCAGGAGTATCAACCCTTGCCAAACCATTGCAATCACAAGAATCACATCGAATGTGTCTCCAATAATCTGGATAGCCTTCGGCATAGGTATCTTCGGAAAGCCGTCACATGGAATGGCTAGTAAGACTACCACAAACATGAGCACCACAAGTGCACCAAACACATTGCCTGCGCCTGCGAGCCCCATGAATTGCCACATGTAGAACATGCTGCCCAGGATGATGTCAGTGATAACAACACTGAGGATGCGATTACCCATTTTCATTTCTTGGTCCAATCACGAAATGCAGTTGCAGTTCCAACAATGCCCACTGTGCCGAGTATCAAGATAAACGGCACACTGAAGATCCAGAGAATGTGGATGGGTATCCAAAGGATGTACGCCCACACACTCTCCGAATTTCGTGCCCACTGCTTCATGTCTGAAGCAAATATCAACACCACTGCAAACAATACAATGGTGAAGATCGTGAGCAACACAGTGAGCATCAGTTAGGCCCGGAGGTTCTCGAACATCGCGAGCGTTCGCAACTGGGTCGGCGATGCAGTTGCAAAGCCCACGGCCTGGGCCGCGTCGCGCAGCTTGTAAGCGCTGGGGAGGGTCGGGTTCTGCAGGCTGTTGAATGCGCGGGTGATGCGCTTCTGCAGTTCACGGCCCTGGAACTGTTCTTCTTCGGCCGGCAGGTTTGCTGCAGCGAATTCTTCAATGTCCTTGATCAGGACGGCAGCCTCTGCGATGAAAACACGTGAATCCATGATTGTCTACTTCCAATAACACAGCAAGTGAAGTGGCACCTGCCTAACCATGTGTTAATTGTATTGTGTCTTTGTAGTTACGTCAAAAGGATTACTTACTCGCAATGCGAATCTGGTTCTGGAGATACCAGTGGAAAGGTGTACCCACTGCGCCAGCCTTCACGAGTTCACGCTTGCACCCGTCGTGCAATTGCTGCAGTGTTGCTAGTTCTTCGACCTTCATGCCAGTAACTGCTTCGATGTTGTTCTCACCGATGTGCTGAGCCACCCGACGAATGCCTGCACCATTCATGTTACGCTCGGCAATGTCTTTGAGCTGCGCCGGGTTGAACAAACAACCGACTGCACAATTTCTTTCCCCGAGCCTGTAACGGCACGTGCCTCCCATGCCTCGTTCCCTGGCACCCAGCTTGCCCGCCAAGTACCTGTCGAGGATGTGTTTCAAGCTTTCCAATTTTGTACGCATGATTACCCTTTCTTCGCCTGTTCGGCATCCAGCAACCGGGTGACATACCGATAGAAATCAGTGTCAGGGTGGCCGGTACCGATACGTGCCGTTGCAGTATCATGGTGCGCCTGCATAGTCCCTAGTTCGTCCAAGGACATTCCAGTCACGGCCTCGATGTTCTTTTCCCCGATTTCAGCAGTGACATACTCGATGCTCATGCCATTGAGTCCTCGTGCTTTAAGGTCCCTGATTTGTGCGGCACTAAACATGCATCCGACGCCACAATTTTTTCCATTGTGTTCGTAGTAGCATGCACCTGCGACATTAGCACCCAGGTTACCCTTGGTGTATTGCTTCAGGATGTGTTTCAAATTCTGCAGTCTTGTACGCATGTTCTGTTCCTTGTTACCTTATTATAAGGCAGAGGAAGGATTTTGTCAATCCTGTTCCTGGTCTGTTACTTCTTTTTGCACCACAGCGACTTTCGGCGGTGTGTAGCGTTTGATTTCTTCTTCGCCTGCAGCGAGTTTGAAAGTGTCGCCGTGATTGGGGCCCAGTCCCTTGATCAATACCCATTCATTCGACGGACCAAACTTGGTGCGTTCATCGAACTCCTCGCTTGCATCGCCCTGGAGCAAATGTGCACAGCAACGACCGATAGTCACGTCGTCCAGGCCGTGCTTCAGCAATTCGATCACTGTAAAGCACTCTTCGTCGGGTTGCAATTCAATTTGCACCTTGCCCTTGCTGCCCGGCTTACGCACTGTAGCAGGCACTACAGGACGGCCCAAACCAGCGATAGGAGCTGAGCCTTTCTTTGCGTTGTTGTAGTGTGTAGCTGCTGCTGCGAGCGTGCAGCCAGTTTCGGCCATGAGCTGATCCATGACCGTCTTTCGGAAGCTCTTCCCATCGGTGCTCGCAAGCGCAATATGCTGGTTGTAGATTTCAACTGCGCGTTGTTTTGCATTCACTGTGGTCATGGAAGACTCCTATTAAATTGTTACACTGGGCGGGCAAGCGTACAGAACTCTGGCCCTGATGTCAGTATAACAGAGTACCAATGCCCGGTCTAGTAGTAAAAAATATTTATTTAGGATGTTAGTTTCATTTACGGCCATAAGAATAGGGCCCGGAGGCCCTATTCTATCGTTGCAGCCTGGCTTAGGCTGCTTCGGCTTCTGCCTGGATGGCCAGCTTGGTCTTGCCGGCGGCTTCCGCTTTGGCAATCAGCGTTGCTGCGGCGCCACGGGACACGCCTTCGGCAACCACCGCACCGCTGCGGGCCTTGACCACGTTCACCAGGTGCACTGCGGGACGGCCACCTTTCTTGTCCTCGGGACGGCCCAGGCCTTCCACGGACTTCGGATCAGCGATGCGCTGTTCCTTGAGGGCGTGGTTGTAGTGGGTTGCGGCGCTGGCGACGCTGATGCCGTGCATCTTGATCGTCTGGTCCATGACCTTCTTGCGGAAGGCGGTGCCGGTCAGTTCGCCGGAGATCAGCTTCGGCAGTGCTGCTGCAAAACGTGCATTCGTGTATTCGCGGATACCCTTGGTCATAAAAAACTCCTTGACAGTTGATTGAAAGTAAACTAACTCTTTATGCGCCTTGTTGTTTAGCGCATGTATGTATTATGTGCTGGGTGGGAATAAAAGTCAACAGAACAATTGTAACAAACCTTAAATAACTCAAAAGAACAGCCCATAGCATTACTACTATGGGCTGGTAGGTTATAGTAATACTAAAGTATTAAGCGAAGACTTTGGATTGAAGACCAAAAACGTCGCGGCGGCTAACTGCATAAGCAGTATTGCCCTTGCTATTAACCGACTTACGTACACGTAATCCAGCGCTACGCAGGTCTGTCATGCGTGCACGGATGTTCATAATACCGTAAGTTTCGCGAGCCTGGGCTGCCGACATAGCGCGACCAGTTCCACGAAGGTGTTGTTCAAGAAATGAAACTTGATTTGTTGTAAGAGTTGTGAATGCCATAAAAGGGCTCCTTTTGAGTTATGTTACAGTGTAACATAAAGAGTATCGCCTGTCAACGAAATTCAAACCGAATACCTTACAGCCAAAAGAAACGCCCCGAAGGGCGTTTTAGGACAGTTGTAACTACAGATCCTTCTTTGGGTAGTAAACTGTGACGTTTCACAACGTCTGCCTTTTATTCATTCATCGGAATAAAAGGGGGTAACAAGGGAGTTTCTAATGCTTCCCTATGTGCTGTGCTTTACAGGACAATCACGCCCTGTTTCGCTTGCTCTGCTTTCTTGCGCTCGTACAAGCGTTTGAACTTCGCTTCCTTGGTCAAGCATGTAGCCTCAGCCATTGCGTACCAACCTTTGGGGTCAGTCTTCACAAAGTCGGCTACCTTCTTGGTCATGCGCAAGGAAATCTCACGCAGATACTCTGCATTGTCAGTGACAAAGGAAAGCACCTGCGATTCCTGTATGCCGTTGAATTCATACGGCTTGAGCATTCCGTCGCGCACCACTTGGCGAATGCGCAACAGTTTGTCCCGTGTGCTGCTGATTTCCAGATCCAGGTAATGGCAGCGTGACATGATCGCTTCCAAGTGTGCAGAAATCCGCGAGCCCTTTGCAATGCTCTTTTCAAAGTCCACATTGGAAAGGAAGATGATGCTGCCCTCGAAATCAAACTGGTTGGGAATGCCGTCTGTTTCCAGGATACGGGATTCCTTGTTCCAGGCAATGCGGCGCTTGTCCCCGCTGTTCAGTGCACCCTTCAGCAGCGTCAGGCATTCTTCTTCAAACAGAACACCGTCGCAGTCATCCAGCAACACGACTTTCTTGGCACTGCGGTTGTGGTACAGCTTCTGGTACAAGCCAATTGCCGATACGCCGCCAGTGATGGCTTCGTAGTTGGCATTCTTGCCTGACATGGTCAGGAACATGCTTGCAATTTCAAGTTGCTTTTCCACACCAAAGGATTTGCCGATGCCCGGTGGACCCGAAACAACCAAACCGCGTACAGTGCCCTTGGCACATGCATCAGTGAGCTTGTCAAGCATTGCGAACGTATCAGAGATACGCTGCATCGCCTCGTCGTCGGTTTCGGATTCCATGAACACACGCTCGAAGTCCGAAGACTCACCGGCGGCCGGAGCATCTTGCCCAGGGACCACAATGTGTTCGGGAAGGTCGCCGCCTGCTGCATCGAGCAACTTGAATGCATCTTTTTCGACTGCAATACGCTGCACGGGAGGGGTGCCAGTATCAGGTGCGGGGTTCTTGATGGTGACATAGCCACCACGAGCACCATCGACAAAACCCTTTACCAGGGGGAATGTCCCGGACACCACTTTGCCACGATAGTGACCTTTGGTAATCTGTACTTGAATGGACAAGTGTAACTCCTAACTTAGTTGGTAAGCCTTAATTATACGACCAATTGCCCGTTTGGTCAACAATTACTTTGGTCGATTGGTACTTACTGGTCTCCTTTGTCCCGCATGACCCAGAGTCCGTTTCGTGACCGCTCCCATCCGTGTTGCTTGTACTTCAGGCACCAGCCCTCGTAGAGTTCCAATTTCTCGATTGCCCAATGACACAGGCATTCGATAGTAGTCAGGAGAATGACGAGTATCACACAAGGAACGAACGTGATGATGAAGAGCGCCTTCTTCATTTGCTGAATTCCTCGATCAGGGCGTCGAGCCATCGATGCCTGTATGCTTGCACGTTGTCCCGTCTTTCCTCATATTCCAGACAGTCGTAATCCGGAATCTTAGCATTCAGCCAATCTTCGAGAAAGGCATATGGACGGATGCGGTCGCATACCACATTCGATGCATTGTTCAAGACACCCCACGGAAGGGTCACATCTGCCAATGCATAGCAGATATAACGGGATGCACCTGGAGCAAATAGCTCTTCAGAATTTCTTGCTAGGCGTTGTTTAGCCAGGCGAAATGCATTCGCAATTGCTAGGCGTGATTTCTTGTTCATTTACTGAATTCCTTGATGAGTTCTTGCACCCATGCATGCCGATGCGCTTGTACTTCGTCAAACACATTGAAGAACATTCCGTCTTTCTGAATTGACACGCTATTGTCGTTACCGAGGTAACCCTGGTCGATCAACCAACTGTGCATGTTGTTGGCAGGGTACAGGCGCCGCTCGACCACCCGGGTAACAGCTTGTACAGCGTCCCAATCCGAGCCAGCGCCGCGTAGACCGCGTTCCAGCGCGAAACAAATGTATTCGGTCTGACCCTTTTGTGTGTAGTCTTTATGGGTGCGGGCCAGATACGGAATGCAAGCTTGCAGCGCCGCTGCCATTTGTTTCTTTGTGGTCATCTTATGTCCTAAAAGTGTACGGTGGAGTATCGAGGCATCGAACCTCGATCGTCTTACGCCTCGCGATATCGAATATCGGTTTCTGAACGGTCCCCGGTCTCCTAACATGTCACATACCGGATATGCCATGCTACTTAACGATTCAATATCTGTTCAGCTCAGCGTAAGGTGTTTTACCAATTAAAACTAATACCCCTAAGCCACTATTGTAAGAGGGTTTGTTAAATTGGTCTACAGGTATTGTGTAAAGATTTTATCTGAATAATTTCAATTCAGAAGTCCGAGCACCCAAGCTCGACGCATGTCTATAATGTAAAAACAGTTAAGAGTTGGGCTTCTTAACTGTTTTTACATTATAGACATGCGAATTTTAATCCGTCAACCTTCTTTGTAACTTGTGTAACAAGATGTAATAGAACCAAGAACCAATTGACCTAATCCAAACTACCACATATAATAATCATATGTTCGAACTAGAAGGGGGTGGACGTCGAGGCTGGGCGTCGGTTTCTACCTAAGACCAAAGTAAAAAGGACCGAAATCCTTTTTACCGATATCCCGTTTGGGATTAGGCGCCTTGGTGACGCTTCACCTGGTCGATGGTAAACTTGTACCGACGGCCGTTTTGGGTCACTGCGCTGACTGGATACTTCCAGCGGGACGGCTTCCAGCCGGTGATCGTGAAAGTCGTGTTGCGAACACGGAACTTCTTGTGGGGGTCGATGCCCAGGTTGCTCAGTTGGGCGCGGTCGCTAGCTGTGATCGGGCTGTCCTGTTCGTCGTCATCGCCGTTGCCCTGTGGTGGAACAACCGGGGGGTTCTGCAGACCCAGTTTGGCACCAAGGGACTGGGTGACGCGCAGTGCACCAGCAAGCAGGCCTTCTTCGTAAGCAGACGTCATGGCTTTCATGGCGTCGCCGCCCGAACCGTGCAGCAGCACTTTCAGACGTTCTTGTTCGGCAGTACTCAAGGGCATAATCAACTCCTGTTTGTTTAAGGTATATGTATTATATGGCAGGAATTGAATTAGGTCTACCTATTAATCCTCGAGTGTATACCTTCCCACAAGAGCCCACACCCCGCGATCCCGTGAAATGTTGTGGTAAGTACGGATTTCAAGAACTTTCCATTTGCCATCAGCAACCTTCACGGATGCACGCGGCCATTTCTTGAATTGGTTACTGAAGGCATTGTTGAATGTCTCTCCGTACACGCCCGACAGGTTTCCAACACCCGAATAGATGACTTTGCCATCCAGCAGTATGCGATCACCCTTGCCTGCAGAAGCTTCCGCCTGTGCAAGCAGGGCAGGTATTTGTATACGTTTCATTTTTCAATCTTCCAGAGTTGCGCCGGTCTTTTTATCGATCCAGCTATTGCACACAGAAAAGTAACCAGTACGAAACTTTCCTTCCAGACACCACATCATGCGATGTTTAGCTTCGGGGTCGGGATTGGTTGTCAGACTGAAGAACGTGCAGTTCTTGCAGCAAGGAACTTCCTTCTCGAAGTCCATAGCCTTCTTTCGTGCTTGAACTTCTTTTGCTTCATTTGTCATTTTGATTCCTGCATGTAATCTAGGATTTCAACACACGGTTCCGAGTTTGAAATCAATAGCCCAGGCCCACAAATCATTGAACTCACCGTTGACAGGTTCCCATACGTAAATGGTATCCCCGTTTTCTGTGAAGCCACCTTCGTGACCATCGCAGATAATGAATTTGGTCTTTGCGGGATCCAACCCAATGCTGAAGTCAAACTGGTCCCGCAAGCCTATTGCAAGCATTGCAGAACACAGCTCGTCGTAGGTCCAGCTGCGGTTAAGCTTCCACTCACTGCGGTCATCCGTGCGCGTAGCATTGGCAATCAGCCATTGTTCCATTGCAGCAGGATAAGCGCTGTCTTTAACTTTACCCATGATTTGTTTCTCCTACAGCTATTATATGCGAGTTCTTCCTGTAGGTCAACATATATTTTTATACCCTATGACAATCGAAATCCGGGTACTTAAGCCGTAATACTAATATATCCTCGCTGCTAAGCTTTGCAGCATGCTGAAACTCTTGCCAGTTAGCACATTCAATTCCCTTGACATACCAGTATAGATAATATCCGTTATTGAATTTCGCATTGAATGCAGGTCCATCAATACAGTGTAAGCGATCTTTATCGTCGTGCCGAATATCTGAATATGCAAAATTTATGACATCCTTAACGTAAGTAACGACATCATCCTCTGGTGAAATGTGCGGCATTACGATCCTTCGAAGTGTGGATACTTAAGACGAATAACTAGCATGTCTTCATCTGATAGCTTAGCAGCATATTGAAACTCTTGCCAATTATGAACTTCTTCTTGATTGACATACCAGTAATGCCACATCCTGCCCGGTTCGTCGCTCCGTGGCAAACTAAATGCTGGCCCATCAGTGCAGTGATACCTGCCGTGTTCGTCGCGATGTGCATCTTCTTTAGTGGGCATCATAGTGTATCAAACCTCGGATACTTAAGCCGCAATGCAAGCATGTCTTCTTCTGTTAATTGTGCATGCTTTTGAAACTCAAGCCAGTTAAGACATTGGCGGCCAGCTACATACCAGAAGAGTCTTCCCGTATCAAGCATAACTGCAGGCCCATCCCTTCTATCCCGTATGCCATTAATGGTACCCGTAGAGGACCACATACGACCGCGCTGCTTCGTCGTGTATGGCATTATTCGTGCATAGAATTCCAGAGCTATACTCATTTATATACTATAACGCAATAACTAAAAACAGTCAAGTGGGTGATACTTCAATTTCTCCCAAGTCAATCAATATACCTACCCTGCTTAGAATTAGAAGTCAGTTTTAGGTCTTCGCCATCAAACCCTACAAAAAGTTGGTCAGTGCCGACTAACGTGAATTGCTTAGTAAGCACTAACTAACAAGACCAGGTCTTCGTGATGATCAAACGAAGTCCTTCGTGAAACCCTTTGAAACTCTTTCGAAGATCTCCGTGAAACTCTTTAGAACATCATTTTTTACGGTTTTCACCAAGCCGTTTCTATGCTAAGAACATTGAACAGCATCTTATGCGGCGAAACGTTAGATCTATAGTTAGAAATTTTAGATTCATGCGTTTATAGCGTGATTATTTGAGAGTGGTCACTATAGAACAGCTATTACACAGCATAAGATGCTGAACACCATTTGAAACACAGTATTAAAGTGAAATGCTTAGTGTATATGCATAGTATAGAACAATTCGTTGCGATCACTGTAAGCTAAGAAACGTTAGGCATTCGAGATAGGTCCCTATACATCGATTCGAATATTTTTGAAAGGTTTTCGAAGCGGATATAGCTCACGACTGATTAGGACTGATTCTGTTTGAATTGCTCTGAAATGCCCTAATCATTGTGAAATAGTCTAGAAATGCCCTATACGTGCATGAATCGCTCTATAGGCGCTTAGACAGGATTTCTATGCAGGAATCTGCGGCAAGATTTGGATTTGAAAATGAAAATCTGATTTGAAAATCTGAACTCCACTTTTAGACAGGAAAATCTACTGTGAAATTCAGGGTGCATTGCTATACAGAATTCTCACTTTTGTCGAGAGAGGCTCACGCAAAAAAGCTATTCTGCTATACGTCCAAAAAAATACTTTTACACTCTTTTTCTACTATATATTCTTAGTGTAAGATACTGTGCCTATGTCTATGTACAGCATCTTATACTAGCTTTCTTCTACACTATAGCATTAATCACTACGTACACTTAAGTGATTTTCTTCAAATTCTCTATGCATACGTACATATTCGAATAAAGTATTCAATCCTATGCTTTTTTCAAAATCTGATAGGTCTAAGGCAAGTTTTTGAGTTAATTCCTTACTATCAGCGTCTTTTATTAAAATCTTGCTAGAAAATGATAATTTCAGTACAAGATTCAATTCTAAATCAGATACTATATAGTAAGCTGTTAGGCTGTAGTGGCTACTCGATTCATATAGTATTTCTATATTGTTAGTAGCTAGTAATGCTTTGAATGCTTCAATCTCTTCGGTCTTAATTACAATCTTATATAGCTTATTTTCGTCCATTTTATTGTTCTTTTCCTTTTGGATCAGGTTTTATGAATGATTGTAAATATTCC
>Ga0181339_1000089_pt1 | contig 35606 bp, 46 predicted proteins | sample Sp13VDMM110DD_FD_130101 | JGI IMG/M metagenome (GOLD analysis project Ga0181339, IMG submission 130101) | Freshwater viral communities from Lake Michigan, USA - Sp13.VD.MM110.D.D | ecosystem: Environmental > Aquatic > Freshwater > Lake | place: USA: Michigan | collected 2013-04-23 | reverse complement strand
GACCGCATATAACGCCAGGGTAAAGTATACTGATACTTCGGGTATGTTATCCGCATACCAGACCGCATATAACGCCAGGGTAAAGTATACTGATACTTCGGGTATGTTGGCTAACTACTTACTAGGTATAGGCGCCGCAACGTATATACCTTTTTACACCGGTTCGAAAACTCTATCTGGCGGTAGCGATTTCGTATGGAATAGTACTGGCAGAGTACTAGGGTTTAATAATACCGCGTTAAGTACCTGGGCGTCGCACTCAGGTATAATCGAAGGCGGCGGCGCGTCTGTTTTTTTCGGTACTGCCGGCGACCTATGGCATAGTAGTAATGCGTACTATTCTAACACCGGCTGGAAGTATAGAAACACAGGTAAAGGCGCTAATATTGGCATTTATGACGGCGAAGTATGGTTAAGAACAGCACCTACGGGCGCAGTAGGTAATACCTTAACCTGGTCTATACCGGTAAAAGCGTCGTATAGTAGCGGCGGCATAGTTGGCCTGGGCGGCGACATAACTACAACCAGCGGCAGTTTAACCGGCGCTACTATGGTAGCTACGCCGGCGAAAATTGGTATAGCGCAGTCTGTATATATTGGTAACATAACTTCAACCCCTACGGCGCTACTACATGTAGCCCAGGCGACACCGGCCAGCGTAGCTACTACTTCGGTAACGGCTACGGGCAGCCCGCTAAAGATAATAGGCGGTAACGGCGGCGCTACCAGTAGTAGCGGCGCTGTAGTATCGGCGGGTAACGCGGGTACTATGGATATAACCGGCGGTAACGGCGGCGCTACGACCGGCGCGCCTACTACGGGTATCGGCGGTAACGGCGGTACGGTAAATTTAACGGCGGGTAACGGCGGCATAGGTACCACGTTCGGCGGTAACGCCGGTAACGTAGAAATACAGGGCGGTACAGGCGGTAACGGTACTTTCGGCGGTATCGCTGGGTACGCGGCGCTAAAAGCAGGTAACGCAGGGTCTACCGGTAACGCCAGCGGCGGTAACGTATATGTAGTACCAGGCATAGGCCAGGGAACAGGGCAAAGCGGTAGTATACATTTAGGCGTTTCACCTTCGTTAGTTGTTCGCGGAAATATAGTTATAGGTAGCGCTACGGACGACTACATAAATAAACTACAAATAACCGGTACGAGTAAATTCGACGGTACGATAGAACTAAAGGGCTATACCGTTGCTACGCTACCTACAGGCACAGTAGGCCAGATAGCATACGTAACCGACGCTACAGCGCCTACGTATAACGGTACATTAACCGGCGGCGGCGCAGTAACTATACCGGTATTCTATAACGGTACCGCCTGGGTATCGCATTAAATTTTTAATCTAAACCACAAAAAAAAACCACTAAAAACCACTAAAAAAATGGGTACCACTACAACTTCTTTACTTTTCGCTAAAATTACCTGGGCGTTTACGTTACTATGGTTCGACTTTTTTATGCAGCCGTCGGTATCTTTAATGGGCGTTATGATAGGCACCGTAGCGCTAGACCTGGCTACCGGCATAATGAAAGCTAAATTTTTAAAACAAGATCGTACCAGTACCGGCCTTCGTCGTACCGTCGTTAAAATTTCACAATACGCAGTACCCGTTCTGGTATTCTTCGTCGCCAGTAGATCAATACCCGAATATAAAGTACGGCTAGAACAAGCTGCGGGCTTTTTAATGATGTTTATAGTATACATAGAATGTACTAGCATTTTCGAAAACCTATACGCTATAGATAGTAAAACGCCTATAAGTAAATACATTTATAAACCTGCCCTGGTTATACTTAAATTCGGTATCGAAAATAACCCAGTAGCCCAGGCGGCCGAAAAGATGAATAAAAAAACTACGGTAACGACGACCGACGAAACCAGCCACAAAAAGAAAACCGTAACCGAAAATATAAAACCGTAAAACATGCGCTACCTATTAATATTTTTACTGGCCCTGGGCGCCGTACTGCAAAGCTGCAGCGTTACGAAGAAGTCTAAATACAGCGAAAAAACTACTGTAGATAGTACCGGTACGGCCAGGCTAGATAGTTCGAATACGAAGACGCTAGATACTACCAGCGTTAAAAAAGATAACACCGTAACGACGATCGAAACCGAAGGCGACTATACGAAGAAAACTACTATAGAATTCGATACCGCCGAACCGACGAAGCCGTACGTAAAAGACCCGCCGCCGCTAGATACCGGATATATAAAGGTATGGCCTACCGACGCGGCCGACTACTTCGCCAAAAAACAAAGGGTTAAAAAAATAACGATAGAAGAACGCGGCCAGGTAAAGACCAAAGAAGTAAAGCAGGCCGCTACGTACGATAGTACCAGCAAACATACCAGCGACGATACCCAGCTAAATAAAGAACAAAATACGGCTGTAAAGAAAACGACGTCGGTAACGATCAAAGACAAAAAGACTACTAGCTACTGGGCCTGGCTATGGCTGCTACTGCTAATACCTGCCTACCTGGTATACCGGAACTGGCCCAAAATAAAAATATTTTTAAAACTAGTATAGTATGGCCGATTTTAAAAAAGCGTACGCCCAGACCGCGAAAAACGAAGGCGGGTATAGTAACGACCCAGTAGACGCCGGCGGCGAAACCTGGCGCGGTATAGCCCGTAAAAAGAACCCAGGCTGGAAGGGCTGGGCCATAGTTGATAAGTACCGGCACCAGGTAGAATTCAAACGATTTTTAGAACAAGACGTAGAACTACAACTACGCGTACTGGCGTTCTATAAAGCCGAATTCTGGGATAAGATAAAGGGCGACAAAATAGACAGCCAGGACGTAGCGAATTCCATATACGACAGCGCCGTAAATATGGGCGTAACTGCAGCGGTAAAACTGGCGCAGCGATCTTTAAACATTAACGAAACCGGTATAGTTTCTTCGGCTATGCTGGATAAACTAAATAACAAATGAAAAGAGTAGACGCCATAATAGTTATTTGTATGGTCGGTTTAATTTTAACCGGTATCGGTACGCATAACTTTTTAAGAACTAAACACCCAGAAACGATAGTAGTACGCGTAGATACGTTTTACCTTACTAACGATAAACCCGTAATAGTAGAACAGAAACTACCGGTACCGAATACCAGATACGATAGCCTGGTACTAGAACTTAATAAAAATATTTACGCCTTCGCAAAGCAGCGCGACAGTTTAAATACTAAACTTTTTTTAGTGCAATACAAAATAGAAAAAGTAAAATATTACCTATCTATAGTAGACCGTAAACCGTCGCAAATAAAATATCTAAAGGGCTGGGTACGCCGCGCAGTAGAATAAAAATAAAGGTTTAAAAACGTAAAACCCGACGTTAATAGCGTCGGGTTTTTGCGTATTTTAGTTCTGGCCCAGGTACTACCTGGTCGGTCTTTTCGATACCGGTAACTGGTACCCAGGCTGGCTGGTATAGTTCGGGTTCGGGTTTTCTTTTTTACACGAAACGCAGGCTAGTACTGCGATTAAGGCTAATAACGTTAACTTTTTCATACTTTAAAATTCAGGTTTAAAAAATTTATTTGGTTAGCGAATATACAGTTTATATATTTACAAAACAATACAGCGAAATACGGCAGCATACACATAACAAAAAGTTAACAAATGAGAAAAAATAAAGTAAACGCCTACGGCCCACTACGGTTAAAGATACCCGCAGCTACCAGGCTACTAATCGAAGCGCATAAAACAGACGGCGACTTCGCAGCGATCAGTAAAGAAATATTCGGCAGTAACGAAAACCGGCAGCTAATAAAAGCGGCGGTAGATAATGGCGAAGGTCGCGAAAGAATCGTTAACGCTATCGTTAAATTTTACAACAGAAAAAAACTGGCTACTAAAAAACTATCTTAATATTTAATCACTTTAAAAACTTTCAAAAATGAATACTTTTTCAGCACTACAAGACGCTAACGTATCAACAGTTAATTTTATTAAGCCACTAACAGTACGCATATACGAACGCGGGCTACGCGAACAAAGAAACGGCATATACCTATTTAACTACTACCCAGACGCGGTTAAACGCGTAGCGAAAAGCGTATCTGGTCTGCGCGAAACTTTGGCCGTATCTATGGGCGTACGCAGGCCTTTAAAAAAGTCTTCTAATTAATTCAAAAACTAAAAACTTTCAGTTATGCAAATTTCTAAACTAGATAAAAAAGTACTGGCGGCTTTTCCCGAACTTAGCCGTAAAGACCTTAACACGTGTACCGTTTTACGTTTCGACGAACTGCGGTACTTTCAGAAGAACCGAACCACTATACGCCGCGAAGAACTAAAGCTGGACGCTGTAGGCGTAACGCTGGCCGAAGCCGTAAAACTTACCGCCGCGTCGTTCGACGGTACCAGTACCGAACTAAATTTTATATCTACTATGGGCCTTTTTAGAATGTTATATCTGGCCCAGGCTAGCCGCGAACGTAGGATAGCTAAGATAGCCGCCTACCGTAAAATAGTAGCCCTGGGTACGTCGGCTATACTATTATATAAGCGTAAAGCTGCGACGTACGGCCTAGACGTTAATACCTTTGTGACCGACTATAATTACTAATTTTAAAAACTTTCATTATGCAAAACGAAAAACACCTACTAGACCTTCTGCAGTTCGCAGTAGATAACCCAGCCCAGTTAGCCAGCTGTAAAGCCGCCTACTATCTAGCCCAGAAATGGCCCGTAAAGCCTTCGTTAAAAGAAAAAGCCGCCTTCTACGAAAAGTTCGCCGTAGCCCTGGCGGCTGCAGAAAAAGCTACCGCCGATACCGTAGTACTGCAGAAGGGCGAAACGCTACGCTACCTAGACTACGACATAAAGAATTCTACGAATAGCGACGGGCTAGTACTTCGCAAAGAAGGCGAACTATACGAAACGCATCTGGGCAACTTCGGCCCAGGTACCGCAGCTAATCTGGAAACCGCAAAGCGTTACGCCGTTATCTATTTTATGCTGGCGCGGCCTTCTATCTTTGCAGGTACCCTGGCTAATAAAATAGCTACGGCGCATAGCGGTACCGCGTCCGAATACGGGCTATTCTTTCACGCCTTAAAGGCCGAAGGCCTGGGCATGCCCAGCGAAGTAACACCAGGCGACGGTAGTAACCGTATGATATATTTTAACGGCGAACCTTTAACCAGAAGCCGTACTACATAGTTTTGTTTTGAAAGTTCAAGACCGTATAAATAGCCGGTACGTAGGTCGGCTAATTTTTTAAAAACTTTTAAACTAAATACTATGGCATCTTTAAAAAAGCATTTTTATACCGTTATGCAGGTAACAAATAGCCAGAATAAAATAGTAGGCCGTCTGCATATATCCGGTATAGTTACGCTGCATTTTAACGCAGACCCAGACATAAAATATAACTGCGTATTTTTTGGCGGTATAGACATACTACCGCTACTAGAAAACCTACCAGGCAGCGACGAAGTTTTACAGGCTATATATAAAACGTCGTACGATCACATACTAAAAACTTTTACGCTAGAAACGCTGGCAGCTAAAGACGACGCAGCTATAGAAGACGCGGTACGCAGCGAAGGCGGCGCAGTAGAAGCCCAGATCGAAAACTTAAACCCGTAATATAATGGACGTAGTACATACATTTAACACCCTGGCGTTATGGCTTAACAGCTGCCAGACGATCGAACAAATAGAACTTTTACAGAAGGTAGCCGATAACTTTTTATTCGACCGCTGCAATAGCGAAAAACTGTATATACAGTTTTGCGAAGCTGCCGAAATAAAAAAAGTACTACCGGCGTCTATACTAGAACCGATAACACCGTAACCAATTTTTAAACCATAAATTTTAATCAAAATGGAAATTAACGTAACAGTTAACCACAAACTAGACGAAAGCGCTATAGCATTTATACGCAGTCTATTTAGTGAAGACGGCGCAGCGCCCGTAAAAGCAAAACCCGCCGCAGGCAGTAAAGCCGCGCCGGTAAAACCCGCTGCAGAAAAAGAAGCGCCAGGCGAAACCGACGTAGCTACCGAAGAAGTAACGATCGAAGCTATACGGGCGGTACTGGTAGAAAAGAAAGACGCCGGCAAATCTGACGCTATTAAAGCGCTACTGGCGACCTTCGACGTAAAAAGCGCTACGAACCTGGATAAAAAAGACTACGCGGCGTTTATTATTAAACTGCGTAAACTTTAAACTATGGGTACCGGCCACGCATTTTTAAGCCCGTCTGGCGCTAGTATCTGGTTGAACTGTACACCTGCAGCCAGGCTGGCCGAACCGTTCGCAGATACCGCCGGCAGGGCTGCAGACGAAGGCACGCTGGCCCATAGGCTAGGCGAACTATTTTTACGGTATCGTACTGGTAAGATCACTAAAAAAGTCTACCAGAAAGACTTAAAAGAAATACAAGCCGACGAACTGTACGAAGCGTCTATGTATGAGTACTGCGATAACTACGCCGTATTCGTACTGGAAAAGTACGCCGAAGCCCAGGCGGTAAGTAAAGACGCCTTATTAGTTTTAGAACAGCTGTACGACCTTACCGCGTTTATACCAGACGGGTTCGGTACCGGCGACGCTACGACTATCGGCGACGGCGTACTAACTATCGTAGACCTAAAGTATGGTAAAGGCGTACCGGTATCGGCTGTAGAAAATAAGCAGCTACGACTATATGCCCTGGGCGCGTTACTGGCCTACGGTTTTATATTCGACATACATACCGTACGTATGTTTATCTACCAGCCGCGCTTAGAAAGCGTAACGGTAGACGAAATGGCCGCCGACGATCTACTAGCCTGGGCAGAAAACGAAGTAAAGGTTAAAGCGCTTATGGCCTTTAATGGCGAAGGCGACTTCGTACCTGGTACCCATTGTAGGTTCTGCAAAGCTGCGGGTATGTGCAAAGCAAATGCCGCGTATAACTTAGAACTAGCCCGCCACGAATTTAAAAGCGCGCAGCTGCTAAACGATACCGACATAAGCGAAATACTGCAGCGTACCGGCCTATTTACTACCTGGCTAAAAGCCGTTAACGACCACGCGTTTAACGAAGCGCTAAAGGGTAAAAAGTGGCCTGGGTTTAAACTGGTAGCAGGCAGAAGTAACCGCAAACTAGGCGACGAACAGTTAGTAGCTGCGCGGCTACTTAGCGACGGCCTAGAAGAAAGCGACATTTATAAAAAAGAACTTCTGGGCCTAACAGCGCTAGAAGGTTTAATAGGCGAAAAAACCGTAAAACTTTTACTGGGCGACCTAATCACTAAACCCGAAGGCAAACCGACGCTGGTAGAAGCTACCGACAAACGCGAAGAACTAAATACCCTGGCGGCTGCGGTAGATGAATTTAAACATTTGATCGAACAAGACTTTTAATTTTTAAACTTTAAATTTTACAAAAATGGAAAACAAAGAAAAGAACGCCGCCAGGTTTATAACCGGCCCAGCGCGTTTAGGGTATGCGAAGTTATGGGTACCCGAAGCTATGGAAGAAGGCCAGGAAAAAAAATACGGCGCCGTAGTTATGATACCGAAAACCGACAAAGCGACCGTTAAACTCTTACTGGCCGCATACGAAGCCGCGAAAGAGCAGGGCCAGGCTAAATTCGGTAAGAAGTGGAATGTAGATAAATTAAAAAACTACGCGCTAAAAGATGGCGACATAGACTACCCAGAAAAGCCCGAATGTGAAGGCATGTACTGTATAAGTGCAAAGAACGCAAAACAGCCCGAAATGATCTACCGTAACGGTAAAGCTATTACAGATAAAGACGAAATGTATAGCGGCGTATGGGCCTACGTTAGTTTAACGTTCTACGGCTACGAAAAAGGCGGCGGCGGTATCGGCTGCATGCTTAACAATTTAATGAAGTCTAAAGACGACGAAGCGTTCAGCGGGCAGACTTCTGCGGCCGACGACTTCGCCGACATAATAGACCCAGACGACCAGGGCGACAAACCGGACGAAGACGACTTTATGTAATATCTTTTTTAACTGGTATCTATAGTAAATGAAAACGGGCTGGCCTTTCTAGGCCTGGCCCTAATTTTAAAACTTTATTTTATGGCAGACGAATACATAAAAACCCTGGACGATCTTAAAGAATACCTAGCGCAGTTTATACACGTAGACGAAGCGTTCGAAGCTATGCGACGCGTTAGCGTACGCCAGGACGTATCTAAATGGTTCGAAGAAAACTACGGCTACGAAGGCATTAAACGACGTACCGCAAAACAGGCCTTTACTTTATTTTTTACTGATCTAAAAACTGGTAAAATATGAAAGACGAAACACCCTTACCGCCTTTAACCGATAGCGATAAAATAACCTTCGGTAAACATAAAGGCAAAGCGCTGGCAAATGTGCCGGCCCATTATCTACTATGGCTTTATAACGAAGGCTGTAACGACGCCAGGGTAAAAGAATACATAGTAGCGAACCTGGACGAACTAGAAAAAGAAGCACACCGAAATAAACCGTATCGAAAATGGTAAAGCCGAACAGCGAAGAACTGCAGACTATGTACGACCGTTTTAAAAAAGACGCCGTAGTATGCGATCTATACAATACGTTAACTTCGATCTATACAAAGGCGGTACCAGAATTTAAACTGATCGTAACGCCTGCAGTAACAAAAGTAACGGCCGGCTACAACGTAGAAACCGTACGCGCTATAAACCACGTAAAAGCAGCGCTACTGGCGTACGTAGAAATAAAATACCCGCTATTAAATTTACAATTATGAAGAAAGCACCTAGAAAAAATAAAGCTACGCTGGTAGCTAGTAATATCGGTAGACTAGAAATACGTAAAATACGTAACAGCATATTTATAAAAATACCTTTTACCGGTATTAGCGAAAATAATTTTAATAGCGACGGCGTTACATACGAAAAAACTAACGAAGTAGCCGTATACCTAGACATAGAATTCGTACCGTACTTTACGGGCGAAATTAAAAAAGCCCTGGGCGCCCATTTTAAAAACCTATATGCCGAAATTAACCGCCTGCAGAACGCTTTTAAAAATGGTATAATCGTACCAGAATAAAATATTATGCGCGAACTAAACATAGATATAGAAACCTACAGCGAAACGAACTTAAAAACGTCTGGCGTTTATAAGTACGTCGAAGACCCGACGTTTACTATACTACTGTTCGCCTACGCCTTCGACGGCGAAGAAAAAATAAAAATAATCGAACCCGAAAATATGCTAAATAGCGGCGACGAATTCGACGCAGAACAACTGGCCGAAGTTCGCGCCTGGCTACTAGACCCTACAATAATAAAAACAGCCCATAACGCAGCGTTCGAAAGAACCTGCCTGGCTAAGTTCTTTAACATAACGTTAGACCCGTCGCTATGGTCTTGTACTATGGTTCGGGCAGCTATGCTGGGCCTGCCGTTATCTTTAGACTTCGCAGCTAAAGCGCTAAACATACCGCAGCAAAAACTAGCGACCGGCAAAGCGTTAATAAAGTATTTTTGTACACCCTGCAAACCGACGGCTAAAAACGATATGCGTAGCCGTAACATGTCATACCACGCGCCCGAAAAATGGGCCGAATTTAAAACGTACTGCGTAGCAGACGTAGCAGCCGAACGCGGCATACGTAGACGCGTAGTACCGTTCGGCATAATACCGGTAGAAGTGGCGCTATGGAATCTAGACCAGAAAATAAACGATACGGGCCTACTAGTAGACGAAGTATTGATCGAAGGCGCTATCGAAATGGACGACATAAACCGCCGGCAGCTTATAGCCGAAGCGATCGAAATAACCGGCGTAGAAAACCCGAACAGCGCAGTACAGCTAAGAAACTGGCTGGCTAAAGAACTACCCGCGGCGGGCCTGGATACGCTACGTAAAGACGATCTACCCGTACTACGTAAAGCGGCCGTAGGTACTTTAAACGAAGAAGACGTTATACGGGTACTAGATATACGGGCCGAAATATCTAAAAGCAGTATAAAGAAGTACGCGTCTTTAAATAACTACCGCTGCGCCGACGGGCGGGTACGCGGGCTACTGCAGTACTACGCAGCGAACCGTACCGGCCGCTGGGGTGGTCGCGGCGTACAGCCGCATAATTTAAGAAAGAATAATTTAAAAGACCTAGAACTAGCGCGTAACCTGGTACGCCTGGGCGACATAGAAGCTATTAACCTGGCCTTCGGTTCGGTAAGCGAAATACTTAGCCAGTTAATACGTACCGCGTTTATTTCTGCGCCAGGCTGCAGGTTTATACCTGCCGACTTTTCGGCTATCGAAGCTAGGGTAATTAGCTGGCTGGCCGGCGAAAACTGGCGGCTAGAAGTTTTTAAAACGCATGGCAAAATATACGAAGCGTCCGCGGCGCAAATGTTTAAAGTACCGCTGGATAGTATAAGCTATACCGACGCTGCAGGTAAGACGGTTAAAGGCCCGAATTTCGATATGCGTAGTAAAGGTAAGGTAGCAGAACTAGCGCTGGGTTTTCAAGGCGGCACCGCTGCCCTGGTCGCTATGGGCGCTTTAAAAATGGGTATTGTAGACGCTGCAGTAGAACGCGGTAAAGCGTACTACGATACGGGCGCTAAAGTAGAAACCTGGGCCGAATACAAAGAAGAAGTAATAACCGCAGAACTGCAGAAGCTAGTAGACGCCTGGCGCGAAGCGAACCCGAATATAAAGAAGCTATGGCGTACGGTAGGCGACGCCGCTATAAAGGCGGTAGAAACCGGCCTGGCCGTTACTATACAGTTCGGTATACGTTTCGTCGTAGAAAAAAATATACTGTTTGTTACGCTGCCCAGTAAACGCCGGCTAGCATACATACGGCCGGTACTGCGCCCAGGTAAGTACGGCCAGGTACTTTGGTACGAAGGTCTAGACGATACAAAGCGCTGGACGCGTATACCTACCTACGGCGGTAAGCTGGTAGAAAACCTGGTACAAGCTATAGCCCGCGACTGCATGGCCGACGCTATGTTAAGGGTAGACGCTGCAGGCTACAGTATCGTACTACATGTACACGACGAAATTATACCCGAAGTACCGGCGTTTAGTACTGGCAGCGTAGACGATCTAAATAAAATAATGTCGCAGCCGATAGCCTGGGCGCCTGGGCTACCTTTAAACGCAGACAGCTACGAAACCTTATACTATAAAAAAGACGATTAATTTAAACCAAAAAACAAACATACAATTATGGAAAAAATCGAACAGTTAATAGCCGAACTACTAAAGGCGAACCCGCAGGCTATGTTAACGGGCAGCCGCGCTTTAATGGCGCAGGGTTTTAAAGTACGCCGCGAACCGGTAGATATAGATATATGGGTACCGCATGGCGTAGCGTTTAATTTAATACCAGGTATGATCTACCCGAAGACAGCGGCCCAGGTTAAAGCCGAACTGGCCGCAGAAAAACCGGTAGATACCCAGGCGACAGCTGCAGCGTCTACGGCCAAAACTATAGACGAAATGTTAGACGTACTGCGGGCTATCGTACAAAATGCTAACAGCGAAAAGAAAATACGTATACGCGGTATACTGCAGACGTACGGCGCGTCTGCGCTACCGTCTTTATCTATAGACGCCGTAGCGAAAGCATACGCCGATATAGTGGCCCTAGATAGTATAACCGTAAAAAGTACCAGTAGCGTAGCTACGACCGGCCCAGAAGTTATGGCTATGGTTAACAAAGCTACCGAAGAAGACTACGGCGAAACCGACTACAAAATAGTACGATACATGTACGAAGGCCGTAAAGTAGAAGTACACTACGGCCGCGAAAACGAAGTACGTAAACCGGTTAAACTTATGCTGGGTAACGCCAGCTACTACGTAGATATTCTTAAAGAAAAACTGGCCTTCGTTCACCAGGGTTCGCCGACGATACAGCGCCACAAAGACGACGTAATATTCTTTTTAACCGCTAATTTTATCTAAATAACCCTACCTTAGTAGGCCGTATTATTTCATTTTTAAAAAAGTTTAAACCATGACGATAGAAGCCAGACGCGCTATACGCGTACCAGTTAGTAACGAACAGCATGTAACCTTTATGTTAAACGGCCTGCGCCAAAGCGAAGACGGTACGCATAACGTTACGATAATCTACGAAGACGCCGCCGGCGAAACGGTAGCGAACACCGTACCAATAACCGAAGCTGCAGAAAAACTGCAGACGATCTACCCAGGGCAGAACTTCGAAACGATACTGGCTTTACTGCGTAGTGAACCGCGTAAAGAAGAACCACGTAAAGAAGCGCCAGTAAAAAGAATAATAACCGATATAAATTAAAACGTATGGCCTTCAAAACATACAATAAAACCCAGCTGCTACTGGTCTGGAATTATGTACGAAATAACCACGCTATAAGCGATTTATGGAATATAGCCGGCTACGAAGAAGACGTAGCTAAAGAAATGTACTACCAGGCGTATAGTACGTTCGGGCTAGGTAAAACTATTTTTAAAGCAAACGGTAGCGAAATGCCGAAGCCTACGCAGTTTAGGGCTGCGCCTAAAACAGTTAAGAACCCGAAGTCTGGCTGCAGGTACGTTAAAAAACCGAAGCCGCTAAATGCCGTAGCGCCCAGGCCTGCTACCAGGTTATATAGCGCAGTAGAACCGCCAGACGAAAGTATATTCAGAAAGACGCCGCGGCCAGTAACCGAATACACGAACAGCGGGTACCTGGCCCTGCAGAAGAAATACGGAACCTAATTTTAATTAACAATAAAACCAAAACTGAAAAAAGTATGAATATTTTTAAAAAGTTAAAAGCTGCGATCTTCGGAACCGGCAACCGTAAAAAAGTAAATATCGAAGCCTTAAATAAAATACCGCCAGTAGATAACAATTTAAACGCGTCTTCTTCGTTCGGCCGCGGTTCGCGCTGGCAGGGCTACAAAGGCGAAAGCGCAGCGCAGAAGCGTACGGCGGCACTAAACGCCTGGCGTAACGGCGGTACCCATAGCTGGGCTAAAGGTAAGAAGGGCCGGTTATTTGGTAGCCAGCCGCCAGCTGCTACGTTAATAGAAAAGCAGCAGCGCAGGTTAACGCGTTTAAATAAACACCTAGATAGCGTAACGCTGCAGGTTAAAAATAAGAGTGTAATGCCCGTAGGTAGATAAAGTTCGTTTGTGCTTATTCAAACTTTATTTTACATTTTAACATTTACACTATATGCCCGAAAAAATTTACGACGGCGAACTAGATATAGCCGTAGGCAAAAGCCGAAAAGAAACGAACTGGCGTAACAAAAGCTGGCTATGGTCTACCCTGGTAGATAAGCTAAAGACTACGCATTATACCGCCGAAACGCATACCGAATACATGCAGGCGAAGAAGACGCGCCAGGATGAAATAAAAGACATAGGCGGTTTCGTCGGCGGGTACCTGCAGGGCGGCCGCAGAAAGTCTACTAACGTTTTACACCGGCAACTAATTACGCTGGATATAGATTTTAGTAATGCCGATTTTTGGTTCGATTTTACCTGCGTATATGGCTGCGCTGCGGTATTGTATTCTACGCATAAACACGCGCCAGAAACGCCCAGGCTGCGACTACTGATACCTTTAGACCGGCCAGTACGCCCAGACGAATACGAAGCCATAGCCCGCTACATAGCCGGCGAAATAGATATAGAAGTATTCGACCCGACTACGTTTCAGCCCGAACGTTTAATGTACTGGCCCAGCACTTCGAAAGACGGTACCTACTTATACGAAGTACAAGACGGCCCGTTCGTCTGCGCCGACGACATACTAGCCCGTTATCATAACTGGCAAGATAGTAGCGCCTGGCCCGTTAGCGAACGCGTAGATAAGGTACTACGTCGCGACATGGTAAAGCAGGGCGACCCGTTAGAAAAAGGCGGCGTAATAGGCGCGTACTGCAGAACGCATACGATACACGAAGTAATAGAAAAACACCTGGCCGACGTATACGAACCCTGCGACATAGAAGACCGGTATACGTACCTGCAGGGTAGTACCGCTGCAGGCCTTATAACCTACGACGATAAGTTCGCGTATTCGCATCATGGCAGCGACCCTATAAGCGGTAAACTTTGCAACGCCTTCGACCTGGTACGTATACATAAATTCGGGCTAAAGGACGAAGACGCCCGCGAAAACACGCCCAGCAATAAGCTACCGTCTTATTTAGCTATGACAGAATACGCAGTAAAAGACGCCGACGTACGGCTACTACTAACGAACGAACGTATAGCCGAAGCCCGCGGCGAATTCGCAGGCCTGATCGTAGCCGATAACAAAAACCAGGACGAAGCCGCCGACGTCGCGGCCGACGAAGAACCAGGCGAAGACTGGAAAAGTAAACTAGAATTCGACCGCCTGGGTAACATGTACCCTACTATAAATAACATAGTACTGATCTTAGAAAACGACGTAGCGTTTAAAAATAACATAGCCTACGACGACTTCGAAAAACGCGAAATAGCGCAGCGATCTTTACCCTGGCGTAAAGTTAACTACGGTACCAGGTTTTTAACTGACAGCGACGACGATAATATAGAACACTACCTAGAAAGCGTATACAAAATAGCCGGTACGAAGTTATCGAAAGCGCTATCGGTTATAAGCGAACGAACTAAATTTCACCCTATTTGCAACTACCTAGACGGCCTGGCCTGGGATAAGAAGCCGCGGGTAGATACTTTATTCATAGACTACATGGGCGCAGAAGACAGCGACTATACCAGGGCAGTAACACGTAAAACGCTTTGCGCTGCAGTAGCCCGCGTATTTAACCCAGGCTGTAAATTCGACTACATGTTAACCTTTGTAGGCCCGCAGGGCCTGGGCAAAAGTAGCCTAATAGGTAAACTGGGCCGGTACTGGTATAGCGATAGTTTTACAACGGTACAAGGTAAAGAAGCGTTCGAACAAGTGCAGGGCGTCTGGATATTGGAAATAGCCGAACTATCGGCGCTGCGTAACGCCGACGTAGAAAGTATAAAGCATTTTATAACGAAGCGCGAAGACCGGTACCGCGTCGCATACGGTAAGCGGGTAGAGAATTTTCCGCGACAGTTCGTACCGTTTGGCAGTACGAATAAACTAGACTTCTTAAAAGATCGTACGGGTAACCGTAGGTTCTGGCCGGTAAAGACCGGTACGCCCAGCAAAGACGTACATACAGAATTAACAGCCGAAGAAGTTAACCAGATATGGGCCGAAGCGTACGAACTTTTTATGGTCGGCGAACAGCTATTTTTAAGTAAAGAACTGGAAGCGGCCGCAAAGGTAGTACAGGAAAACCACGCAGAAGCCGATGAACGTATAGGCCTTATTATACAGTACCTAGATACGCCGCTACCTTTGAACTGGGCCAGTATGTCTATATACGAAAAGCGTAGCTATCTGGCCGGCGACGGGTTCGAATACGAAGGCGAACTGGAAGTACGGCAGCGGGTATGTGCCGCCGAAATTTACTGCGAAGTTCTGGGCGGTATGCAAAAAGATATGTCTAGCCATAATACCAGGTTTATACATGAGATTTTAAGGGCCATACCTGGCTGGGCTGAATACGAAACGCGTACCGTTTTTAAAGGATATGGCAACCAAAAAGGCTACTACCGGTATACTACAGTAGACCCGAAAATAGTACTAAATACTACAGTAAGGCAGTTAAACGCCCGAACCAATTTACTACAGTAACTACAGTAATACTACAGTAAAAACGTATCTACTGTAGTATCGTAAAACCTTATCTATAAAGCGTTCTAGCCGAAATACTACAGTAACTACAGTAAAATAACTATAAAGTATAAAAATAAGGTTTTAAGGGTAAATAGGGTATATAGTAGCCCCTAGCTGCCCTAATAGGAAAAAGTGTTAAGATTTTACGTTTTTACTGTAGTTACTGTAGTATTTAGCAAAAAGTACGAAATATGAAAGAAAACAAAATAGAAGTATTTTTGAAGGCCGAAGTAGAAAAGCTGGGCGGGCTATGTATTAAATTTCTGGCTACCTATTTTACCGGTATACCAGATCGTTTAGTACTACTACCTGGCGGCCGTATGTACTTCGTAGAACTAAAGGCACCTGGTAAGAAACCGGCCCGCCGGCAGCCGTACGTAATAACACTACTGCAGAAGCTAGGTTTTAACGTTTTGGTTATAGATACGATAGATAAAGTAAACGCGTTTATATTATGGGTAAAGTAAAACAGTTCGTACCGCATGACTACCAGGCGCATGCCATACAGCATATACTAGATAACGACGAAGCCGGCCTATTTTTAGACATGGGCCTAGGTAAAACCGTTATAACTTTAACGGCTTTAAATACTATGCTATTCGATACGTTCGAAATAAGTAAACCGCTGGTTATAGCGCCGAAAAAAGTAGTAGAACACACCTGGCACGAAGAAGTATCTAAATGGCAACACCTAAAAGACCTGCGGCTAGTTAGAATTATGGGTAACGAACGGCAACGTATAGAAGCATTTAGAACCAGGGCCGATATTTATATAATAAGCCGCGATAACATAGAATGGCTGGTTACATACCTGCAGGGCGCCTGGCCGTTCGATACCCTGGTACTGGATGAACTTAGCAGCTTTAAGAACCCGTCTTCGCGAAGGTTTAAAGCAGTACGAATAATTCGACCACTTGTTAAAAAAGTTATAGGCCTTACCGGTACACCAGCGCCGAACGGGCTAGTAGACTTATGGGCGCCGGTATATTTACTAGACCAGGGTAAACGCCTGGGCGCTACTTTTCCTTCATACCGCGAAAAGTATTTTAGAAAAGAAAACGAATACAGCCCACACAGTAAATACATTATACACAACGGCGACGAAGTTATAGGCGCAGACTACTACAAAAATAAAATACTAAACAAGATCAGCGATATTTGTATAAGTATGAAGAAAGAAGACTACCTAGAACTACCGCCACGCGTAGACGTAGTTAAAAAAATAGACCTACCGGCTAAAATCATGCAGAAGTATAAAGACTTCGAACGCAGCCTGGTAATGCAAATAACAGACGAAAACGATATAACCGCAGTAAATGCGACGGTATTAATAGGTAAGCTGCTACAGTTCGCGAACGGCGCAATATACGACGCCGATAAAGTCTGGCACGAAGTACATACCGAAAAACTAGACGCCCTGGCCGAAGACATAGAAGCCGCGAACGGGAACCCTATACTAATTTTCTACCAGTATAAACATGACGTAGAACGAATTATGCAGCGCTTTAAAAGTTTAAAGCCGGTATTTTTAAAAGGCGCTGCAGACGTAGACGCCTGGAATCGTAAAGAAATACCAATACTGGTAACACATACGGCCAGCGCTGGGCATGGGTTAAACATGCAGTACGGCGGCCACTTTATAAGCCACTTCGGCACCGGCTTTAACTTAGAATGGTACCTGCAGGGCTGCGCCAGGCTAGACCGGCAGGGCCAGGTATACCCAGTTACGAACAGTAGATTAATAGTTACGGGTACCCAGGACGAAGGCGCGCTGGCCTGCCTAGACGATAAGACGAACGAACAAGACTACGTTATGTCGGCCGTTAAAGCGATATTCAAACGGTATAAAAAATAGTCTATTTTGCAGTATAAGAAATAAAATTAACTTTGTGTATGAACGCGCGAAACCTTATAACCGCCATATACGTTTCGAACGAAGTAAAAGAAGTACTGCAGCGTCTAGAACCTGCAGACCTTCGCGACGATATAAAGCAGCACGTTTTTACCGAACTGCTAGTAATGGAAGAAGGTTTTATAGTTGATCTACATACCCGCGGTAAGCTAAAGCATTTTATTGTAAAAATGCTTTACAATACTTCGAAATGGCGCGACCGTTCGGCGTTTAAAAAACAGTACGGCTTTTTAGAAACTTCGGTAGAAGACTTCGAAAGAACCGCGGCAAATGAAGACGATATAGACGAAGACGGTAAATTGTATTTTAGTACAGTAGTTACCGGTAGTATAGAAAATAACGAACGTAGCCAGAAAGAACTAGTAGAAGAAATACTACTGGCGCTTAAAAATATGTACTGGTATAAGGCCGAAGTATTTAAACTATACGTACGCCTGGGTACCTACCAGAAAGTAGCAGACGCGACCGGTATAAATTTGTCTTCGATCTTTCAAACAGTACGGCAGGCTAAAAATGAAATTAAAACCCATATAAAATAATATGAAAAAGCAAACAACTACAACCGCCGAAAAGCTGGTATTTTTAAACGACCAGTTATTCTTAAAAGAACGCGTAGACAATAACGTAGACGTACACCCGTCTACCGCAGTTATCGAACAGTTCGAAAACCTGGCGCTAACGATCAGCCCTAAAAACGATTTTAGCTGGCGCGGGTGCCAGTCATGCGTAAACCACGTAGTAAAGTTCGTTTACGATAATCTGGGCCGCCTGGGCCTGGGCCTGGCAGAAGGTAAGATCGTAGAAGTAAAAAAAGCTACGGGTTTAAAAAACGATAATTAAAAACTATGGGCGTACATAAGAAAATAGAAGACCCAGAAATACTTTGGCAGCACTTTTTAGACTACCAGGATAAGGTAAAAGAAAAACCCATACTGGTACATGACTTCGTCGGTAAAGACGGCGACAGCGTAAACCGTAAAAAGGAAAAGCCGTTAACCTTTGTAGGTTTTCAGAACTACTTAGACGACATGGGCGTAATTTCGGACGTTACCGACTACTTCGAAAATAAAGAAGGGCGCTACGGGCTTTTCGTCCGTATCTGTTCGCGTATAAAGCGAACGATAGCCGAAGACCAGATAACCGGCGGCATGGTCGGTATATATAATACTTCGATAACGCAGCGCCTAAATGGCCTGGTAGATAAAAGCGAAGTAGCGGTAAAGACCGAACAACCTTTATTTCCAGACGCGCCGGCGAAGCCGCCAGCCGAAGAAGACGAAGACGATTTTATGTAAATACCTGGGCGGTATGGTCGGGTAAAAAAAAGACCGTTAAAGCTGGCATAGGGCAGCGCCGCTATTTTAAATTTATGATAAGCATATACAACTATAAGACCGGCCAGTACGAACAGATCAGTACTGAAACTATGGGCTACCTTCTTATATATTTTTATAGCCAGTATTTTACAGAACCTATCTACATAAACTTAAACTAAAAGACATGCACGAATTTATAGAACAGTTTTTACGCTGGTACTTCTGGGCCTTTATATTTATAACGATAGCCCAGACGATCTTTTCGGTACGACTAAAGGCCAAAGGTATGAAGCTAAAAGACCAGGGCTTTTTAGAACTTACCGTAGCTACTACCTTATTTTTACTTTCAATATTTTATTAAATGGCGTTCGTACGTACTACGGCCATAAATAAAATACTAGCTATGCGCGCCCGAAAAAAGGTAGTGCAGGGTTCTACGTCTGCAGGTAAGACGTACGGCATAGTACCGATACTAATAGATAAGGCCTGCAAAATACCCAGGCTGCGTATAACGATCGTAGCCGAAACTATACCGGCCGTTAAAGACGGGCCGGTACGTATTTTTAAGAACGTTATGTACGATACCGGCCGCTGGGTAGAAGACCGCTGGCTAGGCAACCCGCTACAGTATACTTTTAAAAACGGTTCTGTTATAGAATTTAGGGCGTTCGATAGCGTAGGCAAAGCGAAGGTAGCCGACAAACGCGACGTACTGTATATGGTCGAATGTAATAACATAACGTACGAAATAGCTAGCGCCTTAATGATAAGAAGTAAAGAAGTTTATATGTGCTTTAACCCAGAAGCCGAATTCTGGGCGCATACCGAAGTACTAACAGAACCGAACAGCGAACTACTGCTACTAACGTATAAAGATAACGAAGCCTGCCCAGCCGAAACGATCGAAGACCTGGTTATAAAAATGAAGAAGGCGTACTACGACCCAGAAGGCGACGCCGACGACCCGAAGAACGTAAAGAACGCGTACTGGGCGAACTGGTGCAAAGTTTATATTTTCGGCCAGCTGGGCATACTGCAGGGCGTAGTATACGAAAACTGGGCCCAGGTACCCGAACTACCGAAAGACCCGAAGACCGGTAAAATACTGGCCGAACTTATAGCCAGCGGCCTAGACTTCGGGTTCGTAAAGCCGGCGGCTATGTTAGACGTATACATGTACCGCGGCGAACTATACGTAGACGAACGCATATATAAAACCGGTTTATCGAACGCGGCACTAGTAGACGAATTTAAACGCCTGGGCGTTAACAAAGGTACCTGCATAGTAGCCGATAGCGCAGAACCGAAAAGTATAGCCGACCTGCAGAACGCGGGCTACTATATCGAAGAAGCCGAAAAAGGCCCAGACAGCATACGCGCCGGTATTAAGATACTGCAGCAATATAAAATAAACGTTACGCAGCGATCTTTAAACCTTATAAAAGAACTGCGCCGGTATAAATGGGCGAAGAAGAAAAGCGGCGAAGAACTGGAAATACCGGTTAAATTTTTAGACCACTTACTAGACGCCCTGCGCTACGTAGCGCTGAATAAACTTTCACTATTTACGCCGTCTGGCGAATATTCGTTTATAGGCGGCAGCGAAGAAGACCAGTTTTTACCGGACGCTACGCCAGAAAATATAGACGACGTTAACGACCGCTATAGCTTTGCCGGCGGCGAAGACGACTAAAAAAGCCCGCGTAGAAACGCAGGCCGGTTAACAAAACGCTATATGAGAAAAATCTTACAGCCCAAAGCTAAGAAAAAATACTACAATTTTCGCCACTACTTTTAAATGACAGTAAAACAGTACCAGGACATAGCCCGTTCGTATGCCAGTACCGACGACCAGACCGAACAGATAGCGCTAGCCGTTTGCCACGTATACGGGTTAACGCATGACGAAGTAGACGGTATGGGTAAAGCCGAATTCTTAAAGCATACGGCCGATATGACGCGAACGCTGCAGCGAATACATACGCGGCCCTGGTACTACCGGCGAATACTGCAGACCGACGCTACTAAAATTACCCTGGGCCAGTTCGTAGAAGTACAGCACTTCGCGAAAGAAGGCGAAGCCGATAGCGTACCACTTGTAGCGGCGTCTGTATTGCTTAAACGCAGTAAACACAAAGAAGACGTAGAACGTATTTTACGTATGAACGTACGAAGGGTTCGCCAGGACGTAACCGACTTTATGAATTCGTTTAACGATCTGGTTTTAAGCTACGCTGGGCTATTCGAAGACGAAGAACTAGACCCAGAAGCTACAGACGAAGAAGTAGAAGCGTACGAAAAACAGAAGAAGTTAGCTATACACCCGTTTATAGACCAGTACGGCTGGATATTTAGCGCGAAACAAATAGCTTTATTCGAAGGTATAACGTTAGACCAGGCGTACGAACTGCCGATAACCCAGGCGTTAAACGATCTGGCCTACTTAAAAAGCGAAGCCGACTATAAGAAAAAACAAGATCGTTAATTATGGGCGCAGTAAAACCGTTTAAAGAAGTACAGCACGCCGCGTTAAAAGACGGGTTCTTAGACCTACTGGGTACCGACCAGGCGAACTATACCGAAGTAAAGTTCGACGATACGGTAAACACGCTAGTAGCCCTGGCGGGCCAGTACATAGCAAAGCTGGCGGCGCTGATAAACGAACGCGACGTAGCCAGTAGCGGCAAAATGGCTGATCTTATACAGCCGACCGAAGTAACGATAGACGGTACAAAATATACGATAGGCGTAGAAGCGCCAGACTATGCCAGCTACCAGGACGAAGGCGTAGAAGGCTGGCACCAAAACGGGTTTAAGGGTAGCCGGTTTAAGTTTAAAACCCGCGGCGTAGACCCAGAAGGCGAACACGTAAAAAGTATAAAAGACTGGCTGCAGCGCGAAGGCAGTAGCGCCCGTAACGTAAAAGTAGGTATAAGTAGCCGCGAAATAAAAGGTAAAGGGCTAGACGAAAAGACGCGTAACGCGGTAACGGTAGCGTACATGGTAAAGCGCCAGGGTATAAAGCCTACGTATTTTTGGCGCGACGCTACGGCGGGTATGCAATTATCTATACAAAAAGAATTCGGCAAAGCGTTTAAACTAGACATAATAAATTCTATACTAAAATGAATAATGAAATAGCCCGTAAATTAAACCAGATAGCCGACGGTATGCCCATACTATTTAAATGGGTAGAAGTACCAGAAGTTTTTACCGGTAAAGAATTAAACTTAACGCCGTTAGGCGAATTCGAACGGTTCGACCCTGCCGCGTCGTATACCGTTTTAATGCCAGCGCAAAAAGCTACCGAACACCGGCAGCAAATAAAAGACGCCTATAAACGCGGCGGTATGGAAGCGGTAAAAGTTTACCACAGTAACTTTATGGCCCAGCTTAAAGCGCCAGGCGTTAAGGTAGACGCTAACTTCGAACTACATAAAAAGTATACAGCATGACTTTTGAAAGCGTACCGGCTGCGTATAGCAGCGTAAATAGTAATTTAGTGTATGTCGTTTATGACGCTAACGCCGCCGATCCAGTTACGTACCCGAACTATAAGTACGTCGCAGAAGTGTACATAGACGCGGTACTAGTACATACCGATAAAGTTTTCCCGCAGCCAGACAGCCTGCGCGGTATATTCGACTTCGGTAGTGTTATACGTGAATACGTAATTAATAACCTGGATATAACCGGTACGGGCCTGGTAGCGCAGAACGGCCCGCCTGGTACCTGGGCGACGAAAGACGTAGTAGTAAAGCTGTACGAAGAATACGCAGGCACTATCGGCGCAGTAGTGTTAACAGACAGCGCCCGCGTATTCTATAATCATTACGAAGACGTTTTCGCCGGCACTACCTACCTGGCTAATTTTCCCGAAGAACTTTGCACTACCCGCGACGTACGTAAAATACAGATAACGTTAAACGGTACCGGTAAATACTTCGTACCGTACTTCGCCGAAGTAGCGGGCAGTTTCGACGTAGAAATAACAGACAATTTTAACACCACGAACACGCATACCGTAACTACTTCTGGTAACAACTGGCTAGTACTTTTTAACTTTTCGCCGTTCGCTATTAACCAGGTTTTCCCTGGGTTTATATCTAGCGCTACTACTTCGTATAACGTCGCATTTTCTACCGGCGGCAGCCAGCTAGACTTCGAAATAATTTGTACCGGCATGTACCAGAACTACTACGTACATTTTTTAAACCGGTTCGGCGGGTTCGAAAGTATGCTATTTAATAAGGTAAGCAAACGCAGCATAGATACGGAAAAGAAGACCTACCGGCAGCTACCGTACCGCGTTAGTTCTGCCGGCGTAGTATCGTACGAAAGCGCGTACCAGGTAAAACATGAACAAAATACTACGTTTGCCGGCAGGTTTAAAAGCAGCCTGCGAATATCTACAGACTGGCTAAGCGACATAGACTACGCCTGGCTAGCTGATCTGGTCGCGTCGCCTATGGTATACCTGCAGTACGGTAGCATGTTGTACCCAGCCCAGATAACCGATACGAACTACGAACTAAAGCAGCATGTAGTAGACAGCCTGCAGAACCTAACTTTAAATATAGAATTCGGCACCACGTATAAAACCCAGTTTCGCTAATGTTTGAACTATTTATAGAAGGCCAGTTTATAGACGTTAACCCGACGTTTAGCACGCTACTAACGTTAGCTATAGACGATATTAAAGACTTCGGCGCTAAGAATACGACATTTAGTAAAACGATCGTAGTACCAGGCACCAAACGAAATAATATTAATCTAGGTAACATATACCGGCCGACCGGTTCGAATTCGTACGACCCAGCCCAGCCGAACATAGGCGCTAACTTTAACGCAGCTATGGGCGCTACCGCGTATATATTCAGCGGCAACATGCAAATATTTAAAGGTATTGCGCGGCTAATGGAAGTTATAGACGACGACGGGTTTATAGAATACGAACTGGTAGTCTTCGGCGAACTGGGCGGCTTTGTAGCGAAGCTGGGAAATAAAAAACTAGAAGACCTAGACTTCGCCGCGTACAATATGACGTATAGCCTGGCGAATATTGTAGCTAGCTGGGATAATACACCAGGTAGCGGCGTATATTTTCCGTTAATAGACTACGGTACGTATTCAACCGGTAAGCATGACTGGTCATACCGAACGTTTCGACCTGCGCTATACGCGAAAGAGTATATAGATAAAATATTCGCGGCCGCAGGTTATACCTACGACTGCGCCGAATTTAATACGGCCAGGTTTAAAACCCTGGTACACCCGTACAACCGTAAAGCGCTTACCAGGGTATCGGCTACAGCGTTCGACGTTTCGCCGTATATTGGTTCTAGTACGCCGCTGGCGAACCCTATATACTACCCGTTTCCTACCCAGACTACTTTAGGTAGCTTTACTTCGAATGTAGCAAATAACCGTTTTACATACGGCGGCGGTACCGCGTTAACCGGCACCCTGCAGCTAACGTTAAACGGTACCTACAGTAAAGACATGTACGCCGGTTCTATGCGTATAACGGTTTATAAAAACTATGGCATAGCCGGCCAGGCGACTATAGGCCAGTACACCTTCGGCGCTAATACTTTTAATGGTTCGTACGCCTGCAATATTACAGCGCCAGGCACTACCTTTAGTAGTGGCGACTATTTAGAAGTACACGTAACCGGCCCCAAAACGCCCATGCTAGGGTATACCTTTACGGTAGCATCTGGGCAAATGACTATAACCAGTTCTTCTGCGCTAGACGTACAAATAAATTTAGGCGAACCGCTGGTAGTAAATAACACGCTACCGCGTAACGTACTGCAGACCGAATACTTAAGTAGTATTCTAAAGCTATTTAACATGTACGTTTTTGCAGACTACGATAACGAATACAATTTAAAAATACAGCCCTTTATAGATTTTTACTACCTGGCCCCTACCGTAGACTGGTCGAACAAAGTAGACCGAAGTAAACCGCTAAAGTATAAACCTATGGGCGAACTTAATAGTAGGTTTTACGAATTCAATTTTAAAGAAGACGGCGACTTCTATAACGATCTATATAAAAAACGATATAACAAAAACTACGGTTCTTATATTTACGATAGCGAATACGAATTCGTAAACGAAAGTACTACGGTAGAATTAATATTCAGCGGTACGCCGATCGTAGGCTATAGCGGCGAAGACAAAGCATACAGCACTATTTTAAAGCAGACGGGTAGCGGTACGATAGTAGAAGAAAACGTAGACAGTAATATACGAATACTGCAGACTAAAAAGATAACCGGCGTATCTAGCTGGGATATTAAAAACGGCGCTACGGTACTGGGTAGCTATACTGTGTACGGCTACGCGGGCCACTTCGACGACCCAGACGCGCCGGCCGACGATATACAATTCGGCGTACCAGAAGAACTGTTCTATACCCTGGCTACCGGCGCTTTAAACGTTAACCAATTTAACGTATACTGGTCTACGTACATGGCCGAAATAACAGACAAAGACAGCCGACTACTAAAGTGTACTTTGCACTTATACAGCAAAGACATATACCGGTTAAACTTTGCTACGCTGATCTATATAGACGGCTGCCTATACCGGATAAATAAAATTGCAGACTTTAACGCCACTAACGAAGACACCTGCGAAGGCGAATTTTTAAAAGTTATAAACCGAATATACTAATATGCCGAACGAAGAAATAAACATAAAAGCGAAACTGCAGGTAGATACCGGCGACAGCGCCGCAAATATCGGCAAAGTAAAAGGCGAACTGGGCGGCGCGGGTAAAGAAGCGCAGGGTACCGGCGGTATGTTTAATAAACTTAAAAGCGAACTGGGCGGCGTCGCTGGGCCTGCGGCTGCAGCTACCGGTAGCCTGGGCGGTTTAAACGGTATGCTAAACGTACTAAAGGCGAACCCGATAATAGGCGTCTTTGTTTTAATAGCGTCGCTGGTAGCTGCGCTATTTAGCCACTTTTCGAAAATGGAAAAAGTAAGCGACGCGCTAGGGAAGGCCTGGGCGTCTTTGTCCGGTATCTTTGAAGTGTTTATGAATAATATTTTGAAGCCGCTAATAGACGCCTTCGTAACGCTGGTAGGCTGGATAACCGACGCGGCTACCTGGATAACGGGCTTATTTTCGCCGGCTACGGCCGCAGCTGCAAAAGCGCTGGGTAGCCTAGAAGAACAAATGGACGACCTAAACGACGTAGAAGCGAAGAACAATATAACCAGGGCCGAAAGTAACAGACGGCTACAAGAAGCCCGCGACGCGGCGGCCGACGCGAATATACCAATAAAAGAACGCATAAAATTTATATCCGAAGCAGCAAAGATCGAAAAAGAAGCGCTAGAAGAAAGTGTTAAACTTAATATGGATAGGGCGCGCATAGTACTACAGCAAATAGGTATAGAACTGGGCGTACGTCAGGAACTAATAGACAAGATACGCGAAGGCAGCGCCGCAGAACTAAAGGCGGCCCGCGAAGAAATATATAACCTGGACGAAGTAGATAAAGAAAAAATAAAGAAATTCGACGAATACTTTATAGCCGCAGAAGACCAGGGCGCCCAGCTGGCGAAGGTTAGTAAAAAAACAGAAAAGCAAATAACCCAGCTAGAAAAAGAAGAACAGAAAGAACGGGCCGACGCGGCCAAAGCTGCAGCCGACGCGGCCAAAGCGGCCCGCGAAAAAGCAGCGGCCGAACGGGCTAAAGCGCTGGCGAATTTACGGGCCTTTGAAGCCCAGGCGTTAAAGAAAAGCCGCGACCTGCAGCTAGGCGAAATAACCGAAGCCCAGGAAAAAGAATTAACCGTACTTATGAACGGGTACCAGGACGAAGTAGCCGCGAATAAACGGGCGCTGGCCGAAAACCGAATAACCCGTACGCAGTTCTTTACTTTAATGACTGCAGACCTGCAGCTATTCAAACAGCGCGAAGCGGCCATAAATAAAAAGTTCGTAGAAGACGAAAAGAAAAAACAAGACGCCGACCAGAAAGAAAAACAGAAAAAGGCTGCAGCTGATCTACTAGAAAAGAATAAAGCGGCGGCGGCCGAATTCGCTATAATTCGTAAACTGGCGCTGGATAAAATAAACTTTCAAATGTCGCAAAATACCCGCGACCTGGCGCTAACGAAAAAACTTTTAAATGATAAGAAGGCGGCACTATCGGCGAACTTCTTAGCTGAAATACTACTAACGAAAAAGACGAACGCAGAAAAGCTGGCGGCCGAACAGAAGTATAAAGAAGACATGGCCGGCATACAAGCGGCCAAAGATGAAATAAAGCAAAAAGAAGTAGCCAGTACCCAGGCCCAGGTATCGGCGGTAGGCGATCTACTAGCCCAGGCGGCCGAAGTAGCCGGTAAACATACGGTAGCCGGTAAAGCGCTAGCCATAGCGTCTACGGCTATTAATACATACCAGGCGGCTATGGGCGCGTTCCGCGGTATGGTATCTACTATACCTGGGCCGGTAGGTATTGCCCTGGGCGTAGTAGCTGCAGGTCTGGCCGCGGCCGTCGGCGTAGCTAATATAAAAAAGATCGTATCTACCCAGGTACCAGGCCAGGGCGGTAGCGGCGGTTCGGTACCGTCTGTAGCAGAAGTACCGGCACCAGTTACGCCGCAGCGATCTAGTACGCAGTTAAACGCGGCGTCTATCCAGGGCGTAGGTAATGCAGCGGCCGGCGGCGTTAATAGGGTATTCGTTCTAGACGCCGACGTACGCAATAACGCAGAACGTACGGCCCGTATAAATAGGGCGGCGCGCCTGGGCTAGATAATTAAATTTTAAACTTTAAACCTTTATAAAATGAGTACACCAAACGAAAAACTACCCGTATACGAACTGGTTATAAACGAAAAAGAAGACAGCGAACTAGAAGTAAATTTTATAGCCCTGGTAGACCGACCGGCCATAGAAAAGAACTTTATGACGTTTAACGACCAGCCGCGCTTAGAAATGAAGTTCGCAGCGATAGACGACGAACGGTTTATTATTTCTGGCCCTGCTATGCTGGCCGATATGCCCATATACCGCAAAGACGAAGACGGTACCGAATACATGGTAGTATTTAAAGCCGATACGATCTATAAAATAGCCCAGAAATTCTTTGAAAAGAACTTTAATTCGAATTTTAACATAATGCACGAAGCCGACATGGCCGTAGAAGGCGTCTGCGTTTTCGAAAGTTTTATAGTAGACGATACCCGCGGTATATCGGCTATGGCTGGGTACGAAGAAGCGAAGAACGGCAGCTGGTTTATATCGGCTAAAGTATCGAACCCTACCGTATGGCAGGCAATAAAAGAAGGCCTGGTTAAAGGTTTTAGCGTAGAAGGTACCTTCGGTTTTACGCCGTCTACCGATAAATATTTAGAAATACTGCAGAAGGTAAAAGACGTTCTGGCGGCTGATCTTACCGGCGGCGAAGACGCGTACGATAAGATCGTAGAAATTCTAAACGAAAAATCTATTTAATAACTGCCACTATAAACCGAAGGCAAAAACCTAAATTTTAAAAGGATATGAAAAAATTAGATAAAAAGGCCGTAGTAGCCAGCATAAAAAAACTGATCTTTACCGAAGACCTGCCCATGTCCGACGCTACCGAATACACCCTACAAGACGGTACGAAATGTACTATTGATAAAATGGAAGTAGGCGGCGCAGTTATGATAGCTGGCGTAGCCGCGGTAGACGGCGTATACACCTTAGAAGACGGTACCGCTATTACAGTAGTAGCCGGCCTTATTTCTGAAATAACCGCCGCAGCTGTAGAACCTACCGAACCTACAGAAATGGCTACGCCCGAACAAATGCAGGCGGCTATAAATAAATTTGCAGACGAAGCCGCAGCCGGTAAAACGCCAGACCTGGCGAAAATGGCCGTAGTTTTAAAAGCCGTTTTCGAATATACGTTCGGCTGGCAACTGCGCGAAGCGTCCGAAAAAGCTACCCGCGAAGCCGCCATAGCTACATACCAAAGCGGTTTTAAAGCGCTGGGCGAAAAAGTTAAAAGCACTAACGAAGCGAATAAATTACTACTGGGCCTACTAGAAGAATTTATGGACGGCGAAACCGAAAAACCTACCGAAGTTACGCTACCAGAAAACTTCGAAAGTTTAACGCCGCTGGAAAAGCGCAGGGCTTTTAGGGCAGCGACTACAGCGTAGTACCGGCAAATAAAACAAATTAAAAAACCTATATAAAAATACTTTTTATGAGTGCAAAGAATACCAGCGAATATACCTTCGCCCCGCATACACCAGTACACGAAATAATCGGCTACCACGTAGACGAAACGCGCCAGGGAAAAGACGCGGGTATATTGGTGCATGGTATTAAACTGGTTAAAGGTCTGGCCGTATTCGGCCCGCAAGCTGGCGTAATTACCGAAGACGATCTAACGCCGGCTATAGTAGACTTCATAATGTCGAAGAAGAACGAAGACGGTAGCAAAATGTACGAAAGCTACCTGGTAAGAAAAGACGGTAAGAAGGTAACGCCGACAAAGGTAACGCCGCCAGCAGCTACAGACGTAGCGGCCTTATTTAACGGGCCAGACGGTAAACCGTTAAAAGGTAAAGCCCTGATCGAAGCTAAAGCAAAAGCCGCAGAAGAAGCCGCAAAGATCAAGCCGGCCGACGCTGCAGAAGGCGCCGAAAAGAAAGACGAAGACTTTATGTAAAACCTGGGCCTACTACTTCGCCCTATAAAAATAAAGAAGTAAATAATTAATCTAAAAAACCTAAAATTATGGCAATAAGTTTAACTGCAGCAAGTTCTAGCGCCGCCGGCAAACAGTACGAACCAATACTGGAAGAACTGCTATTCGAAAATAAAACCGTAGGCGAACAGCTGGTAGCGTTCGAAGACGACGTTAAGGCGTCTACCGAAATTACCGAAGTAAGCGCGACCGTAGCTATGCAGGCGTATACTTCTGGCGTACCTTCGTCTTCGGGTTCGTTAACTTCTGCCGGTACTGCTATTACACCGGTTAAAGTTATGTACTACCAGGAATTCGACCCCAATACTTTAAGGCCCAGCCGTTATGGTCTGTCTATGAAGAAGGGCGCCTGGGAAACCGCTAGCACCGAATTCGAACGCGTAGTACTGGGTTTATACGGCCGTAAAATTTCATACGATACCGAAGCTAAATGGTGGAATAACGCATTAAGCGCCACGAAAGTTTCTGTAGCCGCATTGACGCCAGGCGTAGGCCAGGGTAGCGTAGGCGCAGCAGAACAAACATACGTAGCATCCTTAACCGCCGGCCAGTTCGACGGTATCATAACCCGTATTATTTATAACGGCGGCGCCCTGGGTACCCGTATTAAAGTAGCCGGTACCACTATTACTTCTACAAATATAAAAGCTGAATACGATAAAGTATACGCCGCTATACCTGCAGTAGTTCTGGCCGACAAAAGCGAACGCCCGCGTATCTATGCACCCTACAGCCATATACAACTTATTAACCAGTTTAATAACGTAGCGACTAACTACAAAGACGTATTCATAGTTACCGACCTGGGCAAACCAGAACAGAAGGTATATTTTTACGGTATCGAAGTAGTATTCGTACCGTCGCCCGAAAACTGCATAGTAGCCGCGAAGCCCAGCCACTTACTTTGGGCTACTGATCTACTGGCCGACGTTAATAAAATGGAAATTAACAAGATAGCGAACAACCGCGACGACATGTTCGTAAAGCATGTTTATACGATTTTCGCGCATGTTATGAACCAGGCGTACAACGTTTTGTACCTGGGCTAAGAAAACACATTTAAAAGCCGGTACCTTAAACCGTACCGGCTTTAAAACTTTAAATTAAAAGATATGCCCTGCGCTTTAACTCAAGACTATAACCTAGACTGCCGCGGTAATTTTGGCGGCGTTAAGAAAAGCTACGTTATCGAATTCGAAAACATAGCCAGTATAACGCTAACGGCTGGCGTAATTACGACCATTACGAAGGTAGCTACTAAGTTTTTCAGAACGTACAACCTGGTAGCCCATACAGCCGAAGCCGAAGACGTAGTAACACGTAGCGCCGACGCGGGTACCAGTTCGTCTAAGCAGTCTATAAAGTTCCCTATTAATAAAATGACTACCGCCGTACGTAACGAACTTATACTAATGGGCCAGAACCTTTTAGTATGGGTAGTAGTTGATAATAACGGTACTGGCTGGCTATACGGTTACGAATTCGGGTTAACCATGTCTAGCGCCAGCGCAAAGACCGGTAAAACCCTGGCCGATAAAAACGGCTACGATCTGGTATTCGAAGGCGTAGAAAAGACCTTCGCGTACGAAGTAGACGCCGCTACGCTAGCCGCGTTAACTACGCCAGGCGTATAAAAAATACTTAATACTGCAATACGGAAAAGCCAGGTATAAACGCCTGGCTTTTTCTATTGTAAAAATATCTGGCTTTTTCGCCACTACTTTTAAATGCTCATAATAACTAAAGGCCTAGCGGGCCAGACTTTTATAGTAACGCTTAACGAAGCGAAGACGCCGTTAACGTCGTACTACTTATTTCGCATACAAAGCGTAGGCACTAGCGACCTGGTAGAACTATTTTATAATTCTGCCGAAGACACTAGCAGCTACCCAGAACGCTTTAACGAATTTAACGTAGACGAAACGCTATTTGAAAGCGTAGCGGTAGGCCAGTATAAATATACCGTTTACGAAGCGTTTAGCCCGCGGTACGGTAATTACGAAGACTTAAACATAGTAGAAACGGGCCAGCTAGAAGTACGGCCGGCCACAAACATAAACCGACTAGGATATGAAGCAACACCAGGACAAAGGCGCGGGTACGCCGGCTAGTAACGAAGACACTACTACCGTTATAGTTAGCGCAAACGCTATGCAGTTCGCCGACAGCCATATACCCGAATTTAAAAAAGTAGCGGGCCTAAACTATATACCGTTCGGCGAAGGTAATATCTACCCAGATTATTTAGAAATGCTATACAAAAAGTCTTCGAAGCATGCGGCTATAATAAATAACAAAGTAGTTTATATAATGGGTAACGGGTTCAAAGATACCGACCCAAACATAAAAGCATTTTTAGCGAAGGCGAACCCGAATAAAAGCTGGTACGCGGTAACTAAAAATATGTGCCGCGACATAGAAAAGAAGGGCGGCACGTACTTAGAAATAATACCGAAGAACGGCGGCGGGTATAACGTTTATAACATTAAGTACGACCGCATGCGTACGAACGAAGACAACAGTAAATTCTGGTATAAAAAAGACTGGTCTAAAATATGGAATACGACCGGTTTAAAAGAATACCCAGCGTTCTATAACGGTATAAAAACGAAGTCTATATACTACTATAAAGAATGCGAAGACGACGTGTATGCTTTACCTGGCTGGGTAGCTGCCTGCAACTGGATAGAAAGCGATATAGAAGTAAGTAAATGTACTTTAACGAACGCGAAAACCGGTTTTAGCGCCAGTAAGTTTATTAACTTCTTTAACGGCGAACCCGACGAAGCGAAGAAAAAGTCTATACAGCGCCGTATGGAAAACACCGCGACCGGCAGCCAGGGTAAAAAAATACTTATAGGTTTTAATAACGACCCAGCAAAGGCGCCCAAAGTAGACGACCTGGGCCAAAGTGATCTAACTAAAGAAGACTTTAGCCAGGTTAACAACTTAATAACCGATAACATGTACGCAGGGCATGGCGTTACGCATCCGCTACTATTCGGTATTCAGCAGGCAGGTAAACTGGGCAATAGCGCCGAACTAAAACTGGCCTTCGATATATTTAAAAATACCTACGCGAACGCAAAGCAGAAAAGTATAGAAGGCCTGGTAGCTAAATTCGCAGCGATAGCCGGCGTACCAGGCGAAATAAAACTACAAGATATCGAACCAGTAGGCCTAGAATTTACCGAAGCTACGCTACTGGAAATAGCGCCGTTAGACTGGCTGCGCGAAAAGCTGGGTATAGACGCTACGCAGTACCCAGGGCCGCCAGCTAAAGCCGGTACCGGTACGCCGGCAGGCCCAGGCGCAGGCCCAGGCGAAGAAAGTATGGTAAACAGTACGCTAACGAATTTAACCGGTAAGCAACACCAGCAACTAGCCCGCATAGTACGAAAGTACGGCCAGGGTAAACTAACGAAAGAACAGGCCTTACTAGAACTTAAAAACGGGTTCGGCTTTACAGAAGAAGACGCTAAAACCTACCTGGGTATAAACGACGACGCGTTTAACGCCGACGACGAATATACAGAAGAAGCGGTAGCGTTTATGTTTACTGAAATAGGCGAAGCCCGCGAAGACTTCGATATAGTAGAATTCGCTACGTACGAAGAAGGCGACGCGGCTATGCAGCTAGTCTTCGCTGCCGGCGAAAAGTTAACAGACCTGCAGGCTAAGATATTGGCAGTAATTAAGAAAGACAGCAAAGCTACGAACGAAGCTATAGCGACCAGTTTAGACGTACCGGTAGAACAGATAGACGCTGCAGTAAAAGCGCTGGTAAAAGCGAAGAACCTAGAAGTAGCCGAAGACGGTACGCGTAAAGTTTTAGTAGCTAAACCGACTAAAGCGCTGCCCGAAGTACTGGTACGGTATAGCTACGAAAAAAGAACCATAGCAGAAGGCGCAGACGTTATAGCTACTACGCGGCCGTTCTGTAAAAAGCTGATCGAATTAAACCGGTTCTATACCCGCGAAGAAATACAGAAAATAAGCGAACGTCTGGGCTATTCGGTATTTAAGCGGGCCGGCGGGTTCTGGAAAAGACCAGACGGCGTAACAGATTTTAAATGTCGGCACGAATGGCGGCAAAATATTGTAATTAAGAAAAAGTAACACTATGGCAGACATAACATATTTTATTTTACCGTCGGTTATTAAAGATCGTACCGGCCTGCATAGTAACGTAGCCGACGATCTTATATACCCAGAAATAGTAAACGCCCAGGTATCGTATTTACTACCGCTACTGGGTAGCAGGCTATACGATAAAATAATGCAGCAAATTACCGACGACGGCCAGCCCAGCGGGTACTATAAAGAACTTACAGACATGTTTTTAGTTATGGCTATGTGCAACTGGGTAATGGCAGAACTGCCGCCGGCGTTAACCTTTCAGTACTGGAATAAGGGCGTATCTACGAAGACCGTAGAAAACGCAAACGAACCCAGTATGTCCGACATTTACGCGCAAATGGCTAGATACAAAGGCAGGGCCGAAAGTTACGCGAAACGGGCTAGAAACTACCTTATACAGAACGCGCCGGCTATGTTCCCAGAATACCTGCAGCCCATAGCTGGGCTAGATCAAATTATACCGGACGCCCAGCAGTATACCTGCCCTATATTTTTAGGCGACGAAACAGAAACGCCGCCAGACGACTACAGCTTAAACAAACGTAAACCGAATAACTTTAACAGTAACGACCCATACTATAACTAAAGCTATGCCCAAAAACGTAACTAAAAAGAACGAAAAAAAATTAATTAAGTTTCTAAATATCGAAAATGGCGTTAACCTTAAACCAGGTAAAAAGGCGGCTAGAAAGTCTAGCAAATAGTCATAGACAGATACGTACGGTTCGTTTTGTTGACTACGACGAAGCGCTAGACGATAGCGACGTAACGTACCCGCTATGCGTTATAGAACTGCAGGTAGATAATTTAATTAGCCTGCGCGAACGACTAACGTACTTTAATTTTAAGGTCTATTTATTCGATCTTATAAACTTAAAAAAAGAAGCGCTGGGTAACGAATTCGAAGTTAAGAGCGATCTATCCAGCATAGCCCAGGATATAGTAGCTATGGTAAATTTCCACGAATACCAGGCCGACTGGCTGGTAGACGAAGAATATAACTTTAAGATAGCAAACTACCAGCTACAAGACCTGGCCGGCGGCGTACAGTTCGATCTACGTATAGGCGTACGTTTCGACGCGAACCGCTGCCAGGTACCGGCCGAAGACGTAGAATTCGAAACTGATATAAGTCAAGACATGAAAATAATATCTAACTTTGTACACGACGTAACAGAAGAAGCCAGTACGTTAACGCTATCGGCTATGTATAACCGCGACATACTGCTATTTTACCTGGGCGACAAATTACTAAAACCAGTAACCGACCCAGTAGCGATATTAACACCGGACGAATACCGGTACACGCCCGCCGATAGTTTTTTCGAATTCGGTACCGACATACAACCAGAACAAGTAATACAAATTTTAAACCGTTCTTTATGAAATTTTTAAAACTGGCCGTACTTTTTTTACTGGCGGCGCTTATACTAACTTTAACAACTTCGGCCCAGGTAGGTAACGATACTACGAAGTACTTTACTTCTAAAGACTATGGCTGGCTATGGCAGCGCGGCAAATTTCGCCAGCTGGTAGCGCCCAGCGATACCGTATACAATAAACAGGGCGTAGCCGTTAAAGGCGGTACCTGGTACTTCGGTAATGGTACTAGCTGGGCCAGCATGGGTTCGGGCGGCGGCGGTTCTACCGATACTACCAGTCTAAGTACGCGCATAGACGCCAGGGTAAAGTATACTGATACTTCGGGTATGTTATCTGCATACCAGACCGCATATAACGCCAGGGTAAAGTATACTGATACTTCGGGTATGTTATCTGCAT
>Ga0181339_1000088_pt1 | contig 36120 bp, 50 predicted proteins | sample Sp13VDMM110DD_FD_130101 | JGI IMG/M metagenome (GOLD analysis project Ga0181339, IMG submission 130101) | Freshwater viral communities from Lake Michigan, USA - Sp13.VD.MM110.D.D | ecosystem: Environmental > Aquatic > Freshwater > Lake | place: USA: Michigan | collected 2013-04-23 | reverse complement strand
GTTCTTCTCCTTTTGTTCTGCTTCTTCTATAGCCTTATCTAAATCTTCAATATTTTTTCGCAACATATTTGCCCATTGCTCACAGGCTGGAATGTTGTCTAAATCTGTGTTCAAGTTCCACACAAGTGCATTTCTTACTTGTCGCATTACTTCTGTGCTCATGTGTTTAGCTCCTTAAGCTTGGCCTCTGCGGCTCGAATGTAAAAGCGTATGCCTGCGTGGTTATGTGCCAACCTAATCAACTCGCTTTCCTGTTCATAAGTCAGCCCTATCCATGCTCGGCGCGGTGGTGTCAGCAGCTTGGCACGCTGCGCTCTACGGTCCTCGTCGCGCTGCTCGTAAAGCCCCAATATGTCATAGCCGCCGTAGTCGTCTGAAAAGTCACCCATGCTGCTGCTCCTTGATTCTGGCCACCTTCACACGGATATGGCCCTCGCCCATGTGGTACATCAAACGAAGCAAGAATTCTTGCCCCATGTGGCTGCTATCGACCTCAATGGTGGCCTCGCGATATAACACAAGGCTATCGATGATCACCTTCGGGTTTTCGTAAGTGACCATATGCTCATGCACGCTGAAGGTGGGCAGATCGCTCATTCTGCGGACTCGCTGTCCTCTGCTGCCTCCTCCTCGGCCACTTCGGCCTCGTACTCTGCTTGGGCCTTGGCCACCAAACGCTGGATGTCCAATGTGACTAAACGATTGAATTCTTGCTGTGTCATGGTGCTCTCCTCAGTTGAAATATTTTGCAATTTGTTTTTCGATCTCCGACTCGTCCTCGTCTGTCAGCTTTTTGGCCAACCAAGGGGCAGGGCGACCGCGACGATCGCACACTTCCCACTCGCTCTCGCTGTGGCCGTAATAGTCCCAATCGCTGGGGGCGTTGTAGTCGTAGGACCCTGCGGTGCTCTCGTACTCGATGACGCCAATGATGCAGGGTATGCCTGCCACGCGGGCCTTGATTTCTGCAATGTAGTTTGTCATTTCGCTGTTCCTTTTCGCTGTTGATGGTTTAATTGTAGCATAAACAACTGGGGCCGTAGCCCCAATCGTTTTAGGCTAAATCCAAGTCCTTGATGTCTTGGCCCGATGCAAGCCTGCCGTTGGCGGCAATGCTGTACTCAATCTGCTCAAGGGTTGGTTTGTAGCAACTACCATAGTCAGTCCACTGACCAGACCGACGAGAACCTTCAAACCACACAACATAAATGTTGAGACCCCGAATTGCGGCCACCGTGTAGACCTGCGGATCAGCGTGTTCACCACGCACGATTAGCTGACCTAAACGGATTTGTTTGAGTGTGAGTTGTTTTGCCATTTTCGCTTTCCTTCGCTGTTACCTGACTATGCGGATTTGCTGTGTCAGTGAAGTTAGTATAACTCAAAGTTAAACGACGTCAACAACTTTATTAAATTATTTTCTAGGTATTTTCCCTACCCTTTGTTGTTTCCATGCGAAGGTGCGCCAGCAACACATGCAGGTCCTCGCCGACCTCGTTTTGCCAGCGCTCGATCTCGTTCAGGACGTAGCCGTAGCCAGCGTCAAAGCCTTTGATGTACTCAGACATCACGGTCTCCGATGCTGGGGCCTTGCAGCCCTTGTGCGCCCACATGAAGACGTCAAACTGGGCCAAGATGCTGTCGATGGAGTCGGGCATCTTGACCGCCTGCTGAAAGCCGCAGTGCTGGCACTCCATACACTGGGTGTTGGTGTTGTGAACGATGTGGTCGGTGCTCATGCAACCACCCCCTGCCGAGCCTCTTGGCGGCCCCGCTCGAGCAGGCGGCGGGCCTCGGCCCTGTCGTGGATCTCTTCGGACTCTAAAATCGCCCTGATGGCCTGCGCAACGGCCTGCCCTGACTTGGGCGACTTGGCCGACTCGTATTTGTAGCCAAGGTCAATGTATGTTGCTTCGGCGTGCTTCATGCTGTGTACTCCAGTGCTTGCAATTTGCTGATGTTGTCGTTGATTTCGTTGACTGTCTTTTGATACTCGGCCATGACCTTTTGCTTTTGCTTTTCCAACGCGGCAATCTGCTGTGCGCGTGGATCAAAGTTATCAGGAACTTCAAACTCAATTTCTTGTTCACAAATGTGAGCACGATATTCAGTGTCATCAAACTTGTGAGAGTAAATAAGGTACTCGCCTTTGTCTTCCCACTCAAATTTTTGGTGGTGAACGTGGATTGTGACTTTTACTTTCATGATTACGCTTTCTGTGGTGCGTTGATGTAACCCTGCTCAATGAGCGAGGCGGCGGTGCGGCCAAAAAACCCTTGCAGTTGCCACGCAAGGCCCGTGTCAACAAGGTGCTGCCATGCAGCCAACACCTGCTCTTCGCTCTCGGCCTCGATGAAGCCCTCTGCTAAACCTGTTGCTGTGTAGTTATCCATTTCGCTTTCCTTTCGCTTTTGATGGGGCCGTGGCCCCGTGGGTTTAACGTGAGGTGACTTTGACGCTGAAAACTGCGGTCACTTTGGTGTGACGTGCGATCTGCTCAGGTGTTGCGCCCAGCTCGGCAAACAGAGCCTTGCTGTCTACGACCGAGCGATTGCTCTCAACGTAGGTGGCTTTGAAGAGGTCGCCCTCGAAGACTTTGTCGCCAGTGAGGCTTGCGTCGTTCTTGATGCCGTCCTTGATGGCGTCGGCTTGCTTGGTCAACTCGGCAATCTGGGCCAAGAGTGCGCCGAGGGTATCGACGTCGTGGGCTGCTGGGGTGATGATGGTGGTGTTCATTTCGCTGTCTTTCTGTGTTTCTGACTGTGCGGTTTTGCTGTGTCAGTGGATGTAGTGTAACTCAGAATTAAACGAGTCAACAACTTTTTTAAATTATTTTGTAGGGATAAACCCTAATAGGGTTCGGACGTCCTCCAGCAAGTCCAGCTCGGTAAAGCCGTAGTGCTTGGGGAAACCCTTCGTGCCAAGGCCGTGGAGGCCCGTAGCGCCCCTGTGGTGCTCTGGACATAGTGGGATGACGTCCATGTGGCTTGAGCGCCCCCAGCCCCCCGCCAAAGCCCTTGGATGGTGCAATTCGGCGGGGGTTCCTTCGTACCCCATGCGCCTGCATACCGCGCAGCCCAGTTCGGCCACGCGGTTCATGTGTTGTTTTTCTGCTTTGGTGGTCATGCGTCCTTTTGGGTAATGTCGTAAAACCAATCATCACCAGCCGACCACTTGCGTGTGCCGTCAACTGTGTAGAACTCTTTGGCTGCTTGAAAGTCGGGGAACTTCACCTCGGCGGGGATCAAGCTCTGGTCGTACCACAGGCAGCGATTGTTGGGCTGCGTAGCAAACTGACCGTTCTCCAGTCGTATAAAGTTGAACGACTTGTGCTCCTCGGCCTGCTCGGTAAAGCCCGTGTCAGCGTCCATACCCTCGGCGCAGAAGTCCACGGTGAACAAGTAGCGACCGTGATGCCATTGCTTGTCTTTGCCCAAAAACTTGACCCCGAGGTTGCGCAGGCCAATCTTCTCGCAAACCGTGAAGCGGTAGCCCATGCAGTCCCACAGTTGTAAGGTGTCGATGGGCAAGTTGCCGTGGTCTTCTTTCCACACATAGGCGTGAATAGGCAACTTGTCGTACAAGGCTCCGTAATTGGGCAGCAAGGATTCAATGCGGAAGACCTGACCGCGCAGGGCCTTGATGCTTACCCAAATTGCAGGCTCGAATTCGCCGTGCCCCTTGGTGAAGTTGTATAAAAACTCGCGCCTGACAAAACACTTCAGGGGTGGTAACGACGCTACGATAAAACTCATTGCTTGCCCTTTGTGAAACCGACTCGGTTCTTTAAATCGTGACATGTTTGGCCTCGCCACTGAGGCATGCCGCTGCTGTTCTTGCCCTTCACCTCGGCTGGCCGTAGGCGACACACTTGGCACGTCTTGCTGGTGCTGTCAGTCATCTTCAGGGTCCTCTTCGGTAATTGGTTTGTTGCATGTGGGGCAGCGCTGCTCTTTTTCATCTTCGATCTGGCGCTTACGCCAACCGTTAGCTCTTGCCTGCTGGCGCTCAATGCGCTCAAACTCTTCGTCCTCTTCGGTTTTCATATCGTCGCCTTCCCTTCTGCTCGATTGCTGGCCTCTTGTGAGCGCCACACCTCGATGCGGGCCTGCGCAGCAATCAGCATCCAACGCAGCTCCTCGCGAGCCTCCACAGCCTGACGTAGGGCAATCAAGTGCTCGCGATACCGACCTGACGCATACGCCTCGCGCTCCTGCATTGCAGCCGTCTTGTGGCCCATCTCTTCGGCCTCGATCATCTGCTCCGCCTTGATGGTCTTGCGCAGCTCTTCCATGTAGGTCTTGTTGCCCTCGGCAATTGCATACGCCTTAGACTTTGCAATCATGAAATCGACTGCGGCTTGTGGGTCAATCAATTTTTCAGTCATCGCTTTTTTCCTTTCCAAACAATGCTTCACCAGCGGCCACAGGAAGGTGGCAACCCCACGCCACAATCTGCTGCACGTCCATGTGCTCAAGGAACCCATCGACGGGGCTGATGCGGTACTCGATGTTGCCGTCAAAGGTTTTGACCTTTGCAATGCCCACCGTGCCCTTGGTCCCCGTGAACCACTTCACTCTCAACGCTTCGTTGTTCATACTTCGCTCACTTTCACTTTTAACATTCCACCGACTGAGTCGGCCCAATAAATTCTTAGGTCAACAATGTTGCTGTCGTCTTCCCAAACACCCGCGTGAGTGCAGCCATCAAGGACCGACTTAAACAGGTTGTCAAGGTCGCGCCTTCTGTTGTCTGGCCTAAAGGCTTCGATCACCACGCACAGCTTGTCTGCAAAATGCTTCGCGCCATGTTGAATCAGCACTTGGTCGGCCACCGCCTTACGATATGCGCGACCATCTGCGCTGATGATCATGCGACCTTGAAACGTGCGCCAGTACCTGTTCACGCTTGGCGGCCACGGCAACGTCAACTCAACCATTGATTTTGCGCAGGCACGCGGTTGACCATGTGCTCGGCTGCAACGCGTAAGGCCGTGCAAACAGCGAACTCGTCCTCCATGTCGGCCATGTCCATCAACATCTGGGCACAAGCCCTCCGCTCGAGGAACATCGCCTGCTTAGTCGTCTGAATTGCAACGGCCATGATTTCAGCTTTCGCCTCGCTCAGTGCTTTGTTGAACTCATCCTGCGTGAATAGGGTTTGAGCCTGCGAGAAAATATTTTTATCAAAGTTCATTTCCATTCTCCATAGTTACCTCGGTTACCTTTAACCCATTGATCCCGAACATCCTGTTCAAGTCGAGAGCCTGCATGTAAGTCATTCCAGCCCTTGTGACGACGGCCAGTGTTGTCAACGTGACCGTTGAGCCATTGGTGCGCTGCATCGCGATCCTGTATGCGTCGTTTGATAAGCCACCGAACGAGACAACGGTGACGATGCTCGTCTTGTCCTTCGCCTTCGCCATTCAAAACGCACCTCGATCATCAAACGACATTGGCACGCCGCCGTTTTCGTCAACGAACTGTTGGCTATCGCGGTTGAACCACAAGCTGTACCACTCCTCGGCCTCACCGTTGCGCTGCTTCTCGCACATGAGCAAGGCGTCTGGCTTTTTGTGGTCAGGGATCTGGCCGTTCTGGATGTCGTGCTCTTTCTTTTTATTGCGCCACATAAGAAGCACGTTGTCCACTTGGTCGGCAATTGCACCAGAGCCTTTAATGTCAGTCTTGCTTGGCTGCACCTCTTCGCTGCCCAACTTGCGAATGTGGTGGACCAAGTGAATGTGAATGTTGTGGTCACGCGCCAGCGCCGTCAGCTCGTCAACAAAAGACTTCTGCGCGTTGTAGTCGTCCTCGCCCGATACGCATTTCATCAAGCTGTCGATGAACACATGTTGCACACCCAGCTCGATCGCGCAGTACCGCGCCATAGCAATCACTTGCTGACTCGATGTAGTCCCCTGCTGGTCGTACAACCACAGACGACCCTCAGAAAAATCAATGAAGCGCCCAAGCATGCGGCCAATGTAGGTGGCCTTGTCGGTGTAGCGAGGAAAGTCGATGTTTTCACCAGCAAACTGACGAAGCATGCGATACAGCGTGCGCTTGGGCTTCATCTCAAAAGAGGCAATGCACACGCGCTGCTTTTGCTTGATCAGGCCCATGGCCACTTGGCCAGTCACCAAAGACTTGCCACCACCGTTGCTGCCTGCGTACAGGGTGACCTCGCCGGGCCGATACCTAAACGTCGAGTGGGTCTTAGTCCACGGCATGGTTGTGCTTGAATCCTTCTCAGGCGGGTTGATCAGATCTTGTTGCAGCTCCTCAAGCCACACTGATGCGTCGTGGACCTTGTGGGTCACGTCGTGAGCTTTAAGGTATTTCTCGGTGTCGATCTCCTGCGACTTCACCAAACGCACCTTGCGTGCCTCATCAAGTGCGCGTGCTCGTTGTTCAATTGCAGCCACGTTAGACATTAGCGTACCTCACAGCTTCATCGATTCGTTCATAGGCCGTGAGCATGCGCTCGCGGGTTTCTGCGTTTGGCATTTTGTTGTTGGCAATGTCAAAGGCCACGATCTGGACCACCAGCGCCTCAAAGTGAATGATGCGCATCAAGTCGCTCGCAAAGAATGCGGGCTTCATGCTGGGCTTGCCAGTCACTGCGTAGTCGCGGCGCTTCTCGTCGGGCGGGAACAGGTCGGTCATGTCCATGCCGATTGCACCCAGCACGTTGGCCGTCTCGCAGCCAGCAAAGCAATGCAGCAAGATGCGGCCATCCTCGTTCTCTCGCACGGCCAGCGAAGGCCCCTTGTCGGCGTGGGCTGGGCAGCGGGCGGTCCATGAACCGTTGCGGCCCTTGACCTTGTCCAAACGCGATATTAAGTTTTCGACTGGAGTCATGCTTCACCTCTTGCTCGAATTGCTTGGGCACAGTGTTGCGCCATCCATTCGCTACCCATTCGCAAAGCTGTGTGTTCGCACTCTTTTGCACACGCCTCACGCTCATGCTGTGCTACTAGCTTGGAAAAGACTACAACCTTTTCAAATGCTTCAGGGCTGAGGTATTGCAAATAATCCATGCCCGCCTGTCTAGCCATCTCAATAATTTCATCTTGTGTCATATCACCCTCCGCGCAAAGGACTGCTCGGCCACACCATCCTCCCAGCGACGCTGGTTGATGTACGTCAGGGGTGCAGGTTCAAAGCCTGTGGTCCATTGCTCGCTGCCCTTGATCGAGTTGACGTGGGAAAGGATCTGGTCCGCGACGTTGTCGAGCTTCAACTTGAGCCACTTGGTCTCGCAAGTTGACTTGGCCACCTTACGCTTTGACGTTGGCCATGATGACCAAAACTCGTCAAATCGTGATGTTGTCGCTTGCGACGATATGGTATTTATATTCTTTATCTGTATCTTCTTAGGGTTAACCTTCGGTTTCGATTCGGTTACCGATTCGGTTTTCCTCGGCCTGCCGCCTAGCTTTCCGAGTCGTTGATTGTTTGCGACTTGTGCTTGATATTTAGCGATTTCAACATCACAACGATAGTTGAAATACCCATTTTCGGTCTTTTCAAAAAACTCCCCCAAAACCGATTCGGTTATGTCCAAATCTAGGCGAATTTTTCTCGAAACCGATTCGGTATTGAGTGGGATTGGCTTCTCGCTCATATAGTACAAATCCAACAGGCGGCGGTAAGCCAAGTCCTCTGCATCGCTAAGATGCGTGGTGTGGGTGATGTAGTCACCAAGGTGGAATTTGTACCAAATCACTTTAGGTCTCCAAAAATGTCGGGCCGCAAAGTCGTGCGCTTCACTTGGCCTTTTGTGTACCTCTCGATGGCTCCACTCAGCTCAGGGCTTGCAAGCTCCCTTCCGCTGATGATGAGGCTCATCCACGTCTTGCTCACGTTGAGCTTTCGCGCCATCGCTATCTTCGCCCCCCGTGGCTTGTCTTCAAAAAATTCAATCAGTGTCATGCAATCATTCTCCTTGGTTGGTTTAAGCGCATCATACACTTAAAAAAATATTGTGCAAGGGGGTTGTATTTTGAAATTAAACTTGCTACAGTTGCGAAAATTTAACTTGAAAGCGAACCATGCGAGAATTTTTACATGCGATTGTGAGGTTTTTTCTTGGCCCAGCCAGCGGCATTACGTTGGCCATTGTGGTGTGCTTGGCCTACTACTTGGCCAAAGACTGACATGGGCAGCCAAGCCGAATTTAACCAGCTCATGCTGGAACGAATGCAAATGCTTGAGGAGGCTCTTCGCAGGGCCGTCGCAGGCATTGCTACCCAAGACGACTGGGAAATGATTTGCACAGAGTGCGGCGTGTCCACGAAGTCTTTTTTTAAAACTGAAACTAGGAGCGACAAATGAGTTTGACAGCGAAAGATAGCGGCGGCGGAAGCTTTACCCCCGTAGCACCCGGCATGCACCTCGCGCGGTGCTATCGAATTGTGGACCTCGGCACACAAAAATCCGAGTACCAAGGACAGGTCAAGCACCTTCAAAAGGTGATGATCCAGTTTGAGGTACACGGCGAAGACGACAACGGCAACGCGTTGGTGACAACCAAGGGCGAGCCAATGTCCATCAGCAAAAACTTCACCTTGTCGTTGGCCGAGAAGGCAACGCTACGCAAGGACCTACAAGCTTGGCGTGGCCGTGACTTCACCGCCGACGAGCTGCGTGGCTTTGAGCTGAAGAACGTGCTCGGCGCGTGGGCCATGATCACTGCGGCCAAGTCCGTTGGGAACAACGGCAAAGAGTACACCAACATCATCTCGATCAACCCAGTCCCCGTGGCGATCAAGAAAGCTGGCTTGCCTGAAGGTTTCAACAAGGTGGCCATGTTTGTCATTGAGAACCCCGACATGGAACTGTTTGAGACCTTTGGCAACGGCCTGAAGGAAAAGATTACAAGCTCACCAGAGTGGCGTGCTCGTAACGGTGACACCCCTCCTGTCAACAAACCCGTCCCCGCAGGCTCTGGGTTTGATGACATGGATGATGACATTCCGTTTTAAATTAGAAGGGAAAACTGGCATGAACATTTCACCTGAACCACGCAAATTAGCGCGACTTGAAGACCCAAGCACCTCAAAGAAAGCTGCACTTCGAGTCGATGAATTTGCCAACAATATTTGCGCAAAAATTTACCAAGAACTCAAAAAAGGCGATGGCACTTATGAGCAGCTTGCGCTGCGCCTTGGGCTGCGGCCAGATCAACTTTGCCGACGTCTTCCAGACCTGCAAAAAGCAGGATATGCGGAGCCTACAGGCAAAGAAGATCGCGGTCTAGCAGGTCGATCACAAAGAGTTTGGAGGGCAATATGAGAGTTTTATCTGTTAGCTGGGATGCCGACCGCGACATCACAAAGCTTAAATTTAATAACCATTTTTTGGCTTCTGATTGGGTTGTACGAGCAGATGTTTTGCAAGATTTAATTCATGACTTAACAGTTATGTACGAGGGGATGCTTACTCAGCCAAAAGAAGAGGAGAGCAAATGACTATCACAGCAAAAGAACCACGCGCCAGCGAGAGCAATCATTGGTACACCCGCGACGGCGTGCCGCGCTACACGGTGATCGGCAAGAACGGCAAGGAGCGTAACACCACGCTTCGTGACGCTCGCACCGAGAATCTTGTGCCCAGCGTGACCACAGTCCTAAACGTGATGGCCAAGCCTGCGCTCATTCAGTGGCTGCAAAAGCAAGTGCTGTTGGCTGCGCTCACACTGCCCCGCATCGAAGGCGAGCCAGAAGAAGACTACATCGATCGCATCATGGTTGACAGCAAGGAGCAGGGCCGCGCCGCAGCAGACGCTGGTACGGACATCCACGCGTCGATCCAAGGCTTTTATGAGGGTGAGGTGGTAAGGCGTCACGAGGAGCACGTTAAGGGTACTGTGGCCGCTTTGGACACCATCTTCGGCCAACAGCCTTGGGTTGCCGAGCGGGCCTTTGGGCATAGCCACGGCTTTGGCGGCAAGTGTGACCTGCACAGCGTTGTTGGTGACGGCATTGTGGCCGACGTGAAGACTAAGGAATTTACGGACGGCAACAAGGTCGATGCGTATGATGATCACCTTATGCAGTTGGCCGCGTATCGTGTGGGCCTTGGCATTCCCAAGGCTCGTTGTGCCAACGTGTTTGTCTCGCGCAGTGTGCCGGGCCTCGTGGTCGTAAAGGAATGGTCCGAAGAGGACCTTCAACGCGGTTGGGAGATGTTCTGCTCACTGCTTAAATTTTGGCAACTTAAGAACCAACACTCATGAAGCCCATCACTGCCTTTCAAGCCTCGGATGGTACGCTGTTCTCAACAGAAGAGTCCGCCGAAAAGCACGAGATGATGCTGTCAAAAGAAAACGTCGTCGATGAATTCTTGGACAGCGACCTCAACCCCTACACGGGTCACGCGCACCGCTCGATGGCCCGTAACACTGTCGTCAACTGGGAACTATGGAAGTCCAAAAATGAAATCCTTGCTAAATGAAGATCTAGTCAAAAAAGTGTTTTTTTTCAGTGACGAGAAGCGGCCAGATCCGCTGATCGCTGATGAAGTAGACATCTTGCAATTTGCCGAAAAGCTTGAGGCTGTGCTGCGCCCTTTAATTGCCGTCGAGGAACACAAGCGCTGCGTCACGATTGTGGCTCACATGAACCGCGAAGTGGCCAACGCGCTACAAAGCCAACATCCTTAAAAAGACCCCCTCCCGCGAAGGAGGGGGCAAAAGAATGCCGCTGGCAACTGGCAAAGCCACGGCAATCCAAGCGGGGAGAACCGCTTGAATTAGGGGGCCATGTAGCCCGTCATAGGATCGGAATATGGCATGTTACCGATTCGGTTTCTAAGTTGATCAAGGAAATTAGGATTTTCTCGAGCGGCCTGAGCTGCGGTTGCGCCAAGCGTCAACGGAATACCCAAGGGGGCGGTCGGCGGGAACATCGACAATCCACCTCCAACTGCGCTGGTCGCCTTCAATCCCATCTTTGTGTAGTCGCGTTGGTCCGACGGCTTGTCAAACTCGTGCGCAACCTCAGCAACATCCAATCCAGCAGACAAGCCTGCCAACGGCGGCAGGGCGTATTTGCTAACTGTTTTGACCGCCGTGCCAATAGGCTGCATCATGCCCTTGAACATGTTGGTCACGGCGTCCAGCCCAGAAGGGCCTTTGGCGGGGATAGGAGCCGTTGAAACGGGTTGCCTAGGGGGTAGCTGCGACAACCCTCCCGGCTGGCCTTGTGGGAGGTCTGGAGTGGGCGCAACAGGGGGCCTCATTGCAAACGACTGTCGTGGTCCACTGCCAGCACCTTGATCAAGCGTCAGCAAACCGCCGTAGCGTGGGTTCTCGACGTACTTTTCGCCGGGGAACAAATTTTGAATTTTGTTCAAGCTTTCGCGGCGCTGGGTGCTTAAGTCGTGAACGCCGCCAGCTTGCTTGGTAGTGTCCAGCGCTTTTGCGGCCTCAATGTCAGTCAAGCCAGCAGACTTGCCGTAGTTGTAGGTCATGTTTCCAGTCTGACCGGGGGCCATGCGACCAGCGTCGGCTGGGCCAATAGGGACTTGCAAGTTGCCACCAACAGGCGGCTGGTTCTGAAACATGATGCTGCTGCCCAACGGGGGTCTGGGAGTGCCAGAGGGCGTGATAGGCGGAGTGCTTGGGGGTGTAACGCCAGCAGCACGCTGTGCAGCAATGCGGGCGGTCTCTTCAGCGCCTGCGCGGGTGGCCGCCATGCCTGTGCGTGCATTATTCAAACCTTGTGCGGTAGAAGCCACAATGCCCGTGCCAGTGCCAATTGCACCGCCAAGAAAACGCTCACCAGTGTTTGCCCCAGACGTGTCTATGGTTGGAGGTGGGGGAGGTGGCGCATTCACTGTCACCATGTCGCCGTCTCTCTCTTCGGGCTTTGCAGCAGGCTGCACTGACGGCTCAAAAGGCAGCATCTTGTTTTCGGGTATTGACGCCTGAGCGCTGGCCAATGAGCTTTCGTATTCTTGAACGGGAATGCCAAAGTAGGAGCCGTTTTTTCCAGAAGCCAAACCTCGAGTGAACGCGCCAATGTCAGGCCCAGTGTTTACAGCTTGCGGAAAGTTGCGTTTGATCTGGTCGGCGTAGTACATGCCGAAGACCTCGGGGTCTTCAAACTTAACGTACTTGTCCAACGAACCAGTCTTGTTATCCTTGGCCTCAAAGCCTTTGCCACTGAAGTCTTTGATGCCACCCAAATTGTTGTACTTCTTGGCCATCTCGGTTTGGCCCCAACGACTCTCAAGTCCCCATTGACTCAACAATATGTTTGGATCAACATTGATCTCTTTGCTGACTTGCTGCGCAACAGGGGCGTAAGTATCAATGAATTGGTCAATGTTTTTGTTGGCCATGTCATTCACCTGCTTTCTTCTTGCGGATCACCCCAGTCTTGGGGTCACGAATGTAGCCGGGGCTTGGCTCCGCGCCACCAGTGGAGGGTGCTGCGGGTTTTGCTGGAGCAGGAGCAAGTATCTTGCTGCCAGAAGAAAGCTCTGCAAGGTCCTCGTTGTACTTGTCGCGCATTTCCATGTAGCGGTCGGAATCAATAAACTCGTCAGCAGTCATCTTGGAGTCTTTGAATACCTTGGCTACGCGACGATCGAACTGCGCACGACGAGTCATCAAGTCAGCCTTCATGCGGATTGACTCTGGCGTGTCTTGGCCAGTGATACCTGCGTTGGCCATCAAGCGCTGCTCGAAGTCAGACACAGCGCCCTTCATGTACTTGGACTGCTGCAACTGCATCTGCGTTGCGTACATTAGGAACGTGCGGTATTTGGCCTGATCTGCTGCATTCAAGCCAGCGTTGCGCATGACATCTTCGATAGCCTTTGTGCCAACGGTGAATCCCGGCAACCCGATACCATCCCGCACAAGCGTTGCAATACCCGACGAGATCTTGTCGTTGTTAAGAATACCAAACATCGCCTTGGCGTTTTTGTCATCCGCAAATTTGCGAAACACGTTGGCCGTGGTGATGGTCTCGTCTGCGTCTTTCTTGCGCTGGTTGAAATCTTTGCGAGCTTCAATCTCAGACTCAACCTGAGCAGCTTGCATTTTTTTCTTTTTCTCAAGATCAAGCTCAAGCTCTTGCTGCGATAGCTTTGGTGGCACGTTTGAGGGTTTTTCTCCATCTGCATCACGTTTACGCGGTCCTTCAACAACGCGCTTGGCCAGATCGTGATAGGCGGGATCGTCGTTGGCAGCCAGCATGCTGAGTCTGGCCGCAGTGCGTGCGTCCACCTTGTGCGTGCCGGGGTATCCGTAGAGCTGAATTTCTTCGGTCTTGCCCGTGGGGTATTGGTAGAACTTGCCAGTGGCCAAGTCGAGCACGCCGCCTTCTTTGTCGCGGTAGCGCTTTTGCTCGATCTCTTGACCTTCTTTGATCAGGTCGCCGGGCGACTTGGTCTTGTCATAACGGTTCAAACGGACATAGTCGCGCCCCGTCATGAAGTTGGGGTTTGGCGGTGCGACCTGAATGCCGTCGATGCCTTCAAAGCCCGCAGGCTTGTTGGCCTCCATGGCCGTCAGTGCGCCTTGAGGCGAACCAATAACGGTCGCCTTTACAGGAGACGGTGCTGGGGCTGGCGCAGGAGGAGCTGGCTGTGCTGGCGCTTGAGACGTCAAAGGACCAGCAACAGGCGGCGGGATAGGTGGGGCAGGTGGGGCGGGGGGCGCAGCAAGAGCGGGCGTAGGCGGCGCTTCGCTAGTAGTCAAGGGGCCAGCCTTCGGACCAGCAATTGGAGCCGCCTTGGGGCCTGTCAAAGGGCCTGTAACAGGGGCAGGTACTGGCGCGGTTGGATTTAGGTATTGGTTAAGCGCGGTGTCGCGTGACTTCAGACGTTGAAGCTCAAGCCCTTGACCAGCAACGGCTAATTGTTGTTGAGCAATATCCTGCTGCTCTTTAATTGCAGCGGCCTCAGCGGGGCCAAGTTTACCAGCTACGTTGCCAAGTGACTCGCCAAAGCCGCCTGTTTGCGTAGGAGCCAAAAAGCCCTGCGCCATGGCCAACATGGTAGGGTCAAAAAGCCTGTTCTTGCGGCTGTCAAGGGATTCGGTGAGCTTGGCCAATGCCTCTTGATAGCGGCGATTGGCCTCAAGCGTTTCCGCGTCCTCGCCGGGCAAATAGCTTGCTGTTGGTGTTTTAGTTTCAGCCATTTTTTGCCTTAAACAGGATTGCCTTCAGAATCAACATATGACCCATCAGGCTGTTTGCTCCACCCATTGATCGCGGCGTTATAGTCGTCAACGGACATGCTGCTGGCCAAATCATTTGCATCAAAAGTAGTGTTTGAAATACTATCGCCAAATTGCTTTTTAAGAAAATTAAACAAATCTGAGCCAGCGCTGCCCACCTTTTCGATCCCCTTGCCGCCAGCGGCACTTCCAATAACTGACAAAACACCCAACATGTTTGCCAAGTCGGAAGTCTGGTAAGAGCCAGCTTTTGGACCAACAAACGTAGACGTCTGGCCGCCGGGAACCGTGATGCCACGCATGAGACCAGAAGCCGTCGTCGCAGTCTTGAGCGGGGCGTCTAACAAGCTCTGTTGATAAGCTTGACGTTCTGCGCCAGCCTTGGTCAAAGCACCAGCGCCCGTGAGCGCTTGAGTCTGCTCAATATCGGACAACCTGCCTTGAGTCTGAGCCGCTTGATTTTGCAATGAAGCCTCATCCAAAGCGCCTTTCAGGGCTTGCGTGTAACCTGAAGATAAAGCGCCGTACTGCTGCCCAGTCAGCCCAGCCTGTACGTCAGCTAAGGACTGTCCAAGGGCGTTTGCGTAGCGTTGGCCACCAAGGCCACCCGTGCCCACAAACCCAGCCTTCATGGTGGGCAGGAGGTTGCGTTGGACGTTCTGCTGAGACAGTCTGGCCATCTCATCCACCACGCTGCTGGTGTACGGGTTCATCAAGGCTTGAATGCGCTCTGGCGTGATACCTTTAGCTGCCTGAGCTGCCGTGTCTTGAGCGGCATTTATACCCTCTTGACCAGCAGTTGCGGCGGCGGGTAGGTTGCTGTAACCCATGACCTGCAAGGGGTCGTAGCCAGCCACGGACTGCGTAGGAGAACGCCCCATGGCAGTTTTGCCAGCGGTTGACAGGCCAGTAAGATAGTCGGTGTAGTACGACGGAGCGTTGTCGGTGCGCGTCTCGGTCGTTTTAATGTCTGGTAACGGTGCGCCTTGTGTGACTGCCATGCTTATCTCCTAGCCTTGCGAGCGGTTTTCGTGAGGTAATCCAAAGGGGACTTCTTCGCTGGGGGCGGCAAATCCTTTGGCTTGGCCGACCTGTGATACGCCCGAATGGAGTGCATCATGTCGTAGAGTTTATCTGAACCAGCCTTGGTTGAGCCATTTCCGAGCGCTGCCACGACGTCAGCGGGGAAGACAAACTCGCCGTCAGCCAACATGGCGGGGATGTCATCGGACTGCCCGTCGCCGGGGCCTGTGACAGCATTACCAGTGCGGAAATCGATACGAGGCTTGCCTTCGTGCTCGATTACATTCAAGCCGCCTCCAGCAAAACGCCCGTAGCGAGTAGATCCGCCACCAGCAAACAGCGGGGTGGCAAGGCCGCCAGCCTTAGAGAAGAGCATTTGCGTGCCGGGGTCGCCGCCACCAAGCAGTTGGTCAATCTCGGTCGAATTTCCATAATTGAAATAATTCGACTCGCCAGATTGATCTTTTTGAGGGTCAAGTTCTTGTTTCACTGGGGCCGCCTGTAAAGTTTGTTGTTGGGTCTGCAAGTCAGTTTGTTGTGGTTTTGCTGCATAAATGTTTTCCTCCACCATCTCTTGGAACGGCGACAAGATACTTTCAAATTTAGCGCCCCCAATATTTTTATAACCGATGTCTTTGAAACCGGGGGTTGAGGTGTCAACCAACGCGGCAGCACCAGCAGCAGGGGCTATGAGCGACATTGCCTGCGATAGTTGTTTTTCTGTTTTTGATTGCCTAGTTTTTGCAGCTTGCACTTTTTCGGCCTGCTTCCGCTCTTCTTCTTCAAGCCTTTGCTTCTCTTGAATGTCAGCAACGCTGATCTCCAAGCCGCCCACGCCTTCGTTGATTTCTTTCAACGCAGCTTGCGTAGCCTCTTGGTACGTCTTGCCTTGCTGAACTAGCTCATTGACACGCGTATCAAACTTTGTTGCAAGATTGGTGATCTGACCTTGTGTTTCCTTGATGGCCACGTTGGTGGCCTCTTGGTTAGTCATTCCTTGCTTAACCAATTCAGCGATGCGAAGGTTTATAGCAGCATTGTCTTTTGTAACTTGCCCTTGAACTTCTTTTATGGCTACGTTAGTAGCCTCTTGGTTAGTCATTCCTTGCTTAACCAATTCAGCGATGCGCAAGTTCACAGCAGCATTGTCTTTTGTGACCTGTCCCTGAAGTTCTTTTATAGCCTGCTGAACAGCTTCGTTTTGCGTTACGCCCTGTTTGACCAACTCAGCAATTCGATTATTGAAGTTGTTCTGAAGATCTGTAATGTTGGACGTTGTAACGCTAGTATTTGTCCCAGTATTTGTACCAGTGCTGGTTCCTGTATTTGTACCTGTGCTGGTTCCAGTGCCAGTACTTGTTCCAGTACCTACGTTTGTTCCTGTACTTGTTCCAGCACCAGTGGTTGTTCCTGTGCCTGTGCTGGTTCCAGTTCCAGTGTTTGTGGTTACAGTGCTGCCAGTCAAAGCTCCAGTAGTGGTGAAACTACCAGTATTGGTTCCAGTGTTGGTTACTGCCGTAGAAGTGCCGCCCGTGACTGGCCCTGTGCTAGTCGTGCTGCCAGCCGTATCTTTTGATCCTGTTGTGCCAAAAGTATTTTGTACCTGAGTGTTGGTGACAGGAGTATTGGAAGATGTAACGGTAGGCGCTTTGCCCGTTGGAGCAATATAAGCAGTGCCAAGCTCAATCCCTGCATTTCTCAAAAGCTGATTGGACAGGTCAATGTCAGATTGCGTAACGGTTGGTGCTGCTACGGTGTTTGAGAAAAACGTGCTCGCTTTGTTTCCAGCCGTAGACATGTCCATACCACTGGACGCAAATATTGACGCAATATTCTTTGCGGCGTTTGCGGTATCAATAGTTTCATTAAGCTGCGACTGAATCAACGGCGTCAATATTGAAACCTTGGTTGGATCAATTCCATTTGCTGTCAAAAATTCACTGACAGCGATCGTCTCCATTTTTTCACCCAACGTGTCTGCAACTGCGTCAGCTTTAACGGTTGACATACCCTTGCTTTGCAGAGTCTGTGAAATAAGGTCTTCGGCAGATCCAATGTAAGCATTACCAGCACGCACGCTGTTGGTGATGTTGTTTTGCATGGCTGCATAGTCGGCTTCAGTCAATCCAAGCGTCACAATTGCTTGTTTTATGGACGGCACAGTTGGCTCAATTTTGTCTAACCCAGTGTTTGTTGAGAATGGGCTTGAGTAGCTCTTGAGATCCATCATGTTGCGCGTAGCGGTCGAAATTGACCCAGCAGTACCTACAGCAGCGGCGGTGGCCAAAGCAGTGTCCTGTAGCGCTTTGGTGTAGTCATCAAGGGTTGCGTTTTGTCCTAAACCAAAACTGGTCCACTTGTCGGCGGCCATTTGTGCGGTTGTTGTCAACAGCTCAGAAACTTGCTCATTGGCCATGCCTAAAGTAAAGTTTTTGACACCGTTGACAATTTGAGCCGTACTTCCACTTAACGGAATGCCCTTCATGAGCAACTTCATGCCGGGTATACCAGCCGCCTCGCCAGCAATCTCTAGCGCCGTCATGACAGCCGTGCGCTTCATATTTTCTTCTGGCGTCAATTGACGAATACTGCTTTGGCCAGCGGCGCGAATAGCTTCATCCTTCGTTGCGTAAGTTTTTCCGCTGTTGTCAATCCAAGTAGTTGACCCTTCTTGGTATGAGTTGTTGGCAGCAATAGCGCCAAGGGTCATCAAAGCACCGATAGGCCCAGCGGCTGCAAATGAAGCAACTGACTCAAGTCCAGACGCAATGCCGCCAGCAATAACGCGTTGATCGTCACTAGCAAGGCTTCTCAGCGACTTATCTTTAGAGTCACTCCACATTTGTTGGATTTTGTCAGCAGTAGTGTTATCAAGATCCAATGAATCACGAAGTAATTGAGCGCCTCGAGTAACCACACCTGCCACGTCGGCGGTTGCAATGTCCAACCCAGAATCGAACACGTTCTTGCCAGTTTTTATTGAATCAAGAATTTTCTCAACACCAGTTGGGTTATAGGCAGAAATGGTTCCGCTTGGTTTACCTGTAAATTTTGTAACGACTTCACCGCTTGGGTTGTAACGCGCTGTTTCACTCAAGAGCGTATCAATGACCTTGTAAGTTGATGCGTCAACACCCTTAAGCATTGCGGCTCTTTGCAAAGGCTCTGCCTTTGTATAAGCGTCCACAAACTTTGTCATTTCACTCTTGGTCAAATCCGCAGGGTTAAAGTCTGGGCTGCTTAAGTTATCCAGTAACTTGTACTTTGTGTAAGTGGCAACTTTGTTGTCGTACTTACCAGCGTCTGTTGACAGTTTGTCATAACGAACAAGTTGCTCTTCACGATTTTCTGTTACAAAAGATTTGGTCACGCCATTTTTGTCAGTCCACTCAAAAGTTGCATTTGGTCCATAAGCTTTACGAGCTGCTGAATAAGCTTGACCAAAAGAAATTTTCTGATCAACAGGAGCGTTGGGTGACACATAGTTTGGCGGCAGATCCAAACCGTTGATGGCCAAGTCAGCAGCAGTGCCCATCACGTTGCCCGACTTTATTGCGGTCAGAATTTGCTCGTTAGTTGCTTCATTACCAGTTATTGCAGAATAAGTGGTTCGAGCTTTTTCGTCAGCCAAAGCATTGATGCTGGCGGTGGGGCTTGTGGTGTATTCCGTGCCAGCAAGCTTGGCAACTTCGGCGTCGGTAGGAACAAAACCAAAGTCGCGCCTGCAAATATTTGCAGCGTCAGTTTCCGACAGCAAGCGTCCAGCATTTTCATTAAAGTCAACATTGGAGCCGTCGTTGGCCTTGAAGTCCATGGCCTTCTGAGGGATTCCAGCAGAGTTTGTAAACAACTGCTGACCGTCCTGAATGAACTTGCCCTCAGTCGTCAGCGTCATGTTGTTGGACAGCAGCCAATTTCCATTGGCATCTTTTCCAGTTACTGTGACTGCACCAGTGTTCAAAGCGTCGATGGTTGCGTCGCGTGTAGCCGTTGCAGCCAAAGCTTTGGTATAGTTCTCGGCGGTAGCATCAGAGGCCGCCTTGGTCTTGGACCAAGCGTCATACTTTTTCTGATATTCATCTGCGGCATCTTTTAGTTTTTGAGCCAAGTTAGTGCCGTCGGGTTTTTCAAATTCACTTTTAATTGCGTTTAGCTTGACTGTTTTTTCTTCAATAGCCTTTGATTCAGCCGCAACAGAATCAAACATTGCTTTGTTGTCATCGTAAATTTTCTGTGCAGCAGCACCAGCCGTATTTGTATAGCTAATAGCAGTATTTGTGGCTTCAGCAGCCCTGTTTGCCCCATCAAAAAATGACTGTTTTGTAGGCGCAAATTCTAGATGGTATGTAACTTGACCCTCACGGTCCATGACTGGAACCGTTCTGTAGTAAGTACCCGCATCCTCGTCGTAAACTTGATAGCCATCCTGTGCCATCTTGGTTGGGTAGTTTTCGTAAGCATATTTGTTTTCGTCGTAGCGCTGCTTTTCAGTGTTGTACCAAGTAACGCCAGATTCATACGCAGTCAATTGTTCATCCAGCTTTGTCTTTACTGGGGTAAACTCGTCTCTAATTCTTGTGTTGAGAGAATCTGCGGCTGTGTTAATTTCGTTGCGAATCTTTTCGCCTTCAGCGATTTTTGCATCAACGTCTGCTTTAGCTAAAGCATATTTTTCTTGGGCTTTTTTGGCGGCGTCAGTGTCGGTTGTGAGGTTTACATAAGCCTCTTTGACCCTATCAGATAAATTACTTTTAGCCATGTTTATGGTGGCAAAAGCAATATAGTTTCCGACGGCTTGTGCTGGGTCACCTTTACCTGAAACAATGGTGTTCAGAACGGTGCTTGTGGAACCTTTCATCAAGTCCAGTGCTCTTTGGCTAAAACCCCAATTAGGGTCTTTGTTTAGAGTGTCAAAATAACTGTTTGTTGATGAATAAATAAGACCAGACGTAAAACCTGAAGCAATGCCGTCAGTAACCGACTTACCTGTAATTGCGGCACTCACGCCACCAATAATTGAAGAGTTCAAACTTGCCGTTGCCGCTTTTGCAATTGCCACAGCAGAGTCTGGCGGAAGGCTGAAATTCTCCATCATGTAGTTGGTGAAGTCTTGGCCAGCAGTTTTAGTTACGCTGCCAATCTCTTTACCAATATTTGTACTAGCCACAGCCTCAGAAGCAATGTAAGAAATTGCGGCAGTTTTTGCAATATCTTCAAGGTCTCCACCCCTTGCCGCCGTGATCACGGCAGCCGTAACGTAAGGCGGTATACCAACGGAAGCCCCAGCCACCTGTAAAAGCGTGGGCAGTGGGTCTTTTATGATTGCTTGAACTGTGTTGCCAATTGTTTTGACAGTGCCAACAATTGCATCACCAACACCCTTTACAACGCTTGTTGCAAGATCTGCAACGCCAGAAATAGCGCCAGAGATTGCGCCACCAAGTGTGTTAAGTGCTCCCGTTACTGCTCCCATCATTCACCCCTTGGTTCACCAGTGGTGATAGAAAATATTTTTGCGGCTGAATCAAAGTGCGATTTGATGCCTTTGACTTGATGTCTTTTGAGGGCAATTTTTAAAGCGCGAACTGCATCAGGTGAAGTGTGTGAGACCAAAACATCAAACCCTAACCTTCTGGCGGCTTGATTACATACAATCATATTTTCGATGTAATTTTCTGCGGTGTCACCGTTGTAACCTCGAACAAAGCCAACACGGTGAGGCATCGCCGCAATTGTGAACAACGTGTTGCCTTCACGAATTCTGATTAGGCGAGGGTCGCTGTACTCTTCAATCATGATTGAGTACAGCAAGCGCTCTGGTGAGACCTGATGTTTTTTTGCAGAAGCCGCACACATTTCAATGCCCGCTTTGTCTTCGTACGCAGCTACCGCAAAAATATCGGTTGGCTCTAGCATGTGCTCTTTTGAGCTGACTGGATGAATGCCCGCTGCGTTCATACGGCCACCTCCATGTACTTGGTGTCGTCTTTCTTGTTTGGATGAAAGTTTGGCAAATAAATTGTCAACATTGGAATCAGAACTTTGGTGGTCACAAAAAACGACCACGACACTAAATCTCGCCATGTGCGCCAGTTGCGGAGCTGGCCATCTTTAGTCGTTTCTTTGAGGGTGTGCTTAATCATGCCACCCATAACATAGGCTTGATTGGTCCGCGCAATTTTGCGCAACTCTGCATCAGAATGCCCAAGATAACGCCACAAGTCGATGGCCAAGGCTTTGTGCCCCAGCTCTTCCTTGGCGTGCCACAAAAACAATTTGTAGTCGCGCCCTTGACGACCGCCCCAACGACCAATCACCGATCGAGACATGCAGGCAGCCAAGTGTTCGATGGACACCATAGTTCCCAACCAGTATGGCAAGCTAGGCTTGCGCAACACAAGGCGGGCACGTTTGAATTCTGCCGCTTCCAGCTCCTCAAGCCCTTGGCGCTTATTAAAAGCCTCGTGGGCCGAAGCGTGGGCCAGCTCTTCGTTCACAAATTGGACCATACGAGCCTTTAGGTCTTGGTCCTGAACAACTGGAAGGTAGTGCTTAACCACAGCAGCAAACGCTCGCTCCCACGCTGGAAAAAGTACGCTAGAGGCGTTGCCGTAATGGCTCCAAACTGGAGAGTTGTCGCACCAATATTTCATGTCGTTTGCACTGCTGGGTTAACTGCCGCTACCATAGCCTCGGCCCAGTCGTACCAATTGTTGTATTGATCCGTGCGGGGCGTGGCCTCGTTTGCAAACACGTCGATTGCATTCAGTCCATTACCCCACTGCTTCCAATCCGTTTGGGCATTGGGAATCTGAAGGTTCTGAGCACCATAAAGCTCGCACATGAGGCACGCCCACGACTCAAACGTGTGATACCGAGGGTCGTATATCTGTGCGGGATTAAGGGCCATATGGCCTCACATCACCGATCTCGGCGTTGAGAAGCAATTTGCCTAGCTGGTAATTTCCACCAGCCACGTCAGAGGTGAACCTCAGTCGCAATTCACGACGCTGCTCGCGCATGTCAATTTTGCCAGTGTTGGGGCCAAAAACATAGGGGTCGGATTCTTTATCCTCGCCCTGAGCAAACGGTCTGCCAGTTACAACCACTGACATATCGCCAGATTGAATGAAGTCAGGCTCAATACGCTCGACCCGAATCCATCGATTGTTGCCCTCTGCGGCTGGAACCGAAGGACCCCCACCGAGCCAACTTAGGTCGTTGGTCTCAAAGGAGCTGAGAATCGCCCGCACGTTTTGGCCATTGATGTCGTCCGTGCCAATCTCGTGTTGGTACACCTCAATGAGGTTTGCAGGGATCGAGAAAGTCAGGGAAACCGCGCCCGTTCCCGTGGCCGCCGCCGACATTTGAATGCCTTGAAGGTAAATTGCCGTCACGGGAATTGAAAACCCAGCCCCAGTGCCGCCCAAACTGGCAGCCGTGGCGCTCAGTACGTCGCCCACCAAATAACCTGCTCCACGGGCCGTTATGGTCACGGTGGTCACCGCAGTAGCAGAAACGCCGATTGTGGCCTTAGCGCCCGATCCTGCGCCTCCTGTGAGGGTTACGTTAGGGTATGAGCCGTTAACGTAGCCAGAGCCGCCTGTAATCGCCCCCAGCGTCTTGATGTTGCTGGAGGTGATGGCCACTACGGTCGTGCCCGTTGGGATATTGGAGCCAGAAATGACTTGACGCAGCGCAACTTGAGTGTTATAGGTGTCGCTGTACAAGAAGGCGCTGCCAGACACCTCGTTGAATGTGTCGGTGAATACGGTCTCAGCCTCGCTGGTGTGCCAATCTGCGGCCACGGGGTAGGCAAAAACCTGCGAAAAGTACCCAGCGGAGCGTTGAGCACCACGGGCTTCACCAGCGTCATACCAAGTGTTCTCACGCACGTTGTAGATGATTGCGTCGGTGCATTCAGTTGCGTCACCACGGGGATAGAACCACCAAATCTCACCAAAACGAGGAACCTTTGTCACCCAAACCTTTTGACGTTGGTCATAGTTCAGGTTGTCAAAGAAATAGTTCTGGTTCATGGTGTTGGGGATCTCTTTAACCACACCGTTGTACAGCAGGAAGCGGTCCACGCCGCACCAATAATAGACGCCGTCGTACTCAATGGCCGACTGCGAAGACAGAATTGAGGATTGGCTGCTGATGATGTCATAGCGCCAATATTGAGGAGGGGTTCCAGTGCCGCCAATAAACGACACGCGGATCAGGCTATCAAGGCTCCAAAATAGGCCAGAAGGCGCGTTTGAGCCGCCCCTGACGGGTAACCCTTGGACAATCTTTCCAGAGGCCACATTGACCGCGTTGGCGTCCGCAGAGACCCAATCGTCGGTGTTGCCAGCCGAGCAGTTTTGGATTAGGCCGTTGTTGCCATACACAAACAAATAGGGGTGCAGCGACACAACGCCACCCGAAACCGCAATGTTGTTGTTAAAAGTAAGCGTCACAGTGCCAGAGGCCGTGGCTGTGTTTGACAGCACCAACGTAGTCGTGGAGATTGACACCACCGTAGTGTTGGCAGGTATGCCCGTGCCAGTCACAGTTTGGCCAGCGCCAATTAAAGGGTTTGACGCCGCCAAAGTCACCGTGGCACTTAAATTTGTTGTCGTGCCACTGGCAGTGAAGACACCAATTTGGCTCATGGTCAAGGCGGTGATGTCGCCAATCAGCACAGGGGTGTTGTTGTCATTGCCGATTGAGACGAGGTTTTGCCCCGGATGCGCCACCAAGGACTGCACGCCCGTTCCGCCCACGTCGTAGAAGCCATCAAACTGCCACAGGTTTAGGTTTGAGGCCGTGAAGTTACTCAACGTGAAGTCACCCACGCCAGCGCCCACGCCGTTGTTGTCAATAGTCAGGACCTGAAGGCCGTTGTTGTAGCCACTGAAAATGGATGTAAAGGCATTCTGAGGGTTGACCCAGATGCCGCGTGATGGGCCTGTAAGTTGATTTGAAATGACGCGAAAGCCTCCGACCTTACGAGGGCGACCGCGTTGGAAGCGGACCCACTCGCCGTCGTTGTAGAACATTTTGTCGAATACCGTGCCATCCCGCTGGATGCCGGGCTGCGTGTCAAGAGCGAATACCTTGGCTGTCATTAGAAGGTCCCGCCCTGAACACCCCCAGTAAAGTTACCAGTGCCCGGAATGTTCAGCCCTGTCGAGGTCAAGCCAAACAGCTTGACACCCAAGATTGCGATACCGAATTCACCAGAGCCGGGGCGGTAAATACCCGTTGACGTTTCCGTCGCAAAGTTCAGCGAGGGAGCGCCCACCGTGCCGTCCACCAAGGACACGTTCACCGCACCAGCGGCGATCGTTGATGCGTTGAGCAAGTTGACCGAGTCACACAGCAAGATCACCTGTTGACCAGCGGGAACTGTGGCCGTAGCACCACCTGCGCCTGTGGTGAAAGTGATTTGGTAGCCGGGTCCACCACCGTTGGTCTGATTGGTGATGTAGTACACCTGAATTGTTTGAGGCAGCACCACGGTGACGTTGCCTGTCAGCGTGCCTGTGTACTTCTGAATCGTGTTGGCAGCCTCTGAGGCGGTCAGGGTGTAGCTGCCAGTCACCACAGCCTTGGTGAGCTGCGTAAAATTAAACTCAGTGCTGCGACCTAAACCCACAGTGAAGAATGCAGTGCCAGAGCAGCAGATAACGCAAGAGTCAGCGGGCTGCAAGGAAATTGTGGATGCGCCGTTGATCTGAATGCCACCAGATGGGGAAATGGTCAAAGTTCCAGATCCGCCGTTGCGGACCATCATGTACCAATCGTTGCCCAACGTGACAGCCGAGGTCAGGGTCAACGTACCTGAACCACCAGTCCAAACATGAGTTGATGCGCGGTCGGTGTTTAGTGCGGTGTAATTCGAGGCAAACGTAACGACGTTGTTGGCCGCATTTAAAGTGTTTGAAATAGCCTTGAGGCCGAACCCAGCAAGGGTGGCCGCATCGACGTTTGATGTGCCTACGCCAAAGGCTATGAGGCCCCATGTGCCCGCCGTGTTGGCGTTGCTGGTGAGGTAAATGTACTTGGCCTCGCCGGGGGCAATCGTAACGATCGTGCCGCCAGTGTAAGTTCTGACGGTAAAAGTGTAGGAGCCGACGTTGCGAAACAAGGCATCAATACCGACAGACGCCTGATTTGCAGGCGGCATGTCCAAAGTAAAGGCATCCAACGTAAAGGTCAGGCCAGTGGTTGTGCCAGCCGTGGTGGCCACCGCAGCCCCACCCAAGGTGGCCGACAGCGTGAACGTCGTAGACCCGTTGGTGGCAATGATGTAGTAGGTATTGCCCGTAGTGATGCCACCTGAAGTTCCCGTGGAAACTCCAGTGACAACGATTGCTTGGCCAACAAACAAGCTTGGGGTCGTGGTGCAAGAGCATTGACCGTTTGTGCCCGTGACGGTCACTCCAGTAAGCACCAAGCCGCTCGAGAGCGACGTGACGTCCATAACTCGTGCGGCTGCGTTGTCGGTAACGCTGCCATTGATTGGCCAAGAAAGCGTTGAGTCGGCGGCAAGCGTGATGCTGCGGTACGAGACGTCGGTTGGTTGAATTACCTGACCTGTGAATGGACTGGTGAAGCTCATGAATCCCTCGCAATCGCCTGACGATCAGCACCGCGTGTGACGTTCTCTACCTTCAGGACTTCAATGATTTTGTCGTAATTACTTTGCCACATGGGCATGCGCTCGTCGTTCTTGAGGAACGGCATGGCTTGCAGCAAAGTGCCGTACAGCATCGCCTGCGGGGCATACTGTGTGAACCAGTTTGATTGGTTTGATGTATCCAAAGGCTGGACCCGTTGGTAATACAAAACCTCGTAAGCATATCCAGCCGCTGGCGTTGGACCAACCAGCCAGTGCTCGTAGTCGTAGTCGCAAAAGAACAAGGGCACGTCTGTTGACGTTGGATTTGGCCAGTATTCGCGGATGTATTCGTAGGTGCGCAGCAGCACGGGCTGACGAACGCCTGCCACGGTCACGTTCATGGATACCGTCTTGCGCCACCGCGCAGGCTTGGGGATGATGTTTTCTGAGGTGACCATGTTGCTTGTGACCACAGAGAGGTTGCCGAGGAATTTGATCTCAGACGCAATGATCTGCTCCGCCAACATAATGAACTGCGGAATTTTGTCCAATGTCTGTTGATCAGTACGCTCCAGATAGGTCTGGATGTCGTTGACCAACGAGTCATACGTCATTACGGCTGCGACTGTCATTTTCTTCTCCGTTATCCGACGTTGCGTTCAAAGTGCGGGCAATCGACCAGCGACTTGAAGTTGCCTCCCCAACGATTTTTGGGGTGTAAAGACTCCCAAAATGCACCCAAAGGCGCAAGAATTCCCTTGTCCCATATTATCTGCCCATCCTTGAAGAAGTTCAAGTCGATGGCACAGCGTTTGAGGTGGATGGAATTCATGGTCTTGGATCGGCCAGCCTTGACGTGCAAGGCTTGTTGTTCAGGTGTGCGGGCCAACTCTCCACCAGTGACCACAAAGCCCTGCTCAGTGGCGTACTGAATCAGCTTGCAGGCGTCCAAAAGGAACGCGGCTTGTTCTTGGCTGAGGCTCATTTATCACCCCCCTTGCGCATTTCCATGACCTTCTCGACCGTGCGGCCACCGAAGTAGGCCGTCATGACCAGCATGCCCCACTGGCCCAGCAGTTGGACATAGGATTCGGAAATCTTGTACCCCGCGCCGTCAAGCAACGCAAACAGCAAATAAGCCGTCAGGATGTAGACCAGCGTGCCGGGGCGCACGTTTTTGGACAGCCACGAGTCGGAGGCCATGTCGGACTTCCAACGGTCGGTGATGTTGTTTTCTTGGTTGGCTTGGGCCGCCAGCAAGGCTTTGAGTTCTTCCTGCTCCAAGCGGGCTTTCTCGATGCCAAGCTCGAGCAAGCGCTCTTCATGGTCGTATTGAAGCTGACGCAGCTTGCTGACCTCTTCAGGGCTTGGCGTGTCGGAGATCTTGACGCCAAGCGTCTGCTCGACAACCTGCTTGCCCTTGGCTTGGATCGCAGAAGACAAAAGACCCAAGCCGTTTTCAGCAAGGGTCCCAAGGAGTGTGGCAACGATTGGGATCATTTTTTCACCATTTTTTCGCGCTCTTCAAGGAGCCTGACTTTGACTTGCAACTCGTTGATGTGGCTCATCAACTGTTCTTTGAGAACCGCCCTACGTTCGGCTGAAATTGGAGAATCGGTTGGGATGCCTTCTTTAGTGATTAGGGCTGGCATGCTGCCCTCAATTTTTGTCAGTCGCTCAGAAAAGCTGTTGACTTGGCCAAGCAGCCAAGCCAGTGACATCACCACGATAGGGATGACGGCTTTGAGGACGTCGGACCAATTCATAGTCCGAACACTTTCTTGACCATTTCAGCCGCAACACCGGGGCCAAGCAGCACAGCCAAGATCACGATGTACAGCAAGTACTCAATCTTGGTCATGCGCTTGGAACCATCGTCAAAGCGGGCTTGAATGCCCTCATATCGTTGAGCGCAAATCGCCTCATGAACACTTAAACGCTTGTCGGTTTCAGTGGCAAGTTCGTGTATGGGTTCCATGAAGTAATTTCCGCTCAACTTGACGTTTACTCAGCAGCAGGTGCGTCGGCTGGCGCTGCGGGTGCAACTTGAGCTTGTGCTTCTTGCTGAATGCTGTTGATCAGTTGCGCCACATCCAAAAACTTTTGGTTGCCCAAATATTGCAGGATTGCGTTGACCAGCTCAGTTGAAAGTGCAATTTTTTGCATGAAATACTCTCCGTGTAATTTCCGCTGTTTGGGCCAGCGGTTTGCCCTCATTCAATTATGCCGCAGCCCAAGGCAAAGGCAATTGCACTTCTGTTGGGTTAAGCTGGGCGTCAATATTGGCAGTAATTGCGGCTTCAGTAGCGACCTGATCAACCCCTGTGTCCCAACACCAACCAACCACCTGCTGTTGTGTAAGTTGGTCGTAGGGTGTAAATGAGCCACCTGTTGCTGGAATAGGGAATGTTGATACACCGTAGTTTGATGCTGTATAAACAGTAGGCTGTACAGTCTCGGCACTGCCTGCTGGGGGTGGAACCACATCCGTGCCAGTACAGCGCCATCCAGCACTCAATACCACCTGTGAATAGCCGTCGATTACCTGTGTGGATGTTTCCATCCAATCAATTGTCCATGCGATTGTTGTCATGATTTTTCCTTAAAGAAATTAAAAAATTACCAGCCCCAAGTAATTGACGGGTACGATAGAAGTACGATAACAACCATAGTCAATGAAGTGGATGTCCTACCAGAAGCATTTGTGAGGGTGACAAACGCACTGCCGCCAGAAGTGCCAGTGCTTACAGTTAATGGAGAACCAGCGCCATAACCTTGATTGCTGGCAACATTGACGGTTACGCCAGAGCCACCCCAGCCAGTGATGCTAAATTGATAGTTAGACAAAGCGCCGATGTTATCGTCTCGTTGCTCGACATAGGCAATCATACTAATACCCGTGCCAAAAGAACCCGCTGGTATTGAGAATAAATCTACCGATGCTCCAATTGCTAAACCGCCTCTAGTCGATTGGTAAGACTTCATGCTTCCACGAGCCTCAAGGTCACCAGCAACTGCAAGTCTTGCGGAGTTATAGGCGACTGTATTGTTGATAACTACTTCGCCAGCAGGTGTAATACGCATCCGTTGTGTCGTACCATCACCCTCAACAAAAACTAAAGTTCCGGCAGTTGTTGAATTGCTCGCACCATACATAATTTGGCAAAGGCTAGTGGGGTCGGCACTTGTACCAGAAATTAAACTTAGTGTGGCAGTTCTTCCATTTACAATGTCATTTGCATTGATTGTTAATTTTGGATTTACGCCAACAATCTCAAGTCTACTGCTAGGGGTAGTAGTACCAATACCCATGTTACCGCTGGAGTCAATACGGGCTCGTTCCACAATACCAGTAGAGTTGTTGTTAGTTCCAAATGCTAAATATCCACTAAAGTTTCCATCTGTAGCATTTTCTTTGCGACCAGTAACGTTTCCAAATATTGCAACCGCCGCTGTTCCAGAGTAGTAGCCACCAAGACCAATACCACCACCAAGGTTGATAGCCGCAGAATTTGTAGTAATTGCTTGGATTTGTTGGTAGTTATCAATAGTCGCACTTGCGGCACGAGCATCAATTCTTGATAATGGCGATGTAACACCCACCCCCAAATTCCCACTAGCATCAAGCGTCATTGCTTGGGTGAGTGCGCCGTTAAATGGTCTGGTGTAAAAAGCAAGACGACCACCGCTATTAAAAGAATCCGTGCCGCTTCGTAGGCCGCTAATTGCCGCTTCAATAGCCAATGTGCCGTCACCTGTTCCTTCAGGTTCTTGAAAGTTTAAGGTTCCAATAACACGACCATCAGCATCAACCGCCGATGTTGCGCGAAGGGTTAAAACAGAAGTCGTGCTATCGGCTACCGTAAGACGACCCGTTGGCGAAGTGCCTCCAACAATCAAGTTACCGCTGGAGTCGATACGGGCTCGTTCTGTTGCGTTGGTTCCAAATTTAAGAGCAGAAGCGGAACTTGTACGAAGCTCAAATTCACCAGAGCCAACCAGACCGTCATAAGCAATGCTGGTACTTACCGCTACATTGTTGCTGTTGACCCGCAACACAGAAGCAAGCGAGGTATTGTTAGCAGAAACAATATCAACCTTAACGCCCGGTGTAGCAGTACCTATACCCAATCCAGTGGTTGTCCAAGCGCCCAAAGAAAGGAAGTTTGCAGATGCGTCAGCGTTACCAGTCGAATAACCAAACGCTATCGCTCCGCTATTGCCGCTGACAATAGATAAGTTAGCAGAGCCTGACTGACCGTAAATAGCCCCTTTCCCGCCAGTATTACCAAAGGCAATACCTGCGTTGTTGCCAGATGCTCCAACCTCAATAGCGCGGAACATTCGTGTCGTAACACTTGGGTTATTACCAATAATGATGTCGCCATTAGAGTTGGCTAAATCAGTTCCAGCATACGTCAAATTGCTACTGCTTGCTAAAAGACCGCCTGTGCTTGTGTAGACAACTCGACCTGCTCCCAAGCTACCAAATGTTGCATTACCTGCCACATCCACAGCACCACCAAAGTAAGAAGTGCCAGCGGCCACATACAGCGAGTATGGGTTGGTGATCGTGATGTTTGTGCCAGCGCTTGGTGCGCCTGCAATGTACAGGGTCGCCGCGTTGGTGTAGGTAACCGTGGTGTTGGTTGCAGCAATTGGCGTGATGGCCAAAGAGCTGATAGCACCAGTTGCGTTGGTTGCACCAATCGCCGAAGTGGTATCAGTCACCGTTCCAGTGCCAATGTACAGCTTGGCAGGAGTCGTGGGTGCAAAAACAGCAGCACCATTGAAGTTGCTGTTGCCAATTGTGACGGTCTGGACCAAGGTGCTCAGGCCAGTTGTTGAGAAGCCCGTGGCCGACAAAGTCGTACCGTTAAAGGTCAAGTTTGCAGAGTCGGTCTGGACGCCGCTTGCGCCGCTGAAAACCACTCGACCAGAGGTCAGGCTGGTGTTGGTGATCGAAGAGCTGGAAACGCCCGTCAGGGACGTCAGGGACGTCACCCATTGAGGCGCAGAGCCTGTGGAGGTCATGACGCGGTTTGCAGCCCCGATGGCCAAGAACGTGGTCGTATCAACGGCGGACTGGTAAGGAACCGACCCAGCAGCTCCGCCAGCAAGGTTGTTGGCCGTCTGTACGGTAATGCTTGTAGGAGCCACCCATTGTGGAACCGAACCAGTTGACGTCAAAATGAAGTTGACTGTGCCAATGCCAAGCTTGGCAAGCGTGTTAGTGGCCGAAGAGTAAAGGATGTCACCTTGGGTATAAGAAGACTGCGCAGTACCGCCAAAGGTCGCGCCAAGGGCATTGGTGAGGTTCAGCGTGGTCAGCGTGGTGGTGCTTGTGGCGCTGTTGAACGTCATGGCCGCGTTACCAGCCAACGCGCCTGCGTTGTTGTACTGGATTTGCGTGTTTGAGCCGCCAATCGTGCCAGCACCCTTGGTTGCAATTACCTGCACAACGCCTGCGTTGTCCTCGTAATACAGCTTGCCGTCGGTGATGTTGATTGCCAATTCACCTTGCGCAAGATTTGCCGCCAGTGGCACGGCAGATGCAGTCGTTGAAAAGTAAATTTGGATTGGTGTAAAGTTCGTTGCAGCCATAATTTTTCCTTAGAAAGTCCCGCCCGAGATGCCTGTGGTGGCAGTAACAGTTGTAAAGTTTCCTGTTGTAGGCGTTGTAGCACCAACAGTACCGTTAATGTTAATTGATGCAGTACCCGTTAGATTTGTAACAGTACCAGAACTTGGTGTACCTAACGCGCCATTGAACGTCACAAAAGCACCAGCAGAGCCTACATTGACTGCCAAAGCAGTCGCCACACCTGAACCCAATCCAGTAATGGAACCAACCGCTGGGGTGACTGTTGTGTTGCCTGCCAGAGTCAATTGACCCTGTGCATTGACAGTAAACGTACCGACTTGGGTAGCAGAGCCATACGCCCCAGCAGAAACCGCAGTGTTGGTGATACTGAACTGCGTGCCAGTCAGGGTCAAGCCAGTGCCTGCGGTGTATGCTCCTGCGCCAGAGAACTGTATCCATGTTACAGGGCTTGTACCAACAACCGTTACTGGATCAGTTTGAACCCAACCTGTATTAGCATAAAGAGTTCCGTAAACGATAAATGTGAAGTCACCACTCGCCATCTCAGCAGCGGTATCAAAGTCAGTTGCACGAGTTAAAACCGTGCCGCCTGTCGCCCATGTGTAGATACCGTTGTTGGCCTGCGTAGCTTCGTTCTTCACAAGAACACGGTCGCCATTCAAGAGCGTATAGCCATCTAAAACAGTCAAAGCCACCGACAAGGTCAAGGTCGCCCCAACACCAGCCGTGCCGTTGTTGTAGGTTACCGTGCCACCAGTAATTGAAGCAAGCGTGGCGGGGGTTGCTGCCGCGCAAGCCGCGTGAATGTGCAGGCCCTCGGCTACTGCATCCACATATTGCTTTGTTGCCAACTGCAAGGCAGATGTTGGGTCTTGAGTCACCGCAACAGACGTCAAGCCGCCAAGCGTCAGGCTTGAGCTTCCCAAGGAAATTGTCGTTGTGCCAACAGTCAGCGACGAGTTTGTCAGCGATCCATTGCTAATGTTGGTCAACGTGTTGGTCGAGCCAGAGATCGACTTGTTGGTCAATGTGTCGGTGCTGGTGCGTGCCACCAAAGTGTCAGTTCCCGTGGGAATAGTGACCGTGCCGCTGTTTGATATGGACGCAATGACAGGCAGCGTCAGAGTTTTGTTGGTCAGCGTTTGAGTGGCAGACAACGTAACTACATCCACGCCACCAATTTGAATTGCCCCAGCGTTGAAAGTTCCACCAGTTATTGTTTTGCCAGTAAACGTCAAAGCGGCTGGCAGCGACAAAACGACCGTACTGGTCCCCGTTGCGGTTATTTCGTTTGCAGTCCCAGACACAGACGCCACTGCGCCGATACCAGAAGGGGTGATTGTCACGTTGGCTGCGGCAGTCAGTTGGCCTTGAGCATTGACGGTGAACGTGCCGACCTGCGTACCAGAGCCGTAGGACCCAGCAGTCACCGTGGTGTTGGCAATTGAAATCGTGCCCGTGCCCGTGATAGGGCCGCCTGTGAGGCCCGTTCCAGTGTCAACTTGAGTCACGCCACCAGACAGAGAGAATTGACGCCATGCGCCACCTGAGAAGCCTTCATAAGCCCCGTCGGTGGAGTTGTAGCGCACCTTGCCAACCACTCCAGCGCCCCGTTGGCCAGTGGTTCCGACGGGTACGGTTATCGAACCCACGCCGGGGAACACCGCGTCATCAGCAATCGAGAAAACTGGATTGCCAACGCCGTTGGTGTTTGTAATCCCAATCTGGTTTGCCGTACCCACCAAGGTGGTCGAGGTCACAGCGCCAGCCGTTGACAGCACCATGAAGCCGTTGAAGCTGGCGTTTGCAAGGTTTAGCGCTTGACCTGTCAAGGACAGCGTTGGGTTGCCTGCAATGCCGTCGCCATCGGTCACGCTCAAACCTGAGTTGGCAATAGCGATAGAACGGCCTGTAATGGCCGTAGAAGACGTTTTTACCTGTATCCCAGTACCAGAGTTCACCAACGACAAAAGAGCGCCTGTGGAGCTGATATTGAACACGCCCTGAGCACCGCCATCGGTCAAAGCCAGACCATTGGTCGCACCAAAGTAGCGACTGTTGGGCAACTGAGGTGTCTGGGTGACCGTCAGGTAGGTGTAGGTTTGAGACGGGGATGCAGCAATTGCACCCGTGGTCGTCTGCACCGTCACGCCATTTTGGACAATTGGAACCGCCTCAGTGCCTGTGATAGCACCAGCGGCTGGCAGTTGGAGTATGGTTACTTGTGCGGACATTATGTGCTCGTATTGTCTGGTGGGTTCGGTGCAATCGTGTCTCTGTTTCCAGTTGATGTTGGCGTCTGGGTATTACCCTCAGTTGAAATTTGGAACACGTTGGTTTCACCACCCGTGACCAAATAGTTGTCGCCAGCATTGAGCGGAAGATCAGGACGCGGAAACCGAATCGTTATCCTTTCGGTTTTACGAGCAGGTAAACGATAGGGGTCGAGCTGATCTGCACAGCCTTCATTGCACACGCGGAGGCCGGGGAAGTTCGGGTCGTTGCGCATCACAGCATGCGGGCGCTTCATCTTGCAGCGATCGCATATTGCAATTGCAATGTCTGAGTAGCCTTCAGTGTCCAGAAATATAGCCATCGATCACCTCGTGTAAACGCTGATGTTCGGGGCAAAGTAGATCGGTGACTTGTCGCGCTCTTCCTCTTCGGCCATTGACAAGTACTTTGCGGCTTGGCCTTCAAGGTATTGGACGCGATTGAGGTCAACGCCGGGCAACTCCAAGCTCATCCTATGAGCCAGCATCATTACCACGGCCTCGTACCAACGCTGCGGAACCTCAAGCTCGCCGTACAGGTCGCCCACATCCATGATCTGGCGCGAGTACCAGATGGTCATTTGATAAAAGGCGTCTTGCGGCGTTGGCCAAAGCACGATCTCGCTCTGGGGAATCGTGCGATTGAACCAAAACTGGAACGGCTGATTGGCTGTGAAGTTCTTGTTGGGTAGGTTGGTGTAGTCATCGCGGTTTAGGCGCGACATGGTGATCTCTGTGCTGTTGTTGCCAAAATACAATTCTCGCAGGCTCAAAGTGGTCCCACTGTAGGCGCGGATGCGGTAGTACGGCACGGTCTGGCCGTTGGCAATGTCGGTCCAAACCCACTCGTTATCGACCACGGCGATGGACCCAAGATCAACCAAGGTTGCCCAAGTTACGTTGTCAAGCGAGTATTCGAGGATGAATGATTTAGTGCCGCTGGAGGCAGGCAGGAACCCAATTGAGCCAATAAAAATGGGGTTGGACGGGCCAAAGTTGATAGCAAAATTTCCATTTGCAGAGGTTTGAGTGCATACCGTGTCTACATCACCATCGTACAGATTGGCCACTGTGCCGCCTGCGGATGATGTGTAGCTGCCGTCAGGGCGGTTCATATAACGGTACAACGCATTAAGCACGTCGTTGCCGCCAAGGGGCAGCAGGTACGTTGCTTTATCTGCTGTAAAGCCGTAGACCTTTTTGCTGATGGCCCAATATTGAATGCCAATGTTTATCAGGTTGGACAACAGGAAAAACAGTGACTCGCGGGCACTCAGGACCTGCTCAGAGGTCAGCTCTTCGGCCAATTTCCCACAGCGACGTGCGCCATGGTCAATCAGCGTTTGCACCGTTATGACGGTTGTACCTACTGAACCTGAATATGCCATGTCGTTGTCCTTACCAGCCGGGGCAATTCCAACGCTGCATCGAAGCACGCGACCTACTGCCCTTTTCGCTCTTTTCTGCCACAGGCTCCATTCTCGCGCAAAAAGCATCCCTACGGGGTCCGCCTTGGGGCTGTGGAGCCTTTAAATTTGAGCCAGTCTCACGGTTGTACTTTGCACGCCCTTTGGCCGTCAATCCAGCGCCTTGCTTGGCTGGCAACTTCTCACCTCGACCAATGGCAAGGGACGGGCCGCCATCTTTAAATTTCTTGCCCTCAAACACCTCGTCAACAATTTTTACCCGCTGAGGCTTGGTTGTTACTTTTTTGACGATGTTTAGCCGTTCAGACTTTTTTTTGTTTGGCTCATAGAAACCAGCCGCCTTCAAAGACTTGGCTATTGATGCATTATTTTTTGGCATAGTCAAAACCTGTATTTGGCTGTTTTTTGAGCAATCTTTTTTGGTTGCGCTACAAATTGTTTTCCTGCGGCTTTGCCTGCTCTTTTTGCTTTGGTTGTCGCAGCGTACTCACTAGGGCTGAGACTTTTGATCGCAGCTTCTGGAAGGTAGCGCTCACCTGTTTTACTAGACGGTTTTCCACTTTTAGTTCTCCATTTTTGATCGCCCCAATCTTTCAGCGATTTTTGCGAATCTTTAATCACGATAACCACCACCCGCGTCTTTATACCGCTTGGCCACAAGCTGCGCTTTTCTTGCGCTCCATTGGCCTGCACCTGTACCGTGCGTGGCTTCGGACTTGACTTGGCTCACAATACGCTTGCGCAGCTCAGGCTTGGTGTAATTACCAGCCTCATTCACGCTGCCACCATCAGCCATGCGTTTGTCAGCGCGAACAAACTCTTTGCCAACCTTCTGAGGGATACCAGTCTTCTTGGCAAACTCAGGGTTGTGCGCAACCGCCGCCATCAATTTGTGTTGGGCTGGTGATTTGCTTGGCATGATCAGCTGCAGAAAATAGTCACACCCGCACCAGCAGGCAATGTGACGTGAATGTTTGTGTTGAAGCG
>Ga0181339_1000087_pt1 | contig 36685 bp, 44 predicted proteins | sample Sp13VDMM110DD_FD_130101 | JGI IMG/M metagenome (GOLD analysis project Ga0181339, IMG submission 130101) | Freshwater viral communities from Lake Michigan, USA - Sp13.VD.MM110.D.D | ecosystem: Environmental > Aquatic > Freshwater > Lake | place: USA: Michigan | collected 2013-04-23 | reverse complement strand
CGTGTCGAGTTCGTCAACGCCCGAGTGCATAACCTCGTAACCGACGATACGCGCGGGCCTGTCCATTGTCCGCATGATAATTTCGCCCGCGCCTTCAACGCGTATCATGGGCGTGTTAGACTTGACCGTTTTGTACGGTATGTTGTCGGCTGAAAGTTCTTCCTCCCAACGCGGGAAGGCAATTGTATTCACAAGGTCGTATGTGGGCAAGTAATATGCAATGTTCCCCATAGGGTACATGCACTTAAGTATTTTCAGGCGCGTAATCAGCGCCTTTGTCTTGCCGCTACCTAGTCCCCCAACGAACGCCGGAAATTGCGCTTTGGTGGCGACTAGGTCAAACTGCGGCCCTGTTAGCAGTATGTCCGTCGCCGGGGCTGTCATCGGTGTACTTCATAATGTTATAGACCGGCAGTCCGTTTCCGGCGGGCTTTTCAGGGGGCGGCGTGTCAGTCAGCAAACCGTTGAGTTTGCCGATACTGTCTAAAATGTCTTTGTGCGCTTTCTTCTCTTGAAAGTTCATAGTCTTGTTGCGGTACAGTGCAACGTATGCACGCTGCAACTGTTCTTTGGTAGTGATAGCGCCGTAATCGTCGTCACCTTCGTAACGGTATTGGTCGCGAAGTGCGATTACCTCACTGTCAAATTGCCATTGCGAACCGGCCAGGCCCCCGCGTGCGACCGCGTCAGGCAGGCCCTTGAATGTCTCTAGACCCGCCCATGTTGCCGTCTGTTCGGGGTTGCGAGCCCACAACCTCGCGAACTTGTCGCGAAGCGCGGCCCGGTCTTCATCGGGCCGAAATACGACGGACGGCCAAGCGGTCATACTGTTAGTTAGCGCGGTTTGACCATTCGCGCAACGCGTCAACTTTCGCGGCGCACACGTCCCGTTGTTCGCGGGTGTCTGTTAGCTCGTCAATCACGTCGCCAACGTCGTACAGCGGGGTTTGCGAGACGGGACAGGGCGCGACCATGTCAGCCGGGGGGACAACCCGAACGTCGCGAAACTCAACGATTGGGGGCGTTGAGGGCGTCGCGCAAGCTGTCAGGCAGAGGGGTAGTAAGCAGGTCAGCAACAGCCGGTTCATTGGCGGCAATCTCCCGAATGATCGTACGGGTACGGTCAGCTTTTGCAGCGACGGCCCCGACCGCTACAGTAAGCCGGTCGATTGCGGCAAGGTCAAGCTTTCTGTTCGCTTCAAGCCTGGCGATTGTTTCGGCGTTGGCTTTGTTCGCGCCGCGAAGGTTGGCGGCTTCCTGTTGCAGCGTTTCGTACTGCGACCGGCTCAACTTCAGGTCAGCGACAACGGTTGTGTAATGCCAGTATGCGAGCGCCAGCAACAGCGCGACACCGCCCGCAATCCATAGCTTAACCGATGACGACACGAACGTTGACCTTCCGTTTGCGGCGTTCGCAGTATTGCGCCCGAATGCACTTCAAGCAATCGGTGTTCTCGCCATTGATACAGGCAAGCAGCCTGTCAAGTTCTTCGCGTTTGGCTTGGGCGTCTAACTCTACTGTCTTCACAAGCGCCGCTTGTTGGGCGCGCGTACCATACGCAGACTTGTTTACGACTGAAAGCAAACCGGCCATGTCAAGCAGTCCTGTTTAGCGGAACTTGTCAAGCGTCGCGATTGCTTGCGACAGCTTTTCAACACAAGCGATACCCTCAAGTATGCGGGCGTCTTGAGCCTTAACATAGAGCCCGTGAACTTTCCAGAGGGCAAGGCAAAGCCCTAGAATAGCAGCGCCAGGCAGGCCCGCCCCTAGTAAACTCTCAACGAACCCTGCGGTTGCCTGATCCATGCCCACAAACCCCTTAGAGCGCCATCTAGGGCCGCGCTATGCCATTGCAAGGGCCGTCGCTCGCGCGTCGTCAACCCGGTTCGTCCATCCCTTACCGAATACCGGCCAATCGTCAAGGGTTCGCATGTACTGCAACCGAACGTCGCACACGTCGTTGATAGTCTCATGTACGCCGAACTTCGCAACATGTTCCTGTACAGCCTTGATTGTGAGCGGGCCAGGTTTCCCGTCAGCTTTGGCGTTGACAGTCTTTTGCAGGTACTTGACCGCCCGTGACGGGCCGCTGTTCAAGGCGAAGTCAAATACAGCGAAGTCAAGGCCCTTGGGGTAGTGATCGGCGTTGCACTCGTCCCAAAAGTCAACTTGATAGATTGTACGCACTTCGGCTTGTTCAATCTGTCGCACGTCGCGAAGGGGCTTGCCTTCCCTGCGTCTGTACCTGTTGTAACTCATTTGGGTTACGCCGAAGTTCGTTGGCCCGCCGTTGTCTGCCGGGTGATTGACGTAACCGCCTTCGCTAATGCGTGACGCGTCGTAACAGGCGTTGAAGTTGCCGAGCATGTGAACCCCTCAAACGGAAAACCCCGCCAGCATTACACTGGCGGGGCTCCCATGCAAGGGTCGGGCGGGTTGGGGGGTTCCCGATTGTCCCTGCTAGGTCGTTAGGCGGCGGGGGCCGCTTTTTTCTTCCGGGGCTTCGCAGCCGCCGGGCCGTCAGCGTCAGCGGCGCGGGTGACGACAAGGCCGTCAGTCGGCGGCGTGAAGCTTCCGTACGCCTTGCCGCCGGTCACGACAACCGACGTGAAGCGCGACGCGCTCGTACGTTCGACCGCGCGCATGGCAAGCTTGGTCGCCCGGTTCGGGTGCTTGACGCCCGTAACAATCGGGAAGAACCAACCTTGGCCGATGGACAGCGCCGTCAGTTGCGCGGTCAGCGGGTTCGCCTTCGGCGTGCGAGCGGCGCGGGCGGCTTTCGGGGGCGCTTCAAAGCCGGTAACGGCGAAGCCGATTGGCGCGGGGGCGGTAGCGGTCGTCATGGCGGGGGTATCCTGTTTCGGTTGCGCGTTGGCGGTATTGCCGAGCGCGGCCCTGCCTGCATCCGTTGCACGGGCTGCAATGTCAAGACCTTTCTTCATGGCTTCGTTGGTTTCAACGAAACCGTCAGCGACAAGCGCCTTAAGCGCCGCGCCGTTGGCTTTGACCATTGCGTACCCTTCGGGGGCGTTCGCAATCTTGGTCAGAAGTTCGGATTGTTTCGCGTCCATAACTGTTGTGTCCTTTCCTGTTGTTGACACGTCTTCGTTTGCGATTTGAGTAGCATACAAGTGTCATGCCACGCGTCAAGCCTCGTCACGCGAGAATTTTAGCGCCAGGTCAACGCTTGCTGTAATGCGCTGCAACTGTTCGGCAAGTTGGTCTTCCCGTATCAAGTCGGCTGTCTCTAGGAACGCCGTCAAGAGCCGTTGAACCGTGTTAAGGGTTTGGTACAGCGAACCGCTTGCACGCAACAGGGCAACGTACCGGGGGTCAGCCCGCCCAATGATTACGTACTTGCCTGGCGAGCCTGTAACAATAAGGCCGTCAGGCGTAGCGGCAAGCCGCAAGTCAAGTATTTCGTCGTGCGTTAGGGTGCAGTTGCCGTCAGCCATTTGTACGCCATTGCGATAAGCAGCCAAATCCCAAGCGACGCAGCGAGCGCAAGCAAGCAGCCCGTACCCTTGTTCTGATCGTCTGGCATGTTGTCCCCGCCCGAATGTGCAGGGACATTTTAAGCACTTGTGCCATTACGGCGCAACCCGTTCCGGGGCGAATTGTTCCGGGTCGGACACGTAACCGGCGATTTTCAGGTAATCGAGTATGGCCGCGATAGCCTCCCGGTATCCCTTGGCTTCGCGCCAGGCGTACCGTTGCTGATCGCAGTACGCGGCAAACTCTTTTTGTTCGGGCGACATACCCTTGCCGCCCTTGACTTTCTTAAGTTCGATATACAGCCCGGCGTATTGTGGGCATGTCACCGGCAAAAACATGTCATGCACGCCAGCCGTAACACCCGCCGCTTTGTCTCGCGCGCCGTGTACTGCGTCGCCGTGTCCCTGATTGTGTACGGCATGAAGCCAACGGACGATAGGCAACCTGCCCACAACCGCATGACGCCAAAAGAATACCGCCGCCTGTTCGCCCCATTCTGTACCTGACTTGGTCAGGCTTGCGTACCCGACTGTCACGGCCCGCACTCGCGCGTGTTGTCTGGCCTGGCTGACGACGTGTTGCACACTGGCGTACTGCCGACAATGTACAGCCCTGCTAGGATCAAGGCAATCAGTAGCAGGTTAAAGCGGTGTCCCTTCATTTACGCTGTTCCTCTTGTATGCGTTCGTTGATTTGGTCAATGCTAAATTCGGTGTTCTCGATTGCCTTACGCAGTCTTTCACGGTCGGCAATGTCAGCCCGGTTGAATTGCGTACGGTAGTGCGCCAGTTCAACGCGTGTACGGTCAAGGGCGCGTAGCAAGTCGTTGATACGGTCTTGCTTGTCGTTGAGCCGGGGGACAACGATAACACGCCTGAAAGGAAGTATTTTAGCCGTACGCTTTTCGTCAGTCACACGAATACGCCCCTGTTTGGCCCGCCGAATGGTAGCGCCGCAAGAGGCGGGCCGTTATGGTAGTGCGTTCACGCCCGCTTCAAACGCCAGGCAGGCCGTCGCAAGCAATTGGTGTTCGGCTGCGGTCAGACTACGGCCCAACGCTGCAAACTTGCTCGTACGATTGCTGTACGCAGTCTGCGAACGCAAGCCTAGCAGGTTGCCTGTCAGTACAACGCTCGCCGTGTTGGCCGTCCCAATCTGTACGCCATTCTTGTACAGTTGAACGCAGCCCGTTCCGCTCGCCGCGCTGCGGTTGACCGCAGTAACGCCCCGGCTGTCAGTGCATGGCCCCGACACGTTGCCCGTACCGTTGATACGACACGTTGCAAGGTCGGACCCGTTGCGCGCTAACAGTCTAAGGTCAGCACTTCCGCTAATGCCGAGTGACGCGCCGCCGGTGTTGTTCGTATGATCCATACCAATCAAGCAAGCGGTGTTCTGCTTGAAGTTGGTAAGGCTCCCGCCAATGTCGCGGTTGTAATCAATGTAATCGTCAACACCGTCGCCGGTAAAGCCCTGCTTGTACACATGCCCGACCGTACCAACGAGTGTCACGGCCCCGGCTGCAACGAGATTAAGCCCCGCTGCTTGTGCGTCGTGCAAGTTATGCCAGTAAGCGCCGTCGAGTTTGGACAGTACGCCGCCGTCGCGTACTGCCCGTACCCAATCGTCAAGCAAGTCAGCCAACGCTTGTGTCGGCTGCGAAGTCATGCGCGCCAGGATTGCGAGCGTTTCCGGTATGGCCGCTTGGCGGGCTACGCCGCCGACAAGCCTAACCCTGCGTCTGTCCTGTCTCGCCATGCTTCACCCGCTTAGGTCGCCAGTTGGATTGCAAGCCGTGTCGCACATATTCGGCGTTTTGTACACGCCGGTAAAAGGCTTGTTTGGCGTCTTCTAGGGCTTCCGGCGGGAATGTGACCGCCTCGCCCTTACCCGGTTTGGGGCGCACGAAGCGCCGTCCCTTTCTCGTCATATCATTCGCCCTTGAAGTATTTACGGCCCCGGTCGGCTTTGTCGCGCTGTTCTTCGGTAATGCCGAGGTTGTCAGCCAGGCGAGCGCGTGCAAGGTCGCTGTCGGTTGGTCCGCCTTCAAGTACCGTACGTTCGGTTGCAAGGTTGCGGTTGTTGGCGTCGTGTTCCGTAAACGCGTTCGGGAACCTGGCGCGCAACTTGGCAATGTTGATTGCCTCGTCTTCACCCCATGCGAAGCCGCACGCCTTCGCCAGTACAGCCATGTACCATTTGGCGTCCCCGACTTCCTCAACGACGTTGACAAGGTCAAGCGCCCTGTTCTTTGTCATTGCCTTGTACACGGCTTCAAGCAGTTCGCTTGCTTCCGTAGCAAGTCCAATGACGCCGTGCAAAATGTGTTCGGCGGTCTTGGGGTCCGGGTGCAGCGCGGTCAGCATTTCGCGCCAGATTGTATCGGCTTCGGCGTCAGACGGCGGCGGTATCTTGAAGTCGCGCCCGTAAAAGAGGCTTTTCTTGCACTCGTCAAGCGCGTCGCCTGCACTGATCGCAGCCCGCATACGCGTAACGAACGCGCCAGGGTTTACCTTGTCAGTGTGAAACTGATTGGACAGCGTAAGCGTCGCTTCAGCGACGTAGTCAAAGGTTAGGCCGGTCATGTGTGATAGTCCCCTGTTGAGTTAACGAAGGGTCAGAAGAACACATAAACCGACTGCCCACAACCGGGCTCGCCTAGAGGTAGAACAACGCTAAGGCGAGTAATGCAACCGGCGGGAGAATGACCCCGGCAACCCTAAGAACGAAGTATGTACGTTCGCCCATTCACGCCCCCTTGTTCGGTCGTGCGTTGCTGTAATTCGGTTCGTACCCTGCGGAGCGTAACACCTTGTCGGCTGTCTTGTATGTCGTGTTCACTTCCGCAACAATCGCTTTCATAAGCCAACCGTCCAAGTGTCGGTTGATTATGTCAGCCTCTTTAGCAACCCGCGCGCTTACGACATAAGGCCGGGTAATACTTTTTGTGCGCCTTTTGCGCTCGCGAGCCGGGCTTATGACGTACCCCGCATTCGCACGCGACCCGGCCCGCTTGCGTATTCTTAGTATGTGCTTGTCGTTTGTCTTCAGCGCCCGCAACAGTTCCGCCCGGCTTATACGGGTAAGGGACATGTCGCCTGGCGTAGTCAAGGGCTCGCTGTCGGGCGGCTGCTGTTTCTGCGTCATGGTCATACGCGACCGTTCTAGCTGTTGTCACTCGGTTTGTCTCGCGTCAGGGCTTGAAGGTTGTACAGCAACAGTTGCGCCGTGCTGACGTGATCCTGCAAGCGGTCGTGCAAGTCCTGTATTGCAATGTAATCAAGGGGCGCGTCAAGTGCGCCGTGCTTGACTGCATTGTCCTTAAACCTTCCGATTGCCAAGCGCAAGGGCGCGGCCTTACGGGACAGGTCAGACAGGCGGGCTAGGGCCTTCGTTGCGGCTTCGGTCATTGTCTCTGTTCCTGCTGAAGTCATGTTCAAGCGTCGCACCGTCTGCGTAAAGAATGCAAACGCGTTCGCGCTTGTCCCGGTGCATGGCCCTATGTCGTGCGACGCCTAGCGAGTGCAAAGGCTTCTGACAGGCATAACACCAACATTCTTTAAGCCTGGCCGTCATAGAAAGTACACGTCGTACTTGACGTGATCTATAACGACGTAAAAGCGGTCGATTGCGACCGTACCCGCATACTTGTATATGCGCCGCCATTTGCGTTCAAACTTGAGGTTGTACGCCGTGCGGTACTTGGTAGCGTTGCCGCTTTCCTGCAACTCGCATGTCGTCGGGGGCTCGCTTGAACCCCATTCAATCCGCGCCTTTGACATGTCACACCGCCCGTTCAATCACTCGTACGATAACGTCGTACCCGTATTCGTCCTTACCGACTTCCGCCAGCAATGCGAACATGACGTTGCACTTGACGGTATGGTCAAAGACTTCGCGCGCTGCTTTCTCGCTGCGGAATTGCTTTGTTGTCGGTACGCCGCTTTGGCGGCTGACACTCGTAACCCGGAACATGTCTAACCCCTTTGAATGACTACCGTGTTGCGGTCTTCGCTTCCATGCAAAATCCAGGCAACGTTACCGTCGCCGTCAACAACGCGCCATTGCTTACGCTGGAACGTGCGGGCGTTCTGCACACACGCAAGCAGCGCCCCGGCTTCGGTGTCGTGCATGTTGTACAGCGTCCAACCTTCCGACCAACCGTTTAGGCCGGGCTTGTGTTCGCGGTAGTATTGGCAATCGTACTTCATGTTCACATGTTCCTGTACTTGTCTATTTCGGCGTTCATATGCTCAACGTATCCGCCGGGGTTACGTTCAAGTATGCGGTTCGCCGTCGCTTCCGCCGTCTGCCGGGCTTCCTCGATAGTACAGCCGACAACAGCCGCGCTAATCGCGTTCGCCAGTTGCAGGCGCTTCCCGTTGATTGTCTTGCGCGTATTCATCGGTCATACCTCGCGTTCACTTGCTCTGTCAGCCATTCAACTTCCCTTTCGGTCAGTTCAAAGGCGACACCGTCGCACATGGCGTACACGGCTTCGGCCCCGGCATAGATACCAACGTCGGGTTCTGCCTCTTGCCATTCAAAGAACACTTCAAGTTCGTACGACGTGTCGTCGCTGTCGTCGTCAAGGCGTTCGCGCTCAAGTGTGATTGACATTGATTGTTCGCGCATGTCCGTTATTCCTTCACCGGCCAAACTTGTTTAAGCGTCTCGGGATCGTTGACGCTGACGTGTACAGCGTCGCCTAGTTGGAATTGGTAGTCAAGCGCAATGTGTTCCGCGTCAGCGAACACGTACCGCGTAGCGTTGGCCGGTTCACGGGTCACGCCGAATATGTTGTTGTCGGTCGGCTTGGCCCATTCGGTAAAGCCGTTGACGAACCCATGTTCAACCGGCTTTGACCAAATCTTGACAATGTACGACATGTGCTTGTCTTCCTCTGCTTGTGCGATCATAAAAGCACGGCCAGGCTGACAGGTCAAGCGCCTATGTCAAAGTATTTTTGTATTCGCTAGGAATGTCGCCCGCGCAAAGCCCCGTGCTGTTGCGCTGCGTATGTACTTGGTCTTGGCGCTCTTGCCGCCAAGCTTGGCGAATTGTTGCGAGCCCTGTACGCCGTTGTCGTACTTGATAACGAGCGGTTCAACGCGCTGCTTGTCAGGCATGACGAACCCGTTGCCTGTCCAAAGCCAAGTATCTTTAGTGTACGCGTCGCGCGGTGCTATGTACTGCGGGAAGTCCGGGTGTGTGTCATCCTGGGGCAAGTACCCGCCGTACTCGCAAGGGTCAAAGCGGTAGTCAAAGCGGCGGTACATGGTCGAGATTACCGAACGCGGGTTTTCGCTCATATGCGGGGCGTTCAATGCCTCTGCAATGCGCCCCGGTACGCGCCAGAGTGCAAGGGCCTGTTCCTGAAAGGCAGGGTTGCGGGCTCGCTTGGCTGCGAAGTGCTTTGCACCGCATACGGCTAGGTCGTCGCACGGGCCGAACCCAAAGACCATGTCAACGGGGTCGTCGCCTGCAATCTCGCGTACGAAGTCTAGCCAAAAGCTGAAGTAGCAGGGCGACAGGTCGCCGCCGTGCTTGTGTATGCTCCCGCCCTTGTCACCCCATGCGGTGTAAGCGTCGTCATTCTGCATGTCTATAATGTGGCATTCGTACCCGGCTTCAGCCCAAGGCCGTACCATGTACCCGCTTGCGTCAAAGAATGAGAAAACTAGACGGCGCTGCATTACATTCCCATTTTCGTATAAGCTTGGTCAAATGCCCACATTTCGAGGTTGAACGCAAGCGACATGCCTTCAATTTCAATCGGGGCGTTGTGCGCTGCAAGGTACGCGTCAAGCTTGTCAATCCAAGCCCAAGGGCCGGTAAACTTGTTCGCGCCGCCGTGTCCGTCATTCGACAGCGTACCGATGCACTGACCGTCAACGTACAGCGCGGCGGTAAAGCAAGGCGTCTCTTGCGTCATGCGCTTGAAGGTCTTGAGGTTCTTAAGAACGATATTCATTGTGTCTGTTCCTCTGTCTGTACGCATTACATACGTGCATGTCGTACGCATGTCAACAGGGTCGGTACAACTATTTTGTACAAGGGCTGTAATTCGGTGCAATTAGGTCGCTTGTCAGCTTCAGCGTGTCAGGTTGGCCGTGTCTAGTATGGAATAGTGTAAACCCATACTATGCAAAGAATTGCTGTTTTTCCCGTGTTTCCTGGCAGTTTCTTCTAAAAATAGTATAATAGTATAATAGTATATCAAGAGGATAAGTTAATTCGAGGAATTAGGAATTGGAATTGGTCGGAATTGTTCGGGTATGTGAGGGGGGCCATACTACCGTACTATATACTATTTCTAGGCCGTCCCGAATTAGGAATTGACCCGAATTACCAACCGAAGGCGAAATGCGCCGACAAATAAATTGCAGCGATCAGCAGCCCTGTAATAGCTGCGTACATGCGTTTGCGCGCTTCAGTGTGGGCAATCCGCTTGTTACGGACTTCAGCGCCAAGCATGGCGGATACAGCAAGCGTCGCGTTATCGGCGGCTGTAAAGTCTCTGCGGTCTTTCTTACCGAACGTGCTCATAATGGGTACTATGCACGACAAATGCCAACAAACCGTTAATACGGCGGGGCTTCGTGTACTCGCACGATTGTACGCCAAAGGTCGTCGGCGGGGCGGAACATGTCGTATTGTCCGTCGTATTTGATACGTTCCGTGCGCTTACGTGCAAACCATATGATTGCCTGAAGTTGGTTCGGTACTAGCCCTTCGGTGTTAGCAATCCGTTTAGCAGCGGCTGCAATTCGCTCGTATTCGGCCCGGCTTTTTACAATCGCCTGGCGCATGGTCATTTTGCGCGCGAGGTATGCGGCCTTCATATGTCCGTCAATCGTCACGGGTTGCGGGTCTGTCGGGTCAAGTATGTTGAAGTAAAAGCTTCTGATCTTGAGCCCGCGTACGGTTCCCACAAATGACGCTTCGCCCTTCGCATAGGCGAGCGCCCGGCGCTTGCAATGGCCGTATGTCGAGACGGTCACGCGTTCCGGGGGCCTGCATTCACGCGCGCCCTGTAGCACGCTCGCCAGGCTGCGGAGATTGCCGAAGTAATCGTTGTTTGGGGACAGGGCGACAAAGGCCGCTGTCGTGCGCTCTAGGTCAATGCCGTAGTGTTCGGCAAACTCGCGCATAACCTGGTTGTACCTGGCGTATGCAAGCAGCCCTTCGCGGCGGTCGTCTGCGTCGGCGCGTTCGTACATTGCACGAAGGTTGCGCCCGCCCTTCACCTGAATACTTCCGGCCTTACGACGACGTACGCTTTGCTGTATGTGCCGTGCTGTTCAAGCATTACGGGCTTGGCGACTTCACGTATGATATCGCCGTCAAGCAGGTTTTGCACGGCTCGCTTAAGTGCAGCGGTTGCGCCGATACGATCATTGCGGAAGGCTGCAACCTGCAAGCAGCGGCGCGACAGGTAGCCTTGTTCAATGACCCCGGCGGCGTGTAGTGTCTGGCGTGCGTCGTACTTCGCGACCTTCTCATAAGGCGCTTGCATGTATTCCGCTATCTTGCTCTTGACGTATTCAAGTTGCGCCTGTTCGTTGCCGTCTTCGCGTCCAATCTCGCCGCGATCAAATCGGCCAAGCAGCGCGACAATTTCGTTGTGTACGATATCACACGCCCATTGCATACAGTGTTCGTCAATGACCGGCGTGTACGGATGAATACCGACAGCAACAAGCGCCGCCAGCTTCAGCGCCTTGACGTGCGCCCTGTTCCATAGCTGGCGGTTCACGTCTAAGCTTGTGCTGTTGATTTGGCTGTCTGCGTACTTGTCAAAGCGTGACGACACAACCTTACCTTCGGCGGTGAAGTCAACGTTGACGACTGCACCTTGCGCCATAAGGCTAATCGAGTAGTGGCATACTTCGGCTAGGCGCTGTATCAGCCAATCGGGCGGGATTTGTGCGCCGTGTGCTTCGTTGAGCGGGGGACGCGGGCCGGTGTATTCGGTAGTTAGGAAGCGAGGCAACAGGCCGTCTGCAATCAGGCTTTCGTCAAGCGCGCTGTACAATGTGCTTGGGGTTGTCTCGCCAATCATGGTCAGGGCGGGCGAACGTATCAGCGTCGTATTCTTGTCCTTATCGCTGTACACAATCGGCTTGATTGATTGGCCCGCGCCGCTCTTGTTATACAGGTCAAGCAACATACGCTTGATACCAACGTCAACGCTGCTTGCGTGCTTGCTCGCCATTTGCTGCATTCGCAAGCCAAATTCACCCGAGACGACAACGCACGACGGCGAGCGTACAAGGGCTTTGATAAGTGCTTGCGCCGATGCAAAGTCACCGGGGCCGATAAACTCGTCAGCGCCTTTAATCGTCTGCGTTACGCGGTTGAACAGCTTGTCAATGCCGCTGCTGATTGCTTCCTTACCTGTCCCGGTCGGCGCGATCAGCATAAGGTACAGGTTAAGCCCTGTCCCGCTTACGTTCCATGCTCTGCCCACAATCCCGGCGAACATGGCGACGGCTGCGGCTAGTGCAATCTGTTTCACGGGGCGCGGCGAGGCGGCGTATATAAATTCGGCCATTTCACCGATTAGGCCCGGCGGTGCAATCCAATCAAAGCGGGGCGGCGCTTGTGTCTCGACTGTCCCCGGTTCAATCATGCCGGTGTCGGTTTCGGGTACAGGCTCTTGTGTCTTGGCCGCGCGCATAATCTCGGCAACGCGTGCGGTTTGTGCAAAGTCGAGTGTCGGCGGGCGGCGGTCTTCCGCAGCCAATACCATTTTATCAACGTAGTCTTCGCGTGCGGCCTTGGCGCGTTCGCCCAACCTGGAAAGCCGGAACATGCGCTTGATTTGGGCGCGGTTGTGCGTGAAGAACCCGAGTATATCAATCAGCGCAAAGTCGGCTTCTGACTGCGACGTGTAATACTGTTGCCAGTTGCCCGACCATAGGTCGTTGAACTTTTGCGCGTTGGCCGCTTGTTGCGCCATTGCGTACACGGTCATGTCGTCGGCAGTCTGCGGCCTGTCTTGTCCGCCTGTAAAGTCAATGCCGTCTGTCTTCGCGAGCGATTGCCAGAGCCGGTCAAGTTCGGGTTGGCGCGGTTCAATGGCTGACGGGTAATATACGTTCCCCGTCATGGTCATAAAGCGACCGCTTGAATACACTTCAACGAAGTCGCGTTTACGTCCCTGCGGTACTGTCCCGCGTACGATAATGTGCAGCCCCGCCCCTGACGGGCTCAACTCGCTGTATGAGTTGAGTTCGCGAAATATCTCTGTCTGTCGCTTCTCGATATGCGGCGCGTCAATGCGGTTGCCGTCGTCGTCGCGTACAGGGTCAAGGTCAACGAAGGTGTAAGGGTCTTCAGACGACAGCACGTAGCCTAAGCCGTCCCAACCGACACGCGCCATAACCGCCGCAAGGCAGGCGTCAAAGTCTGACCATGTACGCGCGTCAGTGCTGCTTGCGTGACGGTTAGTCAGCGGGTTGTATGGGACTTTGGTAAGCTTGGCTTGGTTCTTAACGTGTTCAAACCGCCAGACAACCCATTGTCGCAACAACCGCAATTCGTGCGGAATGTTGTTGTACACTTACAATACCAATTCGTTGCCGGTCAGGAAGACGTACAGCCGTTCGGTGCGATGCACGCACGGGCGCTTGTATTGGCGGAAACGCTTCAGCCAACGGTATTCAAGGCCCGTCTGTTCGGATATCGCAGGTAACGTCAGCGTTCGCGGTCGTTTGTCTAATGCGGTACGCGCGGCGGCATACAGCTTGCTTGTGGGCAGTTGTTGCAATTTCCGACCCCTGGCCTGTCACTTAACGTACGAAGAAAGCAAAAAGCGGGCCTTGTCTAGTCCTAAAATCGGCCTAGCCGGGGATTGACAAACACGGGGCGGCATGTTTCCGTCGTTATGCACAACAAAGGGACTACCTGGAAATGACCGAACAAAACGCCGTTTTCGTCGTACCTGACGCGTATAAACAGCTTTGGGGCGAGACAGCCGAACAACACCGCGACCGCCTGCTTATGGCATGGGAAGCAAGCAAGACCGCGCTTGACACGGCCAAGGCTAACGAAATGGAACTGCGGAAGACGATTGCCGCGCTCGCATTCCCTGACGCGAAGGAAGGTACGAACAAGCTTGACCTTGGCAAAGGTTACGAACTGAAGTTCGTACGCGAGGTTGAATACGTCTTCCCGGCGACGCTGTCGCGCGACGCAATCGCCAAGGTTGAAGACGAGATTGCCAAGACAGGCAACGAAGGTCAATTTTTGGCTGACCGCCTGTTCAAATGGAAGTGCGAGCCGTCCAAGTCGGAATACAAGAAACTTGACCTTGCCAACCCGACACACGCCGCCGTCAAGAAACTGTACGACAGCATTCTGACGACGAAAGACGCCGCGCCGAAGCTGGAAATTAAAGCGCCGAAAGGCAAGTAACCGGGGGATACAATGGCGCTGTTTCATGTCATTGACGACGCGTTCGCAATCCTGCGGTCGCGAGGGGTGTACAAGCAGGCGAAGCTTTACGAACGCAAGGGGCGTGTGTACGCCCAACACGGTTCGGGCTTCATTGCCATGTCACGCAACGGTACGACGGCCCCGAACGTAAGCGTTGACGAGGTTGAGGGCATTACGCCAGCCTTTGACGACATGGGGCGTATGTACAAGTCGCACCGCGACATACCGAAAGGCTGACATGGCTATCCCACATATTCAAAGCACGAATACCGTTGGCTTGTCTCACGGTATCAAGCTGCTTGTGTACGGCCTGTCGGGTAAGGGTAAGACCGTGCTAGGCGCGAGTGCGCCCCGTCCCCTGTTTCTGTCGGCTGAAAACGGGCTGCTGTCGTTGCGGCGGTTCAACCTGCCCTTTATCAAGATTGACAGCCTGTCCAAGCTTCGCGAAGCATTCGACTATTGCGAGACACCGAAGGCCGCGCAATTCGACACAATCATATTGGACAGCCTTAGCGAGATTGCAGAGATTGCCCTAGCCGAACAGAAGGGCAAGACCAAAGACGGTCGCAAGGCTTACGGCGAAATGGCGGACATTGTTACGCAAATCGTCAAAGACTTCCGCGACCTACCGCGTAAGCATGTCGTGCTTATCTGCAAGCAGGGATACGCGACAGACGGACAAACCGGCGCACGCTACGCGCAACCGTCATTCCCTGGAAAACAACTTGAAGAAAACGCGCCGTATTGGTTTGACGGCGTGTTCCAACTCGAAACTTTCCCCGGCGAACAACCGGGGCAAATTATCCGGGCGCTCCGCACGCAACCGGATCAATACACCCAAGCGAAAGACCGTTCCGGCGCGTTGAACGTTTGGGAAAATGCGGACCCGGCGAGCGGCGGGGGTCTATCCGCAATCTTTGCAAAAATGCTCGCCAGTCCGGCGGCTTAACAAGAGAGGCAATACAATGGGAATGCAATTCGCATTCAACGCGCAACAGTACAACCCGAGTTTCGGCGGCGGTTCGTCGCTACCGCCCGGCAAGTACAAAGTCGTCATTTCCGACACGAAGCCGGAACAGACGAAAGACGGACAAGGCGGCTATCTCGCCGTTACGCTCAAGGTCATTGACGGCCCAATGAGCGGCGGCGAGCATATCGACCGGCTCAACCTTCACAACGTCAATCAGAAGACGGTTGAGATTGCACACGAACGGCTTGCCGGGTACTGCGTGTGCATCGGCGTTATGGCGTTCCAGAACACCGCCGAACTGCACAACAAGCCGTTCGGTGTTGAGATTGGGCCGCAGAAAGACGCGCCGGAATACACCGAAGTCAAGAAACTGTTCGACGCGAACGGCAACACGCCGGTCAAGGGCGGCGGACAACCGCCCGCGCAACCGCCGCAACAGCCGTACGGCGGTCAACCGGCCCCCGGCTTCCAGCCCCCGGCGTCACCGCCTGCACCGCCCCCGCCGCCTCCCCCGGCGTCTGGCGGCTGGCCTGCTGCTGGCGGCGCTCCCGCTGCACCGGCTGGCGGCGGCTGGCCTGGAACGCCCGCCCCGGCGGCTCCCGGCGGCGCGGCCCCTTGGGGGCGATAAACAGCCCCCGCCGTACACACCCGAGTACCAAGCGAAAATGACCGCTTATTACTTCGGTGTCGCGAACGGGACACTAGACGCGGTAATGGACATTCCATTTTAACCGCACGGGGGCGGGCTAACGCTCGCCCCCATTTTCTTACGGGGCTTGACATGTTTGACAAAGCAGCACTGAAAGCAAGCCTTGAAGCGAGCGTTGAGGCATACACGCGCCTTAGCATTCCAGCCGAACACCGCAAGCACTTGGGCGCGTCACTCGCCGGTCGCGACTGCACCCGCTACCTATGGAATACGTACCGTTGGCTACTGCTTGAACAGCACGAAGGCCGTATGCGCCGGTTGTTCAACCGGGGACACCGCGAAGAACAAGTGTTCATTGACCTGTTGCGCGGCGCGGGCTGGAACGTATGGGACATAAACCCGGCGACCGGAACGCAATACCGCATTGCCCACATGTCAGGACATATCGGCGGCTCGCTTGACGCCATTGTCCAACCGCCCGGCGTGAACTGGCACGCTATAGGCGAGTTCAAGACGCACAACAACAAGTCATTCAATGACCTTCGCAACAACGGCCTGCTTGCGACCAAGCCCGAACACTTCATACAAATGAGCATTTACGGGCGGTCGTACGAGACTGACAAGGGCCTGTATTGCGCCGTCAACAAAGACACTGACGCGATTGAATGGATACCCGTTGACCTGGATTTTGGCGCGGCTGAAGACGCCATGCGCCGAATGGAACACGTTATCGGGTTGCGCGAGCCGCCAAAGAAAATCAGCGAAACGCCGACATTCTGGAAATGCAAGTATTGTCACTTCAACGGTATCTGTCATTCGGGCGAAGCACCCGAAAAGAACTGCCGTTCGTGTCGTCACGGCGCACCGGCTGCGGCGGGTGAATGGCATTGCGAATTGCACGGGCAACTTATCCCTGACGGTATTATCCCGGTCGGGTGTGACTATTGGAAACGCCTTGTATGAAGTGCGATTGCGGCGAAGACATTGCAGCGGAAGACGGGCCGAAGTGCGCTTACTGCCTTCGCGCTGAAATGCTGCTTGAAGAACGCGCCGACTTACTCGCGACAGGCTGCTTACTTGGCGTGTACTACAGTGAAAAGAAACGTACTTGGCAAGCCGTCTTTGATAGCGAGGAAGGCTTACGATACACTAAGCACGGCTTCAAGACAGCAAACGCCGCCGCGCTACAGCACGACGTTTACGCGCTTGCGTGCGATGGACGTTGGGCCGTGCTGAATTTTCCCGAGCCCGAACTATGATTGTACAACCCGCCTTTGACGAACGTTGGTACTTAGAGGAAGCTGTACAGTCCCTCTTTGACTACTTTGAAGCGACCGCCGGAATGGACGGCGAACACAACCCGCTTATCGCCATGCCGACAGGTACGGGCAAGTCGGCGGTCATTGCTAAGTTTATGCGTAAGGCTTTCGCGCTGTACCCGGCGACGCGCGCAATGGGCCTTACTCACGTCAAAGAACTGATACAGCAAGACGCGAACGCGATTAGGCGCGCATGGCCGAACGCACCGCTTGGCATATACAGCGCGGGCCTAGATCAGTACGACAACGTGTCGCCTATCGTCTTCGGCGGCGTGCAATCGGTCAAAGGTAAGTTTCCGATCTTTGGACACCGCGACCTGTTGTTTATAGACGAATGCCATTTGTTGAGCCCGAAGACTGACACGACGTACCAAGCCGTCATTAGCGACCTAAAAAAGACGAACAAGAAACTTAAGATTGTGGGCTTGACCGCTACGCCTTACCGGCTTGGTCTAGGTCACATGACGAACGGCGGTATATTCACTGACGTTTGTTACGACTTGTGCAACCGCGACAGCTTCGCGCGACTGATAGCGGAAGGCTATATGTCGCCGCTCATTCCGAAGCGTACGAACACGCAACTTGACCTGTCTAACGTCAAGCTTGTCGGCGGCGAATACAATCAAGAGCAACTGCAAATCTCGATTGATAAGGCAGAGATTACGCGCGCTGCGTTGCGCGAAGTCGTTACACACGGGCAAGACCGCAAGTCATGGCTGATATTCGCGAGCGGCGTTGAACACGCCGAACATATCGCGGAAGACCTGCGTACGTACTTCCATATTCCCGCCGCCGCCGTTCACTCGAAAATGACGGACGCGCAACGCGACAAGGTTATTGAAGACTTCAAGGCCGGGCGTATTCGTGCAATCGTCAATCAGAACGTTCTAACTACCGGGTTCGATCACCCGCCGATTGACTTGATAGCCGTGTTGCGCCCGACCATGTCGCCGGGCCTATGGGTACAAATGCTTGGACGCGGTACGCGCCCGTACGACGGCTTCAACCCTAAGCAATACCTGGTTGGCTTCAGATACAAGAAACTGAATTGCCTTGTACTCGACTTCGCAGCGAACACCGAACGGCTAGGGCCGATTGACGATCCTGTCATACCGAAGAAAAAAGGCGACGGCCCGCCGGGTGACGCACCGATACGGATTTGCGGCAACTGCGGAACGTATAACCATGCAAGCGCGACCGTGTGCAGCAATTGCGGCGTCGTCTTCCCGAGACAAGAAAAGCTGAAGACATTTGCGAGCGAACTTGCGCTTATGTCAGCACTCGACACGACGCCCGACGAACGCGAATACGACGTGCAACGCGTGATCTATCAAGCCCACACGTCGCGCGCCGGGGCGTCTTCGGTCAAGGTCGTGTACTACGTTCACGGCAACACGTTCTTTGAATACGTGTCTGTTGAAGGTGGCGGGCTTCGTGCAAAGCGCGGTCGGGATTGGTACAGGATACGAGAGAAAGCACGCGGGGCCGAACCGCCAGACAGCAACGCCGACTTGCTAGAGCTATGCCCTGACCTTCGCATACCGGCCAAGATCAAGGTTATAGTCAACCGCGAGTACCCCGAGATAACGGGGGCCATATTTTGAACCTATGGCCGGAAGGCAGGACACGGGAAGAACGCATTGCACTACGCGAGGCGGAAGACAAACTTAGGGCCGAACTTTGGGAGCAACACAAGTTGCTTGAAGTCGGTTCGGACGAATGGCGGAACAGCGAGTTTATGCGCTTCACCGCCTGGCTAAACCAAAGGTACGAAGAACTAGAAGAACTGTACGGCAACGTCAAACATAAGGAACCTGACGACATGGCTACGCGTGGAAGAAAACCGGCGAAGAATGGACAAGCGGACAAGCTGCTTACCGCGCTCGCCTTCGTGAAAGTCGCGACGAAAGATACGGCGCAAGGCGCATATCAACAACACGTACACATTGGCGGCAATCGCATTGTCGCCTTTGACGGCGTGATTGCGGCGTGTCATCCGATAGAGGAAGACTTTGTTGCATACCCGAACCTGGAACAACTGACCGCCGCGCTTCAGTCGTGCGGCAAGCAACTGTCGTTGACGGTTGAAGGCGACGTTGTGACGGTCAAGGGCGACAAGCTGCTTGCGACTGTTCAATGCCTCCCGCCGGATGCAATGCACGTCGTCGTACCTGACCCGCAAGCGTACGTGATTGACGACGCTATCAAGGCGGCGCTTGAAGTGTGCATGAAGTACACGCGCGAGGGCGCAACGCTTGTGCATGAAACGTCGGTACTGCTTTGCGCCAATTCGGCGTACGGTACGGACGGCAAGGCGATTGTTGAATACTGGCATGGTACGAACCTGCCCGACATGATCTTGCCGCGCGCCTTTTGCGCCGCCGTCGTGAAAGCGAAGTCAAAGCTTGTGGGCTTCGGTTACGGCAACGGCTCGTCTGTCACGTTCTACTTTGACGACATGTCTTGGCTGAAAACGCAGTTGTACGCCGAAGGCTACCCAATGCAGGCGAGGAACGTATTGAACGTCACGGCCAACCCGCTACCGCTCCCGGCTGACTTCGTGACGGCGGTACAAGCTGTCGCCGCTTTCAGCGAAGACGGCTCGTTTATCATTGAAGACGGCAAAGTTGCCGCGTTCTTCCAAGGCAACGAAAGCGCGGCTGAATACGACGTGAAAGACCTTAGCACGGTACGCCGTCTGCGGTTCAATGCGTCGTCAATCGCGAAGGTTGCCGAACACATGAAGCTTGCCGACTTCAACACTGACCCGGACAAACTGCTTTGGTTCGGTGACAGCGTACGCGGCGCGGTTATGCGGATTGCGGAAGTCTGACAATGTTGTTTGACGGGGGCGTACACAAACGCGACGTTGGGTTACGGATGCACGCGCCAATACCGGAAACGGGTTGGCGTGCGCCTGACTTCCTGCCTGACCTGACGGACGCGTACGCTATCTCGTTTGACACCGAAACCAAAGACCCCGAGCTAGAGGAAGCGGGGCCAGGTTGGGGCCGGGGGCGGGGTCATATCGTCGGGGTCGGGATATCGGCTGTATCGCGTCAGGGCGACCGCTGGCGGGGGTATCTGCCGGTCAGGCATGAAGTCGAGCCGGAAACGAACCTAGACCCCGCCCGCGTCTTCCCTTGGCTGAAAGCGCAACTTGAAACCAAGCACATAAAAAAGGTTGGCGCTAACCTGCTGTACGACGTTGGTTGGCTGACGACAGAGAACATTTACGTTGAAGGCGAGTTGCACGACGTACAGTTTGGCGAAGCACTGATTGACGACACCGCCTTTGTTGCACTCGACATACTCGCGCAAAAGTACCTTGGCGAGAACAAAGACACTTCGCTTTTGTACGAATGGATACGCGAGAGTTACAAGCCCCGGAAGAACCGCGAACGCGCGTTTATTTACAAGTCACCGCCGCGCCTAGTCGGGCCGTACGGCGAAGCTGACGCCGACTTGCCGTTACGCATTCACGACATACAAATGCCGATCATTGACCGAGACGGCTTGTCGTACGTGTACCGCCTGGAAAATGACCTTATACGCTTGCTCGTCAAAATGCGATTGCGCGGCGTACGCGTTGACCTTGGCAAAGCCGAAGAACTGATACACGTACTGAAAGGCCGCATAGGCCAGTATTACAAAGAACTTGCCCACAAACACGGCGTCGCGATTGCCAGCGTGAACAGCGGCGCGCAACTCGCTAAGTTGTTCGATCACGCGGGCGTACCGTACCTGCGTACCGAAGTCAGGGAAGACGGTAAGGGCGGCAACCCGTCGTTTCGGAAGGAATGGCTTGAAGCCCTTGAACACCCGATTGGTGACGATATCAACAACATACGCAAGCTTGAAAAGTGCGTTGGTACGTTCCTGCAAGGTTACATTCTCAACAAGAGCATTCCAGAGAACGGAAACAATCAGTACGGCGTATTGCACGGTTCGTTGCACCCGCTGAAAGACGACGACAACGGCGCGAAGACCGGGCGCTTTGCGTCTTCCGATCCGAACTTGCAGAACATTCCCATTCGCACCGATGAAGGCAAACTTATACGCGAAGCCTTCGTACCGTTTGACGGTCACTTGTGTTGGGAGAAAGACGATTATTCACAGATTGAATATCGTATGCTCGCACACTACGCCGTTGACAGCGGCGACGGGTCAGCCGAACGCTTGCGCCAGTCGTACCGCGACGATCCGTCAACCGATTATCACAAGTACGTACAAGGCAACGTCAAGGCCCTAACGGGTATCGAGATTGACCGGCGACCAATCAAGAATATCAACTTTGGTCTAGTGTACGGTCAGTCGCAAAAGTCGCTTGCGTACAAGGCGGGCTTCACACGCGCCGAAGCTGACGCAATCTTTAGCGCCTATCACAAGGGCGCACCGTACGTTAAACCGACACTGAAAGACATTGCCGCCGAAGTGCAGCGCGAAGGCTGCATACGGACCATTCTAGGGCGGCGCGTTACCTTCAACATGTGGGAACCTAATTACTATGAAAGCGAGCAAGACGGCTCGCGCATTCGCCGCACGCCGCTACCGTTTCACCTGGCCGTACGCGAGTACGGAAGCAACATTAAACGGGCTGGCGATTACAAGGGCGTCAATTACAAGTTGCAGGGTTCCGGTACGGGCGACGTAATCAAAGTCGCCATGCGCGAAGCCGATCAGTCAGGCGTGTTTGACTTCATCGGCGTACCCATGTTGCAGGTACACGACGAACTTGACTTCAGCGTCCAAGACGACAGCCCGGCGCAACAAGAGGCTTACCGCTTCATGCGTCACACGCTCGCTAACTCGCTGAAGTGCGCCGTACCCATTCTTGTTGACAACAAGCGGGGCGCTAATTGGGGCGTCATTGACTAGTTGTTAAGACTTGTCGCGTACAACCTCTGTAACAACAGAGGAACGGCAGACATGACGACGCAAAAAGAACTGACTTGGGGTGACGTGTTCGCGGAAGTCGAGAACACCCGCACGCTGACAACGGAAGAAACCGTTAACTGCCTGTTCGCCGCGTTCGCTGACATGGTCGCGGAACTGGCGGATTCGGGCAAGATCCTGAAAGCCGCTTAACTCATTGAAATTGCAGAGGTTTCGCCTGTTCGTGTCGGCCGATCGCTGCGGACAAAAAGACAACACCCGCCGGGGGGACTAAGCCCGGCGGGTGAAGCTGCACAACAGGCCCGAGGGGACGCCTTGGGAGCCCCCTTATAGCCGAAGCCGGGCCGGGGGTCTAGGGGCCAACCTTCGCGGCTGTCGGCTCTTTGGTCATGGCGCGAAGGATCACGCCGCCGACTGCCCACACCGCCACGAAGGCCGCTTCAACGGCGCTGAAAGCGCCCTGCACCGCTTCGGCGGTCGGGGGCGGGTTTGTGTCACCGAAGACCCCGAACGCCGCCAGAAGGCCAATCAGGCCCATGACAACGTTAAAGATTGCGGTCTTGGACTTGAACAGTCCTAGAATGGTATTCATGCGAACCCCTGCGTTAGACTACCGTTGACGTTCCCCTTGCCACGACGCGCGACAAGTTGCCGTTAGTCCTAGACCATACCTCAACTTCAAGCAACCCCAACGTCACGGTCAGCGTGATTGTGCTTCCCGACGTGAAGGGGTCAACGGTTGTCCAAGAGCCGCCCGCCACACGCCAACGCATGACATAGTCGGTTCCGGCTTCCGCCGTGCTTGCGGCGTCGTCGTAAAACTTCACGTTGTCCGTAAGCCGGTTGCGCTCGCGCCAGGCAATCGCCGGGCTTGTCGAGTTCGGGACCGTTGCAGGCTGACGCGTTCCGCCGATTGTCAGGTACGCCGGGGGTGACGGCCTGTACGTGCGCTTGTCCATTGTGAAGGCGATATCAACCGCCGACGAAAGCGAGTATTGGCCGCGCGTCGTAATGTCGGTTATGCGAATGTCGCCCGCGTAATCCTGATCGTACGCCGCGTCAGAAAGACCGTCTGCACTCGTCAGGAAGTAAATAGGCGTGTCAACAACGTGAGTTTCAAACGTCGTGTCAAACAGCGCCCGGTGTACGTTGGTCAGGCGGTACGAACCGCCGCCAAGCGAAGTCACCGTGCGGTATGACATTAGCTCGTTTCCGACAAGCATAAGGTTGACACCTTCGCTTTGGATTTGAGCGTCACCGCCGCTTGCGGTTGTGGGTACGAAGTCAGACGGCGCAAGGCCGTAAACTACCATTCCCGTACCGCCGCTGTCAAAGCCGTCGTCGTCAGCCGTCGTGTCAGGGTACAGCGTTTGAACGCGGCCCGAACCCGAGTACGGAACGTTGTCAACAAGCTGCGTATTCGTCGCGAACGCGTCAGTTGAAGCGTACGCGCTGAAGCCGGTTGAAGCCTCGTCAACTTGTTCGGGCAACACCCAAATCAAGCCCTTGCTTTCAAGCACACTCACAAGCGGGCTGTCAGCCTGGCGAACGAAGTAGTACGGCGCACCGATAACCTTGTACACCGTTACGGCGTCAGGTTCCGGCGAGCCGCCGTCCCATTCGCTAGGCGCGGGCGGCGCAATCGTAACAGTGTTGTTGGCGTAAATATCTTGGAACGCCGACACCGTCACCTTGCCGTCGTCTAGTTCGCCAAGGTCAACTTCCTTCACGCGCATAACAAGCCGCTTGATACCAAGGCGGCGACACGTCAGCTTGAAGACGCTGTTAGGCCGCAGCGTTTGCCCGACAGCGCGGTTGCACTTGATATCGGCAGAGAACAGCGGGACAGACAGAGCCGCGCCCGTGCGTGTCGCGAGGAACACGGCAAGGTCAGGGTCGTAACAGCCGGGGTGTGAAAGTTGCGCGCTGCGTACCTTGCCAGTCGCGGCAATGTTGCCGGTGTCTTGCCACACCGCCGGGCTGTTGTCCTGGTAATTGTTCTCACGGTTTTTGAACATTACTCGAACCTGGTTGACCGTATCCGACCAAAGGTTGCGGGTGTAATTCGTAATGTCTGACAGGTTGTCAACGTCAATTTCAGGCAACGCGCTTTCGGTGTAGTCCTGACGCTGAAGCCCAAGAATGAACTTGCCGGTTGCCGTGTCCTGGTACAGCACGCCGTTGACCTGTTTGAGCAATTCCCCGATCAAGTCAGCGCCGCGCGCCGGTTGGGAAACTTGCAGGGACATAAAATGGTTTTCGTCGTACAGCGTGTCGGCTGCGGCGAGGAACGAAGCCGTATCAAGCCTGGCCGGATCAATCCCGAGCATGGCAAATTCGGTCACGCACATGTCGTACAGAATTTCAGCCGGGTTGGCGTCAAGACCGTTTGACATAATGTGCTTGCCTGACGGAATGCCAAGCGTGTTGTTGAAGCAATCAACCTCGATAGCGACAGGTTCAATGTTAGACGATTTGCCGAAGTAGAACCCGCGATTGCTGACGTTGTTTTCGGTGAAGACCAAGTGAGCAATACCGTTGTATCGCGGCGCACCCGCGCCGATATGGTGAGCAAGAAACGGGTCTTGCGTCTGCGGTACGTCGCCGTCGTAAAAGTACACTGTCCCGATAACGCCGCCGTTGCGGCTTTCACCGCCGAACAGTTGAAGGTTGTTGATAACGGCAGAGCCGCCGCCGGTAAGCGTTCCTGTCCAAGCCAGGTACTTGCCGAAATAGATTTTCCGTACACGGACGTTCGGGCCAAGGCATAGCCCTAGCTGCATACCAATGTAATAGTCGTACGAGACGGTAACGCGCTTGCTGCTAAAGATACCCGTTGAAACTTTCTTCGTAATCGCCTTGCCGAGAAACGCGCCCGTCCAAAGCACGTTAGGCGACAACAGCTTGACCGTACCGTACACCTTGTTGACGGGGTCGCCTTCGTTAGAGCGCGGGAACGTGAAGTCAGACAGCGCCGCTTTAACGGCGTCAGTCGGCTTTGTCTTGACGAGAAAGCCAACGGCGAGAAAGATAGCGGCGAAGACCGCGAACCATTCAAACGGGGTCATGTCTAGTCAATACCGCTTACGAAGGGGTTGACGTTCGGAATGAACGGGAAGCCGCCAAAGTTCAATTGATTGTTAAACTTGGTCAGGCAGTCGCCCGCGTACGCCAGGTCGCAGCCAGGGTACAGCGTGACAGCCAAGCCGTAATTGCGTTTCGTCAGCGGGTAAGCGAGCGTTACGACATTGCCCACATGCGACATGATTTGCCGCCGCTCGTATTGCGTCTCAAGAAAGCCCGAACGGTAATACTGATCGGGTCGCCCGCCGTCGTTTTGAACCGTGACAGTGTTTGCGTCGTACGCCGTCATAAACGAAACGAACTTCAGCGCGTCAATGTCGATACCGCAGCGCGCGTTACCAAGTACGTTGTTGCAAGGCGTCTGATACAAGACGGAAGGAACCTCGCCAGACATGGCGCGGGTAATTTCGTTCGGTGTGATAATCTGCCCTGTCTCGCCGGATACGCGTACGTTCGTGACGTTGCCCGACCAATAGATAACAACGTCGGCGGGGTCGTGAAAGCGCGTCAGGGTCAGGTACAAATCGGGCGGCGCGACACCGAAGCCGTACGCCAGTATCAGCTTATCGTCGGCGGGTAGGTCAATCGTCAAATCGCTGTTGCCAGCTTGCGCGATAGTGACCTTGATACGGCTGCGTTTCATGGCCCGCGCAAGGTAGCGTTGGCCGTTATAAATCACGTCTTCGTTGTGCGACGTGTAGTAATACGAATTGAACGTACCGACGAACGCGTAAAGTTCAATCGGCTTGCCGGTGTAAACGCCGCTTTCGTCTGCGTTATACGTCATTGGTCCGTTGTCCGAATGTTGAACGTAACGTCAGTGTACCAAGCATAATGTGTCAGGTTGAAAGCGTCGTCATTCACCCGAGACAGCGGCGCGAGCATGACCTTAGTAACGGCAGGCATGGGATTGGGCAAGGCTTCGTTGAGCGTCAGAACCGTATTGCCGCCCGACAGAGCAACCGCCGTGACCTTGCGGACAATGAGCCCGCCCGCGTGTTCAAACGCGACGAACCTAAAACCCGCGTGCTTCCAATAGTACGTAAAGTATTCGTCGCTTTCGATAGTCGCGAACGAAGACCCGTCAGCCGCAAGCACAAGGTCAAAGTCGTTGCGCCAGGTCGGCGCGAGGAACGGCCTGTATGACCCCTTCGTGTATTCGCAGAACGTGCGGAACCATTCAACGTCAGGCGGCGACACGCTGCGGCCATTCATGCGCGACAAGCGGAAGGTACGCGGCCCTGTCAAGTCGGAACGGTCCCAAGGGTTGACATAGCTGTTGATACCCGGCCCGATATCGAGACGTTCCGCGCCCGTGATTGCCGACTGTTCAAACGTCGTACCGATTGGGCGACGGTCAAGTATCGGGATATCGTCGCAGTCGGGAAGCGTGACGGTCGGCGCAAAGGCGTTCGTCACTGGCGAGATAGTCGCCGCGTCCAATCCGGTAAGTTGCGTGTCAGCGAACGTGTCAGGCGCAACGCGTTTCAGGTTCGTACCGGACGCGACAAAGTTGTACGTCAGCGGCATGATTTGCGCCGCGACAGTGAACACCGGCCCGATAGTGTCAGACAGTCGCGCGCCGTCTGCAAACACCGTCTTTACACGGACGATTTGGAACGTGTCGCCTTCCTGAATATACGCAAAGCCGCCGTTGCGAAGGTTCGTCTTTGACGCGTCGAAATAGATACGCGTTTGACCGGCAAGTGTGGGCTGTTGAAGCTTGGTCTTGTACGGCCAATGCGGCATAGGAACCGGCTTGCCTAGCTCTGTCCAAATCGCGCGCCAGACGCGGCGAAGGTCAGGCGTGTTGTCGAGTGCGAAGCGGTGCGTAAGTTCAACGCGCGGCGACGAACGAATTGCAATGCGCTGTTCTGTTCCGTCGTCTGACGTGATTACGTCAGTGCGCCATTTCCAGCTTTCGTCAATCGGTTCTTCCGGCAGTACCCAATTGAACGGGCGTTGAATGACCTTGCCCACAATGAGCGCCCCGGATTGTGTGACGCCGCCGTTGGCTGTCTGTTCGGCAACAATCATTGCGCCCGATTGGAACGTATGAAGGGGCGCGTTCAATACAGCGATAACAAGAGCGCCCGACTGTTCAACCGTAATCGGCGGTGTCGGCGGTATTGTGTCGTCGTCCCAATCAAGCATAAGCGACATGAAAAGGAACGCGCCGCTTGTCGCGGTAAAGTCAATGTCAAAGCCGTCAGTCGTGAAGCCGTCAAACATGCCGACGACAGCGCCAAAGTTCGCGGTGTCGCTCTTAATGATAACGTGACCGTCTGCAAGCGACTTGACGGCTGCAACTGTCGGGTCAGTGTTGTTCTGATTGCGTAGCGCGTGAACGCCGACTTTCAGCGGGTCGGTTTGATCCGTAACCATTCCGACAAAGTGCGAAGCAAGCGCGGCGGTTTCACCTTGCGGGGTGTTGATAGTCGTGTTGCCGCCGCCGACAAGCAGCGCGGTACGCGGTTGGAAGCCCGCCCCGGTATAGCTTTCAATCCCGGTCGTTGCTTTGGTCAGGAAGTCGTCAAGGTGCGCCCGAATGCCAGGCATTTTCACGGCGAGGAATGACGCAAACTCGCTAGACGCAGACGCGCTAGGCGTAATGCTGTAACCTTGGCTGTCGTAAGAGCCGATAACAACATTGTACACGTTTGTTGGGTTCGGGGTCGCGCCGGTAAGCCGGTTCAATATGCGGTTGTCGTACAGCGAAGCGCCGGGGCGCGAGACAGTCAGCGTACCCGCGCTTTCAACGTTCGTGAAACAGCGTTGCGTGTCTGCACCGTCATTCAAGCCGATACCAAACGACTTGACCGCGCCGCCAGTGCTACCCGTCGCCGTGCGGAACGCCGAAGCGGCAAACACAATGTCAGGTTCAAAGTCAGGCGCGGTAACGTCAATCGCTGACGTACCCGTCCCCAAGTTTTGCGCGTTCAAGTGCGCTTCAACGTCTTCGCCCGCCAGAACAAGAATTGTCCAACGGCGAGTTTGCGACAGTGAAATTGGCGCGTTGAGGAAGTTGATTGAAATAAGATTGTCAGCGAAGCCGACTAAGCGAACGTCCCAATCCTGGCTAAACGTACTGCCGGTAAATTCAAGCACGTTGTTGTTGTAAATACGCGAGTTGACTTGCGTACTGCTACCGTGTGCATGGTTTGACGCGTGCGTGTGTTGCGCGTCCGCCGCCGTCGCAAAGCTGTAGTGCAACACCGGGCCGCGCGTACCGCCGCCGATTGTTTCGGTTGCGTCGTTGCCGGGGTCATGGCTGACCCCGACCATAATAATTGCTTTCGGCGTACGCCCGCCAAGGTCAACCGGAATGTCAACAATGCCTTTGGCGGCTTGCTGGAACGTCACGACAGCCGCGTACACGTCTTCAAGCGTCGGCGTCGTTGAGTTGGTCGCAATCCCGACCATGATAAGTTGCTTGGCCCCGGCCCCGGCGGCGGTGTAATCAAGCGTGACGCCGTCCGTAATCCATGCGCTGACGCTGGCGACGTGTTCAAGTACAGTCGTGTTGTTGCCGAGTGCGAGTACGTCGCCCACACGCGCCGCTGAATAGGTGTCTGACGGGTCGGCGGCGGGGTTTATCGCCATGCCGTACACGCCTTGCGCTGACGCGTTCGCTACGCCGAAGCAAGCGCCGCTTCCGGCTGTCGTGTCGCGTGCGCCGCCGCTAACTGCCGTGTTCGTTGAACCAAGCAAAAACAGCGTGTCAGGGTCAAAGCCGAAGCCGGTATAATTCTGCGTCCCCGTGCTTGTCTTGGTCGTACCGGCCTGTACCTTTATGTCGGCTTCGCCCAACTTCAACGCCAGGAAGTTTACGCGCGAAGCTGTCACGCTCCCGAGTGTACCAAGCGTCGTCGTCACGTCAAAGCCTGACGCGTTGAAGTTGGTAATAGACAGCGCCGCGCCTAGCGTACCCAAGGTCGGGTTTGCGAGAGGAAGCGCGGCGGTCGGGTGTACATACGAAGACGGCGCGGGACCGGCTGCAACGGCGTCGTCGTCGCTGTAGCAAATCCCCATTTGCCCGTTACCGTTGGTCGCCCAACCCATAGCAAACGCAAGGTCGTTGAATTGTCCGCTTAGATCGGCCCCGGCGTGCCAAGGCGTGCAAGCGAACACTAGGTCAGGCTGAAAGCCCGCCGTTGCTGAAACGCTGCTGTTGCCGGTCGCGTTCGCGACTGTCCCCGCAATCGCGCGTACGTCACGCCCGGCGTAAAAGATTGCAGTATATCGCGACGCGCCGCCGCCGATATTCGCGAAGTTAAGGCGTATGCCGTTTTTGATAAAGGCAACAGCGGAAGCGCGAACGTAGTTGTTCGGTGTGTTGATAACGCTTGTGTCTGACCATTCGGACCCGTCGTCAGACGCCGCCGTATTGTCAAGTGAGTACATAGCCGACGTGCGTTGGTGTACCCCGTCGTACACGCCGACACTGAAGGTTGCGTTAGGGCCGTCAGCGCCCGCGCTGCTGTCGAGATAGTCGCCGCCGAAAATGATACAGCCCTTGGGCGTGTGACCGCCAAGTTGGCCGCTGTCTGTAACGTCTAACAGCCCGATTGCAGCCGGGCTGTCAAAGTTGACGATTGCAATAATAACTTCCGCAGCCATTACGCAACCTTGCGAATGTAAATTTGCATGTCTTCAACGCCCGCCACGTCCCAAGGCAAGCCCGTATCGGGGTCAACTTGGAACAGGTCGTTATAGTACCCCGCCGTCGTCGTTGGCGAGTGTACGTCCCCGTCGCCGTCAACAGCATTCGACACAACGCCTTGTTGGAATGTCGCCGTTCCGGCGCTCGCTTTCGAGACAAGCGAGAAACGTTGAACCGCCTTCACAAGCGAGACGTTGCCGACTGCGAATGTGGGCATTTCAAAGTCGCTGCGGTCGCCAGGTGACGCGGCTTCAAGGTAGTCGGCGTCAGGCGGAATGTCGTCAATAATGACGTACCCGACCGTACCCGTTGACTTCGTCCAATCAGCCGTTGCGGTGTCGGCGTTCGGCATGTGCGTAAACACCGAACAGTCACCGATAAAGTCGTCATTCTCGCCGCCCAAGTCATCCCACAATACAAGGTCGTCAATGTACCAATTGCCGAAGCCGTTGCTTCCCGCGCGATCTTGGAACGAAACTTGTTCGGCGGTCGCAGCAGCGCCAAGGTTCACGCCGCTAACGTCAATAACGACAACTTCGTTGACGCGTACTTCGCATTCGCCGCCCGATCCGGCGAACGTGTACTTAACTTCAACATGGTTCCAAGTGTCGGCGGCGAGTACGCCCGCCGCGCTGCTAAACAAGGTCGTACCCGCGCTGTTGCGAAGACGGATTGCGCCGGTCGTTGCAATCGTCAAGCAGCACATGCGGTTGTTGAACGTGTCAGACACGCGCGCCATTTGCAACGCGTCGTCAGCCTCGCTTGAAGGTAGCACGTCAACGCGAACAGCGAACGCGACGCCGACAACGTCTTTGGGCGAAGCGAAGGCGAGACGCATAGACGAGCCCGCCGCGTCAGGCCCCGACCATGCGTTGCCGTTCGTGCGGCTGATAGACGACTGCGGACCCGAGCCCGCCGAAGACCAATTGCGTTTGAGCATGTTAGCGAGCCCGGTTGCGCCGGTCCCGTAATGGTCAAACCCGTCAGCGTAAAATACCGCCATGTTCCTACCCCGCCGCCGTCTGTTTCACTACGTCGGGATTACGACGCAGAATGTTTAGTACAACCGCTTCGCCTTCCGGCGTATCGAGTGCAGACAATGCCTCTTGCGGGTCAATCACGTTCACAACCTTGACGGGTACGTTGACTTGCGGTGCAGCCGCCGCAGCTTGTCCGCCGCGCCCGCGCTGTTGCGCCGCCGTCTCGACTGTAACCCGCTCGCCTTTCGTAACGCTCATTTGAATAAGGTTCGTGTCAATCCCGGCCTTACCGCCAACCGTGAATTGTCCGCCGTCTGCGAACGCGCCGACGTTTTGCGCTTTGATATTCGCGACGTTGACGGCGGTTGTTGCCGCGATACCTGCGGCGGCTGCGTAGTTGAACGGCGGCGGGATAGTCGCAAGGGTCTTTTGCACGGCAAGAATACCGTCAATAACCGCTGTCGAGATTGCAGCGGCTTTACCGATTGCGGCAAGTTTCTTGTTACCCGATTGTGCGAGCCCGGCGAACGCGCTTGTAACAGAACGGTAGTTGTTCAAGCGTTCTTCGTTCGCCTTGACAGCGACGTGAAGCTTGGCGCGTTCCGCTTCCGCGTGCGAGATTTTGTCCGCCTGGCGCAAGCGGTCAATTTCGGCGTACATAGCCGCCATGTTGTCAGTGTAGAACGTTTGCGCCGCCATATCTTGCAGCAAGCTTTGCACGTTGTTTTGCACGCGCAATTGCTGTTCAAGCGCAAGGGTCGTATCGCGAACCGATTGACCAAGGGTCGATTGCGCGAATTGAGCAAACGACATACCCGCCGCCAGTGTGGGCAACAGGGTATTGTAAAGTTGCAGTTGCGCGTTCAATACCGCCTGGTCGTCGCCGTACGCCATTGCGAGCATTCGGCTTTCTTCAACGCCCCGGTTGTAATCGTACAGCGGGTCAGTCGCTTGCTTGTACGCAATTTCAGCCTTCGCGACAGCTTGCGTGTACGCGTCTTGGCTAATCTTGCCTTCGTACATAAGCACGAAGTTAGCGCCAAGCGCCATGTTGTAAGCGTCAAGCGGCCCGTGTGCGTCGTCGTACGCTTGCGCCAGTGCAGTTTGAAACTTCGCGCTGTCTTGAAGCGCCTTTTGCGCGGCAAGCTGCTTGTTAATCCAATCCTGCGTTGCGACGACGCCCTTAGCAAGCGCCGCGTCAACTTGCGCCTGTACGGTTTGTTGGCGCTGTAGTTCGTCGCCAAAGAACCCGGTCAACTTGGTCGCGTTCTCAACGCTCTTTTCGTACTCTGCGAACGGATTTTGCGCGAGTTCAAGAGCGCGTGCGCCTTTCAGCACTTCGCGTTCGTATTCCTGTTGCGTGATTATTCCGTCTCGCAAGAGCCGCGTTGCGCCTTGGAGCGTCGCCGTCCAAGTTTTTTGAGCGCCCGTAACCTCTTCAAGTATTCTATCTGTTTCCTTTTGTACGCGTGCGTACGATTGGATTGCTTGCAACTTTTCCCTGATCGTCGCCAATTCTTGTGCATCGAGAGGTTTCTTTTCCTCTGCAAATCTAAGCGCGATTTGGTCAAGCTGTTCCTGTACGCGGCGAGCGTCAGAAAGCATGTACATTGAACGCGTTTGCGCGTCTAACGCGTCGTTGACCTTTTTGAGTTCTTCAACCTTGTTGAAGCCCTTTTCGTCTTCCTCGCGCGCTTTCTTGGCGGCGATTGCGTTTGCTTCAATCTGATCGTACAGGCCCTTAAGCCCGGTGTCCGCCTTCGCGACGCTGTCGCCCCAAAGGTCGGTAACGTCTCGTACTTCAAGCAAGCCGCGTTTGGCTGCGTCAAACGAAAGTTCTTTGATCGGGTCCGCAACCTTCTGACCGATCAAGCCTGGAAAAAAGTTAAGCGCCGCAATCAGTCCGTTAAGACCTTTGATTGCCAGGTTAACCCCGCCTTCAACAAGTTCAACAATGTAATTCCAAGCAATGTTAAACCCGTTCGCCATTGTGTTAATGGCGTTCATAATCACACCTGGTAGGAAGTTCCAGAGGATTGCCGCGCCCCGTACCGCGTTGACTGCACTGTCAACGAAGAAACCGAACACGCTGTCAAACAGAGGTTTGAGCGGACCAAACGCAGCTTCAGCCGCGCCGCTAATCCGTTGTGCGAATGTCTGGAACACGCCAACGACAGTGTCACCGAATGACACCGTAACGCCGCTTGTCGTCTGTATCTGATCTTGCAGAACGCCAACCGCCCCGGCGGCGAGTGCGAGCCCGGCAATGATCGGGGCGAACTTGGTAGCCAAGCCCACAATCGTACGGCCAAGTTCTTTCAGCACGTTCGCGCCCGGCCCGAACGCCGTAGCGATTTGCGAGCCTTGTTGCAGGAACACGGTCAGCGGCTTTTGTCCGCTCGCCAGGCCAACGACAATGTCGTTAAGCTGGAACAGAATGTTTTGCGACGCAAACTGTTGTTGGCGCGACAGTCCAACCGCCTGGTTGGTCGCGGCGTTCGCTGCGTTTTGTGCAGAGGTAGCGCCTTGAAGTGCGGCTTGCTTCGCACGTTCGGCGGCGGCTAGTCTGTTCTCTTGCGCGGCCAGGCGTGCAACTGCGGCTTCACCGCGAAGTTGTGTCAGTGCAAGGCGCTCTTGTGCTATCTCTGCTTGAGCCGTCGCAATCGCCAAACGCTGCTTTTCGACAGCGGCGCGGGTGTCGGTAATGGCTGCTTGCGACGTAGCAACGTCAAGTTGCTTTTGCGCCCGCATTTGCTTAAGCATGTTTGTTTCAAGTGCATTCGCCGCCGCTGCTAGTTGGTTCATTTGCTGCGATTGCAGCGACTTAACAGCCTTCGCAAGATTGTTTACTTGCGCGTAGCCTTCACGCGCATTCGCGGCGATATCCCGAAGTTTCTTCGGGATAGTACCGTCAATCTTGTCTGTAACCTGAATGTCAACGCGTTCGGTCATGTTGCGGGCTCGCCCCTGTACTTACGCGGTTTGAACCGGCCTGACCCTGTCTGCGTCAGCAGTCGCACGTTCGCGGCTGTCTTCTGTCCAATGACAACAGCGCGTTCAATGAAGCCCGCCGCAGCCTGGCGCGACGAACCGTCATTCAACTTACGAATGTACGGCGCGTTGTTGCTAAGATAGATTGTCTGTCCCGGTTTGCGAAACGACAACAGGTATTCAGCCGTCTTGACTGCCTGGTCGGCTGACTGTCTTTCGGTCGAGCCGCGAAAGCCGACAGCGTACGCCGGTAGGTCAAACATGAAGGGACGGCCAAGGCCGATTTGCCAGTTGGACAGGGCCTTAGAGGTATCGACCGGCGTAACGCTGACAAGGTTCCGCAGCATGGCGAGCGCCGCCGCATTGCCGGGGCTCACAGAGGCTTCAGGCAGGGCCGCAGCGAGGCTTTCCATGCGTTCGGCAAGATCAAGCAGAGTTCCCGCCACTACCGCCCCCGGCGCTTCCCGCCGCCCCCGCCTCCCGGCTTGGGGGGCTTCGGCGTGCGGGCTCGAATGTACTCTAGATAAGCATTATCCATACCCCGGACGAACACAAGCAGATTGTCGGTTTGCTCTAGGTCAAACTCACAATCGTACGCGTATTCAACTACGTCGCGTCGTGCGATCCGTTTAAGCCCCGCTTCGCCAACGTCCCTGTCGCGGTCGAGTTCGTACCATGCGTTGAAGTACAAGCCCAAGCCTGCCCACAATTCAGGGGCGTTGGCGATTTTAGCGGGTAACGGTTCGCCGCTTCTGGCGCACTCGTCACGGTATTGCTGTTCTACTGCCGGGCTAAACTCTTGCCTGTACAGCAGAACAGCAACTAGTTTCCCAACGCTTCGCCTTGCCGCGCTTCGGTGTAGGCTGCAAGTCCGCCCGCCTTCTCGACAAGCGCCGACATAAGGTCGGGCAAGTCGGTAAGCAGCTTCAAGCAGTTTTCAGCGTTGAACGGCAGTTGTTCGCCCGCGTCGTTGTCATCCCCGGTAAGGTCAGCTTTCGACACGTTCCGCCAGTCCTTCACAATGGTATTGCAAAAGACTTCGCGGAAGACCTTGTTGCCGAGTTCCGGCGAAAGGCTCCCCGCTTTTTGTGCGGCTTCGTGCGGTCGCCAGGCGCGTTCAAGCGCGGTCGCATACTGCTTGTTCTGCGGCGACATGCGCGCAATCTTAAACGACACGGGGCCGTTGAAGGTTTCGCTAAAGAGCATGTCAACCCAAACGCCTTCGGTTTCGGCGGCGGGGTTCGTCTTGTACGACTTGCGGAGCGACATAGAAAGGTTTCCTTTGCGGGGGTTAGTGCTGGCGTCTATGCGACGCCAGCGTTGGGAACGTAAGGCATGAAGTGCAGCGCCGCCGTGAAGCCGAACGGGCTTTCAGCAGCGTTGCTTTCGAGCGGGACCATGATAGCCGCGTCTTGCTCAACTTCAAGGCGTCCGCCGCCAAGTGCGATCAGCGGAAGGTCGTACACGATTGCCTTGTTGTCGCGCGAGTAGATAGCGTCAAAGGTCACGTCGTCGTTGTCTTCAATCGCGCCGATTGCCTCAACCGTGCTGAAGTACGCGGTAAGGTCGCCGCTGACTTCAAACCGGCCAACGTTCATATCAAACGCGCCAAGCACGCCTTGCGCCTTGGCCGGTGATACGTTGTTGTTCACAGAGATTGTAAACTCTGTGACCTTGGCGAAAAGCGCGGTCGGGTTGAGCGTCGCCGGGTCAACAATCGACATGCGAAGCCGGTAAACGTTCTTCGCGGTGTTGATTGCGTCTTCGCCAAGCGCGGCAACAAGTGTCGCGCCGACTTGCGAAGACAGCAGCCCTTGCGTACCCGTGCGCCGCGTGTTCGTCATGGCGACGTACGACAGGTCAACCGTCACCTTGGCGTCAGCGCCGGGAAGCGGGCTGTTCCAAGTCATTTCGTTCGCAACGGCCCCTTCAAGGTTTTCCGACTGTACGCCGTTCGCGTCGCGGCCAAGGCTGCGTTGCGTGCGGTAGTACCTGGTCAGGATCAGGTCGGGGTCGTCTTCGTTGCGGAGCATGTCACCGAAGAACATACGGATATCAAGCCCCGTGCCGGTTTCGGCTTGCGGCGTGAACGTCGTCTTGTCGAAAGTGATAGACGCCGCAGCGATACCGCCGTTGGCGATACGTGCGTAACCCGGCAGGTTGTTGACGAACTTGTTAGCCGTCGCGTCGCCGCCGATGAAAACCCATTGACCTTCAATCAGGCCAAGGGTCGTGTAATCGTCCGTACCGCTCGCGCGTGTCAGGCGCATGACGCCAGCAGCAACCGTCACGTCAACGCTTCCGTTGTCGAATTGGTAGCCAACAAGCTTCAGCTTGGCGGCGGCGGGCGGTACAGCCTCGTCAGCAAGCGCGCTTGACGTGCTGACATGTCCGCCGGTCACGCCGTTGACGACGTGCAAGGCGTTGTTCGCGGCGTTCGTGAAGCCGGAACCGAGAACAAGCGAGCCGACAACGACGTTGGCCGGGTTGTTCATAACGAAGTCATCCGTTGACGCGACCGCGTAAGACGGGCGCGACATGGTATGCGTACCCGTACCGGCGTCGGTAATGTTGACCGGGACCGGCGTTGACGCAACCGCGTTCGCACGCGTCGCGCAAAGATAGAAGGTGTTGGCGTTGATAACCGCAACCCAATAGTCGGTTGCAGCCGCCAGGCCCGCCGGTAGCGTCGTCGTGCTGGCGACGTTAAACGGGCCGTCGCCGGTCGTCAGGCCGTGCGCCGCAATCGTGACAACGTCCGAAGCGGCGGCGGTGAAGGCTTGCGAGAATGCCGCGCCCCATGCAACTTGTTCGGCTGTCTTGCGAAGGTTCGCGAAGAAAAACCCTTGCAGCGGCCATTGCATGTTACCCATAGTAACGTCTTCGTTGAACCCGCCGTCAGCGTCAAGGTCGGTAATAACGCCTTTCTTGTTCTGGCGAGACGGCGAAAACGGGCGACGCGCGGTCATGCTGTAGTTGCCGCCGAAGTCGTCGAACGAGTTCGGTTCGCGCGTGTAGAACACGGGCGTTGCGCTCAACACTTTTGCAGACGCTTCCTCTGCAATGGCGAAACCAACAAGGTTCGCGTCAATCTTATCGGCCATGTGTTACCCCTGTTAGGTCGCTGCTAAAGTGTCGTACTCATGTTCAACCGTGACGTTCAATCGGTATGACTTTTCGTCGTCGGCAACATT
>Ga0181339_1000086_pt1 | contig 37796 bp, 74 predicted proteins | sample Sp13VDMM110DD_FD_130101 | JGI IMG/M metagenome (GOLD analysis project Ga0181339, IMG submission 130101) | Freshwater viral communities from Lake Michigan, USA - Sp13.VD.MM110.D.D | ecosystem: Environmental > Aquatic > Freshwater > Lake | place: USA: Michigan | collected 2013-04-23 | reverse complement strand
TGCAAGCATCCCTTGGAACTGCGTCAGGATCGCAAACACACGCTCCTTCTGGTTCGGACTCGACGGCGCTTCATCAACGATCACGTCATACTTCGTCGCCTCAGGAGACAGGGCGAGCGGGACGTACTTCGACTCTCCATCCTCACCGATGATCCGCACAAGCTGATCCGGCGGGAGATAGAGCTGCATCATCCGCAGGAACAGCCGCCCTTGAATCTTCCGGTAGCGGCGGAAGGCGTTGAAGAAGGCCGACAGGATGCCATAAGCTGCCTGTTTGCGTTGATGCTCCAGAACGCCCGGCTGCTGACGGTCCGCCATACCCAGAAGCTCAAGGTTCACGCCCGTCACGTCCCGGATCGAGCTAACCGAGAACTCAAGCATCGGAGGCAACGCCGAGCTAAGCGGCTGGTTCGGCTTCTCCTGAATGCGCTGATTGGACAGAGCCCCGGCAGGAACCCACGTAATCGCGTCCGTCTGAGCCCACGAGTTCTCAAACTGGCGCGCATCCTTTACCGCGCCCTCCTCGATCATCACGCCGCCCTTAGCTCCCTTGATGAACTGCTCCAGCATGGACGAAAAGAACTTGTTGGCGAACCGTTGCGGGTCCTTCATCGGCCTTACCAGACCGTACCAAGTACCCTTGTTCCGATCACGCTTGCCGGTGATGAATTTGTAGGTGAACTCGCCCGCCTCGATCTCCTGCTTGTCCACGATCTGACCCGCGACAACGAAGCACTTCCAATAGCGACGGCGCTTCTGGCGGACAGGCTGAAGCTCTACTTCCGGCGAACCGAGAATAACAAGCTCTAGCTCTTCGTCCGTCGCCTCGATCTCCTCGCCCGTAATCGGATGCTGGATGCGGTTGACGACGTAGGTTTCAAACCACTGGTACTCGCATACCTCTACCTCGTCATCGTTCTGGTCGGCCCCACCGTTCTTGTACCGAACGTCAGGATCAACAATGACCGGCGTGCGGGTTTCGCTTCCATCAACGCCGTCGAAGTCCAGATCACCGAACTCGTCCTCTGCCTCCTCACGGGACATGGGGATTTCCCGGATGATGTACCGGGCGTCCGCGAAGTTGGCCTTTCGGCTCGACGGGTCCTGATAGAACTGCAACGGGTCGCAGCGCTCCACGACAAGCTGACCATCCGGCTCCTCGTCGTAGCTAACCCTAGTCTCCGTAGCGCCTACACCACAGATCAGGGCGTCCCGGCAGGCGTCCGACTCCTCGTCCTCCGCATCGCAGGACTGGCGCAGCCATTGCGCGCCTTGGGACAGCACGTCCGTAACGCCCGTATCCTCCACAGTCCGGGGAAGATACGTGACTTCCTGACGACCCATGATCTCAGCACCGCTAACGGCGTCAATCGTCGTCTCGATGCGGTTGAACGTCACCGGAATACGGTTCTGCTCCTCCATTTCAGCTTCCGCCTCAGGCTCCCACTGCTTGCCTGCAACGAAGTCATAGTCCGACCGGGCATCCGAGCGCCAGTTAGACCAATGGGACTCACAGTCCTTCTTCCACTTGCCTAGCTGGGCGAGCAGTTCGTCGCCTTCTTCCTCGAAGTTCGGACCTTCTTCTCGATCAATCATCGGCCAACCTCAAAAGCTTTATTTTGGCGCGCTCAAGATGCCAAAGAACGTCACCGCCATCGGCTTGAGAGGACGCGAAATACTCCTGCCCGTCGCTATCAAAACCGCAAATCACCACCTCGCTCATACCCGCCGCAATCGCAGCTTGGAGAACGCGCTCAGCAGGAATGTCCAGACGAGAAATGCCGCCGAAAGGAACCACCTCCGCAGTCATCGCATCGTCTCCCGATCAACTTCCCGAATGGCCGCTTCAGCCGCAACGCCGTTAAACATGGACGACGGGATCAGGCGCTCACCAACCGAAGGCCCGCGCTGGACACGGATCAGCATGAAGTCATGGTTCTTCATGATCTCATGGCGCAGCGTCCACGTCCGGTTAAACCCATCAGTGCGCTTGATCTCCCACTGCCCCTCGTAAGCGTCAATGGCGTCTTGGATAGTCGCCGTGACCTGTAGCTCTGTCAGCGACGCTTGAGGACGCGAACCGCCTGCATCCCCATCAAAGTCGCGGTCGAGGGCTCGGACTTGGGCGGGGGACAATCCTGCATCGGCTTCATCGACGGAAAGCCCATCAGCAACGATTTCTTCGACAGCATCACTCACCTCGACAGGACGGATAGGGTTAGGATCGTGCTCAGGGTCCAGCTCAGGACGCACAATGGTTGTCGGCGTTTCGGCCTCACCACTCACAACCTCAGCAGGACGGACCTTCGGGGGGCGCCCACGACGTTTCGGCTCGTTCACAGCAACCCCCTCAGCATATTAGCCGCAAGGGGCTGACCCTCGCGCTCAAGACGTTCTATCGCCAGCAACAAAAGCTCTCGTTTCATGCGGCCCACCCTCTGCCTCTAGCACGTTTCTTCCCGTAACGCCTACCTTCCTCGTCAGGAACAACCCGAACCGGTGCAGCGAACGTCAGCGCTATGGCATCCGCGCCATCGGGCGACCTCATGCCTCTCGACTTAATGTCCTTCTTGCTCTCCAGAAGAATATTCTGCCTCGTGTCGTGCCTGTAGCCCGGAGCCATCAGGTCAGCATGGATCGCGTCGTCATCGGGAATGTCCGCACCCATGTCGTCCTCAAGCCAATCCCGCATCCGCATCCACATTTCAGCGCGGCGGTTCTTTGGTCCCGGCAGAGGCTTGCCCTCGTTATCAATCTGGGGATCGTCCTGAGGCTCTGAACCGAAGTTCACGGGCTCGACAACGCCCTCGTACGGAGGCCCCCAATCCTTCACGGTCTGGATGAACTCGCCGTAACCACCGCCCACGTCAATGAACAGCTTGACCGGATCGTCGTTGTCGATGATCGACTTGACCCAATTCGCCTTCTGGGGAGCCGTGAGCTTGGGACGGCGCTCAACCTTGATCAGCTTCCCGCCACGACGCCAAGCGACAGCCGTAGAATCCTCCCCCTGCCCCGCCGGGTCCATACCGACGACAAGTGGCCCCATCGGCTCAATCTCACGCTTGCGAGCCCTCAGCACTACTTCCTGATCGTTCGCAGCGATAAAGGCGCTATGACCCGTCGTCTGGAAGGCCTCTTGAGCCGTCGCCGGGTACTCCTGTTTGAACAGGAGCGGGTCCTTCAACTCGGCAATCTTGGCCCGACGCCAAACCATCTGTTCAAGGTCCAGCCCGTGAAGATCCATGTAGTCTTCATCGTCATCGCTCAGCAGGAAGCCCTCGGGAACGGGCCTGCGATACTCCTCAGACCAGAACCACGGCACGAAGATAGCGATGTAATCACCAATCCCGGCCTCGGCCTGTTGCCAGCGCTCGTGGAACTCACCACCAATCCCGTTGGCCGTGCTCTCAAGGATGACCTCTGTATCCGGCAGATCGGGAATAGCCTGAACCACACCAGCAAAGTGCGTAGGCGCATTAGGCCAGAACGCGACCTCCGATCCGTGAAAAAGCTGGACCGTCTTGGATCGACCGCGCGCCTTGGCTCCAGCAGTCCCGACCGAATAACCAGAGTCAAGCTTGTGGAACCGAAGCTCCTTCGCGTTGTCCGCAGACGTAGCGGGCTTAACGAGAGGATTGTTATGCTCGTGATACCGCTCAACCATCTGAAACAGATTCGTGGTCGCGTCATCCTCATGGGTCAGAATGAAGACCTGACACCCGACCCGGTGCGTGACCTGATGATAGAAACGGCCACCGATGTAGGTTGAGAAGCCCTGTTGCCTCGCCTTCAACACAAGAGCGCGGACCCTGCCCGTCTTGGATTTCTGCTCCTCAAGGCGGCTGTGAACGTACTGCTGCGCCTGATTGAGCGAGAACGGGAGAACCTGACCTGCCTTGGTCCTGATCTTCAGGCATTTGCTGGCGAAGTGCGGAAAGTCATCACGCAAGCGCAAACGGATTTGACGCTCTTCCTCCGTCATCCCTTGAGAGCCGCCAACGCTTCCTCATGACCAAGCACCGTAACCTCCTGCTCGGTCTTGTCCTTCCAGCCGTGATTGTTCTTCAGGTCGAAGATGATGCCCGGCGAGAAGTCGGCCTTGGCGAGGCGCTGGTTGCGATCATCCTCAATCATCAGCCTTGCCTTGTTTACTGTTAGGGAAAACTCATCCCCGTAGGTGGCGTAGTTGCTGAAGGACTGCTTGTCGCTAAAGCCCATGAACAGGCAAATGCCGGAGAGCGTTGGCATCTTTCCGTTGGCTTCCACAAACGCAAAATAGGCGTCTGCCTTATCAGCGAACGCCTTGGAATCGGGATACAAACGCGGTCGGCCCATTTCGGCCATTTAGCACCTTGGTTTGAACGCTCCGCTTATTGCCGTGGCTCTGCGTGAGGTTCGGTTTTATGGTTAGACCTCCTTGGGGCGTTCCGTCAAGGCCTCAGGATATGCCAGAGGAGAACGGTTTGCGGGCTGGCATCCAGAAACTTCGCCGATCCTGTGAGGCTAAGGACCTCTTCAGCGCTAAGCCCTGATACAACCTTCAAGACCGGCGGCATTCAGTTGCCCTTCTTGCTCGACACGGCAGGCGCGGTGCCTTTGATCGGAGCGAGCGGGTTGCGCGGAGGCTTGATCGACTTGACCTTACCAGCGCTGGCGTTGTGCATCTTGCCCTTCATGGGAGGACTCCTGTTTGCGTTGGCTTCAAGATAGCAGAAACCCCCGACACCGCAAGGCATCGAGGGTTCCGTTAGTCTGGCGTTGAGTTAGCGTCCGCCGGATTGCTGCTTACCACCAACCGGGTTGGCTTCGTCAGTGTCTTCGCCCAGCTTTTCCCCGTCCGGGCTGGTTTGCTCCAGAGCGCCGGGAGCGGCCTTCTGGTGCTGATCACGTTCGGCAGCAGTCATGCCGTCCGGGGACTCGCGGCGCTGCTTGGCGTAGAAGTCTTCCTCTTCCTGATGCACGACCTCACCAAGGGGCTTGTCGGGCTGGATGCGGTTGGCTTCTGCCTTGTCTTTTTCGGACTGCTTCGGCTTTTCGTTCTTGTTGGTCATCGTCGTCTCCATGGATCGGCGGAACGTCCGCTTAGCCTGAAGAACGCCCTAGACGCCACTCAGTTGCGGAATGGCCCAGATCAGCGCAGCGACGAAGAAGCACGCACGAGGCACCCACTCAGGGACGCGCGAACCCGGAATGGCAGCAGCAACCCAAAGGCCGAAGCCGACGAGAACTGCGAGGACGAAAAGAAGGCTCATGGCTTATCTCCTGTTTGATGGGTAACGGGATTGGCCGGAGATTGATCCACCCTCTGAATTCCGGCATCGAAGGCGACAAGTCGCGCTTGGTATTCTTCGTTGGTTTCGAGCCTAAACGGCTCTCCCCCTCCTCCGACTGGAGGAACGTAAAACCGCCCCGAGCTGAGATTCTTAAACCCCCGCGAAGGCGTTCGGAAATACGAGCCTGAATCTCCGTTGGATGCACTGACTGTCACGCGGCACCTTGCGTTTCAGCCGTCAGGCTCACGACTTGATCAACAAGCCACTCGACCGCCCATCGGGCCTCTCCGAAAAGCTTTCTTGAATCTTCATCGTTGTTAATCCAATCCTCAGATGCGTTCGCGAGCGCCGCCGTTAGATTGGACAGATCGTCCAGCGACCATTGATGCGTCCAATCTTTCTCATCCATCGTCTCACCGCTCATTGTTCTGGCCTTTCAGGAGGTTGGAGAACGGCGGAACGCTTTTGATATTAAACATGCCAGCGTCTTGTCCGCTCTCGATATGGGCCGACAGGGCGTTCAGCAAATTGCGCCCGTCTTCAAGCCAAGGAGCAAAGTCGTCGCTCTTAGATTCGTCCTTCATTCTCTCACCCTCCTTGATTGGTAAATGCCGCTGAAATGGCTCGGCGGATGGCTTCTGACTGGCTGACGTTCATCGCCGTGGAGAGCGAGGAAAGCTGGGCCTGATCCTCCGGGCTTAGCTCTACCTCAAAGGCTTTGTAGCCCTTTTCTCTCTGGCGCTTTTTGTGTTGGGCTTGGCGAGAGGTCACCACGTTCTGTTTCCTTTTTTTGGCTGAAGGTCGAACCCCTTGCCTCTAGCGCTGTCGCCATATGCTTTGAGGCTGACCCCGAACCGCCTTAGCGTCGTCGGGTCGTCACAGTCCTCAATGGCTTCGCGGACCTCCCGGAGAAGGCCCGCCAGCCGGTTGTCTTTGAACTCAAGCATAGAGTCCGCGATTTTCGTCGTAATCACGACGGGCCAGCTCGCAGAATTCTGCGTAGAAGCGGCTGCAAATGTCTTCACCTGCGGCTTGCAGAGCTTCCAGTTTGGCGTAGGCGGCGGTGTAAGCGGCGTTCAGGGCGGGGTTGGTCATGTCGTTCTCCGTTGTTGATCCCTTGTTCCGCGTCTCCGGGGTTACGTCAACAGGGTAACGGTATTATTTTTGATTCGCCGTAAATGCCCTTAGAGCCTGAACTAAATCGTTGGCCTCTAGGCCCGAAAACTGGCCGGGCCTGATCGCGCTCTCATCTGACTTTCCAGCGAGGATCAGGAGAAGACGGGCTTGGCTGATTGTTAGGGGGAAGGTCATTTTTCGCTCTCCAAAAGCATGGCATCACCGCTTTCCAGCCACTCATGGAACAACAACACCGACACCACCTCTGATGCGTTGCGAGCGTTTTTCTTTCGGAGAAAATCCAAGATTTCGAGTTGTAGTGGCTCAAGCCACAACTCCACCCGCTTTTCCCCCTTGGCTTTACGGGATGCGCGCTCTTTGGCTTTACGGGATGCGTCGGTCATCGAGCAGCCTGAGACGCTTCGATTTGCGTGGGGAAATACCCGATAAACTCTTGGCCCCGATAAGCCGAGTACAGTTTCGGGTCGCCAGTCGTCGCGCCATAGCCCCGGCGGCAGAAAATCGTAACGTCGCCTTTGGTTTGGGCGACCGAGCCGCGCGCGTCGTAGGTGGTTTCAAGGTTCTGGGTCATGTCGTTATCTCCTCTGTTGAGCCATAGAACCACACAGGACCGGTCACGTCAACGGTCTTGTTCGCTATCCCGGAAAATAATCCCGTTAGCCGCTCCCCACGCATGGACTATCTCGATCAAGTCGCTGAATTCTTTATGGGAAAGCTGACTGGATGAACGCCGCAGATTGACGAAGCCCGTTCCGTCTAGGCTTGGCAAAAGCCGGACCTCTCTAGTCAGGGCGTCAAGAAATAGCGCTCCCCAATCGGACGGCTCTAGCTTTAGACCGTGATGCATGGCTTGCCGGGATATGTCCGTCAGACAGGCCCACCATTTGTCATTCTGGGGGAGCGAGCGCTTTGGATCGTGAAAGGCGACGCGGGTCAGATCAGGGACAGAATCCACCCACCGATGAACCCTGTCCCTGTCTGCCTTCCCTCTAATGGTTACGAGGGCGGTTGCCATTGATCAAAACGGCACTTCTGAGTCTAGGTCGTAAGCGGGCTTGGAGGGCTCTTGACGATCCGAACCGCCGCCGCCTGCCGAGCCCTGCAACGTCACCTGATCCACCCGAACGCCCAGATAGGTTTTGCCGTTGTTCTCACGGCTGGTGAGGTCGCCTGAAACCGTGATCGGCGCGCCCTTCTTGATATGAGGCTGGAGAGATTCGCCCCGCTTGCCCCAAATCGAGCATTCAAAGAAGAGGGTGGTTTTCTCCCGCCCCTGCCGGTCATCCACGGCGACGGAGAACCCGCACACCTGATCGTTCCCTGCTTGGCGAAGTTCGGCGTCTTTGGTGACGCGGCCTGCGATGGTGATCTGTTTCATTAGGCGACTACCTTTGTTTCAATGATGTTGAAGCCGGGGATAGAGCGCTTGCCGGAGCGAACGTCATCCTCTGCCAGTTTTTGCACGACAGCCTCAAAGGCTTCCGGGCGTTCGGTGAAATAGTGTCGGCACGCTTGGCGAACGTCAGACAGGTTTGGCTTCCACACGCTTCGGAGAGTAGCGGCCCGACCATAACCCGAAGCTTGAGGGCGGGCCTTTTCCGCGTCACTGAGAGCCCTTGAAGCGGCCTTGGCATCATCCGCTAGGGATTCGGCTTGTTCCTTGTCTGCGAGGCCCTGAGCGGACCGTAGAGCGTCTTGCGCCTTCTGCGCTGCCGCGTCGGCTTCGGCCTTGGCCTTCTGCCTAGCGGCTTCCTGTTCATCGGCTACCCGTTGCAACCACGGGGAAAGCGAGGCCTTGAGCGCTTCAATCGCCAGAACCGTCTTGCCCTTTACCGCCTTCGTGTTGGCAATCAACGGGGCGTATCGGGCCTGAACCTCTGCCTTTCCCTTGTCGAACGGATCATTCTCCTTCACCCGCTCGGCATCGGCAAGCTTTTCGGCCTCCTGAATCTGGCGCATGAGGGACTGAACCGCATCGGCCTGACCCTGAGTTTCAATCGGCTTCCCGTCTGCAAAGTTCTTGGCCTCCGAGTACAGGTCGTCAATGTGAATGCGGATCGCGTCGAACGGGCCGGGCTCGTTTGGAATGTGTACGGCTTCCATCAGAACGGAACCGGGTCTCGAAGCGCCTCATACAGCTTCGTCAGCTCATCCAGACGCTCCGGCATCGAAAGATCAAGCTCAGCACACAGGGCGGAACCCTTAGCCCATGCCTTTTCCAGATCGGTGATCGGCGCATTGCGTAGGGCGTCTTCAAGCAGGTTCGCCCGGTCCGCCAGTGTCGGCTTTTTGGCCTCCTGCTTGGCGGGCTGAACGCTATGGGTCATCGCGTCGGCGTCGTTATCGCCCTCCGTGGGGATGCAGAAGGCCTGCATGGCCGCGTACTTGTAGGCCGCACTCATGGCCTTGTTCGTGGCCTTGTCGGCCATATCCATCGCCTCGCCGTAGGTTTTGATGGTATGGGTCGATCCGTCTTCCGCGTGGACTAGATCGAACTCAGCCTCAACCGTGACATAGAACAGTACGCCGCCTTTCTGCGTCGTCCGCTCCACAACTTCACGCGACAGGACGCGGGGCAACATCAAAAGCTGATGCTTCGCCAAGACCGACGACAGGGCGTTGTAAACGTCGTCAATGCCACGGAAGTTGTAGTTCTGCTGCTGGTTCTTGCGGTCCTTGCCGATACCGTCAACGGCCAGATCGGCCATTACGGCGCTGATAGCCTGATAAACTTTCACGCTTCCTCCTCTGCCGCTCGCCTAGCCTTAAAGGCTGTTTCGAGGGCTTTGATTGATTCTGTAACTTCTCTGGTTCGGTATTCTTCCGGGAGGGACTTGAGGACCATCAGATGAAAAGTGCAGTCCCATCCCGTAAGGTCTGGCTCATAGCGCTTTCCGATCAGCCTCCAGAGTTGGCCGTTCTCCCATTTGGCTATGGGGGTCATACGCTTTCCTCGGCTTCCTTCACAGGAAGATCAATCCAGCGTTCGCGCGGCACAGACTCCGTCCAACGAACCCGACCCTGACGGGCGTTTCCACACCATTTGCAGGACCGGGTTTCGCCGGTTTCGGACCATCGCGTCTCGTCACCAAAGTGGCGCGAGTGGCCACGGTCTATCGCGCAGCGTCCAATCGCCTCGTACTCAGCCCAGAAGGACTCCAGCAACGTCAGGTCGGAGACGGGGAACATCCAGCAGCCGACCTCGGCTTTGCGACCAAAGGTCAGAACACGCCACAGCCGCGAGCCGACGAACCACCTGCCGTCGTCAATCCATCCGATCCAGAGCGTTCCGCTCGCGTCGGTGTAAACGTCGTGTGACGGGCAGGCGGCGTTCTTCTTCGCCCATTTCCTTAAGTTCGGGCTGTACTTTTCGCCCGCTAAATTCCACGGCTCCGATGCGCTCTCCTTGGTCATCACTTCCTCCTCATCATCTTGGCTTGAAGGGACATGGCCCTTATGCAGAATTGTTCGTATCTGGTTTGTTGTTCTGGGGTGAGGGTAAGGCGCTCTAGACCGCCAAGCGCGGCTGTTGCAGCCGATATGCATTCCTCAAACGTAACCGGCGTTTTCATTTCGGAGGCTCCGGGTACGGCATCCAATGAGTCGGAAGCTCGCAAAACCCCCACCCCTCTTCGTCGTAATCTACCCGGCCCCACGTCTCGAAACATTCGGTGGCCGGGTTAAATCGGGCCTTTGCTTCCCACCATCCCTCGGGCCAGTGTTCGCTTGGGCTCGGCATCCAGACTTGGAATTCAGTCCCATCCTTCGGCGCAGTCTCAATCGGTTGCCACTCGCTCATTCTCTTTCTCCGGGTTGGGTGGAGAGGGCTTGGCGGGCTTCATCAATGATGGGGCCGATTTGGTCTGCCTTTATGGCTCGCGCCAAATCCGACCCGCTGGCGACATATTGATCGGCCACCTTTATCATTTCGCTCAATGCCTCCCTACATTGCTTGGTGTAGGAGAGGAGGGCTTTCAGGTCGGTAATGTTGCCTTGAAGGTGGCCCCACTTTTCGGCTTCCGCTACGACAGCGCTCAAACGCTCCATTGTCTCGTTGATATTGGTCATTCTGAATCCTTTCGCTTGCAATATTCGTCAAAAATTGCGGAACATCGCACCGCAACCAAGGACGTAGCGATCACAAAGAAGTTCACCCAACTGACCCCTCCGGCCACCGCGTAGAGAGCCATAGTGGACAGAACACACACCAAGAAATCCAACCAGAAACTAGCTCGGCTCATCACTTCTCCCCCACCTTAAGAGACGCCCTCAGAACGTCAGAGGCTTGATGGCCTACGCTGTCTTGCATGTGATCCATGACGACCCTGCAAATCTCTTCGGCGTCCTCAGTGGGCTTACCGATGTGCCAGCCCTTGAGGTCTGAGATATACGTCTCGACGGCCAGCTTCAGGCGCTTGGCGGCGAGATCCATCCGCACCGTGTCGTTACCGGCTTCCGAGATCAGACCCCGTTGGTCAACGCCCTCGCTGCTCTCCAGAACCCACGTCTCGAAGGCTTCGGCGGCTTGGTTGAAGTTGGACTCTCCGATCATTGGTCGGCTCCCTCAATGGAGGCCTTGACGAGGGCAACGGAAGAGAACTTGTCGCCAGTCATTTTGGAGCCAAGCGGCTGATAGACAAAGCCACCGCCTTTTGCCGGGCGAATCTCGCCCACCTTGCGCCCATCAAGACGAACCGAAACGCGGTCACCGACTTGGGTGTAGGAAAACTTGTTGGTCATGTCTCTCTCCTCTGTTGAAACCAACATAGCGGAGGGAATGGATGCGTCAACACCTTTTATCGGGGTTTACATTCTTTTCCTGTCGTGCATGATGGCGGGACAGAAACAGGAGGCCGCATGGCACGTCTATACGAGTGGGAAAAGTTCCTAACGAGCAAGGAGCAGGCCGACATGGCCGTGTGGCTTGGACAGTTGAATTGCGCCAGAAACCGAGTCGGACAACTTCAAGGGGCGCGGGACGAAATCCGCCGCAAGGCCGTCCAACGCGCCCGCAACGCCATGAACAAAGAGCTGCGCCGTAAGGCTAAGGAGGAAAGCAAATGAGCTGTGACTTCAAACCGGGTGATAAGGTCATCTGTGTGCTTGACGATGGCGCTCCTGAGTTGGTGCGCGGACGAACATATTTCGTCACGATGATTCTTTTGGGCGGGTCTGGCGTGAGGGTTTCTGGCGCCAATCCGAGTGAGTGGTGGAAGATAGGTTTTTATTCTTATCGCTTCCGCAAGGTCCAGCGCCGCAACTCCAGCCTGACCATCGAAGCCTTCCTGACGATCAAGTCTGGCCAGCCAGAAGGACCCACGCGCACACCGTCCAAAGAGAAAGCTAAGGAGAAAGCCCAATGAGCCTCCTCACCAAAATACTAACCCCCTTCCTTGAAGTGAAGAAGTGGCTTTTCGGGAAGAGAGATCACGGCGATCCGTCTCAATGGGCTTGGCAGAACGATCCGTTCTATGCGGCCAAGAAACCACTAGTGGACGCCTACACGGCCCCGTCTTTCGTTGGCCGAATGGAGGCCGAGCGAGAACGGTTCAACGGCTTGACGGATGCCCAGCGCAAGAACGAAAAGCTTGCCTCGTTGGCTCGTTGGCTAGAAGTCGCTGGCGAGAAATATACCAAACTTCGGCAGCAGAAAAAGCGCTCAAGCCACGTCCTAAAGGCCATTGCTGACGCGCAGCGGGAACGCATGGAAATCGAGCTTGGACGGCGTGTCTATGACCCTGCTTTCGGGGCTTGGGTTGTGAAGGGGGAGAAGTGATGGGCGTGACAAATCCCGCTGGTGTGGCGATCATGCCTGAGTACCACAAGCTTCTGATCGGAGCATGCGAGGCGCGCATCCGAAACGGAACAGTCTTGGGCGTGCACCCCACGATGACAGTCGGCGCAGACACCCTACTTGCCCTCCTGACCGCACCCACTTCAAGCGGAGCGGTCTCGGAGGCTGAAGTTGAGCGTCTGTGTGCCGCCATGCAGGACGGCGTCGGATGCACCCCTTGGGACAATCCCTCTTGGGATCAAGACGGTACCAACGGAGCCTCAAGACAAGGTGTCCGAGACGCCGTTAAGCGCATCCTCGCCGCCATGTCAGGCCCTCCATACCCGTCAAAAAAGGGGGGATGAATGACCCCTCCCGACATGATCGGCTTTGTGGGGTTTGAGCTGCCTTGGCCACCGAGCGCTAACCGGCTTTGGAGATTCGTTCCCGGAAAGCATACGCCCCTGAAGTCCGCAGAGTACCGTAAGTGGCTCTCCGAGGCTGCGCGGTGCATCGGTCCCGTTCCGATGATCCGAGGCCCCTACGCGCTTCTCCTAGAGGCATTCAGGCCAGACAAGCGCCGTCGCGACCTTGGGAATCTTGAGAAGCCGGTTTCCGACCTCCTGCAATCGTGCTTCGTCGTTGAAGACGACTGCAACGCCCAAGAGATTACCCTTCGGTGGTCCCCTGAGCAAGTCACTGGCGGGCGGATTAAGGTCTGGGTGAAGCCGCTTGCGTGAGCCTGTCCTGATCCACAAACGCAAGAAGTTCAGCGCCAAGGACCGAGCCCGAATCTTCGCCGCTCACGGCGGCATCTGCGGAATCAGCGGAGTGAAGATAGGCCCTGACGATAAGTGGCAAATCGAGCATCGCATCCCTCTGGCTCTTGGCGGGACTAACGACGACGAAAACCTCTACCCGGCCCTCGTGGAGCCGCACAAAGGCAAGACGCGGATAGATCGGAAGGCGATTGCAAAGTGTAACCGTCTGGAGGCTCGGGAGAACGGCTCACGGCGAGAACGTAAGCCTATCCCATCCAGACCCTTCCAAAAACCCACACAGAAAACCCCTTGGCCGAAGAGGCCTAACGCATGGAGGAAACCAAATGACACTTCAAACTGAGCTGGTGCGGGCCGAACGGCTTAAGATGCACCGGATTAACGAGGATTTCTCATACGGAGAGCCTTGGGACGACGAGCGAGATCAACAGCTTCTGGGCCTTGTTCGCTCCGGCCATACGCGGGCCGAAATCGCCGCGATCACCGGACGGACGAAAGAGGCCATCAAGGCGCGTGGACAGCTTCTGAACCTCCGCTTCACCCGCGACACGTTCGGCGGCACTCACAAGACGACATACGACCGTCCGACCTATGAGGGCCGCAAGGAACAAGAGAGCCGGGACCGGTCGTTCATCCGCGCTCTGGCTGTTGCTATGTACCGTGGCGACCACCTGCCGGGGGCTTCCAATGTCGGATAGCACCCGCGACACCATCGTCTCAATGCACCTTGACGGAAAGACGAACGGTCAAATCCGACAGGCTACAGGCTTAAGCCGGGGGACCATCGGGGGGCATCTGGATCGCTGGCGGAAAGACAAGGTGAAGAACCCGACTCACCACCAGCTTAAGCCCTACGCCCCGTCCATGATGGAACGATCAAATCCCTCCTATGATAAGGAGCGGGATGCAGAACAGCGCCACCGTGAGAATGATCGCCGCTTTGTCGTGGAACTGGCCAAGGCTTTCCAGCGTGGGGATCATCTGCCGGAGGGTACTATTCCAGAGCTTCGGCTTATCGGGTAAGAAAAAGGGCCTCCGAGAGCGAATCATCGGAGGCCCAACCACAGCGGAACAACGGAGGAGGAGAAACGCCGTGGCGCAATTGAAGCTAGTTCAGATGGACAATGTTGTAAAGCTACCTGTCAGAGAGCCCTCCACGTTCGATGACGGCTGGGCTTGTCGTGCTGGCATGATGAAGAAGCGCGGGGACGGTTCTGACAAGACCCGCAAGCTATGGGAGCGGCACGCCAAGAAGGTGGGCTCAGCGGCTCTCCTAGCGGCTCTTAAGCGGTATCTCCGTGAGGAGAAGGAACCTACGTGTGGCTATCCGGGTCTTTCGGTGTGGCTGAACGGGGAGCGTTACGATCACTGGCTTTCTGCCAGCCCAGACCCTGCGAATGAAGCCGCGCGCACTGTCGCGCCAGATTCGATCCGTCAAAAACTTCTTGAAGCCATCGGGGAGCCGTTCGTACGTTCATACCTAGACCCCTGCACATTCCATGAAGACGGCTTCATAACGCCAGCTACAGAGTATGCCATGAGGAAGCTTGTCGAGCAAAAGGGAGCGCTCAAGGCGGCGGGAGTTGCCGGGATACGTCGGAGGGAGTAGGGTTCCCTTAATCCAGCCACGGCTGGAGGGGCCGAAATGAGTCGATTTTGGCAGCCCCATCAGTCCTTCGGGATTGGTGGGGTTTTTGCTGTGCGGGGCAAAGCCAACCTGCCCTCAGGGTTCCATATCCTAGCCGCGAGCGCTTTGATTCTATCTCTTACCCAGCCGAAGCCGGAGCGCCGTCGAGGTAGCGGGTCTTTAGGGGTTCCACCCTCGTGATCGAGACGCCGCACAGCCCAACCAATCTACCCCTTGACGATCCTGCCGTCTAGGCATTGAACCGCCCGTTAGCGCAGTCCAAGCGGAAGACCAGAGGAAGCCTGTAGGACACGACGCCTCCGTGACAACAGCGGTCCAGACGATCCAGCGCCTTCCTCTGAGCGGCCATCAGCTTTAGCTTTGCCATCATCCGGTTCAGATGATCCATGTCCGTCGTTTTCATCGGGCTTGACCTTCTGCGCGTCTAGGTGCATCCATAACGGCGAAGGGGCCGCCGGATTGAACAACGGCGACCCCTCCTAAATCGGTTTGCCAGAACCGATTGCGTAACGCTCATTACAGATAGCGCGCCGCGATCTTACTGACAACCCCTTTAGGCTCCTGATGAACCGGTCGGTTAACGGCAGCGGCGCGGGTGCATGGCTACTGTGGGACGACCAAGCCAAACCCGGTCCTAGAGGCGAGAGGGTGGTCGATGGAGGGGAAAGCCTCCTGAAGTAGTTGCCTAGGCTGCGGACCTTTCCTGTCACGTAGCTGTCTGTAAGCGCCAGTCGGCTCGGTTGAGCTTGTTAGGCCCCAGACTGGAACGCCCCTCGCAAGTTTGGTTTCGACCAATTTGTGCGGGAGGGCTTCCTATGTCTGGTCACACCAATCTCTCAATTGAGCTTGTAGGTAGGAAAAAGGGATAGAGGATGTATCAAGCTAGAGGAAAACAGGACGGCATGACCGTCTTTCAGGTTTCAGGAAACGACCTGAGCTTCGTGTTCAACGAGACGAAACGATACGCCCATCAGTACCAATCTGAAGGACCTGTCGTGATCGAACAAAAAATCGGTCGTCGCTGGAAAAAGATTTGGGAGATTTAACGATGAATAATTCTGACGAAAAGACCGAGGTCGCCGGTCCTGCTCACGAGCTTATCTCGGCATCTGCGTCCCACAAAGTTTACCAGCTATTGGTGAGCGAGGCTCAGCTATCGGGAAGCCTTATGGGCGCTGCGGCTGTCATGTCTGGGGCTTTGGATGGTCTGGCGCATTACATGGCCGACGTTCAGGTCACAGACGGTACGCCACAGCAGATCGCATCCGACCTGATGCCGCATTTTGAAAGATTCCTCACTTACCGTGCGAGTCCTGTTCAGGGGCAGGCGTAGCGCAGCGTAGTGAAACAAAACCTAACCACCCATAAGGAGTAAGAGAGATGGACCCGGAGCCGATGCTTTTCATGGGCCTGATCGGAGCGTCCATAGCCTCCGGATCGAAAGAAATCTGGTACTCTGACGGAACGCCAAAATCGACCGTTGACCTATTTAGGGTTCCTTGGGTTCGGGACCATATCCGCCAAGAAATGCGGGACAGGTGGGCTTGGCGGGAATCTCGCGGGCTCTAATCCCCTCCTCACTAAACAAGGATGAGAAAACATGAGCCGAAGTGATCCTGAGCCAGAGCAATACGACCATCATGAACAGGCCGCGCGAAAGATTTTCCGAGACAGCGGGTTTGAGATTGCCGCCATGCAGTACAAGAGAACTCCCGCCCAGATCGACGCGCTGAAGGCCTTCAATGGTGTGCCGCCAGAGTGGAAACACCCTTTCGCATGGGGCTATTTCCCAAATCCGGGGATGCGCGCGTTCTGGGAAAAGAAACTAGTTGACTAGGCGGGCTATAGGGAGTTGACTATGCGTATGAAGCAGCCCAGCCCAATCAGTGTTCGTCCCCGCAAAGGCTCCGATCTGGAGCGTCTGTGGGAATCCGAAAACCGATCAAACAGAGAAATGGGCGAGCATATTCATTCATGGGCGGAAACCTTCGCCAGCATGAAGAAACAGAGCGAGGAGAAACCAGAGTGAACGCAGCTCAGATTTTTGTTGGGGCCGTTAGCCTTGTCGTTATTGCTGCGCCGTTTTGGTGGTGGCTAAAAGCAATTCGCGGAGATGCAATCGACAAATCTTACGCCCCTATGTGGTTAGCGGTCGGATTTCTCGCCCTCTTCTGGGTGGGGCTTACCGGAATTGCTTTGATTGGTCAGATCGGAGCTGCGTCATGAACGACTACAGCGATCACCGACGCTATGAGGCAATGCGGACCTGCGACCGGGATGCTCTGGAGCGGGGCTTTGACTTCCGCCCCATCGGCTACGAACCAGCTTGGGTTCGTGGCCTCTCCAGCCTTATCAGCGCCTTCGCCAAGCCCTACGTCTGGTTTGCTCTGGCAATGCTGGCTGGCTCTCTTTCACTCTTTTGGATTTAGGAGCCCGTAATGTCTGAACCCAAGACTGCCGAAGTGAAGTTCGAGGACGCTATTGTCCGCGACATTGCCGAACAACTCGGCGCATCGATTGCGGGGCTGGGCTTCCCGGTCGGCATGGGGACTGCTCCGCCGGAGGAAATGTGCCGGCGGGCTGCGCGCGGTATCGTGGCGCTTTATGGCCGTCAGCTATCCTCCGCCGCCTCCGCTTCTCCCCCAGCAGAGACGGGGGAGGGCGAGGCGGTTGCGTGGCGGTATGCGCACCCGAACACGCCGACCGACTGGCGCGTGACGGATCATGACATCGTCAAAGACTGGCCGAACCTGATCGTCCAGCCCCTCTACACCCATCCCGCATCCGACCAATCCGATACGGAGAGGATGAGGGCGATAGCCGACGTTCTATCGCACCAGCACGATTGGCGGAAGGCGCTGACCGAAATGCGGGATCGAGCGGAGGTGTCGCCTCCCGACATTGATGATCGCTCGTATTGGCAGCGACAGCTTGACGTACTGGATCGCATCGTCGCCGCTCTCGCTGAAAAGGCGGCTGACCAATGAGCGGGGGGTTGAACCCGGACAAGGGCCACGCGAACGGCTCCTGCAACCGCACGGCCTGCCAAGCCCCGCTCTCTTGTGAGTCCGTTCATCAGTTCATGGAGGGCATATTCACTGGAGGTCCGCGCCTGCACTACTGCGCGACTTGTGCCGCCGACTTTGACAAGTGGGACTTCCGGTCTGGCGACCGCGTCCGCATCACGCGAGAGCCGAAATGACCGACCACGAACAACCCGCCGCTGGAGTGGCGATCAAGCCTGTCGATCAAGGCCTCGTTGACCGGATTGCGGGTCAAAACTGGCTGGGCATTGAAAGCACGATGTTCCGCCTGACGCAGTCGCAGGCAGAATCTCTCTCAGAAGCCCTCAAAGCCCCCACTGATGCAGGCGGGGCGGTGTCGGAGGTTGCGGACCTGCGGCAAGCGCTCGACTTGGCTTTGATCCGTCTCGGGCGGATGGAGCCGGGGGACAGCAGGGCCGTGAGCGACGAATATGTGGCAATGGCCGCTGCTGGAACGCCTCACCATAACGACGAGGGCCGAGCGATCATTGGGCGGGCGATCCTGATTGAGGGTGAAGCCGCCCTGTCATCCCCCCAACCCCTTCAACAAGGGGGTGAGGTTACGCGGGCGATGATCGAGGCGATCCTTGCGAAGCACCTAGCCAACAATCCCAGCCAGATCGCTTTCGGCAACGCGACCGGCGCGATCCTAGCCCTCTTCGCCTCCCTCGCTGCGGATCGGGATAAGGCGGTCGGGATCGCGAACCGGCAGGCCGACAACATGGCCTTCGTCATCAACCACGTCTCGCTGAACCATTGGCACGACAAGTTCCTGCGCGAGCTTGAGGAAGATCGAGACGCCCTTTCGCGCCTCTCCCGCCAGAAGGACCAACCCCATGACTGAAGAACAAAGAGCAGAGCTGGAGAAGCTGGCGAGGGCGGCGACGGGTGGAGATTGGGAGGTTCACAGCATTGACCACCCCTACCCGGCAAAGAGCGTCAAAGGCTTCGCCGACTTCCCGGCGGGGAGCTACACAGAATGGCGAGTGCGAACGGGCTGGATACACGGGCAGGCCAAAGACAAGGTGTCCGTGATCGGCTTGGCGAGCGGTCTTGATGGCCCCTCTGTGTGGCTCTCTGAAGAAGACGCCGCCTACATCGTCGCGGCCTGCAACGCCGTCCCTGACCTCCTCGCCACCATCGCCCGACTGGAAGCGGAGAATGTGAAGGATGGGGAGGCGCTGGAGAAGATTGAGCGCTGGTTTGGCGAGTTCCCCGAAACGGGTCTGTTCTGGCCGAACGAAGACGGCACCGAAAGCGACCGACCTGTCTCCTACGGAGCGGAGTACGGTTCCAACGGGGAGCGGGACTTCATGCGCCAAATCGCCCGCGCCCGCCTTTCCTCCAGAGCCAAGGACCAATCCCAATGAGCGGTGAACGCGAATTGTCGATGCCGAGCGTCGAACTGTCTGATGCGTCCATGGTAAAGATCGAAGGCGGCGAAGTGGTCACGTGGGCAGAGTGCAAGCGCCGTCTAGCCTTCCGCCCCGCCCATCGTGAAGCCCAACCCGAGAACGATGGGGATGGGGAGGTCAATGCTGTTCGGTTGGCGCTTGAAGATGCGGAAGCTCTCGACCGCACTGCCGAGGACGCCGATGGAAACAACTGGCAGGACTGGGGCGCGACCATGCGCCAAGCCGCAATCCGCATCCGGGCTCTCGCCGCCCTAGCCAGCAAGGGCGTGTGAGGGATGGCGCTGTGGATTCAAAACGTCACGACGGACCCGCTTAAGGCGGACATCAAGGGTGAGCCGCATGATTACGTGGTTCGCATCAACAACGAACCTCCGCTCGCGACCTTCAAGCATGACCGGGTTTTCGGGGCTGCTGAATGCCTCCGAGCCGCTGCGAACGCCATAGACTCCGCCAATGGAGCCACGTCATGACCAACCGCCGGGAACTGGCTGACAAGCTGGAGACCATGACTTTTCATGGTTATTGCGACTCTGAAAACAGGGTGCTCACCGAAGCCGCCCGCCTTCTCCGAGAGCCTGTAGCGGGGGAGGTGGAGGCCGAGGCCATCAAGCACCTTCGCGCCATGTCGCACGTCGCGCCGCGCTCATTCGAGGTCGAGGCGGCTTTCGACTTCATCGCGCGCCATGACGCCATCCTCAGGGCCCGTTTGGACGATGAAGGGAAGGGAGAATGAGGCACGCCATCAGCATATCTCTACGGGTGTTAGTCGGCCTTCTAGCCTTGGCCTATCTGGCTTGGTTCTGGGTAGGGGCTTTCAGGATTGTGCAGTCGGTTTTGAGTTAGAAGATATTCCACCAGCGTCGATTGCCTGATTCAGCGATCTCTACAATCGCCTGCTTCTTCAGGCTGCACAAAGCTAGATCGCCGTCGCTCTGAACCAGAGCACGCCCGAGGTCCCCAACCGTTTCTGCCGTCGATACGTCAACGGTCGAGGTGCAGGGGGCTTTCAGGCTTTCAGGGATTGCGATTCGAGGACTTGTCGCGCACGCGGACGCGCTGAAGCTCGCGGCCAAAGCCATCAGGCAAGCGCTGATCCGCGCCTTCGATACGTTCAACTTCACGCTCTTTCTCCGCTTGCTCTTGTCGAATGACTGGGGTTTCAGTCGCTACCTTGTCCAATGCCTCTACAGAGGCTTTAGCGGGGGCTAGGCGGGCTTCTGCACGGTCTGCACGATGCTTCTGGTAGGTGCAGGTTCCAACGCCAAGAAGGACGATGGCGATGATGCCTAGAGCGATCCAGCCGCGTAGGGTGATCATGTCGTCTCTCCTTTAGGTCTTCACAGAGTAGCGGGAATGGGGGAGAATGTCACCGCTGCGATTTTGCGGCCACACGTTCCTGAAAGGAACCACAATGCGTCTGCATGAAAACGGAAAACTGCCCCAACGCTCTATCCAAGACGAGCATCCTGAGGTTCCCCGCTATACGGTCATCCCTCACGAGGTCTGGTCTGTCGTAGAATTCGTGAACGGAAAATCGCGCTCTCTAGGCGACGGGGTAAACGCCCGTTTGGCGTTCGAAATGGCCGACGCCTTGGCCAAGGCAAACAAGGGAATGGCAAGCGTTCTGGGCGGTGCCGGATTTAGTCTAGAGTCAAACTACTCCCCCTATGATCCCTACCCGCTTCGGAACCTATACGAAACACGGGGAGATAGCTCGACTCTGCCAAAGACGGGCACGGTTTTGGTTTCGTCTAGGGCAGAACCTGAGGCTGAACAAGAAGAGTAGTTTTATCGGCCCCATTGGATTCGTCCGGTGGGGCCTTTTTCTTACCTGCTGCGTTTATAACGAAGTTAGCGAGTTATAAGGTAAGCTCGATAAACTCGTTATAACTCACCGAGCCCACGCGCCCGTCTTCCCGTGTAGCCACGTCAGGAACTGCCCGACCGTCTTGCCCTTCAGGATCGAGGGATTGGCGTTGGTAGCCGCATCACCAGCGATTAGATCGGCTCTGGCGTTCACGTCAGCCTTGATGACCTTCGCAGCGGTTCCGACTCCGAAGAAATGTGCCGCGTAGAGCGAGGCTGCATTGATCGGGATTCGGTTGTCTCGCAGGACCTTGGCGTTCTTTTCGGTGAAGGTCTTGGCGCGCTTTAGTTGCTCCTCGACAGACGGCTTAAGGCCCCCGAAAGCCTCCTTCGGGTTCGGCCCCCACTGACCGCCCTCGCCAATCCAAGTCGCCTTGATGAATTGGTACAGACCCGACGCGCTGGACGAAGCGGCCTTCACATAGGGCCGGTTGGCGCTCTCGATCTTGGCGAGCAATGGCCAGTAGCTATCAGGAATGTCCGTAGAAGCCTCAGGAACATCCCCTAGAGCCCCGAAAGTATCCTTTCCGGCCCATCCGTCCTCCCGGAGCCCGTTAGCCCTCTGGAAAGCTCTTACGAAGGCTTCGTTGTCGCTGGCTTTGGTCATTTGTGTTCCTCTGTCGCGGACAGAACGGCGTCCGTCCGCTCATTAGCTTCAACGGTCCCTTTTGATGAGCCGAAGAAGAAGCCGTAAACGTCCTTGAAAGTCGATCCGATCACGCCCGACGCAATGGCAATAACAAGGTCCCGGTTCTCATCGGGAATCCTGATGAACAGAAGAGCCGCAAAAGCACCCGACAGCATCGCCACAGAGGCGAGCGCCAGCCAGCCGCGAGAATCAAGCTTGGGAAGTTTCATCGGTGGCCCAGCCGCATTATGCGAGCCCAGACCTCAACACCGAACGTCGCCAAGGCGTAGATCAGCCAGCCACTAGTGGAAATGATGTAGGACCAACCCTCCCACGGCGTGTGGGGGATCAGGAGGCTTTGCGTGGACATGAACATCCCCACCGTTGCTCCAGCCAGACCGACGCGCTTTGCGTAGGACAGAGGCAGGCACCACGCGGCTAGTCCGGTCATGGTTAGGAGAGAACCCCTAAGGATGGCAGCAGCCACCGCTAGGGAGGTCATCGGCTCAAACGGCCAGATGAGGAAGAAGACGAGGAAGATGGCCGACAGAGCGCCGAAGCCAATCAAAATCCACGCGTCCCGGTGAAGCTCTCGGAGTTTCATTGTTTGTCCTCGGGCAATCCCCATAGCTTGCCTGTCTTGGCCAGAAGTTGAATACGTCGAACAATCACGGGCAAAATGAACAGCGCCGCCACACCCGTTCCGAACATAACGCCCGTCGCCATCGGAAGTCCCGCGTTCTGAAACTTCCAATGCAGAACGCCCGGCCCGAGACATAGAGCCGCGATGAAACCGAGAAAGACCCGCCAGCACTTCGCTCGCAGGTCTATTTCCTTGAAATCGAATTGCAGGCTTACCCCCCATAGCGCACCGCAAAAGGCAGCGCAGAACGTGACCCAATTCTCGAAACTGAAAAGATCATTCACGTCCGCTCTTCCTCAAGAGACGCACGGCTAGGCCGATGAAACCGGGCAGGCACACCAAAAAGGCTCCGGTAGCCCGCAAGAAACATTCCCACGACGGATCGTACATTCATCCCCCAAATCAGAGAAACAGCCATCGCGAGAAAGTCCGCGTTCAAGCTCCACATATACGCGAGTGCGAGCGCCTGACCAAGTTCTGTCCACCACCCGCCGGTTGCATAGGCAACCCCGTTGAAAACCATGTGCAACAACAGCTTGAGCGCGGCTAGTTGCGTACAGACGATATACCTCCGGTTGGGCGAGCCTAGTGTCAGAAGCAAAAGAGCGTAGAAGGTCAGCCCATCAAGATAGGGCATGATGACGCCTAACCCTCCACGCTCTAAGGCGAAAATGACGGCCCATGACGCCAGCAAGACAGCGGCAAACCGTCCCGACCTGAAAAGGGCGAGACAGAGAGCTAAGCCCAGACAGACGAAATAGGCCGTCAGAATCAATCGACTTCCTTAGGTTTCGGCGGGTTGGTCGGAGGAGGAGGGGGAGGAGGTGGCGGCGGGGGCGGAACTGGAGGGGTGGTTACTTGGCCTTCGTCGGTCATTTTCAATCTCCTTGTGGGTTAAGAGCCGATCTGAGTCCAGTGACCCGTACCGGGGTTACCGATGAACTGATACGGCTTGTTTGCCGTCATTACCAAGTCAACCGCCGCTGTTAGCGAAAACTGACCCGTTCCCCCTGCTAGGTGTTTGATTGTCGTATTTCCGTTCGTTGCCATCATCGTGACGATCTTGCTCGTCGCGATGGGCGTCATGTTCGTCATATTCGTTGCCGACCCGTTGTTTGGGCGCACGACGTTGTGGGCTCCGCCTTGTGACGCAAGGGGAGAGATCGAAGGCGTTGCTCCAGTGACCGTGATGCTACTTTGGATCAGCTCAGGGCTGGACTGATTCCAATCGCGGAGGGGGGTCGCCAAGGGTTCCTGCGCGCTGTTAACCCGCACCCAAGGTAGGGTATCTCCGTAAGAGCCTCCGCAAGCCCGAACGACGTTTCGGGTATTGGTGGTTCCGACAAACTCGAATGCGGAGGTCGCACCCGCCGCCAAACCCATGCGACAGGCGATCACTTCCAGCCCACTCAGGTTCTCGGCGCGAAGGGCGTGGGTGCCAGATGTCGTTCCAGAGGGAGACGCGTTCACGCTCATGAGAACGAGATTAATGACGCCAGCGCCCGTGCCGCCCCCGGTCCATCCGCGCCCTACGTCGATCAATGCATTGCCGTTTCCGGGGTTCTCCATCCCGATAGCTTGTATCAGTCCGTTCGTGCATCCTCTGGTCGCCGCCGTCTTGTTCGCAATCGAAATTGGCTGTCCGGTGCTTTCAATGTTCCCGCCAATGACCTTGTAGCCCTGCACAGCATCAATCGCGAGGCCACCAATCTTGGTAGTCGCGCCAGCCCCCAGCGCGCCGTTGATACGGTTATGCAGCCACATAAAGTGAGTCGTTACGCTCCCGACCCCCGACCCCTCCGCTTGGTCCCCAGTGACCACCAAACCATGTTCAGAGGCATTGCCACACCCAAAGAGGCGAGAGAGCCCGACAAACGGCATAATGCAGCCGTCAATATAGATTCCCGCCCCATCAAATTGCCGAACCTGACAGTCCATGATGACGGGGTGATTAAGATCGCGGCAGGTGATTCCTCGCTTGGCCCCGCTCGTGCCAATGATGTTCATTCCGAACACGCCACCGGCATAGGCGTAGGTCCCCCCGGTGTTAGGCCCCGTAATGTCAAAGCCCTTGGTTACAGCCGATCCGGTGAACCAGATTCGAGGCCCGTCTTCACCGTAGCCGGTCAACCGTACTGCATTATCCGCCCCGGTAGGAACGACAATATTTTGATCTAGGTAGAAGTTGTCAACGTCGTTTACAAACGCCCCGCGCTGCTCTGTTCTGGCAAACTCAATCGCCGCGTTGATCTTGGTGACATTGGCAGACGCGGAGCCGCTTCCGCCCGCAACCAGTCCGGCTCGGCTGGCGTAAATTGGTCCGCTATTCAGCGCCGCCGAAACCGTCATAGCGAGCATGTTCTGACGATAGCCGACAAGGTCGCTTCCGGTATCGTCCGCCAGTTCTGCCGACCCGACAGCGCCAATGTTGGTCCTCGCGGTGTCGGCATTGTTCAGGTCAGAAAGATTGTTGGCGCTTCCCAAGGCTCCGATGTTCGCAAGAAGCGTAGGGGCGCTACCGCCGACGTTATCGCCGTCAAGATCAAGCTTGTTGCCGCCGATGTAATCCAACAGCCCAGAAGCCGGGAAAGACTTCAGGGGACCGCTGGCCCTCCACGTAACAAAAAGGTCGTCAGCCTCGATGTTGGAGGCTTGGATAAGTTGGTCTGGCGTCACGCCCATTGTGGACCCCTCAACTGGCTTGTAGGGCGATAACGGAAACCGTCACGCCGTTGGCTGGGCCGTAGGAAACAAGGGTCTGTCCGCCGACAGCTACGCTGATCCCGAGGACCGTCACGGCGGCGAGGTTTTGCGGCCCCGACAGGCGATAACCCCGAACCTTGGCTCCCGTCACAGGAGAGCCTGAAGACGGAATCCACTCGTAAACCTCAAACACGCATGGGCCGCCAGAAATGGGAGGAACACGCGTAAATGCAGGCATCGGAGGAGACGAGAACGTCCGGGAAAAGGTAACGGTGCCTTCCCCATTAGCGTCCAGCGTCACTGGCGTTGCTGAGGTAAGGCGCGGGTGCTGATGGTCCGCGCGAGCAAACATGGCCGAATCAGAACCGACCTGACCACCGCCCTCGCTCGGCGGAACAAAGTTGGACGGAGTAGGCGGCGGAACCGAAGAAGACTGGCTCATCCGTAAACTTCCGAAACCGTAACCACGGCAGTCCCGGTCGCGACTATTCCATAGAGGGCGCCTTGATAGCCGTAGGTATTGGCCGCGCCGACCGCTCCTGCCAGATAGTCGCCAGTCGTGATGGTGACTCCGGTCGAGTTGCCAAGAAACGCCACGGTTGTTCCCGTGTTGGTGACCTTGATGCTCCCTCGCCCGGCCCGGGCCGCTGCAATCAGGGTCGCGGTCGTGCCAATCGTGATCTGTGAGGTCGCCAGCGTTGCGCGGCCAACGTCTTGAGACGACGCGGGCGCTGAGACAGACGGAGCGCTCCGCGTCGTCCCATCGGCGTTCAGAGTTATGGTCGTAAAATCGGCCTGAGTGCTTGTGGCGGGAAGCGGGAGAGCGCGAGGCATTGGCAAACTTTCTCTAATAAGGCAGAGTTAGCACATGAAAGCGCTAAGGACGATTGTTTGGTGGGCGGTTTTTGCCGCAATCATGATTCCGGTTTACATCGGGGTAAAAGGCTTTGTTCATGCCGTCATTCCACCTGTTGAGACAGAATGGGTGCGGCTGGCCCGCTAACCGGAGCGCCGCGCGGTCCAAGGTTGAGAGGCGGCATCTGGCCGAAGCGCGTCCCGAGTTGAACGATAGCCTCCCGGTCAGCATCGGTCAGAGTAACGCCGCGACGAATCTTGCTAAGCAAGCCCATGGCCGCTTGAAGGGTCGCAGGGATACCCGGCGCGTCCGCCATGCCGCCAGCAGTCAAACGGCCAGCCGTAGGGCTTCCGCGCGTGGAGTCCATGAAGTTAGCCATCGCCCCACGGTCACGCAGAATCCCCATGCCGCCCTGAAACAGATCGGCAGCTTCGGGACCATAGGTCGCCTCAAGAACCTGACGCGCGTTGTTCGACTCAGCCCGACCAGCGAGGTTGTTGAGCGGCCCCACAGCGCCTTCACGAGCGCCGCCGAGCTGCTGAACGATAGTGTCACGCAAGCCAACACCCGCCGCCTCACGCGTGCTAGGAAGCGGAATCCCCGCCCCCATTTCGGACGCGGCTTCGGTTCGCTGAAGCGTATCCAGATTGTCGATGTAGTCAGCCGGTCGGGTTTGCGGACGCAGAGCGCCCAGACCTTCCTCAACACCCTCTTGAGCCGCCGCATAGCCCCTGTAGGTCGAGCGAGCGGGAAGCAGGCCCGGCACGTTGTCCAAGACCTCATTCAGCGCCCCTGATCGCGCTCCGTAGTCAGCAGCTAGGCCAAGGTTCTGGTTGTCCCCCGGAAGGCCCGCATTTCGTCCCGCCTGCCCGATCTGGCGGTTGATGCGGTCCAGAGCCGCCGCCGAAACATCATCAGCTCCACCGTTAGCCAGCGCTCCAATGTCTTGGGCTTGATCCGGGAAGCGGAAGGACGACTCCTGACGGGCCGCGTTCATTTGAGGCCCCATGCCGTCAAGGGCTCGGCGCGATTCATCCGTCAGCGAGACGCGTTCACGGTACGGTTCGGCATAAAGCTCATCCGCAAGCTGGCGGTTGGTGCGGCCAAGATCATCCGAGTAGGCAGCAGCCGTGCGCGTCTCTCCGGGAGTGAGCCGATAAGCCTGTCCGACAGCTTCGTCCTGAAGCGAGCCGCGAACCTCATTGGCGTACTGAGCGCCAGCCGTCATCCCCCGTCCGGGAGCTTGTGCGGCCCCGACAATCAAGGCGCGGGTTCGGGTAGCGTTCGGGCCGATAGCGTCCAGAAGGTTGGGCGTAATGCCACGACGCACGGCCTCCGCAACATTCTCCCTGATCTGATCTTCGCTGATGCCATCCTGACGCATCGTCTCAACCAGACGTGAGATATTGCGGCGCTCGACAGAGCCGTTCAGCATCGGGATACGACCACCAGTCGCACGATTGAGGACTGCCGGGATTTGATCCGCACCGGTAAAGCGAGCCGCAGCAGTTGCCCCGCGCGCGGCAATCGGAACAGCCCCACCAACCACCCCGCCGACGATACCACCACGGACTGTCGAACCGACCTCATCACCGGGAGCCGAGTTCAGGAGCCCCTGGGTTGCCCCATAGCCCGCCCCTACAGCGCCAGATCGCGCCGCAACACCGCCAAGGCTTTGGGAGAGTAGGCCGCCAGCGCCACGAGCCCCGGTGACGAACTTTCCTGCCGCCGCTACGCCCGGCGCTCCGGCCCCACCTAGCAGGCCCCCGCCAATGGCCTGAGCCGGATTTGCGCGCTCCCATTCGCTTTGCGCGATGTTTTCAGCAGCACGGGAAGCGTTGTAAGCATCGCCCGCGCTGTAACCCGCACCCTCACCGATACCAAGACGCTCGCCAAGGTTTTGGAGGCCCGCGATACCAGCCGCGATGCCAGCATTGGTTTGGCGGGTAAGGCCAAGGGTGGCCGCATTGGACGCCTGATCTATAAAGTCCCACTGCCCGGTAGATTCCCCATCAATCCCAAGGTGGGCGTTGGAGAGGCGGTTCTGAGCGTCAGAGACGGCACGTCCAGTAGGCGTGTAAACCTCTTCGACAAAGCGGGCCGCAGCCTCTTCCGAGGTCGCCGGAACAGGCAACACACGACCGTCACCCAAGCGGACATTGTAGGTCGAAATTTCCTCGCCCGCTGGATTGATTGCGGCCCAGCGCTGAGCATATTCACGAGCGCTACGGGCATCACGAATCGACTGGTCAGCGTTCAGATCAAGAACGCGACCATCCTCCAGAGTGATGCGCCACTTGCGGCCCTCTTCCGCCATTACGGAATCCTCTCAACGGAAACGACAGCGGTACGATTAGAGCGTCCACGCAAGCGGGAGTTTTGGCTTTCTCGGCTTGCCGGAACTTGGCGAACCTGACCGTCAGGCGAGACGTACCAATCACCCGCAGGGAGAGAGCGGACGTTGAAGCCTTCGGGCGGAACACGCGGGTTAGCTCGCGTCCCCAGCACCGCGTTACGGTTTCGAGCCCCAGATTGATTCAGGCGCTCGACAGTCGCTCTCTGGGCTTGCGAGGGCTCGACGTTGCCGCGCGGAACCGGAGAGTTGCCCCGGACCGGAGGTGGGTCGTAATACTGACGCCAAGCCGCCTGAGAACCATTTAGCGTTCCGTTCTGGCGGGCGTAGTTATCAAGAAACTCTGCATAGAGTTGACGGCGAGCGCCCTCTTGACGGCCACGGTCAATCAGGGCCGTGTTAGTTTGCTCTGGCTGAGACACGCTAGGCGAAGCTTGCAGGAACAGAGAAAGGTCGCGGTCCGAGGTCGTACCCGAACCCGGAACCCGTTGAGCCGGAGCCAGACGGGCCGTAATCGCATTCATGGAGGCGACTTCGGGGTCAAAGGAACCGACCACTTGACGCGCAAACGGGATAGCCATAGCGCCGCCAGTGCCTTGGCTCTCCTGAAGCCGGGCAAAAGACTCAAGGTCGCTTAGGTCGGTCTGAACCGCCGCAGCACTATCACGGGCCTCTTGTATCGAGATTCCCTCGCGCGTCGAAAGGCCCCCAACCCGACGAGGAGCGCCACCGCGCGGACCGGGCGCTGTCATCACGCTTCCATCAAGTCCGCGAGTGCCGCCAGCAGGAACGCTAGGCCCCGCACGCTCCCAAGACGCTTGATTGTTCGGGTCGCCGCCACGGAAGCGGTAGCCGTCGATAACCTGTCCTACAGTAGGTCCGGGCATTACCAATTCCTCTGCCAAGGTGGGGCGGGAGCCTGAGCCGACGCAGCAGCGCGAGGAGCGGCGCGAGCACGGGGAGGCGCACGGCCAGCAGCAGCCACGCGGCCACGGTAAGCCGGGTCAGCAGGACCGCCGGGGATATACTCAAGTCCCCCGCCCTCACCCATCCGCCAGCCGAAATCGACCTTTGGTCCTTCTTCCGGGAACTCAACTTCAAAGCCCGGATTCTGCCCGGTCCGATAAACGCCCCGTTGGGTGTTGAGGTACGTGGGCCGCGCCGAGTCCCGAGCATCATCTTCACGCTCTCCCAGCATACGGAAGAACGATTCGGGATTGGCGTTGAACACAAGCTGGTCTTGCGGGCTGAGATTCAGAGCCGAGGCCATCTTGGCGATCTGGATGCGCTGTTCAGCGGCGGCTTGGGCCTGAGCCTGCGCGGCACGCTGTTGAGCAATCTCTTCCGCTCGATTTCCGCCGTCGCCAATGTCCTGAAGTTGAGCCCCGAACGTGTTCAGGCGCTCAACGAAGTTTCCCTCGCCCCGGTTGGCGTCAAGCCAGCCCATCAAGCCGCCCCGGCGCGTAGAGTTGGAAGAGGCGACAGGCGTAGTGGTCTGCATAAGACCGCCACCGTTCCGGGCCATCTTCCCTGCCGCCTGCATGGGGAATGCAAAGAGACTCACGAAACCCTCCCGTAATCCACCATCATGAACCCGCCCGGACCTTCCATGGCGGCTTGAGGCTGCTCATCGGCCATCACGCCAATCTCCAGATCGTCGCTCCAGAGGTAGTTATACGCATACCACCCCCCGCCAAGCGCAACAATATTTCTCTTAAGGCGACGATCTGAGAACAAAGCAGCCAGAGACGCGCCAGTTTGGGCGACTTGTCCCACGGAGCTAAGCAAGCTTGGCGAATTTGTGTTGGTGGTCGTTCCGTTGGTTTTGGAGCCGTTGAACAGGCCGTATTGCCCTTGCCCGTAGAGCCCCCCAAGGGCCTGCAACATCGAAAGGTCAGCCGTCCGCATATTGGCATCAATGCCGCGCTGAACACCGCCAAGCTCCGACAGAAGCCCGATGTTAGACCGCTCATCAGCCCCTTGAGCCTGCCCCAAGTTTCCGAGGAGGCCAGCGGCGGATAGGTTGCGGTTCTGGGCGTCTGCGTAGAGCCCTTGGCCGGTGTTGAATGCCTGATCCCTCAGTTGAGCTTCAGCAGCAGCCCGGCCCGATCCTTGCTCTCCGGCTTGAAGCGCTTGAGCAACACCAAAGCGAGAACCACCAAAGCCGTTATTCCGCGCTCCAGCAGCAGCCAGAGCCGCGTTCTGGCGGGCAGAGTTGGAGTCGTAACCGGCCAGCGTCGTGTTCACCACGTCGTTGGTGTAGGGCGACATAAAGTCCTGCGCCGTGCCGTTGTTCACCGCTCCGCGCGCAACCCCCGCCGCCTCACCGAAAAGCGGAGAACTTGTCATGCCGCCAGCTTGATCAAAGGCTTGTTGCTGGAGAGGGCTCGCGGGCGCAACGAGGTCTTGAGCGTTGGTATTCGCCCCCCAGTTCTGGACCTGACCCGTATAACCCTGCAACGCATTGTTGACCCACGAAGGGTTAGTCGCCGTCGTGGCCGTATCGACCTTTTGAGTGGTCTTGCTCTTGCTCACAGCGATTTCCTAAGCGTGACCGATTGGAAGACGTATCCTTCGGCCTTAAGCGAGCGCTCCCAGCCCTTGCGGCCCTCAATCAGAGAGTCCGTGCAGCCGTTCAAGCGTCCAAAAGCCTCAACCCCGAGAGCCATTTGCTTTAGCTCCTCCATGTCGCCGCCAGCGGTCAGGACAGAGATTGCCTTGCCCTCGCCAAAGGGGGAAATCTCCGTGACCATCGCGCACGCCTTGCCGGGCCAGAACATCGCGCCACGCTGAACGGCCTGCAAAACGTCGATCATGGTCAGCGGGCTATGCTCAAGGCCAGCCTCCAGCCACGCCTTGCAACGCTCAAACTGCACAAGTTCCGGCGTCGGATTGGGCGGGACAAGAGTCAAGCTCGGCTCGATCCCCATATCGGAAAGCTCTTCGTTCAGGTTGTTCATTGGAATCCAGAACCCTCGCTCTCAAACTCCGGCTTGCCGACACGAACAAACGTCGGAGCAGACGAACCGGACAACTTTATTCTAGCAATTCGACCTGTAGCACGAAAATCCTTCTTTGGCTTGCCGGGAGCAAGCACGTATGGACCGTGCGCCTTTTCGGTTGCCTGAGGATATTTACGGGTTACGACCTCAAGGTTGACTGCTCCGACCTGTGATTCAAAGTCAGGCCAGATGCCCTTCAACATCAGGAATTGAGACGCATCAGTGATGTATTGATCCGCCGTTTCCATGCTCCAATCCAGCACGTCGCCATCCGCGCTTTGTCCGCGCTCGTGGAGGTAGATATTGCCGAAATAGTCGGTCCCGATGGGGTAGGCTCCGGGGCCAGAGTCCAACATGGAGGTACGGGACATATGGCCTCTAGACCACGCTCCATCCAAGACAGAGGCGGCAACATACCGATTGTTCTCTATACCAGCCGCAATGGCTGCGTAGGCCGTCAGGCTACCACCGTCTCCGGTGTCCAGATCGGCCACGCCATCAACCGAAAGCTCGATCTCATCCAGAAGCTCGCCCGAAAGGTCAGGGTAGTCCCACCGAACCTCCCCGAACTGAGAGCATGAAGAGGCAAACACCTTGTCTGTCTGGATCGCAGGCAGGTTCGCCTTAACTTCGGCCTGCAACGGAGACTGAACGATTTGCGGAGCCCCGCCGAGAGAGCATTGGAAAAACTGAACCTCTGGCGTCATCCAGTAAGCGACTTGGGAGACAACGACAGCAGCATTCGGGCCAATCAAACCACAGTGATCGCCCACACGATCAAAACGCCACGTCTGATCAGGATTCCCAATGAACTGCCCCCGAAACAGGCTGGAGTCGGTCCAGACGTACACTAGATCGCCAATGAGGCGCGCGGCGACAATGCGTCCACCGCCCTCAAGAATGACCTCCCCCGCGTTGTTGCTTGGAAGCGTCGTCCAGACAGTCGGGTCCTCAATGTCGCTGAACCGAATGCAGAGCGGGTTGAAGTCGCCCGATACCTCTTCGTTGCAGCCGAACGCCATCACCTGCCGCTGAGGCACAACGAGGGTATAGGTCACGTTCTCCGGGGCGTTGGTGAGCGGGACCGCTGGGCCTACCGTCTCCGCCGTATAGAAGAATATCGTTTGATTGCGTGGGTTGGCGACAAGGGCCGTACCATAGCTAGACAGGCTCCACGTCAGGGGGAAGTAATCCACCGTGGACGGCTCAGAATATTCTCCCGTCGAATACGTCCCCGTTCCGTACCCTTGCCCCCCGGTGCCGTCCACATTCCCCGGCACAAACTCTACAGGTGTAATGTCGAGCAGTTGCCCGCCGTAAGATAGCTCAAGGCTGGTTGGCGTGCCAAAGCCAACGATCAGGTTGGCGGTAAGGTCCGTATAAGCGTGAATCCCCCGGCACGGACCCGACAGGCTCTCGCCGGAGAAGCGCTCCCATCCTCCAATGACTTGAGCCTTGCCGCGCCAAAAACGCACTTTGTCCACGTTCGCCCATGCGCCATCACCAACGGAAAATGTCGTGTCGTCCGTATTCACGCCGGGAGGGATGGAAAGCGGAACTCTCACAGGATCACCGACACCCCGAAGCGGTCCGGGTCATCGCTGGTCACGACACCGCCTGACAGCAAGACCGTGTTGATGATGATAGAGGAAGTCGAACGAGAGGCCACAAAGGCTTGGAAGAACGGAGCCCCCGAGGTCTTTTCGCAGAAGACGCTGAGAATGTAGTTCGCATTAGGCAGCGGCGAGCCGAAGGTCAGCGTGTAGAGCCCGATGGCGTTTCGGACGCAGGTGATATTCACAGGCGTTCCCAGAGCCGCACCCGTCGTCCCCGTGAACAGCCCAGCCGCCCGAATATAGGGCGCAACCGAAGCCGCAGTCACACGGCCTTTCGCATCAACCGTGAAGTTGCCGTAGGTCCCTGCCGACACTCCCGTATTGGCAAGCGTAATCGCCGCCGACACGCTGGCTTGTCCGTCGATTGCGGGCAGGGTAGCCGTTGCGTCTCCCGTCAGGCTTAGGTCGCGAGGCGTGGTCCACCGGGTAGCGCTGGAGGCGTTGCCTGTTACCGGCCCACTGAAGGAGCCCGAGAACGCAGGAGAGGTGATGGCCGGGGCTTGAATAGCCCCCGTATAAACAGCGCCGGAAAGCTGGGCGGCGTTTACAATCCGTGAATCATCACCCGCAGCCACAGTGCCAGCAGCGGTGCCGACATTCAGCAGAGCCGCCCCCGCCAAGGACAGTTTGGCTCGTATTTGAGACGGCGAGCCCCACGAAACCGAAGTCCCGCCATTGCTGAACAGCATGTAGTCCAAGGTTCCGGCAGGGAAGACGTTCGTCCACGAAGTTGCCGTGCCGTCCGTAGTCAGAAACTTGCCCGCTTGACCCGCCTGTCCGGGAAGGGACGCCGACGCAAACGCGGTCGCATCCGTATAGGCCTGAGCCGCCGCCAGAGTAGCGTCAAGCTGCTGCTTGTTAACCGCGTCTTGGGCGTTGACGCCATTAGCGAGGTTCCGAACGATGCTGTTCTGGAAATCCTGTCGCTTGCTGGTCAGGCAGTTAACGCCGTCGCAGATTACCGGGAGAATGTCTCCCGAGGACACGACAGCCGTCGTCCCACTACCCGTGGTCAGGGTGACGTTGCCGCTCGACGTGTTGCGGACGATGTAAAGCTTGCTCTGAGCTGGAATGGTGATGACGCCACCGGCTCCAGTGCAGAGCAAAATCATGTTGCGGGCTTGGTTTACGACGTAGTTGGTCGAGGACAGCGTAATCGGATAGCTGCTGACCGTCGTCGCGCCCGCAATAGCCTCCGTGAGGCGCGCCAAGGCGTCGTTGAGGTGCGGTTGCCCCCATACGTTCAGGTTTTCGCCAGCGGCTTGCTGTTCGATATTCAGGAGGGGCGTAGGGCTAGAGGGCATTCCACGTCGCTCCGTCGCTGTAAACAGGCTGGTTAAGGGTCAGGTCGCGAGCAAAACATCCCGCCCATTGAGCCGGGTCAGGAAGGTCCGCCGTAGCATATCCGGCAAGAAGGATCGGGCGCTGGGCTTGAACAAAGGCCGTGTTGATCGAAAGCGCGGCCCGCTTCCACCATGCGGGGGTTTCAGGCTCTATCAGGATTGGATTGGAAGTCACCATGACCCACGCATCCTCCCTGTGCCGATTTGAAGGCTCGCCTCATTGCGAAGATCGGACAACGCCTCCTGCTGCGCCCCAAACGCCGTAGAGGCTCCTGCATCGTCACGGAAGTAGTCCCGGTACAGCAGATACCGAACGCGCGACGCGATCAGATCGTAACCCTGCACCAGCCAAGCGTTAGTCGAGCTATCGTCATCATAGTCCAAGGCTGGCGTAACTTCGCGCACGCCAAGGAAGATCAGAGGGTAGCTGGTGTTGGGGATCGGGTAGAGCCTGACCTGTCCATCCGAGACGGAGAAGTCCGTGGGCTGGCCCGCAGAGGTCGCGTAGCCGTTCCATTCCTCGATCACCTCATAGGACTGCATCCGCAGCGGATAGCGGTTGCTCCCCACCTGAACGCTAAGTGTGTCGATGAACTTCAGGCCTTCGGGAAGGGGGGAATATTCACCCGTCGCCGTCTGGACAATGCGCGCTTCGTTGAACGTAAAGCGCTGGCTTTCAAAATAGACAATGGCACGCTGAATGACCTCCACGAAAGCCGCTGCCAGCTCATCGTCCAGATCATCCCGGTTCGTTTCCGCTTTGATGCGGGTTTTCAGATCGCCTAGCGTTGCCATGAAGGATCGGGGAGAGAGCCGAAACCCTCTCCCCTTACGCCTTAGATATTCGGGACGTAGAAGATCGTAACCACCGCAGCGCCAGCCGAGGGAGCAGTGCCGGTGTAGTTATACCGAACGAAAAGCTCCGTATCGACGGACGAAGACATGATGCCGCCGAGAGTGGCCGGAGCAACCGGGGTCACACCGACCGAACCCAGCGCCTGAGCCGAGACAAGAGCGGTCGGAGCGCCAGCCGTACCAACGTCGAGGGTGTTGGTCGTGCCAGCGTTAAACGCGGTCTGGATCGCCACATTGACCGAGGTCACTACGGCGTTGGCCGGAACAGCCGAGCCCACGCTAAGCTGAATAGCCGTCGCAGGAGCCGAGTTGAAGGCCAGATTGTAGCGGATGAAGTGTTCTTGCTGGGTGTCGTTTTGACGTGCCGTAACAGTCATTGTCCGTCCTCCTTACGAGGTGAAGGTGTGGATGCCGATTTTCGAGAAATCAGCGGAGTTGTAACGGGTTGCCTTCAGACCGAAGATCGCACCGGCTTCGACACCAAGTTGGTTGCCGTAGTCAAACAGTTCTTCGTTCCAGTCCCAGCCGCCATACGATTGACCGCCGCCGAAGCCCAGCGAGACAGCCTGAGCGCCCGCCAGAACAGCACGACGGGCAGTCGCGACCGAAGCGCCCGTGGACGAGTTGACCCCCGGAGTGATGCGGGTCGATTCGTGCAGCACGACGCCGTTGTATTCGCCCAGAGCGCCCGTATAGATCGGGGACTTGGCACCCACACCACCGGCCAGAGCGGCCTTCTGAATGTCCAGCCATTGGCCGGTCGAGGTGTTGGTACGCAGCTGGGTGACTTGGTTGGTGTGAAGGAACAGGACGTACTTGTCTTCGCCATCGACACGCACCGGACGCATGACCGGAGTCGCCAGTTTGGCCGCAGCCACCGCAGCGTCGATCAGTTGAAGCGAGAACTCATCACCCGCGACAAGCGATTGGTCGTTGGCGCGAGCATTCGGACGGATGACCGTGGTCGGGGCCAGAATGGCGTTGTTGCCGGTGTAGCGAAGATCGGTCTGGACAGTGTAGCCACACAGTTGGTTGAAGAAGGCGGTGTCCATACGGCCCGACCACCAGTCAACCAGACCATCCTTGGCTTCCTCGCGGATGCTCCACGGGATGCGCTGTTCAGTCATCTTGCCCGCCGAACGGACGGCATGGCGAAGCTGATCAATCAGCAGATTGTCGGTGTAGGTGGTCAGACGCTCTTCGTTGCCCTCCAGAGTGCCGTCGCCCAGCACGCCGTCGCCGGTCAGCTGCATACGAAGGGTCATGGTGAGGCGGTCGCCAGCGGACTTCTTGAAGTCGTTCTTTTGCTGGATCAGGCTATTTGCGCCATCGCCAATGAACTTGCCAATCCACGTAGCCTTCAGGGCTTCGCGGGCAAGGACTTTCGACCAAAGCTTGACGGATTCGGGCGCATTAACGCCATAGGAAGTCAGGGCCATTTCGAGGCTCCATAAGGGGTTTCAAGGCTGTTCTCGCGCTATCGTCCCGTGACAGCATCCGAACGGCCTTGACCCGCCGTGGGCTCGCGTCGTGCCGTGACGCCCCCGTTAGCCCGCCTTGCGCGTCTGTTCACGAAGCCTAGCAAAGGCCTTGTCGAACTCTGCGCCGTCCAGCTTGGAAACAGACTCCATGGTGAGATTCGACCCACCCTGTTTTCCGCCCATCTGGCTCAACGAACGTGAGGACTGCTGCCCTCGTGCAATGGTCTGTAGCTTTTCAGACGGTTTGTCAACAACAGGCTTGCGCTGTTCCCCACCAAAGCCGCGATTTTTTGCCAAATTATAGACGACTTCGGCAGGGTCTTTGCCGGATTGCATCGTTCGGGCCACCAGACCGACAAACTCATCTGTCAGCGCCTTGTTCAACTCTGCGCCCGTATAGCCCTGCTCCTCATAGTCCTTGATCCGGGACTGACGGAAGAACTCGGCGGCGTCGTTGTAATCGGGCTGGATAGCGCGGAAATCGCCCTCATACTCCTGCATCCGCGTATTGATCTGCTGGAACTGGCGCTCTTGCTGGGTCTGAGCCTGCGTCTGGCGCTGCTGCTCTTGATGCTCCCGGCTCATCTTCTCCGCAATAACGCGAAGGGCCTCAAGATTACCGATAGGGTCGTCAACAGCCGAAGGAATCTTGCTGAAGTCGATTTCAGCGTCCTTCCCACCGCCACGCTCAAGGGCGTTCAGGCGCTCTTCAAGGCGGGATGCACGGGCTTCCGCCTCCTGACGCTGACGGCGCTCGGCATGGGCCATACGGGACTTGTCCGCCGCGACCTTCTCCAGACGCGCTAGGCGATCATCCTCTGGGCTGGGCTGCTGCTCTTCCTGTTCCTCTTCCTCGTTCTCGACAAGAGGCGCGTCCTGCTCTTGGCGAGCGGCATCAAACTCGGCTTCAAAGCCGTCATCGTTCTGTTCAGCGAAATCAACGTCAGACATTTTCAGTCCCTCCAAGGTTTCCAACGATATTCATAAGGTCCGCCTCGGCTTGCGCTCTCATCGACTCTGTGAGGTCGCGGGCCGCTTCGGCTTCGGTCTTCTGGGCGTCGGCCACGTTCTTTCCGACCTCGCTTTGGGTCTTCTGGACTGTAGCCTTAAGCCCTTCCATTCCCAACACAGCCTGTTGCTCGGCCATCGGGTCGGGAGGGGGCGGTTGAGTGATAGCCTTGGCGATCTTCTCGGCCAGAGACGCAGGCAAGGGCGAATAACGGATAACCTCGGCCAGAACTTCCGGCGGGGCATCTGCAAGCATCCCTTGGAACTGCGTCAGGATCGCAAACACACGCTCCTTCTGGTTCGGACTCGACGGCGCTTCATCAACGATCACGTCATACTTCGTCGCCTCAGGAGACAGGGCGAGCGGGAC
>Ga0181339_1000085_pt1 | contig 37806 bp, 66 predicted proteins | sample Sp13VDMM110DD_FD_130101 | JGI IMG/M metagenome (GOLD analysis project Ga0181339, IMG submission 130101) | Freshwater viral communities from Lake Michigan, USA - Sp13.VD.MM110.D.D | ecosystem: Environmental > Aquatic > Freshwater > Lake | place: USA: Michigan | collected 2013-04-23 | reverse complement strand
ACGTGGCAGAGCTTCCACCAGCCGCCGCGCTCGTGTTTGATCCATGCCCAGTAGAGGATAAACAGCACGGGGAGGTGCAGCACCAGATAGAGGCCGGCGTAGTGCAGCCAGGTCATAGCGGGTCCAGCGCCTTGAGGGCAGCGTATGCGGTCGGTGATGCCGCGTGCAGCGCGACGAATATCTCAAGGTAGACCGTCTGCACCGCAGCTTTTGCAGCGCCGTCTATCGAGGAAACAACCCGGGGGTCGTTGAGCATGTTTTCCAGCGCGACTTGTGCGGTCGAAATCGCCGTCTGCTTGTCGGTGTCGTTCGCCTCCCCTGCCCTGCGATAGAGCCGGTCAAGGTGAAACAACAGCGTATCCCGGCGAGCCCCAGCCTCTGCCAACAGGCGCTTTTTGATTTCAGCGTCACGGGAAACATCGCGGTCGGCAATCTCTTGCTCTGTTGCAGCGCGGTCGCCAGCTTGCATATCACCCATGTACATGGCGCCGTTAGGTTTGACGTACCACATCAGAAGCTCCTTTCGGCCCACATCTCATAGGCCCAGCTCGCTGCAGTTGCGGCAGTTCCCACACCATTGCTTCTGTCGAAGAAACCAACAGCCAAGCTGGAGCCGGTGACGATGCGCATCGAATTGATGCTCAGGAAGGAAGGCGTGATCAAGCTGCTGTTACTTGCGCCGCCCTGCGCCCATGGGCCCGGTTCGATTTCATCAACTGCGTAGTTTGCCTGCGAAGACAAGCACTTGATGCGGAAGCCGCCTCTGCAGAGAAAGGTGCCGATGTTGTGGCTTCTAGTCACCGATGTTCCGGCACTTGGAAGGGTCGATGTATAGCCGCTAACATACCGGCCCTTGATGGCGTACCAGACGATTGCGGTTACCACACCGCCAGCAACGGTTACCTGTCCAACATAGACGCGGTAAGTCTGGACAGCAGCAGAGCCGTTCCCGACCTTGCCGGACATTTCCTGTGTGTTGAACGTGAACTGCCCGGAAGTGGTCACATCAGCGCCGCCAAAGCGGTAGGTCGGAGCGAGAGTGCCGGAGCCGGTCGTGCAGATGCCGCCAGCCGAGATATCGAGGTAAAGGTACATCGTCCCATTCGTGGACAGGCCGGTCCAAGACGGGTTCGTGATCGAGCCGACCCGGTTTATCTCGCCGTCGCGGTTGTAGCCGTTTGCCGCCGTGGCAATCAGCGTGCCGGTCGCGGTGACGGTCGCGGAGCCAGTCGCGCCGCCGAAGTTTGGCAAGCCGCCAGAGTCAACCGGGCCGGACAGCACCGTCTGGCGAACGTCGGGGTAGAGGTAATTGCGGGGGATGGAGCTGTTATCAGCGCTGAGCAGGCTGTAACTGACGCTGGACAAATCAGCATCGAGCGCGCCGGACAGGTTGACGACGGTGACGGTCGTGATGCCTGCGGCAAATGAACGGTTTGAGACAACGCTGTAGACCGTGCCGCCTGAGTTCGTGCTTTGGAGCTGGCGGTTGATCTGGAAGGTGTTAGTTTGGTCGCCGACCACCGAAAAGCTGGTGGCGCTGATGTAAGTGGGCGCTGCACCGTACAAAACCCACTGGTCGATTGTCGTCGCGGTGTCGCCAATGCCGGAAACATCGTCAAACATGAACAGGGTGACGCCCAGCGCGGATTTGATGATGAATTTCAGCGGAACACCGCCATTGATCCAGACCGGGCCGTTTTCAGGCAGGCCCAGGCTGTCTAGGGTCATCACGACGCCTTGAGCCGTGCCGCCCGTGTCGTCGGTGTAGGTCGTGGCAGGGGTAGAAGTCCCGGCCAGATACGTGCTGATCGTCCCGCCGACCAGCGGATCACCGTTGGCGTCGAGAATCTGGCTATTGCCAACCGGGCTGAAGTAGTACGCCATAGGGCTCCTGGAAATGAAAAAAGCCGCCACGGTTGCCCGGAGCGGCTTAAAATTGCGAAATGTCTGATTACGAAATGTGGGTTTGGATAAAGGCGGGGATCATCTTGGTCATCGTCGTCATCGTCGGCTTCATCAAGGGCCTCACCGGGCGCTAAGGACTGGAGCGGCGCGGTATGTAGCAGGCAGGGCCTGTGCAAGCGCGTTTTCAATTGCTGGGTTTGATGTACCCAGCGCAGCATTACGGGCAAGATTGCTGTTCAGCAGCATATTTGTTGCCCGCCCGCCAGCCATTGCGCCGCCCAGCGCAGCCAACCCACCGACACCCCCAGTAGCGCCGGCCACCGATGCCGCAGCGCCACCCGTGAATATCCGCTGCGCTGCCCCGTGCTGACCCTCCCGAGGCTTCACGAATTGGGCTGCAATGTCTGCCAGCTCCTGCATCTGCGGGTTGTTGATGTTTTTCATGTTGGCAAGACGCGCCACGGACACCTCACCCTCAACGCCGTTTTTCGCCAACTTTTCGAGGTCCAACATGTTCCCGTACTGGGCGCGAGTCTTGGCAAACGCTGCGGCCTCTTGAGGACCAAGGGACCTATCAAGTGCGCCCATCAGAACCTTTTTCAGCTCTGTCGCGTGCCATGCTTCGTTACCAGATCCACGGCTGATGCGGTCCAGCGTTTTCTTGATGTTGTAGGCTGCCTGCCCGTCGATCTGCCCGGTCGCGCCCTTGGAGATAAGCTCGTCAATCTGGCTGGCAATCGGTTTGAGCGCATCGGCCCCGAGTTCGCGTTCTGCTCGATTGAAAACGGCGGTCGCGTCATCCAATAGCTGCCTATCAAAATTCACGGCATTGTTTTTCAGTGTGCGCTCAAACTCACCACCAAGAACGGTTTCAGCTTTGCGCAACGCTTGGGTAACGTTGCTGGAGTCCTGCCCAAAGGTGCGGGAAAGCGCCTTGTTGAGCTGGCTGTTCATAGCTTCTTCCGTTCCAGCGCGTCCACTCATGGGGACGTAATTCAGCGATGCGGCGATGGCATTAAGCGGCTTGCTGTCAACCATGCGGTCGGCCGGGATGTTGATGCCCAGTTCTTTCGCTCGTGCGGCGAGCTGTTGAACCTCTGCGGTGGCTGGTTTGCCACGGATGGCGCTACCTGCAGCACGCGCAGCCGTTCCGAGGCCTTGAGCGACTACCGGCAAGGCACCACCCACCACGGCGCCAGTTTTAGCGTACTCGGGGTTTACCAGCCCTGCAGCAGCACCGCCAGAGATTGCACCGCCAGCGGCGCGGGTCAGCAGGTTGCCAACACCACCGCCAGCCCCGGCCTTGAAGCCACCACTGGCAAGCGCGTTCGCAAACCCCGTCGCGCCAGGCGCAACCGCTGTAACGCCTTTTGCCAGCGCACCGCCGACCCCAGCAGTCCCGGCAATCTCCGCACCCAGCTTGCCCGCGCCGTAAGCCAGAGAGTCCGGCTCTGCGCCTATTTTTGGCATAGCTGAATCAATGTCAGCACGGCGCTCTGGGTTGGTGATGGACTTGGTATTTCCAACCACTGCATCGTAAGGCGTCAGCAGCGTGGCGCCGATGCCAGCAGCACCGCGAAGCGCGCCAAGGCCCATCTGCACGGGCACAGAGCCCATGATTTCGTCTTTGAGCATCGAGCCGACAGAGGGCTTTTCTGCTGCCGGCGCGGTGCGCATCTTGCGAATCTCAGCCGCGAGCGCCCGCGCATCGTCCGCATTGCCTGCCGCGTCAGCCTTGACCAGCGCGGCGCTGAGTTGGTCGAGAGTTGCCATTATTTGTACTTATCCAGCAGGGCATCGATGTTCGGGGCGGCAGCAGAGGCCGGAGCTGCAGCAGGCGACTGGCGCACTTTGGACACCCTGTTTGCGCTGTCCGGCACCTCAGCCAGAATGCCGCGAGTTGCCACCTCCCGATTACGCTTTTTCTGTGCAATGACTGCCGGCGTGTCGCCGATCTGCGGGAAGTACTGCTTTTCGCCGTTGTCAAACTCGCTATCAGCAATGACAGCGCCCGACTCACGGCGCAGTGTGGCGTTGATGAAGTCGCGCTTGGCCTGCTCCAGCTTCTGGTTTTTCTCGCCGCTCATGGCGGTGACTGCGCCGCCGATCAACGGAGCGCGGGAGCCTGGCACAGACTTTGTGCGGCCCTCAAGTGCCAACTGATCGATCACAGATCCGGCTTCCTCCATGCGCGAGCCGAACAGCAGCGCCTTGGATTGGCCCTCTGTCAGCGGCTTGGATGCGCCCTGTTTAGGCGTGTAGCCCTCAACCTCCACGATCTTGCCTTGTTTATTCTGCTGGACCAGCACGGGGCCATTTGGCCCGGTGATTTCAAAGGGCTTGGTGAGGGTGGCGGCTGTGCTTTCGCGTGAGCGCGAATCCACCATGTTTTGCCCACGTATCGTTGCGCCCACCGTCGCGGCGTTGTTGGCGCGTGATGTGTCTGCACTCAAGCGAGCATCAGCCTTGGGCGTGGTGTATTCCATCGCCTTCCACTTCTGCTCAAGCTGGTCTTTGACGCTCAGCGCTTGGTTGCGTTTCTGCTCAACCAGTGCCGCGTCAAATTGTGGCGGCATGGTGGCGGCGGCTTCAGGGCCAAGCATTTGCGCGGTTTGAGCGCGTGCAGCGTCCCACGAGGCCTGATCCCGAACACCGGACAAGATTTGTCCCGCAACGTTTAGCTTTTGCAGGTGCGCCTCGATCTGTGCTTTCTGCGTGTCGGCCATGGATTTCTGGCGGTCAATCTGAGCCTTTTCATAAGAAACAGCCTCTTTGCCCAGCCCGGCCTTAAACAGTGCATTCGTGTTCGCTGCTGCGTCAGACCCAAATTGGCGATAAACATCACGCAGCTGGTTCTGGTCGGCAGTTTGTTGTTCAGCCTCGCGCAGCTTCAGACCGCCCAGTCGGCTCGTCAGCTCGTTCTGGTCGATCATGGCCTTGGCCTGATACATCTCAAGCGGGCTGGTGACCTTGGGGCGCTGTACGCCGAGGATGATGTTTGAGTCGAGTGGCATGCTTAACTCCCCGATCCGGCGTTGCCATAAAGATAACTATCGGTCGGGTTGTAGCCCGGCGTCTGATAGGCCGGTTTGCCCTTGTTCAAGAGCTGGTTCCACCGGTAGGCATTGGTAGCGTCAGAGATGCCGCCGCTTATGGCGTTTGCGCTGCCGACCATCCCGGCAGACTGCGCGTTACCGGCTGCAAGCTGGTTCTGAGCGATGCCGTTCGCTGCGGACATACCGGCAGCGCCGACCCCTGCGGCTGCGTTCTGTCCCATTTGAGACTGACCGGCAAGGAAGTTGTAACGCTGGTTTTTGTCGTTCATGAGGCGGTCATAGGCGCCCGCCGCCTTGGTCGTGCCGTAGTCGTTGCCGAAGCGCGTCAGGGCCTTCAAAGCTGCGCCAGAGCCGTAACCACCAGAGGACGCGGCGCGGGTGTTGATTGCGTTGGTGCCGGTATCAAGGCCAAACTTCAGCCCGGTGTTGTAAACAACATCGTTGTTGAGGTCGTTCTGATCAAAGCCCTTAAGCAACTCGCCGTAAGTCCGGCCGGCCACATCCGTCCCGCCGTTGCCCAGCAGGTATTGCAGCTTGTTGTTGCCCTCTTGCCCGGCCTTCATCCATGGCATGAGGTCTTCACGTTGCTGCTTGCGTGCGGCCTCCTGCGTGGCGCTGGCACGGTCTGCCGCCGCAACTTGGGCATCTGCCGCATCACCAGCGGCACCAGACGCCATTGCAGAGCCAACAAGACCAGCACCGGCACCGATCAGACCGACCGCGCTTGCTGATAGTCCAAATGCCATTTAGGCCTCCAATTCCATAGATTTGTTTGCGAGTAGTTGCGCGTTCTTTGACCCGCCCAGCAGCTCGCAGGCTTTCGATTCGGTGAACATTTCCGCCAGCTTTTCGGGGTCTTTTTCGTCGGTAGGGTTAGGCAGGAAGTTCGTCCATACCGAATCCTCTAAAGCGGTCGCCGCGTTCTTTGCCCCGGGCTTGACGGTCAGCGTGTACGGGGCGGATATCTCAATCGGCCCGTTGTCAGTCGCCAGGATCAAACGGCCTTTGGACAAGATCGCAAGGTTCGCCATCTTGTGAACTGCGCCAACCAAAACGGTCCCAGCGGGCAGCGTGATTTCCCTTGCGTAGATGCCCGGCGCGAAATACTCACGAACAGGGCAATCGACCTGCGGCGCTGTCAGTAGCACCTTTTCCAGCCGTTCGGCCTTTTCTCGCGCAGTCGGACCCTTCCCGGCTTCGATTAGCCGGAATGAGTAGCTGACAAGCACTTAAACAACCCTTTGATGAACGACGCCGGCCGTGGTGTAAAAGCCGTACAGAGGCAGTCCACCGGCAGCGGCTGCAGCGTCATTGGCATAGACGGGCAGCGCCTCCAGCGAACGGATAGAGCGCTCCATGGCCGTGAAATAAATGTTCCACGGCGGCTGAATCTGCCCGCCTGGTGCCTGAATGTTGCTGTCCGGCCTTTGGGGTGGTTTCGTTGCCATCAGGCCCTCCGCCCCCAAGCGCCGATAAACGTCACGTCAACCGGGTCTGTCACGGTGAATTCAAACGTCCACGCCGGATCTGCCCGGCCCAGCCTGCGGAACTTGGCTTTTGCCTTGTAGTCGCCAAGCTGTCCAATGTTGGCCCATCGCTCATTGCCCCACGTCTTGCCGCCGTCCTTGCTAATCCGCATCATCAGTTGAGGGTTGACGCCCTGCCCTGTCGTCGTCCCTACGCCCATCTGCATATCAATCCAGATTTCAGCGAAGCGCGAGACGTTGCCGGTTGTCAGATGGCGTCCGATGAATTTGCGGGTGATCGTCGCGCCGTTGTCGGTCAGCGAGTCCGGGTCGAACAGGTACAAATTCCCTGTTTCGTAGTCGGTCACATAGCTGCGGTTCTGGTGGTTAACCTGAATCTCCGCCCTGTGACGGCCTCCGCTGGACTCTGCTTTGTGCCAGTCGCCGGTCCTGCCGTCGTACCGCCATGAAATGTTCTCGGCGGTGAAGTTGATCTGGTAAAAGCTGTGGCCCTGGTGCTGGAAAGAGAAGCCGGTCGCGCTATCGATGCCGGAATACTTGGAAAATAGCGTTTCAATGTCGGGATTCGACACGACTTGCAACGTGTAGCCGCTCAGGGTGCAGACTTGCACACCGCCAAGGCGGGTTTTACTCATGAAAATCAACGATTGATCGAACTTGTCGAGCGAATTCTTTGAGGCAAGGCCGAATTCGATTGCGGCCGCACCGATCCGGCCAAAAGCCGCGTCATCGTTGCCAGTCGCGCCCGCAAAACCCGTCGTGAACTCGCCAAACAGCACCAATTGGCCGTTATCGGCGATGACGCGGACCAAATTGTCGGGGTTTGATTCCTCTGTCGCAAAATCCAGCGCGTCCCAGCTCGTGCCGTCGTTGATGGCTGACCAGTAATACTGCCCAGTCCCCGCAAAGGTACAGACAAAGCGCAGATTCAGGAACGTGACGGAAGTCGGATTAGCAGGAAAGTCGCCGCCGACCTGCACAAACGCATCGCTGGCAAAAGTCAGGATGTAGCCGGCCGTGCCGTCCACAATCATGAGCTGCGTGCCGTTGTCGCACATATCCACCAGACCGCCAGAGGTCAGCAGCGTGCCTAGTTCGGTCTGCGTGCCGTCGTTCGCCTCTTTCCAGAGCTTGTCGCGGTTGACGATGTACTTGAAATCCCCGTGTGACCACGCGCCACGGTTCGGATTCGCCCCATAGTTGCTCTGCCCAGTCAGCCCGGGCATGCAATACATCGTGATCTTCCCGCCTCGCTCGCCATCGGGCGAAATCTCACTGTACAGGTTGACGCGCTCCTGATCGCTGACTGACGGCGAGCGGCTCTTGTTGCTCAGGCCGAACAGAGGGATCGGCTCTAGTTCCACCGATCAACCCCGGAGTGATAGCCGCCGCCGTAGTTGTCCACAGTGAACTCAAGCGGCGCCATGTCAACAGCCCACTGTTTGACAAGTTCCCGCGCTTCTTTCATGCGGGTGTTGATTTCAACGCGCATCGGCTGCGGCGTCATGAACTTCAGGGAAATCTTGTCTCCAACCCACAGCTCGAACATGTTGAGATAAGCCTGCTGCACATCGGGCGCAGCGGTCAGAACAATGTCGTCGGCGATAGCCTGGTAATCGAGCTTTGCGCCGGGGTCTTGCGTCGGCGTGGGCCAGTAGGTGAACGTGCGGTTTGGCGCCTCGTAAAAAAACTCTGGGTAAGGCGCGGTTTGCGCGAGGTCGCACAGTTCGAACTTGACGCGGGTGAGCTGCTTCAGCTCGAACAGCCGGCCATTGGCTGCGGTGTACTTGAGTACAGGCACGCCGAAATAGTCCGCTGGAGGCGTGGCGAGACCCGGGGCCAATGCACTCCACGACAGAGAAACCGCCGTGCTGGTCAACTTGGGCCATGACAGCCCATGCAACGGCATCTCTTTAATGATGCCGTTGAAGGCGCGCAGGCAGACTTCGCTGTCCTCGGCCGACACTGGCTCGGTCGGATCAATCGCGCCGTTGACCTCAAGCGCTCCCCGAATGATGTCCGAGGCAGTAATCGACCAGTTGGTGGACATTACTGGACCTGCTCGCCCAAGGTGTAGGCAAAACGCGGGATCGTGATTGCCTGCGTGGTTTTGCTCAGCCCGTCAGCGGAAACGGTGGTGACGGAAGTTTTGATAACGGCGGCTTTGAGCGAGTCGAGGAAATTCTCGTCAATCGTCGTCTCGACGTTCCGCTTGTAAACATTGATCTTGTAGTTGTGCCCGATTTCAATATCGGATGTGTCGGCGGCTTCGCCTTCGCCGCTGTGGAAAGTGATCTTCCACTTCTTGAGGGGTTTCTTTTCGGCCTTGGCCGTCTTCAGTGGTGCGTCCAGAACTTCGGTCATCGTTTTCTCCATGAAAAAAGGCCCGGGGTTAGCCGGGCCTTGGGTTGTGGGAACTGCGCTGTTTAGGCGTAGGCTTCCCAGTAGAAGGTTTTAGACGCAACCATCGTGGTAGCGGTCAGCGTGAACGTCTGGCCCGAAACCGCGATGCCGTTGGTCGTTTCCAACGTCTGGGTGCCGGCCGCAACGACGTGCAGCGAGGATGCCGAAGCCATGCCCTCGTACCACTCGTCCGTGATGCGGTCCGTCAGGTTGACGAAGCGCACAAAGCGAGGGACGAAGCCCAGGCTGATGGTGAGCGCAGCAGCGGCGCCCGCGTCGGAAACGATCTTGCCGACAGCGAGATTTGCAACGCCGTTGGTGTTCGTTTGTGTGTTGGTCGTGATTGCCATGATTTTTCCTTGTGAAGAATCCCCCGGTTAAGGGGGATGTTTGGTTTACAGCGAAGCCGCCGATTCGATGCGGATCATCCAGGTGTCGTTCAGGATCTTGGTCGTGGTCGTGGCTTTCCAGCCCACGGTGGAGCGCTGCTCCAGCGGGTCAGCCGAACCAGCAGAGCCCAGGCCCTTGACATAGGACTTCATCGCATTGCCGGCCAGCGGGCAGACGCCGTAGCTGTTGGCAGCGAAGATCAGCGTGACGTAAACGTCGAAGTTGGCGCCGTTGTTCTTGTAAACAGTGGTGCCAGCAGCGCCGCCGCCTGCGAAGATCTTGGCGTTGGTCGAGGAAACGAAGCGGATGTTCTTGTAAGAACCGATTTCGTCCTCGATCACGCCGGCCTGGCTTGCGTAGTCGGAAACTGCGCGGTAGCCGCTGATGCTTTCCAGGTCGAACTCGACATCGGGGTGAACGATGGCGATGAACGACTTGCGGACGGCGCCAGTGTTGATCTTGTCGGTCGGCATGATGCCTTCCTTCATGAACTTGGCGTTTTGCACCTTCAGGGCGCGGATTGCCTTGTTCAGATCAGCAGCGGCCAGCGAAACGTTGACGCTGGTGCGGCCAGCAACGCCGTTGGCATAGGCCACGTTCGTGCCGGCAACCAGCACATCGCGGCGGGCCTGGTCGATGGTCGTGCCGGCCTGGTCGCCCAGAACGTCAGTGGCCTCAGTCACAACCGGGTCTTGGTTGGTCATGGAAACCATGTCAGTCAAGGTGACGTAATCGCCGTACTGAGCCAGCGAGGCCGTCAGGTCGGTGACTGCCAGGCTGGAGCCGGAGGGCGTGACGCCTTCGGTCAGCGGCGTGGATGCCACAGCGAGCTGCGAGTAGCGGCGGAATTTGATCTGATTGCCGCTTCGCATGGCGATGGGGCGCTGTTGACCAAACCGACCATGCACTTCTGCAGGCTGGGCGCGTTCCAGAAGGTTGCGGTCGTAAAACGCCGCTACGCCTGGGGGGACTTGGGTAAGAGTGGTAGATCCCATGATGAAAATTTCCTATCGGTTAATAACCTAGAACCCTGCGTCGTTCTTTCTCGAACTCGGCAGGCGACATGTTTTTGATACGCTCTGCTGCTGCCAGATCTGCATCGAGGTTGGCGTTTTTCACACCTCCCCCGCCAGCACCTGGAACAGACATCGCGCTCTTTTGCGCAGCTTTTGCGGACTCGGCAGCGAAACGCTTGCCAATTTGCCGCTCTGTATGCGCCAGCTTTTCAGCCGTGATTTCGCGGATACATGCCAGAGGGTCGATAACGTCATCACCCAAAGCGTCGTAGCGCGCCATGATTCCTTTGACTAGCTCCGGATCGACATCCATGTTGAAGATGCCGGGGTGAGCCCGTTCAATGATCTGGTTGCGAATCGCCAGCGGGTCCGGGCCTTGCGGCTCGACTGCCGGCGCAACAAACTTGATGGCCGCTTCCAGCTCCGGATTTGCATCCAGAATGGCGGGGCGTTCGGCTTGTCGCTTTCGCTCGTCGCTTTCTCGCTTGAGCTGGGCCAGTTCCTGGGCGTTTCTGGTTCCCCATGACTGGGTGTCCTTCAGCGCCTTTTCAGTCTTTGCCAGCTTCGCCCTGATTTCCTCTAGAGGGTCAGGCTCGGGTGTCTTTTCGGGCTCTGGTGTGGTTTTCTCGGGCTCAGCCTTGGCGGGTTCTTCCTTTGCAGGTGTTTCCGGTGTGGCTTTGTCCGTTACTTCCTCAGTCGTCGCAGTAGTGGGTTTCCCCGCCGCTTCGCCTTCCAGCTCCTTCATTGCTTTGTCGTATTCCTTCTGATATTCCGCGTCATCCATTCATTCGCTCCTCATGGGTCGGTTAAGCCCGATAGTCCATTGCTCTAAATCGCCGCGTCCTGTTCGGATAGTGCGGCCCTGATGCCTTCCAGTTCTGAGTGCAACTGGGCAGGCAATTCCTTGAGTTCCTCCAGGGCCTTGATGCGGCCCCGGGTTTCCTCGTTGTTGTGGTTGACCAGCTCTTTGGTGCGAATCGCAATTCGCTCATCGAGCAAGCCGGTGAAAGTTGTCCAACTGCGCTCAAGCGCGCCAAGCTGGGTGATGATTTCGCTAGCCCGGTCCTCCAAAGGCATCAAAGCGGAGCCTCTGGGCCTTCTTCAGGCGTAAAAAAACCCGCTTCGGCGGGCTGTTCTGGCATCTGCTCGGGCTCCAGCATTCCGGGCGGTTCAAACTGTTCAGGCATGGGCTCTGCCATTTCGGGCAATTGCTCCATTTGCTCCATCGGCGGCTCTGGTTCCATGGCCTCCGGCATCTGCGGTTGCATGGCATCGCGCAAGGTCATCAAGACCAGCTCTTGAATCGCCTCGGGCGTCAATTGGCTGCTCAGCTGCAGGGCGCGCTCATCGAGCGAAGCCTTGGCCTCCTTGATGTCGCTCAGCGCCTGCTCGCGCTTCAGGGCAATGTCGGCCTTCGCCAGCTTAGCCTCCTGCTCGGCGTGTTCTTTGGCAGCTTCTTCAAGGCCTTGTTTCAGCTCTTGAACCTGCCCTTCAAGCTCCTGCATCTTCTGCTGCACTTCGGGCGGCAGGGCGGCCCCAGGCTTGGGGTTGTTTTCGTCAAGAATTGGCGACTCGCGGCCGATTTCCATCACGTCCCACGTTTGATTCAGCAGCTCGGTAACGTCGATCTTGGCTGCGGTGAGCGGGTTTGCCAGTGCGAACTCAGAGAATGCCCGAATCTTGTTGGTCAGCACTTCCTTTTGCATGAATGAGCTGGTCCCGGTGGCCTGCCAGTCCATGAAAGACGACTTGCCGAACTGCTTGATCGCCTTCCACTTTTCAGCGGCCTCCTTGCCGTGGATCTTCTCCACAGTCTCAGGCTCCAGGTATTTCAGATTCCAGTCGATATAGCACTCGACAATGGGCTCGATCCACATCGAATCGATGTTCTGGATCACTTCTTTCATCGGCAGAGAGCTGGCCGACATGATCATGGAGATACCGGACGCTGTTTTGTTCAGGTTGCGGCTGTCGTCGCCCTGCGTGTACTTGGTAATCGCCGTGTCGTCGTCGCTGAACTGCTCGGACATGCGGATAACTTCAATCCAGCCGCCTGTTATATCGGCCTCAACGTGCTGAATGATGGCGGCTTGTCGTTCGTCAGGCGTCAAGCCAGGCTTCATCTGGTAGACCTTGCCGGGGAACTTGATGAAATTCTCGGTCGGCAGGAATTTGCTGCGGTCAACGCTGGATGTACCCAAAAGGGCCATGCCTTTGCCTTCCATGAACAGGCGGAAGGCTGCGTTTGTCACCTTCTGGTGGGGGGCGTTGTTTTCAGCAACACCAACACCCCAAATTTCATGCTCAACGGCTTCGTAAAGGCAGCGGTGAGTTGGAGACTTGCCGGAATACGGCATTTCAGCGACTTTGACCACCACACCACCGGCCATGATGATGATAGCGTCCACCAGATCGGTCGCGGCGGCGCCGGGCTCGCTGCTGTTGCCATCTACCGCCTCATCCGACAGGCGCGAACGCGGAACTTTACCGAAAAACCGCGCAACCTTGATCCGCTCGTTCTTGAACCAGTAATCCACATTGCCGCGCATCTGGACAGCGCGCTCTGAACCGGTTTCATTGCCATTGTCGCCAGGTGCTTGCAGCGCTTGGGCGATGTTCTTGTAGTTTGGGTCTGCCTTCCACGCGCCCACGGTTTGCGGGCTCTCCATCGTCACCCAAAAGCAGCCCAGCCCGGTCCTGATGTTCCTTGCCTCCGGGTCCGGATACACGTCTAGTGTGTTGCCCAGCTCAAAATAAGGTAGATCGAACTCGTATTCCACTTCCTTAATGCTGATCGACGGCCCAGCCATTTCGGCAGAGGTTTCAATCAGCTTTTCAGTGCGGACGAACGGGCCGAAGATGAAGCCAGTTCCATACGTTGCCAGCGTGTTGACGCCAGTTCGCAGCATTTCCTTGAAACCGCCGCGCTCCATCTGCTCGGTGATGATGTCTTCCACCACGTCAGCCAAGGGAGCAAGCTGTTCATTGGTCGGCTTGGTGTCAAAAGGCATCTGCCCGTTGCCAAACAGCGCATCGTTGATCTTTGCCCGTGCGGCACGGACCTTGTTCCGGGTCGAACCAATGAACAGCGGCTTAGCCTTGCGTGCCCGGGCCGCTCCAGTTCCCTGCGTGTCGTCATCCCGGGGGATGCGCATCACGTCCTGGTAGCACTCCAGCAGCTTTTGCTCCTGCGGCTTGCGCGCCTTCTCCCACTCCATCAGGCGGCCTTCAAGCAGGCTGGCTAGCGATGAATATGTGGCGAGTTCAGTCATAAGTTAGAAGTAAAAGCCGTCCTCGTTAGGCTCGGCTTGTTGTATTTCCCCATAGCTGGCGGTGTCGGTCACCAAGGATGCGAACGTGAGCGCCAAAGCGTCAGCACAATCCGGCGATGAAAGACCTCTGCGCTTCATGGAATCCTTTTTCTCCAGCAGTAGCTGCTGTGAGCTTGTGTAGCTGTATTCAGGGCCGATCAGGTCTTGCTTTAGCTCGTAGTCGTCCGGGATCTCCCCGGCTTCCTTGAGCCAATTACCCATCTCGCCCCACATTTCCGCCCGTTTGTTGGCGTACTTCACCTTGTCCGTGGGTTCACCCCCGAAGTTGATGCCCCGAACGTCAAAGCCCTGCTCTCTGAGCCTGTCCACGACCCCGGCACCCATTGCGCCTATGTCGATGTTGACCAACGCGGGCTTCATGGACTTGATCACTGCTGCGATCTGTCCGGCGACTTGCATGGTGTCCAGCTCGCGGAACTTGCTCAGCGGGTAGACCTTCCGGCCGCGCCTGGCACAGATAACCGTCTGGTCATCGCCAAACCGGGCAATGTCCACGCCAATGACCAGCGGCAGCTTTTCGTAACCGACGGCCTTGTAGGCCACAGCCGCATCCACAATGGCGCTGCTGATTAGCTGGGCGCTGGAACTCTTCGGAAACTCACCCTTAACCCTGACGCGCACAAAGTCCGAATCCTCGCCGTAGTCGGCAATCCATTCCTTGATCTGCGTCTGGTCGGCCATTTTGGCGTTGCGGCTGTCAACCTGCATCGTGTGCCAGCGATGCCTGAACCGGCCCCAGCACTCACGAAACCGCCCGGTGTTGCGTGTAGGGTTGCCCAGCGCCACCCAGCGCGCACCAGGCGTCGTCATGGCACCCTCAACCACATCCCAGATCACGTCTGCAATGGCGCTGGCCTCATCAAAGACCACAAGCACATGCTCTTCGTGCGTGCCGGCGAATGACTCGCTGTTGTGTTCCGTCCAAGGGATGGCCGACGCAAACCACGTTTCCGGGCTGTCTTTCAGTTCCATCCGGGTCGCCTTGACCTCGAACCACGAGCCGTTAAGCGCCTTCTGGTTCCACTTCGCCAGCTCTCGCCACGTCTTGCTGTCCAACTGATTCTTGGTGTTGGCGGTTACCACAACCTGCGGGTTCGGCCTTGTCGCCATGAACCAGTGAACAATCCAGGCTACAAAGGCGGTTTTCCCGATGCCGTGCCCGGACGCTCCTGCAACCCTTTTGTTGTCTCGGACGGCCTCAAGGGCTTGAATCTGCCACGTGTCCGGCTCTGCCTGTAATACATCGCGGACGTAACCGACCGGTTCGTTGTAATACGTCGCCGCGATGAAAACGCCATCATTGGCGCTGTCGTGCTTCATGCGCCTGCTTGATCTGGTCGGCAATGGACAGGTTCAGCGTTCCGGACAGCTCCACGCTTTCCTTGGCCTTGCCCCAGCCGCGATCAATCACGTACTGCGCAGCCGCCAGCCTGGCCCGCTCCTGTTGGCCCTCACCCATGATGTACAGGATCGTCTCCAGCGCGTCTGGGGTCTTGTCCTTGCACATCTGCTCAAGGGTGCGCTCTTCGTCCGTCTTCTTGGGCCTGCCGCCCTTGTTGCCGGTTTGACCCGGCTGGAACGGCTTGCCCCGTGGCAGTTTTTTGCTGTTCTCAGCGGGTGAGTGGGTTTTAGCCATAGTTCACCTGCTTAGTTAAAAAAAGCCCGCAAGCTTTCACTGGCGGGCGAAGGTCGGCAACTGCTTGCTGACCGGGAGAGATGGTTAAATCAGCAGCTTGAGCCGCCGCCATTTGCCTTGCTCACGGCAAGCACAGCCTCTGCTTGGCTGTTGTGGCAGGCCACCGACTCGTAGCGGGACGTGTCGAATGTCTTCCAGAAGCCATTGCTCCAGCGGACTTGGTATTTCATGCTGACTCCTAAAAGGTTTGGGCAAATCACCCGTTCTAAGTTGGCGCCCTTTGCTCTGCGAGCGGTGGTGCCTAGATGGTGGGTTGTGGGTGTTGCCCAAATGGAAAAAGCCCCGGCGCGTTGTTGCGTCGAGGCTTGGAATTTATTCTGCGGTGACAGGTCTTCAACCTATCACTTATTAAGAGAATATCCCGGATTTCTGCGGCCATCAAGCATAATTTCTGCGGGTTTCTTGCAGCTTGGCCCTACGTTCTGCCAGCACGCGGTACAGCTCGCTTTCCATCCACACATGCGCCCGGACCAATCGGTCGTAGTAGGTCTGCAGCGGTGCTGTTGGGTAGCCCTCATGCACCAGAGCCGGAATCGTCCACGGCATGTAGTGCATCTTGATCGCAGCAGCCAGCTTTAGATCCGAGTCGCACAGGTTGGCAAAAGCTGTATCCGTGTCGCCGTGGTCCTCTGCACTGTAGCCTGTGGGGTCGATTGAGCTGGCCGGGGACTGTATGTAACTGAAGTCCAAACTCTTGTGTGGATAGCCCAGCCCCCCGGTTACAGACTTCATCTGGTGGATTACCCAGCGGTCGAGCAAGGCGCAGAGGTCTGAGTGTGATTCGAGGATTTTGAGTCTGCGTGCCATGTTTCGTCCTTTTGGTTTTGTCGCTTGAATCTGCTGCGGGGCGGCAATCCAGCCCTTTTCGCTATCTCGCCTATCGTGTGCGGGTCTAGGTGGTACTCAATTGCCAACATGTAGCGCTTCTCTCCTGCCTGTACGCGGGCGGCGATCTGCCTGTCTCGCTCTACCCTGGCGGCTCGGATTGCCGCTCTGCGTTCAACTTCGCCGCTTGCCCTCATTCCTGCCGCCCCTGTGGCATTTGGTATTTGGTGCGGATGGCGTCAGCACAGTACTGGGCGCGCTCGGGACACTCACCATCTGCAAGCTGCGCTTCGCAAATCTTTGCCGCGTCCTCGGCTATCAGGGCGGCGAATTTGCCTATTTCTCCCATGCTGCCGGTCGTGCTTGTGACTTTCACTCCGGCGTGAATAGTCGTGGTCAGCAACCCCGCCTCTTTCGCCATCCGCTCGGTTTCGGTCATGGGGTAATCCCTCCAAACGTCATCAGAAGATTTCCTTGACAGTCGAACACTTCGACCCGGACTGTCGGGCCGCTATAAACCCACAAGCCTCCGTTGTTGCTGTCAGGTCGCCCCTCTGCGTTCAGAATCACTGGGTTCGTATGCTGTATTTGGAGATCAGCTCCGGTATATGTGGTCACCGGGCCGCCTAGCGTTTCGTTGTAAACATAGACACTGCCGCCCACCAAAGGATTTCCTCCAGCATCGCAAAAGGAATCGAATGGAAGCCGACGCCCTTGGATGGCCGGAGATAGGACCGCCTTCGGTCGCAGAACCGATAGGTCTATTGCCATCCGCTGTTGATGAGGCGTAACCGCCGATTCCAGCAAATCAATCACACCCTGCACGCCCTCGATAAATTCTTGATCACTCATACCAGTCCTTTCTTTTTCATTTGGCCGCGTCCTTTTCGTTGCCTCGTGCAGGTGCGGACGGCTCGTGTCATTGGCTGTTTTTCTCCACTAGCCACGCCACCCCGGCAAATAACAAACCCACCAAAATTCCGATTAAGAAACAGGCAAACACTGCCCAAAACGGTAGAGTCACCCACCACCATGACCAATCAATGTGCCCGGTCAGCTTCAGCACCACGAACGCAACGCCAAGCAAGCTCAGCGTATTTGTGCTGTATGTCGTTGTTACTGTCTTAGTACTCATCCCACTCTCCCAAGTTAATAACAGGCGTAGTGCCGGGGGTTACTCGTCGTCAGGTATGCTGCTGGCGAGCATTTCAGCCTCTGCCGCGATATCCAACAAACCCTCTTTGGTCTCAGCCGCAGTACGCGACATGTCGCCAAAATAATCCTGTAGCGCTTTTTTCAATTGTTCGTAGTCCATCACTCTCTCCTATCTAGCTCCACAAGAACCCGGTGGCAGCGGCGGGATAAAAAATCTAGGCAGCGTCCCGGTAGTTCAAATCCACACCACGAGCCGCCGCCGTTGCGTGCAAAAACTCCAGCCAGTCGCTGAATTGCTTTTTGCCAAACTTGCTTGTCCGCTGGCCCAGCAGAACCATCCCACCCTCCAGCCCGGGTGAAACTCGCGCCGTTTCCTGCTTGAACGCTGCGGTCAGCAGGTCTTTCCATTCCTCGTCAATCAGCCATTCCATGCGGCCGTTGACGGGCCATTGAAGTTGCGCGGCAAAGGCTTGCAAAATCGGCCACTGGGCAGCGTTCTGGTCCAGGGTGCGGCTTGGCTCGCCCACCGTCACCGCGTAGCCGTCTGGCGCGGTTTTGACGGCATCCAGCGCCCTTGCGCGTGACTGGGGGTGCGCGCCTACGATGAAGGTTTGTTTCATGCTTTGGTGACCTCCAGTGTGAACAGGTGTTCTCCGCCTTGTTCGCAAAAGCTGATTGACGGGTTTCCATCGTCTGTCCAGACAATCGCGTTCATTGGCGCAGGAATTGCATCTCCAAAAGCCAGCTCATGTAGAGCGCAAGTCATCTCCAGTTCCTTGAAAAAGGCCTGCCGACGCTCACTGGGGATGGAGAAAATGTCGCTTATGGTTTCAACCCGGTAGGTTTTCATGCCGCCCTCAGCTTTCGTTCCTCTTCCCGGTAATGCCGCGCAATCTCGATCAGCCCCTCTTTGCTGTACTTGCGCAGGGTCTGGTCGCACTCGATCTGCTCGACGCGCTGCGAACCAATCCGGGCAATCAGGCCGGCGCGGTAGGCAACATGGTTTCCGGCAAGGTGGCGGTTGCAGTGCTTGCATTGCCCGTGGGCGTTGTCTTCCACAAACCGCATGTGAACGGCAGAGCCGACCGACCTGTAATGCCCACAGTCGAAGGCACCGCCGACCGCTGTAGGGGGGAGCGGCTGGGCGCAACTGATGCACGGCTTCCCTGCGTCTCTGGCCCTCACGAATCCATTGAAGGCCTTTTGCGCCAGAGCCACCAATTGCGGCTTGGTGCGGATTGCGTCCAGCGCCGCCTTTGTCTCGCGCCTCTCCTTTACCTGGCGGACCTTGGCGGCCTTTCCCTTCACCGACCGGGCAAACGTCAGCGCACACATCGGCCCGCACACCTTCTGCATCGGCAGCTTCGGAGTGAACAGGCTTGGGCACACCTTGCACTTGCGGGGCTTGGGGGCTTTGGTGATCACGCCTTTTTCTCCCAATATTGCGGGCAAGTGCTAATAACGTTGTGGAAGCGCAATGTGTAAGGCCAGCTAGCAGCGCAGATCGCCGGCAATTCCCAAATTGCGAGCCGTCCAGGCGGTGGCGGCTTCAGCAGCGAGCAGTTATTGCAGGTCGCGCAGGCGTCCTCATCGATGATGTTGCGTGTACTCATACGAAACACATCCCTGTCTCGCAATGATTGAAAAGAACGCCGTTGGCCTCGCTTAAATCAGCCTCGTCCAGTGGTACACAATCGGCGTGCAGAAAGGCGTGCGGATCGCGTTCGCGTATCTTCTTATCAAAAGCAACGGCTTTGCGCCAGTCCGCTGGCTTGTTGTCTCGGATATCAATCCACTCATCCTGCGTGTGATTTGGGCAGTTCCAGCAAGAAGAGCGCGGCGGCTTCGGCCAGCCCATTTGTGCGACTAGCTGCTCACACTCTCGGCGGTTTAGTTTTCTCTCCAAAAGAACGTAGCGGTCTCGCCACTTATCGCTAGTGGCTGGCTTGCATCGGTGCATTTCGTCGGTGCTGAATCCGATCCAAACGTTCGCCTTCGTAACGCCCTGTTGTGTAGCCCACCGACGCATAACGCGGGTTTTCCACTCGTTTGAGCAGAAAGTCGGCATCTTTCCGACATCCCCGCTTTGATTCGTAAAAACAGGAAGCAGCAAGTCGGTTTTGTCCTTGCCTCCGTAAAGGTCTACCGTTGCAAACTCGCTTTTCTTAACACGATGCAGGGTCATGCCAACCGTTGCCAAAGCCGGACTAATTACCTCATCCATGTATTTCCAAGTAGTGGATTGCTCACGCTCGGTGTCAACGATGATTGCTAAATCAGGGCGAAGGTGGCCCTGGACAATCAGCGCGGCAATTGCGGCTGACTGCGTGCCGCCACCAGATGACCATATTTGGGTGCGCTCGATCATCCCGCCACCTTCACGTAATCCGCGCACTGCCGCTCATAAAGCCGCGCCATGTAAACGTAGGCAGGCTGAAGCGCGCAGCCGCAGAAGCCTTGGGATGCGCGGTACATGAACTGGCTCGCGCTCTGGTGCTTGCGTATGTTTTGGCAGGTTGCGCAGGTCATAGGCCCACCAGATCGCCCAAAACCCACAGCGCCCATGTGACGACGCTTCCAGGCACATCCCCACCAGCCCGCGCCAGATCCAGGATGCGGGAGGCTTCAAGTTCTTCGTGGTTGTAGTGGTTTCTCATGCTGCCTCCGCGCCAAACGTCTTGCCGCGCAGCCGTTCAATTTCCTTGCGAATCTCCGGAGGCATCGGCACGCCTTTGTGCTGTTTCAGCTCCAGCAGCGTGTCCTCCTGCACCGGGGCCTTGTAGGCGATGGCGCGGAATTCCAGTACGGTCGGCGGATGGTCAACCGGGAGGTTTTGCAGGGCGTACTCAACCCGCTTGGGGGCATCTTCCAGCCCGCGTAGCTCGTGCGCCCAGTCAGCCTTGACGGCGTTCAAGTCCATGTCCTGCCAGCGGCGCAGGAACTGCTGGCCGTAGACCAGAGACAACTTGGTGAAAATGGCTTCAATCCAGACCGATGGCAGGGACATTCTGGGCTCCTAGGTTTGCGAAAAATGTGTTTGGGTCGGCGGCGCCCAAGGCAATGCTGGGGGCGGCTTTTTGGGTTTCGGCGCGCTGCTGTTCGCGCCATGCGGGCAAGCCCTTGTTGGCGGGGAGGCCTTCAAAGTCGCTGCGAATCCAGTTGCGCCAAGTTCCCGGCCAGTCGCTGCGGGCGGTTTTGAACGTGTGATCCCGGAACTTGGCGGTCGAGCGGTCAACACTCACGCCGGGGCAGGTTTCGGCAGCCCAGGTTTTCAGGTCTTCCGTGATCTCAAAATCAGCCGGACACTTTTTGGCGGCGCGCTTAACCTCCGTAGGAGGTTTAATATCTTCTCTTCTCTTCTCTTCTCTGGACCGCTTTTTGTCCGCAGATGGTGCGGACATTTCGGAGGCTTCTCTGGCCATCCTTTTGCGCTGAGTTTCAGTGGCTCGTCGCTTGGCAGACTGCCCGTTATGCTCGTCAAACCTAGGCGTGGTAAGGCTTTCGCCATCTTCCTCAAGCCAGCCGACCTGCACCATGGCGGCACAAAACCCTGGCCATCCGATGTAGTCATCCAGCGCCTCAGACGTGTATCCGTCAAGCGTTCCGTCTGTCGAGTGCGCATCAAACAAAGACCACACCGCATGCAGTCCGCCAATCACGCGCAACTTGTCCGCTTTCAATGCGGACACAATGCGGACAACTTTCGGATGTGTCAGCAGATCGGCCCGCATCTTGATCCAGTCACCGGCCATGGGCTACACCGCCATCCAAACAAAGCAGCCATCCCGGCGCCGGTCAGTTTTCTTCAGCCCGCACTCGCTGATGCGGCGCTGGACTTCGATGTAGTCAATGCCTGTCCACTCGGCCACTTCCCGGGCCGTCAGGCCGTTATGACTGTCCATCACTGCGCACAGGATCAACTTGCGCTCGTAGTCAGCCTTGCGGCTCACAGCGGCCTTTGCAGCCTCCCTGGATGTATCGCCGTCAGTGCAGCGGCTGCGGGTTTCGACAAAAGTCATGCAGAGCTGGTTCATGATTTGCCTTTCATAAAGGTGATCCAGTGCGTCCCCATCTGCTTGCCGGACTTGTGCCCAAACAGCGGATTTTGGTCGGTCAGCGCCAGGATTTCAGAGACGCGGATTTGGTCCTCGTTCCACTTGAAAATCAGGATTCCTTCAGGCTCCAGCACGCGAAAGCACTCGGCGAAGCCTTTGCGAATGTCTGCTTTCCAATCGGCGCTGAGAATCCCGTACTTCAAACCAAGCCAGCTTTTGAGGCCTGCGTTTTTCAGGTGCGGCGGGTCAAAGACGACCAGCTTGAAACTGCCGTCGGAGAATGGGAGTTCGCGGAAGTCGATCAGCACGTCCGGCGTGATGTTCAGGGCGCGTCCATCGCAAAGGGTGTGTTCTTCGCTGCGAATGTCGCCAAACAATGCGCGCTGATCTGCTTTGTCAAACCAGAACATGCGGCTACCGCAGCAGGCGTCGAGAACTGGGCTCATGCTGCTGACCTCCGTATCTGCCCCGCCATGGGCGCGCTGTTGATAAGCTGAAAGTCGTTAGCGCCATCGCGGGAAGTGCCGATGTTCGGGCCGGTGTAGTAGCCTTCGGTTGTTGCATTGCCGTAAGTGCGGGAGGGAGTGAGGTTCGGCTTCCTTGCTGCTCTCTCGGCGAGGTATTCGCGGGCGTTACGTTCGCGGTCTGTCGGGCTGCTTGTGCGGGTCATGGGGTGGCCCTCGGGGCGGCTGGCAGTGGCATCCAGTGGGTGGGTTGCGGCGGGTTCTTCCAGCCAGGATCACCAAACAACCGCCACTCGTCATCGGACGGCGACCAAAATCCCTCGCGAGACGTTGGCGAATAACCCTCTTCGTCCGGCGCATAACCCATGATGATGATTTCAGCCGCTTGCCCCAGTTCTGTTTTAGGCGCTGTCTCAATCGGCAGCCACTCCGCTGCGGCTGGCTGGGATAGGGCTGAGGCGTGGGTGACGGCAAGTTCTGCGGCGGGCTTGGCTTCGGCGCCGTTGATGTACAGCCGGACTTTCCCGGTCTTTGTGACGTACACCTGTACGCGGTTCTTGCCAGCATTTACACCAATGGCAACCCAACCCTTTTTTTCGTCAGAGCAAAGACGCTCAACGGACGCGGCGCCGTACTTGAAGCCGAACTGCGTTTGTTCTGAAACCATAATTTCTCCTTGGTTTAGGCCAATCCGGCCTGTTTCATCAGCCGCTGGATCTGCTCAAGGGCGTCCAGCTTTGCCTGCGTCGCGTTTGCATCAACGTCTTTTTTGTGCAGAAATTTCTCAATCAGGTAATAGATCGCCGTGTAGTCCTTCGACTTTTCGAGGTAGATTTCGAAGTCATCAACGCCAAACTTGCGCTGCGATTCGTCGCTAAGCTGGTTGCTCAGATTTCCAGGGCTTTCGTTCAAGTCAATCGCCACGGTGGACAGGCCGCGCCTGTAAATGCCAGTGGTGATGCAGTCCCGCAGGTTGCGGTGGCGCTCCAGAAGCCCCGGCGTGAAGTCGAGGGTGAGCTGATTTTTTTCGGCAGAGATATTCACTGATAAAACCTTTTGTCAGTCGTTGTCACTGGTGTGCAAAAAAATCGAGGCCATGCGAAACACAAAACACACAGCCAGTAACGACCCACTGATGGGCTGGCAACACGCGGCTGAATGTCTTCCTGAGTGGCTTCATGGCGGGGGATTAGGCGGTGGCCTGAGTGGCGTTAAATTCGTCGAGTGCGCGGGCCGTGAACATGTATTTACCGACGACGTTTTTGGTCAGGTAGCCCTTAACCACGATTCGGTTGATGTGTTCCTGTGCGTTGTTGGGGCTAGCCCAGTCGAAGTGCGCGCAGATGCGATCCATGGGCGGGAGTTGCTGGTTCTGCAGGAAAAAGTCGTGCATAAATCGAAGCACTTGAAGCTGGCGGACAGTCAGGCGGACTTCGCCGGGGCGGTAGGCGGAGACATACGCGGTCATGGCTCACGCCTCCTGCTGCTGCGCGGCCTTGATGGCCTTCGCGTACTTCCTCTCCAGCACCATCAGCCACGGCTTGGGGACGCTTTTACGGAGCCTCCAATTGCTGATGACGTTCTGCTTGACGCCCAAGGCTTTCGCCAGGTTGCCAACGCTTTTTGCCTCGTGAATTGCAATGTTTAGTACTTCCATACCCATATTTAATCACGATCGTGTTAGTGGTGTCAACACATTTGTGAGTGACGAATCGAAAACAATCGTGTTTATGGATTCCATCGCATCCCGACTCAAAGCCGCCCGCCTGGAAAAGGGGTGGACGCAGGAGCAGCTAGCCCAAGCGGCGACGGTTTCTCAGGGGACTGTGGGCAATATCGAGGCCGGCGTTCGCCGAAGCCACGGCAGCCTTCCCAGACTGGCGGAAGCTCTGGGAGTGCCTCATAACTGGCTGCGCGACGGCGGCGACGCTCCGGCAGTAGTTGGCAAAGATCAAACCAACCCGATAGACGGCGCGCAGGCGATGCGAACTGCAATCAATACGCTAGCCACCTTTTTGCTTGACATGGATGCTGAATCGCGCAAGGAAGCCGCGCATTTAATGCAGGAATTGGCCGAAAACCCCGCTGGGCGCTGGGCGGGGCGCCTTGGCGACCTGATAGAAAAAGAGTCAATCACACGAATTGGTGAGTCCAATGGTATTTCTGACAGGCAGGGAAAGTACCCCCTAAGTACGACATTGACAAAGCCCAAAATCGCCCCTCGTACAAGCACGCACCAAAGCGATGCGGTTAAAAAGTCAGCTGATCCAACAGGCCCTAAAAATGCTGAAGGTGGTTCGGATAGAGAAAAAGACGAAGCAGGAGGTGGCGGCACTCCTGCGGGATTTGGCTGACCTGGCGGAATCAGACGACACCGACTTTCGGTCCCTTTTTTATGGCATACAGGATGGCCCCACGGGCTTTCGCACTGGTGTCTGCGGCCACTACAGGCGCCACCCAATAGACGCCCTCCCCGCCCTTGAGGCTTTGCGCCGCAAGCTGCGCTGGGAACTGTCCTTCAACGAACTGGCCTAGCGCCACATCAGCCGCCCGCGAGGCGGTTTTTCTTTGCTTCCCGATTAGGTATTTACCCGAAACACGAAAATAAATATCACGTTCGTGTTGACACGTTCTTCACATTCGTGTTTAATTCATTCATCGCCTTCCAAAAACCCCAGCGCAACGGCGAGTCAGGGTTCTGGTGGGGGTGATGTGGATTTAACAACTGGAGAAAACGAAATGAAGCACGGACTAGTAAAGGACTGGACAACTAAAGCGGGTCTGCGCGCCGCCATTTACATGACCAGTCTTGGTCATCACTGTGGGTATGTAGCTGTGGAAAAGGGGCATCCGTTGCACGGTGTCAGCTACAGCGCCCCTTGTGACGCACTCGCTCCAGTTTCCGACGACGAGCCAATGGGCAAACGCGGCGTATTCACGGCTTTGTCGGTGAGCATGAGCGACGACAACCGGCGCGCTCCAGAGGCTGTATTCAACGTTCACGGTGGTCTGACCTACTCCGACACCAGCAAAACCTACCCGGCGCCATCTGATGGCTCGCTGTGGTGGTTCGGCTATGACTGCGGGCACTCTGGTGACGGGCCTAGTCCAGAACACGACCAAGAGCCCGCGTGGTCGTACTCCGGCGATTTCCGTGATGAGGATTACTGCATCGCTGAGTGTGAATCGCTCGCGGCGCAGATCGTGGCCGCAACTCAAAAAGCCTCCGCCTAACCCCCCTCAAGCACCAGACCCACAGGGGGTCCGGTCACTTTGTATTTGCTAACTTGGAGATTGAGATGAAGAACGTGCACATGCTTTTGGGTCTGCTGGCTGGAATGTCCTCATCGATGCCGCATATGGCCGGCTACGGCCACCGCATCAACAAGCTGCTGAGCGAACCTCGTGCGCCGAAGAACTACCCGCGCATGGCAGTTAGTTCGCCCGAGGTGATCGCCGCCCACAACGCCGCAGTCACCACGCGCCAAGTTCGCCGCCGCCAGTCTCGCCCTTGGAAGATCGCCGGCAAGTGGGACGCCTAAAGCCATGAACCCCTCCCAACCAGTAAGCACGGCCTGCAACGCAATGCACGACGTAGCGTTACCCGATCACGACGAACTGATCCAACTTGCCTTTGTATATCGCGCAGTTGTTGGACGTACAGGCTCTCTGTCTCAAAGCTGCCAAAAGTCGGTGATGGACCAGCTCAATGAAATGGCTGCAGAGATTGACCAGGATTTTGTCAACCAGCAGGCGGAGCAGGCGTGGCACGAACAGGAAGGCCGGAGGTTGGCAGCATGAGCGGCCCGCGCAATCGGTTTGGCGTCAATGATTCCGCAGACTGCCATCGAACTATCGGCGGCGTTGTTTACGGGTCTTGGGGGTCTTGTGTGCCACCGACATTGATCAAGGCCTACAGAGCGGCCGGCGTGCGATGCAGACGATTCGGCGAAGAGCTGTTTATCCACCCTGACGACAAAAAGGCAGCTCTCGCCGTGCTTGCTGGTTTTGATTTGGGCGCATACACCGTGCCGCCCGCCCCGCCAGAAGACCAAGCCCTTGCTGCATCAATTGCGGCGATACGCAAACACCCTATGGAGACTCAAGCATGACTGATTCTGTTCATTTGGCTAACGCTGATTCCAGCCGCGTGCAAGGGCATACGCCGGGGCCGTGGAGCTACAACGAGGCAGGCCTACCCAGCCTCAGCCTTTACGGCTCCGATAACAAAGGGCTGTGGCACATGTCGCGGACAGACGCTGAAAACAAAGCGAATTGTCTGCTGATCGCCGCCGCGCCTGAGTTACTGGAGGCGTTGCAAGACATGCTCCGCCTTGCTGATGCCGAAGGATGGGAGGGCTTCCCAAAGGCCCGCGCCGCCATCGCAAAAGCCACAGGTGCCGCATGAAAAGCATCCCAACCCAGCCTAACCCAGTGCTTAGCAAGCTGCGCGCTTTGTTCGCCAGGTTTTATTGGAGGACGTGATGAACGACCGTGAACTTTTGGAATTGGCGGCCAAGGCCATCGGTCGGTGCCTGCACAAAAACACCCGTGAAGAACACGGCAACTGGGGCAGTGACACCTATTGCACCGACTGTGGCAAAGGGACCTACGGGCAACACTGGGACCCGCTTAAGGATGACGCCGACGCAATGCGGCTAGCCGTGAAGCTGCGTCTTGTTGTCCATGTTTGGGATGACGGCAGCACGGTAAGTGCCGCCAAAACCTTGCCTGATGGGGAAGACCCAAGCGCAACCAGCGATGCGTGGTTCGCGGAAAGTCTGGATGAATGGGGGTGCGAATACGCCGCTACCCGCCGCGCCATCGTCCGCGCCGCTGCTGAAATTGGAAAGGCCATGCCATGAACGAAACCACACGCATGTTTCCGCGCTCAGCCGTGGACGCATTCAAAGGTCCGGATTACCGCAATTCGATTGAAGGGCCAGTCCGGCGCAAAACCGCGCCATATACCGCAGTCGGCTGGACGCTTGCCATTGCTGCTGCTTTTCTCCTTGGAGGGCTTTTGACATGAGCAAGATTATCCAGACGCCACAGCAACGCGCAAACACGCTTGAGGCGCTCAATGTAATGTGGCCTAGCGTGCCTCCGGAGAATGTATATGGGCATCTGGGATTTTGGCGCGATGGTGGGTCTTTTGAAAAGGAAATGAACTGCAACACCACCGCTTGCTTTGGTGGCTGGTGTGTGGGCTGGCCGACATTTAAGGCGCAAGGTGTTTCTGTTGATGGACAAGGCATGCCGCACCTCGGGAACAGGTTTGGCACTGATGTGGCGCTGCCTCTATTCGGACTCAACGATGTTTTCATGATTCGAGGCTTTACATCAATCGATGACGGCTTCAAGGGCACCGACCACGAGCTAGTTACCCACCGCCTGCAATGGCTGCTGGACAACAGCGAGGTCAAGCCATGAGCGCCACCCTCCCCGCTCGCTGCGGCAACTGCCCGAACCCTGCAGATTGCAGCCCGACGTTTTGCGACTTCAACGATTCGGACGGCGTGTACGACCGCGCCTACACCAAAGCCGCTGAAAAGCACTTTGCGCAGGATTACGGCAACCCCGGCTTCTCGCACACGATGCTGGAGAAACCACTCCACCTCCGCGCCTGGGACTGGGTTGGAAACATCCCGCACAAGCTGTCCAAGTTTGCCAAGGAGCTGGGATTTAACAACATCCCGGAAATGCTGGTTGTTGCCGTTCTGCTGGTCGGAGGTTGCGCCATGGTGGCTCCGCTTTTGGTCGGATGGTTGATGCCGAAATGAACGACGCACCACCACCAGAGGACGACGAAGTAATTCAGGCCGTGGCCGATTGCTTCGACCTGACGAATTACGAAGCGATCCGGCTTTTGATGCGCATCAATTACAGCGATGCGCTTTCGAGGGACCAAGGGATTGACCCTGTTTAACAAGGAGAAAGATGATGAGTGAAATTGTCGAAATTGAACAACGCGCCGTGGCTGTTGCCGAACAAGCTGGCCCCATGAAATCAGCGCTTGCTGCCCTGCAGGCCGGCGCTACCGTCGAGCAGTTGCAGGGGTTGCTGGCACTGCAAAAGGACTGGGAGGCCAACGAGGCGCGCAAGGCCTATGTCGCCGCCATGGCTGAGTTCAAGAAGAACCCGCCCGAGATTTTCAAGCGTAAGCAGGTCAACTTCACGACCCGCGATGGCGATACAACGTCTTACCAGCACGCCACCATCGGCGACGTGACCAGCCTTACCGTTGCCGGGCTGGCTGCGCACGGCTTCAGCCATCGCTGGGACACCAAGCAGGCTGATGGGCGCATTGAGGTTACCTGCATCCTGACGCACAACCTGGGCCATAGCGAATCGACCACGCTGGAAGCCTCGCCTGATTCGTCAGGTAAGAAAAACGCCATCCAGCAGGTTGCCTCCACAGTCACCTATCTGCAGCGCTACACCCTGCTTGCGGCCTGCGGACTGGCAACCAAGGACATGGAAGACGACGACGGCGCTGGCGCCGCTGCTGCGCCGGAAATCCCGGCCGAGCTGCTGGCCGAGGCCCGCACTGAAGCCATGAAGGGCTGGAAGGCGCTGGCGGCATGGATCAAGGGCCGGTCTGACGCGGATATCAAGCTGCTGGAGCCTGAGTCCGACAACCTCAAGGCCGCAGCGAAAGCCGCCGACAAGGCCCCGAAATGATCGAGCACACCCACCCCCAAGGCAGTCCCGAATGGCTGGAGGCGCGCCGTGGCTGCATCACCGGGAGTCGCTTCAAGGACTGCCGGGACAAGCTGAAAAGCGGCCAGCCGTCAAAGGCCTGCCTCGCCTACGCCTACGACATTGCCCGCGAACGCTGCGGCGGGCAAGCGCCATCCAAGTTCGTCAACGCTGCCATGCGCATGGGTACAGAGCAGGAGTCCCCTGCGCGCCATTTGTACGAGCGCCAGACCCGGAATTTGGTCGATGAGGTTGGATTTTTCACCGACGACGACGGGTTGTTTGGTCTGAGCCCTGATGGCCTGATTGACGACGATGGCGTGCTTGAAATCAAGACGATGGTTTCCAGCGACACGCTGTTTACGGCAGTGGCTGACGGCGACGTGTCGGCCTACATGGACCAATGCCTTGGCTATCTCTGGTTGCTGGGCCGTCAATGGGTTGACCTTGTGCTGTGGGTGCCTGACCTGGAATTCATGAAGGTGCAGCGTATCACCCGCGACGACGAAGCCATTGAAGAACTGGAGGCCGACCTTGTGGCTTTTGCCAAGGTTGTCCAGCAAAACGAGGCGAAGCTCCGCGCCGCCCTTTCCAACAACATCGATTTACTCAAGAAAGCAGCCTGACCATGGCAACACTTATTGGACTTTTTACCCTGGGCCGCGACGCCGAACTGCGCACCACCAGCGGCGGCGATCAAGTTGCAAGCCTTGCGCTTGCCTACAACTACGGGCGCAAGGGCGCAGACAACAAAACCCCGTCGCAGTGGGTTGACGCCGCCTTGTGGGGAGACCGCGCCGGGAAGCTGATTGAGTACCTGACCAAAGGCACCCAGTTTTACATGCAGATCGATGACTTGCATGTTGAGACATACCCGAAAAATGACGGCACGCAAGGCGTTAAGTTGGTCGGCCGTGTCGGCTCGGTCGAGTTCACCAGAGGGCAGCGACCAGCGGCGCCCGCCCCACGCGCACCGGCAGCGGCTCCACGCCCAGCCCCTGCGAAAGCGGCAAGCGGCTTTGACGACATGGACGACGACATTCCTTTTTGATTACGGGGCAAAACCATCCCGATGGACGCCAGAGCCGAACCGCACCCGCCCAGTAGCGCCGATGGCCGACTGACGGATTGCCCCACCTTTTTTGGAGATTGAGATGAGCGAAAACAACCAACGAATTGTCCGTGTGATTGCTGAACAGCTTGGCATTGATGAAAACATTGTGACCCCCGAAAAGTCAATCACCGCTGACTTCGGTGCAGACAGCCTTGACGACATTGAACTTGTTATGGCGATTGAGGATGAATTCTTGATTGAGATTTCTGATCATGAGGCCGAGCGGTGTGTAACTGTCCAGCACATCTTTGATCTTGTCGCGAGCAAGGTCCACTAGCCGCCATTAATGCACGCGGCAACTAGCGCACCTAGCCAAATGAAAAAAAGGATTTTGTATGCCAATCCACCACAGAGAGCGAGTGCAGTGCTTCAACAAAAAACACAGCCCTCCACCCGATACAGACGACAAGGTATTGCAGCTACTTGAAGCGATCAGAAGCGGTCAAGTATCGCCCTCGCAGATCGTCGCGCATGTAGAGGCTGGCGATATTCAGGCAAGCGATTTAAACACTGGAGATAGAGATGAGTCATTTTGACGAACAACCAGACAGTGATCCGCACGGCGAATGCCTCCGCGAGATCAGCCTCCTAAAAGACTTGGCCGAGCGCCTGAAGCAAGAAGCGCAAATCCATGCTCAAGAAGCTCGCACGGCAAACAACACCATTGCCGAGATTTACCGGCTTTGCACAGGCGCAACCGGCGAACCTGGCAACTGGAACGGCGCCGAACCTGTTCGCCAGACCCTTGCAAGCAATGCCGCCGAGTACGAGGCTAAAGACGCCCTCATTCAATCGCAAGCGGACGAGATGGGAAGGCTGCGGGAGGCAGCAGAAGAATTTGACACGCAGTTGTCAAACTGGGCAAAGGCCTATCCGTTGAGTGTGTTCCCCGAGCCTGATCTGACGATGGCCCACAAGCTGTTGATGACGGCTGGGATGACGCTGGACTCCGTGTCCGCTTCCAATATGCGGCACGTCACCAGCAAGCTCAGCGAGTTGTTTGAGCCTGTGCGCACCCTCACCCCCCAACCTCCGCAGGAGTAGATGACATGACAAAACCCAGCCAGGCGGTAGAGGCCGCAGCCCGAGCAATTTTGGAGTTTTATGAAAGCACCACGGAGGCCAAGCGACCAGACGTGTTTGCGAAGCGGATGAATGCGCTACGAGTGGCGCTTTCCCGCCCGCTGGAGGTGGCGGCAGAGGTCGAATTTTCGAACGAGCAACTGGCAGACATGGTGCCGGATGGCTTTGTTGTCACGGAGCAGGGCGGAGAGCGCCGCACAGCGATGACCCTGCCACAGCTTCGGCAATTTGTCGCAAATGTTCTCGCCGCCAGCCGGGTGCCGGGTGCTTTGGTGGCGAGTCGGGCGCAGGACTCTGCGCTGTTGGCCGCCGCACAGCGCGTCGATTGCGCGTGTTCGCCCCGTGAGCGCGATAGCGGACACCGCATAGGGTGCTGGATGCCTGCACTGCAAGAGGCCATCATCGCCACCCCATCCGGTGGTGCTGGTTGCTCAGTGGGGGCGGTCAAAGCGACTCTTTTTCACGATGCGGGCGCGGTGGCCCAGTGCGGCTATTGCAAGCGGTACACCATGGATGCAAGGGCGCTGAGCGATCGTCAGCCGATGTGCGAATGCGGTGAGTGGCACGGATGGAGCGGAAGTTTCAAACCGCCTACAGCCGATTCCAAGTGGTACGGACCACGCCCAGCGCAGATGACCGCCACCCCGGCTGCATCTGTTCCTTTGGGAGGGGGCGAGGCTTACGACTGGGAGGCAGAAGCCTTGCTCCAGCGGGAGCGCATCATGCGGATTGCCAAAGCCCTGCGACCAGAAATGGGCTCGTACTTTTTTGAAGACGTGATCCAGGCCGTTGAGAAAATCCTGACTGAACATCGCGCCGCCCAACCAACCACGGCGCAGGATGCCAAGGATGCGAGACCGGATTCCGTTCATTTGGGCAGTGGTGCTAGCGGCAACGTGCGCGCGCCGGGGCCAACTGATGCGAAAGGCGGTGCGTGATGGAAACGACCATGAACTACGTCCCGCTGTACCAATCTGAAAGCTACGGCGCTCACGGTTTCGGCCTTCAAATTCTCGTGGCCGTTCACGGCAGGCCGATGCCCGACCTGAGGTCCCACGGCATCTGGCATGCAGCCTACAAAGCTGCCGATGCCATCACGGAAGAAGTGCAGGCCGAGATTTGTGCCCAAGACCCCGCTCACGTCGAGGCAGCGCTATGCGACAAGGAAGCCCTACTTGCTTGTTTCCCCGAGCGCATCTATGTCGAAGAAATCCCCAATGAATATTCGAGCAGGTACTACAACCGGCTCAAGCCGTGGCTTATTGTCACCACAAAAATCGGGCGATTCAAAATTGGCTGGCGCAAGCGGGTGATTCACCTTGAATGGACCGACACCGTAGTGGCGGCTACCGCTGAGGAATTGTTTCCAGAGGCCACAACGACGAAGTTTGACCGTGTGATCCATGCGAGCAACTACGAAGAAGCCAAACGGTACATCGACGCCGCCATCCTCGCCAGCGAGAAAGCCCCTGGTACGGCTGGCAAGGGGGAGGCGGGATGAGCCTTACATACACAAAGAATCCAGCCGACAAGGCCGAACTAACCGCGCTATTCGGCGGAAAAGAACCAACGTGGCCGCCGCCCAATCTTCTCCCCAGCACAGAGCAAGATTACTGGTTTTATCGGTCGATCTGGTTTAGCTTCAAGGCCGAGTGCTGGCTCGGGCGTGTGCAGATGGGCAGCGGAAGTCACGGCACCGCCATGCTGTTTTATGTGGGTAGTGGCGATCACATAGACGGCGGCTTCGCTGTCATCAATGTCTATTCGCCGTCAACGGCAAAGCGCACGGAGTATTTCACCTGGTCCGCCTGCGTGCATGAATGGGCAAGCAAAACCATTGGCAATTGCAACACCCGATATACCTGCACCAAATGCGGGAAATTCCATGACGTTGACAGCAGCGATTGAAAGGACTGACATGACCACAACCCCCAACAGCGTAGATGCGGCACGGTTGCCGGATTTGCCCGATAACGACATTGACGCCGAGGAAATAGGCAAGATTATTGCCGACTGCACGGTGACGTTTGAGGACGGATTTTCACGCCTTGACCACGATATGTTCGCCAGTGTCATCCGAGTGGCGATGGAGGAATACGCCCTAGCAGCAATAGCAGCCCAGCAGGAGAAGATTCAGGGCCATTTGGCCGAGGGTGCTACTTGCCCCGTGCCTGATGGCTGGCAACTGGTGCCAAAAGTATTGACGTATCCGATGGCTGCGGCTGCCTATTTGGCATGGGATGGTTTTGGAGAGAGTGCGGTGCTTGGGCCGGTCGAATTGTTGGCTGTTTACAAAGACATGCTCGCCGCTGCCCCTGCCACTGCGGAGGCCGGCCATGGGTGAAGACCTGAAAACCCTGAAGTTGCGCATCAAAGACAAGCACGCGGCAATCCTGGGCCAGATGGCCAGAGAAGTGAATACGGTCTGGAATTACGTCAACGAGTTGAGTCATCGCGCCATCCGTGAACGCCGGCAATTCATGAGCGGCTACGACCTGCAAAAGTACACGGCCGGCTACTGCAAGTGTGATGACGTGCTGGTCGGGGCTGGAACGGTTGACGCTGTGTGCAGTGAGTACGCCACGCGGCGGCGTCAATTCAAGCGCAGTCGGCTAAATTGGCGGGTTTCCAATCAGAAATCGCCCAAACGCTCGCTGGGCTGGGTGCCGTTCGCTGGCCAGCAGATTCGCTACAAGGCGGGCCAGATTGTTATCGCTGGTCACAAAATCAGCCTCTGGGACAGCTATGGATTGGCTGACTACGAGATGCGCGCCGGATCATTTTCCCAAGACGCAAGGGGCCGCTGGTATCTCAATGTGGCCGTGCGCGTTGACGTTAAGCCATCTCTGGGGCGAGCGGCGGTCGGCTTGGATCTTGGCCTGAAAACGACGGCGACAGCCTCCACTGGCCAGAAAATCGATGGGCGGCTATTCCGGGCTGCCGAGAAAAGACTGGCGACGGCTCAGCGCGCCGGGAAGAAACGCCAGGTCAGGACCATGCACGCCAAGGTCAAAAACCAGCGCAAAGACCTGCTGCACAAGTTCAGCACCCAGTTGGTCAAGGAAAACGCCGCGATCTTCGTGGGTGACGTTTCCGGCGCCAAGCTGATCAAAACCACGATGGCCAAGTCCGTGCATGACGCCGGCTGGTCAGCCCTCAAGACGATGTTGGAATACAAGAGCCATCAGGCCGGCATCGTTTTCTCTGTAGTCAATGAGGCCTACACAACCCAAACCTGCAACGTATGCGGCGTGATCGCCGGGCCGAAAGGTCTTGCGGGTTTGAATAAGCGAATGTGGGAGTGCGAGTGCGGAGCGGTTCATGACCGTGACGTAAACGCAGCTCTGAACATTCGCGCTCGCGGACTGGCGAGCCTGGAAGCAGGAGCCGCAGCATGAGCGCCGGGTGTAAAACCTCGGCGTCAAGCGAGCGGAGCAGTCAAGGGCAAGACCAAGGAGGGACTAGGCTGTGAACGTCAAGGAAGCCGCAAGTTTTCTCGGCGTGTCAAAGGGGACGGTGTACGGCCTGGCTGCGCCGAACGGGCCAATTCCGTGTACCCGCATCGGAAGGCGTATCATTTTTGACCATTCGGACGTTCTGGAGTTCAAAGAAACATGTCGATCCACAGAGATAAAGCAAGCGGTTCGTTCGTCTTTGACTTTGACAAGCGCATCAATTCGCAAAGAATCCGCGTTACAAAGCGCCTTCCTCGCGCTTGGAATCAGGGGCAGGCAGACGCCTACGACCGGAAAATGTCAGCCGAACTCTACGCGCAAGCCGCTGGCGTTGGTGACAAGTCCACAGAGCTGATTGAAAACGCTGTTGCGCTATACCTCATGCACCGCGTCCCCAAGCTGAAACACGGGCGAGACTACGCGCTTGAATTGAAGGACATGGAGCCGTTTTATTCCGGTCGCCCGCTGTCGGCCTTGGCTGATGTTTCAAAGGCCATCCAAGTGCGCAGCATCAAGCGCGATGGCACGATGGCCGCGCCTGCCACGATCAAGAATCGGATCAGCTATCTACGCGCCGCCGTGAACTACGCATGGAAGCACCACAATTTCGGCGGGGAATCAAAGCCAACAGAGCGCATGAGCGTGCCGGAAGTGAGCAACACCAGCCACGTTTATGCCACCCGCGAGCAGATGATTAAGCTGGCACTGCACATCCAGCACCGGGGCGTGCGCGCCATGTTGCGCCGCCTGTTCTACAGCGGGAAGCGATTTACAGAGGCGTCACAGGCAATCGTCAACGCAGACGGTACGGCGTACTACATCCCCGACACAAAGAACGCCCTACCCGACTGGCAGCCCATCCACCCCAAGGCGCGGACGGCTTTCCAGGTAGCGCCGCCGACTTATTTTGTCGCCGGGTATCACTTCGCCAAGGCCCGCAAAGCACTAAACATGAACACGCTGACGATTCACAAACTGCGCCACGGCACGGCCACGGCGATTTTGCAGGGCGGGGGAGATTTGAAGGACGTTCAGGCGGTGCTGAATCACAAAAGCGCACAGAGCGCTATGCGGTATGCGCACTTCGCGGAACAGGTGAAAGTGAAGGCTCTGGGCTTCATCGGAAAAAAACGGGCATAAAATAACCACGTAGTTTTCGACTGCTATAAAATATATAGCTGCACAGGCTTATGAGATATGGAGGCGCGGCCCGGAGTCGAACCGGGCTAGCCGGATTTGCAATCTTACATGCATTGTATGCGATGCCTGCAAACCCGCATGGATAGGGCGTTACTGGTCGCGCATACAGCGCAGGAAGTGGGTGGTTTTCATGGATTTGGGCAGAAATTCCCCAGCGGCTTATTCTGGGGTTTGCGGCAGTTTGGCGCGCTTGACCAGCAGCCGCACTATTCAATCGAGGGGCACCCGGAGCTGAGGGTTACTGTGCACACCGATAAAGACGGGATTAAATAATCACTGCGCCGCATCCCCGCAGCACCAGCGCCGAGGCAACCCCCACCAGCAGCACTATCGCAGCAACGATCCAGCCCTTGTCCATGCGTCCCCTGCGGCGCTCATTTGCCGAAGCCGAACCACACCCACCAGACGACGGCCACGCCAAAAGCAGTCGCCAGGCTGGCCATTGTCCAGAACCAGAATTCGCCCTTTTTCTTCATGAGTCCCCTTTTGGTGCGGAGTTTAGGCCGACCATCGGGCGATGAAAAGCAGGCGTAATACTTACAACCGATGTGAATATTTCACACGCGCACGCGAATACACCCTTCAGAACTCACGCGCAATCGGTGGATTAATCACATATCCGTTTTGCTGGCGGTGCTATCTTTCGGCCATAACAAGGAGAAAAGTTATGGAGCTGGGACTGATCGCACTTGGTGCGCTGATGGGTTTGGCGTTTATTGCCGGTGGCGCTCTGGCCTATTGGTGGTGGGTGGGGCGCAAAAAGAACTAGTCGGACAGCGCAACACCGAGACAAACGCCGCCGATAAACCCGATGATCAGGCACAGAGCATAGCCGGTGATCATTTGAGCGGGGGCGCCTGAGCCAGCAGTCGGGTTTTATCTTCACTCTGCCGCGTGGTGCCCAGCCAGAAGGCAATCGCGCTGCCGGTAAAGCCGCTGAGCTGCCCGAGCATGAAAATGATCTGGTCGCGGTTCGGGTCCGGAATCGGGATGAAAAACAGCGCAAGCCCCATGCCGATAAAGGACGACAAAATGCCGGACGTGATGATTGCTGGCATGATGGACTTGTTCTCCATCTGCATCTTCCGGGCGCTGTCCCTGTCCCCTGCCGCGATTGCTTCCAAGTCCTTGACGTTCTGGAAACCCAGCGCCTGCATCTGCAGGGCAAAGTTCTGGTCGGCCTCCTTGAGCGCCAGTAGGGTTTCGGGGCTCGCGCCCATGATCGCGCCTTTCACGGCGTCAACGGTCTTGTCCGACAGGCCCAAGGCGTTCGCGGCGGCTTCGACGGCCATACCACCAAAAGGCCCGCCGATGGCTGTACCGATCCATGGCGCGACGGTGGCAACGATGTTTTTCCAGTCCATGATGATCCTTAGTTGATGGCCTTTGCTACCGCAATAGCCTGGTCGCCGTTCATGCCGATGAAAAGGGCGCGCTCAGCAGCTCGACGGCGGCGTAGCCCGAGCATCACTTTCCCGTCGTTTTTGTTCCACTTTGGGAATTCCTCAGCGGCCCCGGCAAAGTCGCCCGCGTTGACCTTGCGCAATAGCGTGCTATCCCCCAGACCTTCGGCCAGCGTGTCGGTGTCGATATCAAGCCCCACGTTGTAGGCAAAGCTGACTAGCGCATCAAACTGGCCTTGTGTCAGCGGCACCTTTACCAACGACATAACACCGGGCTCAAATTCTCGCTCCAGCCTGCGCGCAAACCTTGCGTCGGCTTCATCCTGGGTGATCACCAACCCGGGCTTTACGTCCGGACCAGTGTCGCCCCAGCCGATAGTCCAAGGGTGCCCATCGGCGCTGCCGGGGTCTGGATAGGCTTCTAGTCGGCATTGCTCGAAGTAATGCAATACCTGCGCGCCATTGCTGGAAGTTTTCATGGTCGATCTGCTTTCTTTGCCAGCATGATTTGAATGTCAGCGAGTGACGACGTAACCGGCCGCATGATTTCCTGCAGCCTGTCGTGCCTCACGTAGTTTTCGGCGACTGACAACTTATGCGCCGCAAGCTCTGTGCGGCTTTCTTTCAGTCCAGTCCAGATCTGGCTTGCAAACCACCCCAAGGCGGTGCAGACCATGCTCAGAATGCCGATTGCGATAGGTGTAAGTGTTGCCATGTCGATCATTTGCCGGTCCTTATCGGTGAATGTGGTTTCCACTAGGGGCTATACGGTCAAGAACGTCAGCAACCATGTTTGCCAGACGCCCCCGCCATCCGTCGAGCGTGGACAGCGGTTTCAGGTGCTTGCTGAATGTGAAGGCGCGGCCGGGCCAGCGCTGAAAGACAAAGGCAAGTGTTGTGTAGTTCGCCAGAACATCGGGCAAAAATCCGATGGCGCCGAAGACGTGGCAGAGCTTCCACCAGCCGCCGCGCTCGTGTTTGATCCATGCCCAGTAGAGGATAAACAGCACGGGGAGGTGCAGCACCAGATAGAGGCCGGCGTAGTGCAGCCAGGTCATAGCGGGT